>Ga0136635_10000154_pt1 | contig 16180 bp, 20 predicted proteins | sample AntDrymeUQ852106_2_FD_105495 | JGI IMG/M metagenome (GOLD analysis project Ga0136635, IMG submission 105495) | Polar desert sand microbial communities from Dry Valleys, Antarctica - metaG UQ85 (21.06) | ecosystem: Environmental > Terrestrial > Soil > Desert | place: Antarctica: Dry Valley... | reverse complement strand
GGAGCGACGCCAGCTCCTCTTCACGTCCGACCATCGGCGTGTCGAGCCGGCGCGGGAATGGCGGCGCTCCTTCGACGACGCCGAGAAGGCGCCAGGCGGCGACCGGCTCGGCCTTTCCCTTCAATTCGAGCGGCTCGAGCGGCTCCACGAGCACGGCGTTCGACACCAGGCGGTACGTCGGGTCTCCGAGCAGGATCTCCCCGGCGCGCGCCGCGGCCTCCAGGCGTTGCGTCGTCGCAACCGCCGCCCCGGTCGCGAAGGACTGGCGATCCGCCGGGTCCCCCGCGACGACCTCGCCTGTATTGACGCCGGTGCGAAGCGCAAGGCGAACGCCGTGGCTGCGCTCGAGCTCCACGTTCAGCGTCCCGAGCGCGGTGCGCATGTCGACCGCGGCGCGAACCGCACGGAGTGCGTCGTCGTCGTGCACCTTCGGGATCCCGAAGACGGCCATGACGGCGTCGCCGATGAACTTCTCGACCGTCCCGCCATGGCGTTCGAGCTCGGTTTGGACCACCTCGAAGTAACGCTCCATCACTCCTCGCATCACCTCGGGATCGAGCGTTTCGCCGAGGGGGGTGGAGTTCGCGATGTCGCAGAAGACGACCGTGACCGTCTTCCGGGCGGCCATAGTCGCACTCTAGGGGGCAAATCCCTTCGTCTCTAGACTGTCGCGGCTGTGTTCGACACCCTGGGAGACAAGCTGAATGCCGCCCTCGGGCCGCTTCGCGGGCGGGGAAAGCTGGACGAGGAGGGGATCTCGCGTGCGATGCGGGAGATCCGCCTGGCGCTGCTCGAAGCCGACGTCAACTTCCGCGTCGTCAAGGATTTCGTCGCGAAGGTCAAGGAGCGCGCGGTCGGGCAGGACGTCCTCAAGAGCCTGACGCCCGGCCAGCAGGTCGTGAAGATCGTCCACGAGGAGCTGACGGCCCTGATGGGAACCGGGAGCTCCAAGCTCGTCTTCGCGGGCAAAGGGCCCACCGTGATCCTGCTCGCCGGTCTCCAGGGGTCGGGCAAGACGACGGCTGCCGCCAAGCTCGCCCTCCTGCTCCGCAAGGACGATCATTCGCCGCTCCTCGTCGCCGCTGACCTGCAGCGCCCGGCAGCCGTGGATCAGCTCCAGCAGCTCGGGCGTGAGATCCAGATCCCCGTCTTTACCGGAACCGACCCAGTCGAGGCCGCGAAGAGCGGAATCGAGCAGGCCCGTGCACAGGGCAAGGACGTTGTGATCGTCGACACCGCCGGCCGGCTCCAGATCGACGAGGAGCTCATGGCCGAGCTCGGCCGGATCCGCGACGCCACGAAGCCGACGAACGTCCTGCTCGTTCTCGACGCGATGACCGGCCAGGAGGCCGTTTCCGTCGCGGAGGCGTTCCAGGAACGGGTCGCCTTCGACGGCGTGATCCTCACGAAGCTCGACGGTGACGCGCGAGGCGGCGCCGCCCTCTCGGTGAAGGCGATCACCGGCAAGCCGGTCAAGTTCGCGTCGGTCGGCGAGAAGCTCGACCAGCTCGAGTACTTCCACCCCGATCGCATGGCCTCCCGGATCCTGGGGATGGGCGATGTCCTCACCCTCATCGAGCGGGCCGAGGAGGCTGCTTCGGACGAGGATCAGGCGGCGATGGAGGCCCGCATGCGCGCCGGCGAGTTCAGCTTTGACGACTTCCTGACGAGTTACCGAATGCTGCGCAAGATGGGCCCTCTGAAGGGCGTCCTGTCGATGATTCCGGGCTTCGGAAACCAGCTCAAGGGGGTGGACGTCGACGAAGGGGAGCTCTCGCGCGTCGAGGCGATCGTCCTCTCGATGACGCCCCAAGAGCGCCGCATGCCGCACCTGATCGACGGCTCTCGCCGGAAGCGGATCGCGGCGGGCAGCGGGACGGACCTCCAGCAGGTAAACAAGCTTCTCTCCGCCCGTAAGCAGATGCAGAAGATGATGAAGCAGATGGGCAAGGGCAAGATGCCCACGCTCCCACCGGAGCTCACGAACGCACAACGGAGGTGACATGTCAGTACGCATGAGGTTGACGCGGGTCGGGTCGAAGAAGAATCCGATCTACCGCGTCGTGGTCGCCGACTCGCGCTCGCCGCGAGACGGAAAGTTCATCGAGATCGTCGGTCGCTACAACCCGCAGACTGATCCGTCGACGATCGAGCTGGACGAGGAGAAGATCCGCAACTGGCTCGGCAAGGGCGCGCAGCCCTCGAATACGGTCTCGCGCCTGCTGAAGATCAAGAACATCAGCGTTGGCTGAATTGCTCGCGTATCTCGCGCGGCAGCTCGTGGACGATCCCGACGCGGTCCGGGTGGAAGAGGTCGAGAGCGAGGATGCGCTCGTCCTCCGTCTCCATGTCGCAAAGGACGATGTCGGCAAGGTGATCGGCCGCCAGGGCAGAATCGCTCGCGCGCTCCGGGCGATCGTTCGTGCGGGTGGCGCGCGGCAGCGGCGGCGGCTCGTGCTGGAAATCGCCGATTAGCGATCCCGATCTCGTCACGGTCGGCCTGGTCGGCAAGCCGCACGGCCTCGACGGTTCGTTCGTCGTCGAACGTCCGAGCGACGATCCGAAGCGCTTCGAGCCCGGTGCGGTGCTCCTCGCCGGCGGAGCAGAGGTTCGCGTTGCTGCTCGGAAGCGGTCCGGTGGACGGCTCGTGATCCGGCTCGACAAGCCGATTGCCAGAGGGACCGCCTTGGAGGTTGCCCGGGAGGCTCTGCCCGAGCCGGAACCCGGTGCGTACTACGTCTTCCAGCTCGTCGGTCTCGAGGTCGAGGAGGAGGGAGGCCGCCGCCTCGGGCCGGTCGTCGATGTCGTGCCCGGCCCGGCCAACGACGCGCTGGAGCTCGACGGCGGGCTGCTCCTACCGATGGTCGAGGCCTGTGTCCGGGAGGTTGATCTCGAAGGAAGGCGAATCCTGATCGCGCAGGGCTTCGTCCCTGACGACTAACCTCCCGACGCCCTGCGCCTCGATGTCTTCACGCTTGTACCCCATGTCTTTGCTGCCATCTCCGAACAGCGTCCACTCGCCTCCGTCCTCGGCGGCGAGCTCGACCTGCGGCTCTACAACTACCGAGACTGGACACCGCTTCCGGGTGGCGAAGTCGACGACGAGCCGTACGGCGGCGGGCCGGGCATGGTCATGCGAGCCGACGTCGTGGCCGCCGCGCTCGAAGGGGTCTACGGCGGCTTGCCGTCGCACAGGGTGGTTGCGCTGACCCCCCAGGGCCGGCAGCTCGACCAGGGGGTCGTCGACGAGCTCGCGGGTGAGGAGCACCTGACGCTGCTCTCGGCCCGGTTCGAGGGCTTCGACGAGCGCATCCTCGAGCATCTTTCGACCGACGCGATCTCGATCGGGCCGTACGTCCTGTCCGGCGGCGAGCTTCCGGCCATGGTCGTCGCCGATGCGGTCGCCCGGCGGCTGCCGGGCGCCCTGAGCGAAGGTTCGGGCTCGGAGGAGAGCTTCTCGGCCGAGCTCGAGGGCGGGATGGAGTATCCGCAGTACACGCGGCCGGCCGAGTTCCGGGGGTGGAGCGTCCCCGACGTCCTCCTGTCAGGCGACCACGGGCGAATCGCCGAGTGGCGGCGGGATCAGAGCCGCCGCCGGACGCTGGACCGCGCATGAGAAACCCTGTCGACAAGCTGACTCACCGGCTGCCGCGACCCTGGCGGGTCGCGATCGACTGGGTCGTCACGATCGTCGGCGCGGTCGCGATCGTGCTCGCGATCAAGCAGTGGGTCGTGAACCCGTATCGCATCCCGTCCTCCTCGATGGAGCCGACGCTCCACTGCGCCGGAGTCGGCCTCGGCTGCACCTCCAGGTTCTCCGACCGGGTGCTCGCGAACCGCTTCATCTACCACTTCACCGATCCCAAGCGCGGCGACATCGTCGTCTTCGAGACTCCGCCCCGGGCGCGCAAGGACTGTGGCGCCGGAGGGACGTTCGTCAAGCGGATCGTCGGCCTGCCGGGCGAAGCGTGGGAAATGCGGAACGGCTTCGTCTTCATCAACGGCCGCCGGCTCAAGGAGCCGTACGTGAAGCCGGATCGCCGCGATGTCGATACAAGGCCGCCTGAGCGGATTCCGAAGAACAGCTACTTCGTGATGGGCGACAATCGGGCCCAGTCGTGCGACTCGCGCGTGTGGGGATCGCTCCAGCGCGGCAACCTGATCGGCAAGGTTTTCGCGATCTATTTCCCGCCTCGAAGAATCGGCTTGCGCTAGCATCCCGCGGTCGGGCGGGTGCCCGACCCTTTGTCATGGCGAACCCCATCGAGACACTCGAGCGCAAACAGCTGCGCCCCGACCGGCCGCAGTTCAAGGCCGGCGACACCGTCCGTGTCCACTTCCAGGTCATCGAGGGTCAGCGCCGCCGGATCCAGGTTTTCGAAGGCATCGTCATCAAGCGCCAGGGCTCGGGAGTCCGGGAGACGTTCACGGTGCGGAAGCAGTCGTTCGGCGTGGGGGTCGAGCGGACATTCCCGCTTCACTCACCGAAGATCGAGCAGATCGAGGTCATGGCGATCGGCGACGTGAACCGCGCCAAGCTCTACTACTTGCGCGGGAAAGTGGGTAAGAAGGCGCGCGTTCGCGAGCGCCGTGATGGGGCGAGGCTATCCTCGGCCCGTGCCCCCGAAGCAGCCGTCACCCCCGAACCTGCCGTCGAAGATCCCGAGCAGCAACCGGTCGACGAGCCCGAGGTCGAGGCCGAGCTCGAGCCGGAAACCCCAAAAGCGGGGTAGGCGCCTTCTCGAGTTCGACCGCCGCTTCGGCCGGCGGTTCGTCGCCGGCGTGGACGAAGCTGGGCGAGGGTCCCTCGCGGGGCCGCTGGTCGTTGCCGGAGTGCTGTTCGACTACGAGCGGCTTCGAGACCACCGCTGCCGACCGCTTGCGGGTCTCAACGACTCGAAACAGCTGACGCACGACGAGCGCGAAGAGGTCTTCCACGGGGTTGTCGCCTGCGCGGAGTCCTTCACGGTGCGGGTGATCTCCTCGTCGGCGATCGACCGCAACGGGCTCCACAAGTCGAACCTCGAGGGGATGCGCTCCTGCCTGCGCGAGCTGGCTCCGCCGGCCGAGGCCTGCCTGGTCGACGGCTTTCGGTTGGGGCCTGCTGCGCCCGCCCACACGGCGGTCGTGGACGGAGACGAGCGGTCTGCCGCGATCGCGGCCGCATCGATCGTCGCGAAAGTCGTGCGCGACCGGGCGATGCGGCGCATGGACGCGCTCTTCCCCGCGTACGGGTTCTCGTCCCACGTCGGGTACATCACCCCGCGCCACTCGGCGGTCGTCCGGGAGCGCGGGCCGTCCGAGATCCACCGCCGGTCGTTTCAGGCGCTCTGCTACCTGTCGCCGGAGGAGCTCGCCGAGATCGAAGCGCGATGAATGCGACCGGCGCGCGAGCCGAGCGGCGGGCCCGTCTCTTCTATGTTTTGCGCGGCTACCGGGTTCTCGGCGCGAACGTGCGACCAGGCGGGGTGGAGGTCGACCTGATCCTGCGGCGGGGTCGCCGGGTGGTGTTCTGCGAAGTCAAGGCCAAGCTAGGCGAGCGCTTCGGTGATCCGGTCGAGATGGTCGGCGAGGAGAAACAGCGGCGCCTGCGGCGAGGGGCGGAGGCGTGGCTCGCAGAGCATCCCGAGGCCGCAGCTTGGGAGGTGCGCTTTGACGTCGTGGCTGTGACGCCGCGCGGCGTCCGGCGCGTCGCGAGCGCGTTCTAGTCTCAGGCCGGAACGAGGGCGCACTCCTCTTCGCGCAGGCAGTCCCTTGCTTCGCGGTAAGCGAGGGTGAGGACGAACGAGCGCACGGGCGCATTGGCGTGCTGCTTAAGGACGGCGTCGGCGCAGGCGCGGATCGCCTCCGGATCCCGGACGTCCTCGAACTCCTCGACGAGCTGTGGCAGGAGCCGCTGAAGGCGTAGCTGGTGCGACGTCGGGTCGGTTCGGATCGCATCGAGCCTGTGCTCGACGAGATCCTTGACGCGACGTTCGATGTCGTCGCGGACGGCACGCACCTCGTCGATCGGCTTGCCCCGCGGATCCTCGACGTCCCAGTCCTCGATCATCCCGGGGACATACGGGCAGGTGTTTCCGCAGTTGAGCGTGATCGCCCAGTCGGCGTGAAGCTGCATCTCGAGGTCGATCTTCTTCGGCTTGCGGTTTGAGATGTCGATGCCGACCTCGCTCATCGCCAGGACGACCTCGGGCCACGGCGCAGCGGCGGGCTCCTGCCCAGCCGACTCGCCGCGGACATCGGCGGGCGCGTACTTCTCGAAGAAGGCCTGGGCCATTTGCGATCGGCCCGCATTGTGGGTGCAGACGAACAGGACGTACTTCACGCCGCCTCCTCTTCGCTCGGGATTCGAAGTATTCCGCGGGGAAAGGCGAGCGAGGTTTCGGAGTGGTGAAGACGCTAGGAGGCCGCTACGGGTTCCTCCGGGCCTGGACCGGTTGTCGGCCGTGGCTGGGCTAGCCTTGTCGCATGACGGAGGAGACGGCAACCGGCAGTCCGTTGCCACAGGTCGCGGATCGACTGACCTGGCAGGCGAAGATCGACGAGCTGAGGGTCAAGGAGAAGGCCCACACCCGGGCCGGGGACGCACTGGCCGCCGAACGGCGCCGGCTGCCGATGGTCGAGGTCGATCCGCAGACCCCGCTGATCGGTGCCGACGGACCGGTGACGTTGATCGACCTCTTCGACGGTCGGTCTCAGCTGATCGCCTACTTCCACATGTGGCACGCCGGCCGGCCCGCCGCGGAGCAATGCGAAGGCTGCACTTTCTCCACGACGCACATCAATGAGCTGTCCTATCTGAACTCGCGGGACGTGAGCTACGCGACCCTTTGTGAAGGACCGTACGAGGAGAGTTCCCGCTATCGCGACTTCATGGGGTGGACGGTTCCCTGGTACTCGGTGCCGCAGGACGCCGTCGACCGGTTGGTCGCAGAGCGGCACTTCGGCATCCTGGTCAGCTATCTGCGGGACGGTGACCAGGTCTACGAGACCTACTGGACCACCGGCCGCGGCAACGAAGTGATGGCGCCGTCGTACGGACTGCTGGACCTGACGGTCTACGGCCGGCAGGAGTTCTGGGAGGACTCGCCAGAGTCCTGGCCGCAGCGCTGGGGTACCAGAGGGGACCAGATGCGGCTGGACGGGCGTCCGACCGCGCAATGGTCACGGATCAAGGACGGACGCAACGACGACCTCGGCGCGACTTCCGGCGGCCATTCCGGACAGCACTGTCACTGAGCCGACTGCGCAGCCGCCCTGCCGACTTCCTCGACGAGTACAACCACCGGCGACGACACACTGCACTCGGCGGTCAACCACCGATCAACCGACTGTCACCAACCTGACGGCCGGGTACATCTAGGACTCCATCGGCGTCCGGCGAAGGGGTCCGGGTGGCTCCGACACAGGACGTGCTCTACGCCGAGATCGACCTCGAGCTCTCGTGGTCGGAGCGGGAGCTTCCCGAGCGGGAGCGGACGAAGCACGTCCACCGGCTCCACCCCTACCTCGGAAAGTTCATCCCGCAGCTCGTCGAGGCACTACTCGGGCGCTACGTCGTCGCTGGGGGCCGGGTGCTGGATCCGTTCGCCGGGTCCGGGACGACGCTCGTCCAGTCGCTCGAGAGCGGTCGCGACGCGGTCGGAGTGGACATCGCTGCCTTCAACTGCCTCCTCATGGGCGTCAAGACGCGGAGGTACGATCTCTTTGCGCTCGAAACGGAGATCCGCGACGTCGTGCGTCGGGTCGAGGCATTCGAGGGTGGCCCCAAGCCGACCGGCTATGCCGCCGAGTGGTTCGCGCCGCAGGCTGCTCGGGAGCTCCTCGCCTTCCGTGACCTGGTCGGCGAGTACGAACACGAGGACGTCCTTCGCGTCGTCCTGGCGCGGGCTGCGCGGTCGGCGCGCCGGACTCCTCATTACGACCTCGACTTCCCCCGCACCCCGCAGGTGGAGCCGTACTGGTGCCACAAGCACAAGCGGATCTGCCGGCCGGTCGAGCACGCGGAGCACTTCCTCCGTCGTTACGCGATCGACACGCTCGCCCGGATCAAGGAGTTCTCGCGCGTGCGCGCGCGCGGGCGTGCGCGGGAGGCCGAAGTCTTGCACGACGACTCGCGGGAGATCGACTACCGCGGCCGCTTCGACGGCGTCGTCACCTCACCGCCGTATCCGGGGCTGATCGATTACCACGAGCAGCATCGCTACGCCTATGAGCTTCTTGGACTGGACGACCGGCGCGAGGTCGAGCTGGGCGCTGCGGCCGGCGGGACGAGCGTCGCGGCTCTGGCCTCCTACGTCGACGGTGTCGCGGCAGTGCTCGCGCGCGCCAGAGGCTCGTTGCGGGCGCGCTCACCCGTCGTGATCGTCGTCCACGATCGCCGAGACCTCTACCCGGAGATCCTGGATCGAGCCGGACTGCGGCTGGAGGAACGCCTGCGCCGGCACGTCAACCGGCGCACGGGTCGAAGAGCAGGCGAGTTCTTCGAGGACATTCTCATCGCCCGGTAACGGCGCACTCTCGGTACAGAGCAGTCACAGACACGCGCGTTTCTGACGCCTAGCGTCGGAAGGGTGCTCGGGCGCACCGTCACCCACGCCCTCGTTGGGCTCGAGGCCCGCCAGGTCGAGGTCGAAGCGCATCTCCAAAACGGCGTGCCCGGCCTCGCGATCGTCGGGCTCGCCGATCGTGCCTGCCAGGAGGCGAAACATCGCGTGCGGAGCGGGATCGTGTCGGCCGAGCTCGAGTGGCCCTCACGCCGGATCACCGTCAACCTGGCGCCCGCCGGTCTCCGGAAAGAGGGCTCGGGGTTCGACCTGCCGATCGCCCTCGCGATCCTCGCCGCCTCACGGCAGTTTCCACCCGACCGGCTGGCGAGCCACGCGGCGATCGGCGAACTCGCCCTGGACGGTCGACTGCGACCCGTCGCCGGTGTCCTCGCCGCCGCCGAGGGCGCGCGTCGAGCCGGCCTCGGGCGGCTCCTGTGCGCGGCCGAGTCGGCGGCCGAAGCGGCACTGGCCGGAATCGAGCCGATCCCTGCGAGGCACCTGGTAGAGGTCGTCGGCTACCTGCGCGGCGAATACGAGCCGGAGGCGGTCGAGATGTTCTCGAACGGCGAAGCGCCGCCGGTCGAGCTTCCCGACCTCGCCGACGTTCGCGGACAGGAGCGCGCCCGCCGAGCCCTCGAGCTCGCCGCGGCCGGCGGGCACAACCTTCTCCTCGCCGGGCCACCGGGGATCGGCAAGTCGATGCTCGCTCGGAGGCTGCCCGGGATTCTTCCGCCTCTGACGCGGCAGGAAGCGCTGGAGGTCACGAGGATCCACTCCGTCGTCGGCCTCCTGTCGCGCGACCGCCCGCTGATGGACCAGCGGCCGTTCCGTGCACCGCACCACAGTGCGTCGGTCGCCTCCATCGTCGGCGGCGGGTCTGGGCCGAAGCCGGGGGAAGCGACGCTCGCCCACCGCGGTGTTCTGTTCCTCGACGAGCTGCCCGAGTTCCAGCGCCCGGTCTTGGAGTCGCTTCGGCAGCCGCTCGAGGACGGCGTCATCGCGGTCGCTCGGGTCGACGGCCGCGCGGTGTTCCCGTGCCGGTTCCAACTCGTTGCATCCATGAACATGTGCCCCTGCGGCGGGCGCGGCGATGCCGGAACCGAATGCCAGTGTTCTCCGCAGCGCCTGGCGTCGTTCCGCGAGAAGCTGTCGCGGGCGCTCCTTGACCGGTTCGATGTCGTCGTCGCTCTGCCGCGGCCTCGGGCGGCCGAGCTCGGTGGAGCCGCGGGCGAGTCGTCGGAGGCGGTGGGCCGGCGCGTTGCTGCCGCGCGAATCCGGCTGGAACGCGAGGCCCCGGCGAGGACCGACGCGTCGACGGCGCTCCTGGATCGCGCCGTCGAGCGGCTTCCCCTCTCCGGTCGTGGTCGCGCGCGAGTAGCCCGGGTCGCTCGCACGATCGCAGCGCTGGCCGAGGCGGACGCTGTCGAGGAGGAGCACCTCGCGGAGGCGCTCGCCTATCGCTCGCCGCGGGAGCTCGCCCAGTGAAGCTCGCACGGTCGGATCCGCGCTTTCCGCCGCGGCTCAAAGCGATCTTCGACCCGCCGCCGGCGCTGTACCTCCGCGGGACCGGGAACCCCGAGTTGCTCGATTGCCGCGCAGTCGGGGTCGTGGGTGCCCGATCGTGCTCCCCGTACGGGGCTCAGGTCGCCCGGATGCTGGGCCGTGACCTCGCCGCGGCCGGTCTGCTGGTCGTGAGCGGTCTCGCGCGCGGTGTCGACGGCGAAGCTCACCGAGGAGCGCTCGAGGCCGGCGGGCCCACGGTCGGTGTGCTCGGTTGCGGCATCGACCGGGATTACCCGGCGGTGAACGCCGCACTCTCGCGTCGCATGGAGGATGGCGGGCTCGTCATCTCGGAGTACGAACCCGGAGTCGAGCCGGCACCGTGGAGGTTCCCGGCTCGCAACCGGATCATCGCCGGGCTGTGCGAGGCGGTGGTCGTCGTGGAGGCGCGTGAGCGAAGCGGGGCGCTGATCACCGCCGACTTTGCGCTGGAGGAGGGGAGAGAGGTCTTCGCGGTTCCTGGCGAGATCACATCGTCGTTGTCTGCCGGCTCGAACGCATTGCTGAAGCTCGGCGCGACTCCGATCACGGCGGTCGACGACGTGTTGGACGCGCTCGGGATCGAGCGGGTGGCCGCATCTGCGGAGCCAGAAGTCTCGGATGCCGCGCGGCGTGTCCTCGCCCTCGTTCGAGACGGTCCGTCGGGCGCCGACGAGCTCACGGCGCGTGCGGCCCTCGACGCCGGGGCGATCAGCGCCGCGCTCACGGAGCTGGAGCTCGCGGGTCTCGTTGCCGCGGCGGACGGCGTGTTCAGGGCGCTGCGATGACGGTGTCTACGATCGCAGTGTGGCCATGTCTTTCTGGCTTGACGAGCCTGCTGACGCTTTCGTCAGTCACCAGCACCCAGGGCCGGTCGACGTCGCCATCGTCGGTGGCGGCGTTACCGGCTGCTCGTGCGCGCTCACGCTCGCCGAAGCCGGTGTTCGCGTCCGGCTGTACGAGGCGCGCACGATCGCCTCCGGCGCCTCTGGGCGGAACGGAGGCTTCGCCCTGCGGGGCGGCGCGATGCCCTACGACCAGGCAAGAGCGAGGTTCGGACCGGAACGCGCGTCAGCGTTCTGGAAGCTGACCGAGCGCTCCCTCGACCGGATGCAGGAGCTCGCGGGCGACGCATTTCGGCGTGTCGGGAGCCTCCGGCTGGCCGCAGACGAAAAAGAGAGAGACGAGCTGCGTGCGGAAGAGGATGCTCTTCGCGCGGATGGGTTCGACGTCGAGTGGATCGACGAGCTGCCCGAGCGGCTGGCCGCGAGTTACCACGGCGCGATCCTCCATCCGACCGACGGGGCGCTCTATCCAGCTCGCTGGGTTCGTCGACTGGCAGCGCGGGCCGCCGAGGCGGGAGCCGAGTTGCGCGAGAACGACAGGGTCACATCGCTGGACGGGCTCGATGCCGACCACGTTGTCATCGCGTCCGACGGCTACCCGAGCGGGCTCTTCGACGAGCTCGACGCCCTCGTGCGGCCGACTCGTGGCCAGGTCGTCACCACGGAGCGGTTGCCGGAGCTCCTGTACGGGCGTCCGCATTACGCGCGGCAGGGGTTTGATTACTGGCAGCAGCTACCCGATGGGCGGCTCGTGGCCGGCGGTCGGCGAGACGTCGCGCTCGAGACGGAGTTCACGTCCGAGGAGGCGACAACCGAGCTAGTGCAAACCGCCCTGGAGGTGCTCGTCACCGACCTCGTCGGCCGCCGGCCGACGATCACGCACCGCTGGTCCGGAATCTTCGGCATGTCGCCGGACGAGCTTCCGATCGTCGGCCAGGTTCCGAACCGGCCGGGAGTCTGGGTCGCGCGGGGCTACTCGGGCCACGGAAACGTGCTCGGGCTCGCGTGTGGCCGATTGGTCGCGAATGCGATCCTCGGCCGCCGCGAGCCCGAGCTCGGCCTGTTCGATCCGGCCCGGCTCCTCTAGCTCTGCTCGGGAGCCGGCGCGCTCTCGTCGGACTGCCAGAACGAGAAGCGATTGCCCTCGGTGTCCTTGGCGTGGATGAACCAGCCCATGCCCGGGACGGGCATCTTCTCCTCCGTCGACCCGCCGAGCTCTTGAACCTTCGAAGCTGCTGCGTCGACGTCCTCGGTGAGGAAGTAGACGACCAGACCGTCCTGGCCGGGCTGTCTCGGCATCAACCCCCCGCCCGACTGGTCGCCGTTGTCGAACATGTGGTACTCGAACGGTCCGTCGTAGCTTTGGAACTCCACGTCGAACAGTGAGCCCCAGAACGCGCGGGCTCGGCCGGTGTCATCCGCCGGGATCTCGAAGTGCACGACCTTCGCTGGCATGGTTCTCCTCCTCTTCGACCCCTCGGTCGATATCGATTCTTGGGACGCCTGAGAGCTCTTCGCGTTAGCCGAGGCGCGCAGGCGGCTCGGCAGACTCCGTCGGCGGGAGCAGCAGGAGGTGGCTCTCGACGATCGACTGTGCCACGTCGATGAGCTTGTGGCCGTTGTGCTGCGAGTGATCCCGGAGCATCTCGAACGCCTTTTCGCCGTTGACCGCGTGGCGGGCCATCAAGATCCCCTTCGCCTGTTCGATCGCGGCCCGGCGCCCGAACGCACCTTGCAGGCTCTGGAATTCCGCGAAGCGCTGCAGGGTGATGTCGATCGCGCTTTGCAGCTCGTCCGGGCTCGTGTCGACGATGTAGGCGAAGACGCCCCGCTTCGCCGCCTCGTGGACGTAGGCGGGGTCTTTGGCCGAAAGCAGCGCGATCACGGGGCAAGCCGCCTCTCTGACGATCTGCGAGATCAGATCCAGCGCGTGCTCGGAGTGGGGTCCGAGCTCGACGAGGGCAACGTCGGGTCGCTCCCGTGCGGTGACGGCCCCGACTTCCTTCGGATCGATCTCCCGCGCGATCACCTCGTGCCCGAGCCCAGCCACAATCCGCGCGAGGAGCTCCAACCCTTCACGCCTTTCGTTGGCGATCAGGACACGGAGATTTTGGGGCTCGTCCTCAGCCATCCGAAACAGCAGCTAGCGTGCGCTAAGGCATAAGCTTATATGTGCCGAAGATAGGCGTACGGGAGTCCCAGCAACGGACTCCTTGCGCCTTCGCGGGCTCCCAAACCTAGCGGGCCGCGAAAAGGATCCGCCCTCAGCAGCGTAGGCCGGAGAAGTCGTCGAAAGCCACATCCGTGTTGGCGACGAAGCCGCCCAAGGCCGAGGAAAGGATCTTCATGAAGCTTTTCGAGAACCAGGCTGACCGGACGTGTTCGCGCCCGGCCGCCAAGTCCGTCGGGCTACGTTCGCTCGGTGTCCTCGTAACGCTCTCGATCGCGGGGTTCGCCCTCTCGTTCGCAGGGCTTGCAGGTAGCGCAGTCACGGCGCAGGCAACCGTGAACCTCGGAGGCGCCGATTCCTTCGGCGCTCTTTCCGCCACCGCGATGACGAATAACGGTGCAAACACCGTCGTCAACGGCAATGTCGGGTCAGCGACCTCGATCGACGTCGGCGTGACCCACCCCAACTACGGCGCGTATGGCGCCGGCTCACCTGAGCTCGCCAATGCCCAGGCCGGCCTGCTCACCGCCTACGGCTTCGCCGAGGCGCAGGCGCCGAGCCAGCCCACGATCACCGGCGCGAACCTCGCCGGGCGGACGCTCCTTCCGGGCGTCTACAACTCCACGTCGGGCATCCTCGTCGACGGCCCGATCGCCCTCACGTTCGACGGGGGCGGCGACCCGAACGCCGTGTTCATCATGCAGGCCGCGAGCAGCGGGAACCTGATCGTCGAGACGACCTCGTCGATGACGTTCACGAACGGCGCACAGCCCTGCAACGTCTTCTGGAAGGTCAACTCGGCCTTCCTGAGGAACACGGGCCACACCTTCGTCGGGACGATTCTGGCCCTGACCCAGATCACGCTGACCGAGAACATCACGGTCGAGGGTCGGGTCCTGGCGCGGAACGCCGACGTGACGTTCATCCACGACACGGTCAACAAGCCCACTTGCGCGACGTCGACACCGCCGACCGGCACCACGACGACGACGACGACGACCCCACGGCCCAAGCCCAAGCCCAAGCCCAAGCCCAAGCCCAAGGCCAAGCCCAAGCCTCCGGGAGTGCCGAGGCCAGGACAGAGTCGTCCGCCGATCCACCACGTGGGCCTCACGGGTTGAAATCTCGATTCGAAGCAGGGTTTCCGAGCGGGCGGCGAGAGCCGTCCGCTCAGCCCTCGCTCAGCGTCGGTCGCGGTCGAGCCGCGTTCCTGACGGGGCTCGTTCTCGTCGCCGCGGCTTGGACAGGGTCGGCAGCGACGAGCGACCAGACGCTGACCGCCGCGAAGCCCAGACAGGAGCTGGCCGTGCTGCTCGGCTCTCAGACAGCCCGGTCGAAGCCCGCTCCCCGCTCGGCTCGCCTCAGTCTGCTGCAGTCGCGGAGGCCCCTCACCGGCGTTCGAACAGTGCTCCCGGTGATCGGGCGAAAGAAGGACCGCCAGGGTCGCCGCTGGCTCCGCGTCAGGCTCCCGGGCCGTCCGAATGGAAGCACCGGCTGGATCCGCCGGCGCGGAACGTTTCCGATCCGAACCAGCTGGCACATCGTCATCGACACGTCTGCGCGGCGCGTGACTGCCTACAAGAACGGCCGCCCCGTCCGAGCCTTCAAGGCGATCGTCGGTGCCGCTTCGACACCGACACCGCACGGCAGTTTCTTCATCGAGGAGACGATCAGGCTGCGAGCCAATGCAGTCGGCGCTCCACTCGCACTTGCTCTGAGCGCCCGCTCGAACGTGTTCCAGGAGTTCGCAGGCGGCCCGGGCCAGATCGGGATCCACAGCCTGAGAAACGTCGGCGGCACGCTCGGCACAGCGGTTTCCCACGGCTGCGTGCGCATGGACGCCGGCGCGATTCGCTGGATCGTGGCGCGCGTCACTCCCGGCGTCCCGGTCACCATCACGCCGTAGAACTAGAGGCTGATCGTGGGCAGGTCCAGCTCGCCGGCCCGTTCCACTGCAGCAAGTGCGATCGCGAGATCCTGAATCGCGAGGCCCGTCGAGTCGAACACCGTGATCTCGGTGGGCGACCGGCGGCCCTCGGCGGCTCCCTTAAGGACGGCACCGAGCTCGGATACCGCCTCACGAGACACCACTCCGGCCTCGATGCCGTGAAGGAGATCGCCGTTGTGACTCGCCTGATCCCAGTCGTCGCAGAAGACATGAACTCGTGCGAGCTCCTCGACGGCGATCTCCGACTTGCCGGGTCCGTCGGCTCCCATCAGGCTCACGTGCTGGCCGGCCTGGAGGCTTCCCCTGCCGAAGACGACCTCATGGCCAGGGGTGACCGTGACGACGACGTCCGCGCCCAGCGCCTCCTCTCGGCTCGTGGCGACCCGGGCGCCGACCGCCGCCGCTGTCGCCTCCGCCCGTCCCGGATCGATGTCCCAGACCATCACGTCCCGCCCGCGCGCGACGAATGTTCTCGCCGCCGCGCGGCCGTTGACGCCCGCGCCGATCACGGCGGCCGCGCCTGCGCCCTCCCGCCCGAGCGTCTCCGCGGCGAGCACGGCGGCCGCGCCGGTCCGCAGCGCCGTCACGGCCCCGGCGTCGAGCACCGCCTTTGGCATCCCGTTCGAGGCGTCGGAGAGGAGCACGAGACCGGTAACCGTCGGCAGTCCGACGGCGGGATTTCCCGGGAACGATGTGACCCACTTCAGCAGCGCATGCCCGCCGCCCAGCGCCGGCATCGCCCGGAAGTCTCCGGCCGGGTACGCCGGCACGTAGACCTTCGGCGGCATTGTCCACTCGCCGCGCGCGTACGCGAGAAACGCCCCCCGCACGACCTCGACGGCGCGCTCGGGCGGGACGGCAGCCTCGACGGCCGCTGCCCCGAAGACCGGGATGGAGGTCAAACGGCCTTCAGCGAGGTGACGAGCTTCTCCAGCGCGGCCTTGGCGTCGTCGAAGAGCATCACGGTCTTCGGGTCGTAGAAGAGCGGGTTGTCGACGCCGGCGAATCCGGGGGAGAGGCTGCGCTTGATCACGACGACGTTCTGCGCGCGGTCGACGTCGAGGATCGGCATGCCGTAGATCGGGTTGCCGGGCTGGTTGCGCGCCGCCGGATTGACGACATCGTTCGC
>Ga0136635_10000152_pt1 | contig 16479 bp, 14 predicted proteins | sample AntDrymeUQ852106_2_FD_105495 | JGI IMG/M metagenome (GOLD analysis project Ga0136635, IMG submission 105495) | Polar desert sand microbial communities from Dry Valleys, Antarctica - metaG UQ85 (21.06) | ecosystem: Environmental > Terrestrial > Soil > Desert | place: Antarctica: Dry Valley... | reverse complement strand
TTCCGCCTACCACTCCCTCGACGGGGTCTGGCGCAACCGGCTCCCAATCAACAAGCACCAACCCCTCACTCTCTAGCCCTCCTGGTTTAGGGGGACCTCGTTTGGGTAATTCATTGCGCGATAGCGAAGGAGGAGTCATTTGACTGGTTTTAGAGAGGGTCTGGAAAACGCATGGTCCAGCGTGGCAGTGTTTCTGCCAAAGCTTTTGGGCTTCTTGCTCATCCTGATCATCGGTTACTTCATTGCTAAGGCAATAGGAACCGCCATCGACAAGGTGCTCGAGCGCGTAGGTTTCGATCGCGCCGTCGAACGCGGCGGGGTGAAAAGAGCCTTAGCGCGGAGCAAGTTCGACGCCAGCGACCTCGTCGGCAAGCTCGTGTTTTACGTGCTCTTTCTCTTCGTCCTACAGCTCGCGTTTGGAGTCTTCGGACCGAATCCGGTGAGCGATCTCATCGAAGGGATCATCGCGTACCTGCCCAAGGTCCTTGTAGCGATCCTGATCATCGTCATCGCTTCGGCGGTGGCGGCGGCCGTCCGAGAACTCACCGACGCCGCTTTGGGCAACCTCAGCTATGGCCGGGTGCTTTCAAATGTCGCCGGCGCCGCAATCTTGATCGTCGGCATCTTTGCTGCCCTCAGCCAGCTAGAGATTGCCCCTGCGATCGTCAACGGGGTTTTCTATGCGCTGTTGGCAATTCTCGTCGGGATCCTGGTTATCGCGGTGGGTGGTGGAGGAATCCAACCGATGCGCGAGCGTTGGGCCCGTGCGCTTGACCGGCTGGATGAGGAGCTGCCGAGAGCTCGTGAGGAACTGGCCGGGGCGCAGGACCGAGTGGAGACGAGAGCGGCCGAGATCAAAGACAAAGTGCAGGACCCGGCGCTCGCCCGGACCCCATCAACGCCCACTCCCTGAACCTAAGGTTTGCGTGGTGGCTATGCCACCACGCAAACCTTAGGTTCGGTTGGTGGTCAGGCCGAGATCCGGGCCAGGAGCTCGTCGAAGCGGTCGTGGCTCTCGTTGAGCCCGCCCTCCATTCCCATCTGGAGCATCCCGTCTCGGTCCTCGGCGGCGTCGAAGCGCGACACTCCCCGGAGGCGGGTGGTGTTCTCGTCGATCACCTCGAAGGAGGCCGTTTCGACTATGACATGGCCGGGCATCCCGTCCCATTCAAAGGTCTGGACGACGGAGTCGGGCGGGTTGATCTCACGAAACTCCCCGGAGAACCCGTTTTCGGTCCCTTCGGCGTCGATCTGGACGAACCGCCAGGCGCCGCCCGGCCGCACGTCCATCGCGTCAACCCGGGTCGTGTTCGACTGGAGCCCCCACCATTCGGGGATCAGCTTCGGGTCAATGAACGTGTCCCAAACCAACTGCCGAGGTGCGTTGAAGATCCGCTCGGTGTGAATTTCCTTGTCGCCCACGGGGGTGACGGTGGTCGTGGTGGTCATTTATTGTTTCCTTTTCTCCTGTCGATCAGCTCGCCCAGACGATCGAGGCGTTGATCGAGTAGTTGTCGGTAGTTCTCGATCCAGGCGAGCTCGTCCTCGAGACGCCGGGGGCCAAGCCGGCAGAAACGAGTTCTTCCCACCTTGTCAGTCGTCACCAGACCCGCCGCTTCCAGGACCTGCACGTGCTTCTTGGTCCCGGTGAGGGTGATGTCCAACAGCTCCGCCAGCTCGCTGATCGTCGCTGCTCCTCGCCCCAACCGTTCGACAATGGCCCGACGACTCGGGTCGGCCAATGCCCCGAAGGTTGCATCGAGAGGAGGTGAATACTGAACCATCTAGTTCACTATATGCCAGGACGCTATTGATTGTCAAGAGGCTTGGTCGAGCTAGATCCCGACTTGGAGCTGAGCGATGTGGCTCTCGTCGTGGCTGGCGAGAATTCCGGTGAAGCCGTCGAAATCCACCCGGCCAAATGCCGGATGGATCGCGCCCCGAACCCATTGCGCATCGGTGAGAGCGGCGAGAAAGCCGAGGATCTGGCGGCGGTTTTGAGCGAAAGCGGCGAGGGCGAGGCGGGGGTCGTTGCGGGCGTATTGGCGCTGCTCAACCAGGCGCACCTGGTCGAAGAGCGCTGCCCCATCCTCCAACAAACCCCAACGCTCGCGATCGGTGGGAGCAGTAGCGGAGGGAACCATGGGCTCGTCCATTTGGATCATCATCCGGAAACGAAGGAGGCTCAGGTCCTCCACGTCCCGCAAGTGGCAGATCACTTCCACTGGCGACCATTCCTCATCGCCCGGCCGCTCGGCCAACTGTTCAGGTGTCTTATCCGCGATGACCGCTTCCAACTCATCGGGAGTCCTGCTGAGACGGGTGAGCCGCTCCTCGCGTGACCGGTCGATCCATTCTTGAATCCGCGGTGGAGGAGCGCTTTCCATCGACCGACTGTACAGAATGCGAAGTCCCGTGTCTTCAGTCACTCCCGGTCTCGTCTGCGCGCATCACCATCTCTACTCAGCGTTGGCGCGGGGGATGCCCGCACCCGCGTCGGCGCCCACGAGCTTTGGGCAGATACTCGAACAGGTTTGGTGGCGGCTTGATCAGGCGCTCGACCTCGAAATGATCGAATGGTCGGCGAAGCTCGGGGCGGTTGAGGCGCTTGAAGCCGGAACCACCGCCATCATCGATCACAACGAAAGCCCCAATGCGATTGAGGGCTCGTTGACCGTGATAACCGAGGCGTGTGCCGAGATCGGTGTTCGCGTGGTCGCGAGCTATGGGGTCAGCGACCGCAACGGCCGCGATGAGGCCCGCAGAGGGCTAGAGGAGAACCGGCGATTCCTGGCCGAAGGAGGGCGCGGTCTGGTGGGCATCCACGCGCCCTTCACCTGTAGCGACGAGACTCTGGCCGCGGCTGCCGCTCTCGCCGAGGAATTTTCGGTTGGAGTCCATGTCCATGTATGCGAGGGACCAGAGGACATCGAAGCGCCCACTCGCCTCGGTGATCTGTCGAAAGCGGACTGGCTGCTCGCCCACTGCGTCCACCTGGCGACCAACCATCATCTGCAAGGCACCGTGGTCCACAACCCCGCTTCGAACCTCAACAACGGGGTCGGTTATGCCGCCCCTCACCGATTTGTGAACCCGGTGGCCCTGGGCACTGATGGGATCGGCGCCGACATGCTTGAAGCCTTTCGCCTCGCTTTCTATCTGCACCGCTCTGTCGACCTCGGCGCTTCTCCGGAACTGGCCTGGTCGTGGATGACGAGAGGTTGGGACCTGGTCCCGGAGGCGCGCCAGGACCGGGTGACCTGGTCCTATGAGCCGATGGATCCCTGGCACCTCGCCTATACCCCGACAATCCGGCCGCTCGAAGTCGAGGTTGGTGGCGAAGTCGTGCTGCGCGCAGGAGTTCCCACCCGGGTCGACGGCGCCGAGATCCGCGCCAAGGCGGCCGAGCAGGCCGCCAGACTGCATCGCCGATTATGAGCCAACGCCTCGCTCTCTACCTCCAGGACGCCCACACGATCCGCGAGGGGATCGAGATCGCCCGTTATGCCGAGGAGCGCGGTTTCGAAGCGGTCTGGCAGGCCGATTCCCGCTTGGTCCGCGACGCGATGATCGCTATGGCTGCGTTTGCCACATCCACTGAGACGCTTCGCGTCGGCGCGGGTGTGGTTGATGTCTGGTCTCGCAACCCCGCCCGCCTTGCCTCGACCTTTTCCACTCTCGATGACCTGGCCCCTGGGCGGATCATCGCCGGGTTGGGTGCGTGGTGGGACCCGTTGGCGGCGAAAGTCGGGATCGACCGAAGCCATCCGTTGGCGATGATGAGAGAGGTGGTGGCTGTCCTCCGGGCCCTTTTCAACGACGAGAACGTCACCTTTCAAGGAGAGCATGTTCACCTGGACGGCGTGGAGCTCGACTACGTCTATCAGGATCGGCGCCGAAAAGACATCCCCATCTACATCGGGGCGACGGGGATGAAGATGATGGAGCTAACCGGCGAGATCGCCGACGGGGTGGTCCTCAACTATTTGGTTTCCCCGAGTTACAACCGTCGAGCGTTGGAAGCCTTGGAGGTCGGTGCCAGGCGGGCCGGACGTTCGGTCGACGACGTCGATCGGCCCCAACTCATCGTCTGCTCAATGGATGCCGACCGGGCCACCGCGATCGACGCGGCGCGGATGCTGGTGACCCAGTATCTCGGACAACAGCCCCACATCATGGAGGCCTCAGGGGTGCCCCAGGCCCTCCTCGACGACATCGATCGCCTCCTCACCTGGCCGGCGACTCATGAGCAGTTGCTCGAGGCGGCGCGGCTAGTGCCCGATGACATCGTGCAGATGATCTGTGCCGCCGGGACCCCGGCGGAGTGCGTGGAGAAGGTTGGCGAGTATCAAGCCAACGGTTGCACCTGCCCGATCCTCTATCCGTTGGGCCCCGATGTCCGCCTGATGATCGACACCTTCGCTTCCAAGAAGTCGCCGATGACGGGCTCACCCGGCTCGGGCGAGTGATATGGTCGGTTTTGGAGGCTCAAATGAATCGCAACCGTTGGACCCTCGCCGGTGTGCTGGTCGTGGTGATCGCTTCCCTCGCCTCCCCATTGGCGGCCGCGGATTCCGTTCCCCCGGGTGCGCCCATCACGCTCAGTCAAACGGTTCCGGTCAACATCGTGTTTGTGGGATACGAGGAGGCCGATCTCGACGTCGCGGCCCTGCAAAGACAGCTCCCCGCCCGATCGGACCCCATCGTTCGGAGGCCCAACTTTTACGGGCTTTCCGGGCGCGAGCTCGGACTCCTCTTTCGTTACGACTATCGCCTTCACTGGGCGAGCCAGGGTTTTGAAGACCAGTTCTTCGGATATCTCGCCACCGCCGGCAGCACAGGCGATCCGACTGTGTGGCAAGAGTTCTACAACGATCAGCAGAGCAACGTGTTGGATGTGACCGGCCCGGTGCGATACATCGACGGCCCGGCCACCGAACGGACCTTGGAAGCCATGGCCCGCCAACAACTCGGCATCGATACCCGCCGGAGCTACACGATCTTCTTTGTCAATTGGTACGGACGCGCCGACTTCCAATTCCACTTGTACACCAAGACCGACGAAGCCGATCCCGACACCGGATACAACTGGGGCGCGGCACAAGGTTCACGCAAGACGATCGCCTGGGGCGGGACATCGACTCGGACCTGGTTTTACGATCTCTCGGCCGGCCCCCACGCTTGGACGTACAACTGGGTCGTCGACTTCGTCGATCTCACTGGCGACGGCATCGAGGAGTATCGCATGCCTCCCATCTGGGAGTACACGGAGGGCGGTTATCGAGAGCCGTCGCAGCTAGGTGGGGATCTCGGCTTGGTCGCACGCTTCGTTGCGATAAACCTCTTGTTCACTTCCTCGCCGTATGTCGATCCCCTGGTCACAACTCCCGGGGCGGGGGGGAAAAAGGTCGCTCACATCGAGATGCTCGAGGATGATCCCGCTAGCAACGGCCTCAATTGGATCGATGAGGCGTTCATCCTGAGGGAGCTGAGGGACTTCGAGCCTTATTACCGATGGCAGTCGGGCCTTGAGGACAACCTCCCCATCGACCGCGGGGCCAAGCAAGCACTGACGATTGCCGGATCGGCGAGCCCACCTCCGGATTGCTGGTCGACCTACGGAATTCCCTTGGCTCAGCTCTATTGCTATTTCGACCAGAACATGGCGCGGTACGTGCCTCCCTATGGACCGACCGACTCGGTGAACGAGGCTTTCGCCTACAACACGACCGCCGAGAGCATGGGTTTGCTCGCCGGGAACACGGGCTTTGCCCTCGATAACTTTGTCGATGGCACCCAGACTCACGTCGTGGTGTTCGACACCTCCGAATACCGGGAGATCGGATACGGATTCAGCGCGACCACGATTCACGAGTTCGGTCACCATGTTGGCATGAGTCATCCCCACGACGGCTATGACTCGGAGCTCGACCTCGGCTATGGACCGGCGAGAGCGTATTTCTTTGCTTGGTCGGGCGACGAAAGCGATTCGGTGATGTCCTATCTCCGTGTGTCCAACGGCTTTGGGGTCTTCGATCGAGACAATATGTATCGCTACGAGACCGCGGGATATCTCAACTGGGCGAATGGTCTGCTGGACGACATCCTCGCGCACCCGCAGGCGACGTCGGTACGGCCGCAAGTCGCGACGATCCAGAGGGCCATGGCAAGGGCGACTGTTCAGTTCCACACCTGGGACTACCTCGCGGCGGCCACCAGCGCCTATTCGGCTTACGACCTGGCCGTCTCCATTGCCGGCCAGGTCGGCATCGAGACGCCCTCCGTGGCCAGGCTGGCCGGAGGAACTGGAATAGCCCCGCACGATGGCGATCCGATCCGGTTCCCCGACGACACCCTTACCCCCGCCGAGTGAACATCCAAGAAGGTTGATTTAGAGGCTGGCGGCCAGCTCGGCGACCAAGGCCGAGGCTCCGGTCATCACCGGGTCGCCGTGCCCGAAGTAAAGCGTCTCGTATTCGAACCCGGCCATCTTGCCGACGGTGGCCAAAGCCTGTTGGTGGTCCTCGCTGAACTGGGGATTGGGGCCTTCGACCCCACTCCCGCCGCCGTTCAACGCGTCACCGGCGACCAGGACTGAGGCGGCTGAATCGAAGAGGCTGATGTGCCCGGCGGTATGGCCAGGTGTTTCAATGACTTCGAGGCCAAACACCTGGTTTCCTTCCGCCAGCGCCATCAGCTCGCGTGGTCCGCTGACGTTGTCCAGGTCTCCCTCGCCGATGTAGCCGGTGGCTTGGGCGGCGGCGTCCATCACCGCCGAGAGGCTGCCGACGTGATCGGGGTGATGATGGGTCAGGATGACGTGACCGACGGCGGCCCAGTCGAGACCGACCTCACCGAGCGCGGCTTCGATCGTCCCTTCGCTGCCGGTTACCCCCGTATCGACTACCGCCGCCTCTGAGCCGCGGACGACTAGGTACGCGGAGACAAAGTCGATAGGGATCCGTACGAACTCGGCGGTCCCGGCTGCTCCCGTCGTTGAGCTGGCCCCGACCGAGGACGAAGCTCCACTGGCACTTGTCGACGAAGCTGCACTGGCACTTGTCGCCGTGTTGCCCGACGTTGTGGACGACCCCGTGGTGCTTGAGCTGTCGTCGGCACAGGCACCCAACACGGCCATCGCCAGCGCCCCTTTGCTCAACCGGGCAAGGAAAATCCTGCGATCGATTCGGATGAACTCGGCCATCTCACCTTCTGGTCGTTACCCAGACAGTACGCGGGGAGCGCGCTTATGGGTTCAGTCTCCGCAGCCGTGCGCGGATCTGATGAATTAGTTCCGGCCACAGGAAAACGTCGCGGCGGGCATCGATCAACATCCGCTCGCCCATCGCCGCCGCGGTATGAAAGCCGGCTCGATGTTTCCAGACTGGGTCGGGTGATATCTCCGCCACGATGGTTTCGGCGAACGAATCGGGCGTGAGAGAGTCGATCCGGCAGATGGTCAAGGAGCCGCCATAGCTAGTCGAGTCATTTTGCGCCGGACGGTAGAGCGCGCCTTGGTGGACGAAGGGCGATCCCCCGGGCCGGCTCGAAGTCACGTCGTTCTTGACCGGGTTCAGACTGTGCGCCACCCACGGCCCCGTCGGCGCTGTTGCATAGAAAACCAAGAGACGCTCATTGCTTCCCCGGCGCAGGTCGGTGCAAAACAACCACCAGCGACTGTCCCATTCGAAGATTGTCGAATCGAGAGCAGGGAGATCGTTGAGGAGAGTTTCCCTGGAAACCCATCGCCCGTCGACGGGGTCGCTCGAGAAGAGGCGAGCCTCGCCCGCGGCGGCGGTCTCGGGCACGCAGTACGTGTGCCCGTCGACCTCGAAGACGAAGGGGTAGGAGGCATGGACCTCGATGTCGAATGCCGCCGGCACGACGCGGCTCGTTTCTAGGTCGACCTCGACGATCCGGCCGCGATGACTCTTGTAGTCGAAATCCTCGGCCAGGGCGCGTTGGGGGTCCACCGGAAAGGGATCGGCGAGATACCGCATCCGCGTCGGCTCGGCGAGCCACCGCACCGACCCCTCGACTCGGCCATCGAGGAGGGAGTGGATCGGAGCATCGACCACCCCAATCGTCCATTTCGGTGCGCGCAAGAAGACCCGGGCGTAATGGGCTAGAGAGGCGGCGGCCTGCCGGAGCAGGAACGCGAATGCGATCGCGTTGAGCGGATCTCGCCGGACCGGAGCGGTGGTGGCGCTCGGCTCCGGGATCGGTTCCCCGCCAGCCAGAAGGATCCGGCAAGCTCTTCCCACTAGATCGGTTGCACCAAAAAAGAGCCCGTCGCGAGTTTTCAAATACGAGTGCGGGACCACGCGAAACGTCCCTCGCTCGATTACCTTGCCGCCGTCGAGGCGCTCGGTCAGCACCTGGACCATCGCTCCAACCGTTGGGCGGCGGTCCCACAATTCCCAAAACCCGGGCGGACGCCCCCGATATTCGCGCTCATCCCCGTGATGAAACGACCAGACCCCGTGGCGAGCCGCGGTGAGGATCGATCCGCGCAGGATCCCGAAGGCGAAGCGGACAATGACGTCGAGCTCACGACCTTGAATCTCGGCGATGTCGGCGGATGAGAAGACGTCGACTCCGGGCTTGGGAGAATCGGTCTTCACCTCCATGATCGGAACTCCGGACAGCCGCGACGAGACATCCACCGGCCGCGAGGCGGCCGACCTTCGCTCTACCCAACCCTTGTTGAAGAGGCGCCAAAGCCAGCCCGGTCCCTTGAGCAACCCGAGCAGGCTTCGCTCGGTCGAGCGGTGGCTGGCGGGGACGATGACCAAAGCCAACTCCAAGCCGTCGATCGCAAGCAAGTCGTTGATGCAGGCCGCCTGCCAGGCAGGGATCTTCGGCCCGCGCAGCATCAAACCAAGTCTCAAGTTGGCGCCCTTAGGATCGTTCGCAAGTTGCGCCGAGACGGAATGACGAGAACCTACCTGTTCGTTATCAACTCGTTCTTAGCCGGAGGCGCCGAGAGGTCGTTGTTGAACTTCCTTCCCCACCTCGAGCAGGCCGGGATCGTACCGGTGGTGTGCGCGCTCCGGAGAGCCGAGGTCGGTTTTGAAGAGGAGGTTCGAGCGTCCGGCCACCGGGTCGAGCTGATCGGAACCGCTAACCGAATTCTCCAGGTCCTCAGGCTGCGCCGGCTCATCCGCGAGCTGAATCCAGCGCTGATCTACACCGCGCTGTTCGACGCCGATCTCGCTGGGCGCCTGGCAGCCATCGGCACCGGGGTGCCGGTGGTGAGCAGTCTCGTCAACACTGCATACGGTTCCGCTCGCTCGCGCGATCGAAACGTCAAGCCCTGGCGGTTGTCGGCAGTCAGGTTCATCGACAGCCTCACTGGCCGGCTGTTCACGACCCATTTCCATGCCGTCAGCCACGCTGCCAAGGCTTCGGCGGTCGAGCATCTCGGGATCGGGGGGCAGAAAATCTCGGTCGTTGAACGAGGGCGCGATGGCGCTGCCCTCGGCATGCCGACTGCCGAGCGCCGGGCCGCGGTTCGCAGACAGGAGTCCATCGCGACCGAGGCGAAGGTATTCATCTCTGTCGGTCGCCAGGAGTACCAAAAGGGGCATCGATTCCTGCTCAAGGCGATGGCAACGGTGCGGGAGGCGGACCCTTCAGCGTTGCTTTTGATCGTCGGGCGGGCGGGGCACGCCACGGGCGAGCTGAACAGTCTCGTCGCCGAGCTCGGCCTCGAGGGGGTGGTCCGGTTTCTCGGTCACCGGGACGACGTCGGGGATTTGCTCGCGGCCTCCGATGTGTTCGTCTTTCCTTCCCTTTTCGAGGGTTTGGGCGGGGCCGCTATCGAAGCCATGGCCCTGGGCTTGCCGGTCATAGCTTCCGACATCCCTGCCTTGCGCGAAGCGACCGGTGGCGATTCAGCCGCGTTATTGGTGCCGCCGGAGCATCCCGAGCTGCTCGCGGGCGCGATGCTCACCCTGAGTCGGGATCGACCAAAACGCGAGCAATTGGGAGCCGGCGGGCGTCAGGCTTTTCTCGAACGATTCCAATCAGAGGACGCCCATCGCCGTTTGTTCGAGCTGCTCGAAAGTATCGCCAAGACCAGCCGAAGCGGTGGGAAGAAGCGCTAAGCCGACTGGATGTCCAAACGGGCCGCGGCCGGCTCGGATCGTTTCAGATGTCGAGGTCGATAGATGATCGTCGCTGGCTTCTGCTCGGACGTCGGGATCGCGGCTGCCTGGGGCACGGGCAGCGGAGCGAGCTGAGGCTGGGCAGGCCCCCTTGCCTGCAGGATTTCGTCCCGCGAGGGAATTATCGGGACGCCACCCGCGGGGTCGGCCGAGCGCGGCGTAACCCGCCAACTGGTCTCGCCCATGGCTTGTTTGAGCTGGGCGACCCGGCCGATGATGTTCTTCGCCTCCGTGTAGATGAGGAGCGAGAAAAACAGGTATTGCCAGAACCATGAGCGATGCTTTTTGATGTCGGGGTGGGCAAGGCGGTAGGCGAATCCAACCTGGCCAGGCCCGACGGTGGCCGTGAAGATCGTCGTCGCCAGAAAGATGGGCACGGTCCAGTCGAGGACATCACCGCGGTAGATCCAAAAGGCGACCAGCGGGAAGATCTGCAGCGAGATCCACGGATACACCTCGCGCTGGAGGAGGAGGTTGAAGATGCCGAGCTTCTGGCGGACGCTGAAATGTGGCATGCGGAGCATCTTGAAAACGTGCCTTATCGAAACCTGGAACCAACCTTGGGCCCATCGCAACCTTTGATTCCAGATCTGGCGGGCGGTGGTTGTCGCGAGCTCGCGACTGATCAGTGTTGGATCGGAGCCGATAATCCCTTCGGCTTCGAGCAGGCGCATGGAGGCGTCGATGTCCTCGGTCAACATTGATCCGCGCATCCGGGTCAGATGGAGCGCCTCGGTTCGCCAATAGCCGTTGGAACCGCCGAAGATCCCGAATTGATCGCGGAGGTACCGTCCGGGATGGCTGACGGAATAGATGCTCTCGAACTCCACCGCAACCATCCGGGCCAGGAACGAGTCCTCCCCGTTGCGGACCAGGCAGTGACCTTGCACCGCAGAAAAACCATTCGATAACCACCGCCAGGCGCGATGAAAGGCGTCGAGCTCGGGGTGGTGGTCAGCATCAAAGATGCCAACGAAATCACCAGTAGCTCGAGTCAGACCGGCATTGAGGTTCTGTGCCTTCGACTTGGAGTGGGCGACGCGGAGCAAGAGCAGGTTGGGATGCCTTCGGGCGATCTCTTTGAGCTCGATCTCGACCGGCAAATCGCGAGGGGTGTTGTAGGCGAGAATCACTTGCAATCCCGCCGGGTAGTCGATCGTCAAGAAATGCTCGATGGTTTCGACGATCGTGGCCGCCTCGTTGGGGAGGTAGGCGCAGATGATTGCCGTGGCGGGAGGCTCGGGGGAGCCCGCCACCTCCGGAGTCCCGTTGTGAGTCGCGGCATAAAGGCCCTCGGTCCAGATCAACGCTGCGGTCGTCACCAGTCCGATGACGACCGCGATGTATACAACCCAGGAGATGTCGAGGCCGACCTCGGCCAACCAGTCGTAGACAAAGAACGGCACGATCAGCCCGAGGACCAACGTGACCAGCACTTGGGAGACCTCCCTGATCGGGTGGTGATCGGTGGGTTTCTTGTTTCCGGAGGGAGGTGGCAGCCAGCGGTGCGGTTGGAGGTCTTGGATCGAAGCTGCTTCCAGAGTCGCGCTGGAAGCGCGTTCGAGAGCTGTCGCTCGGTCGAGGTCGACGCCTTTCTCGAACTCGACAAAACCGATGATCGGCACCGCTCTGATCCTGATCCCGGCCGCCTCGGTGGTAAGACTGGCAGCGCGTTCGGCCATGGCATACAGCCGCCCGGCCCCGGTCTTGACGTCGACATCGGGAAGCAGGATGGCGACGTCTCCCGATCGAGTTGCTCCGAACAAGTCGAGAGGTTCGGCCGCCTGATACATCGCCGCTGCGACTGCTTCCAGTACTCGGCGGCGTTCCCGGTCCCCGAGGATTGCCTCGACCGATTTCAGGCTGGGTACGTCGATGACTGCGAGCAGGCCGCTGCGGCCCCCTCGCGAAGCACGAGACAGCTCGCGGTCGAGCTCGAATGCAAATGCCTCGACATCGACCATCACCTGGTCGTCGCGCCTGCGTACGGGTTTGATCCGGGCGAGTCGGTTCTTGACCCGAGCGATCAGCTCCTCGGGGCGGAAGGGCTTGGTGATGTAATCGTCGGCCCCTCCCTCCAGCCCGCCAATCAGGGCGTCAACATCGTCGGAGGCGGTGAGGAATAGGAAGGGAGTCAGGTCGAAGGTGGGGTCGCTGCGGAGCATCGCCAGAAAGTCGTCTCCGCTCACTCCCGGCATCGACCGATCGGCGATCACAAGATCGAAGTGGGTGTCCTTGAGAATGGCCAGGGCATCACCAATATCGACCGCCACAACTTCGATGTCGGCCTTGGTGAGGATGCTCGAGATGTACGCCCGGGTAAACGCGTCGTCATCGACCGCGAGGACCCGCGGCCGGTGGCTGCCGGCGCTACCGGACAGGGCGGTGCTCATTCGTCTTCTGCGTTGATCGGCCGGTTTCCGGGCGATGTTGAAAGCTTTCAGGTGTTACGGGGAGCGTCCGCTGATCGTGTCGTGGCGTCCAACCGGGGCTGATCCAGGAATTATCACCCATCGGTAAGGGCACGTGTCTCCACCCGAATCGATGTCGAATCACTTCTCCGAAGAAAAACTGCCGGGCCCCCGTACCGGATTTGGATGCAAATCGCAGACGCATCGACTTTGATGTGGGTGGTGTCGACGCGAATCCGATCGGCAAGCTTTTGGTGAAAATCCCTCAGGTGCCGGCGGGGGTTGATCGAGCCGCCGCGTGGGCTTGGCGGCTCGTGGTTTGTTCTGCGGCTCTGGCGCTGGTTCTGTTCCTGCTCTGGTACCTGAAAGTGATCGTGCTGCCGGCGATCATTGCCTCGGGACTCGCCTCGGAGCGAGGCGATGAGCGCGGCGAACCCCGCGAGGCTTAAAGACAGCCCGACAACCGCGACGAAGAAGGACTCGCCCTCCATCCTTTGGCAATCGTCCCGATGGATCGATGGCGGTCTCAGGCCGGTAACACGGGTTTTTGACCTTCGTGGCTCCTTTCCCGTATACTTTCTGGCGTGGTCTTTGACCTCGTCTCCCTCTCCTGAGGGGCCTCGGCGTGATAACCGCCGCCGGCTAACCGGAGGAGCGGGTCACCCAATTCAAACGGGTCGGCGTTTCTGGACGCGTCCAGAGCGCCGACTGTGCGCGTAAGCAGGAGCAGAATGCCCACGATCGAGCAGCTTGTCCGCGAAGGCAGGCAGCCAAAAATCAAGAAGGTGAAGACCGCGGCACTGGCCGGGGCCCCACAGCGGCGCGGGGTCTGCACCCGCGTTTACACCGTCACACCCAAGAAGCCGAACTCAGCCCTGCGCAAGGTCTGCCGGGTCCGTTTGAACAATGGGATGGAGGTCACCGCATATATCCCGGGCGAGGGGCACAACCTCCAGGAGCACTCGATCGTGCTCGTTCGAGGGGGCCGGGTGCGTGATCTTCCGGGCGTTCGCTACAAGGTGATTCGCGGAACCCTCGACGCCTCCGGGGTCAGGAACCGCAAGCAAGCCCGTTCCCGTTACGGGGCCAAGAAGGCCAAGTCATGAGACGAGCGCCTGCCCAGAAGCGCAAGATCGATCCGGACCCGGTTTTTCGTTCGGTTCTTGTCAGCCAGCTCATCAACAAAATTCTTTGGAAGGGGAAAAAGGACATTGCCCGCGGGATCGTCTACGACGCCCTTGAGCTTGTCGAGTCCCGATCCAAGCAAGACCCGGTGACGGTCTTGAAGAAGGCGGTCGACAACATCCGCCCCCACCTCGAGGTGCGGTCTCGCCGCGTCGGCGGGGCCGCCTATCAGGTGCCAGTTGAGGTGCCGCCCCGGCGAGCGCTCTCGCTCGCCATTCGCTGGATGGTCCACTTCGCTCGCCGGCGCCGCGAGCACACGATGGCCGAGCGCCTCGCGTTCGAGATGCTCGACGCCGCCAACAACACCGGGGCAGCCGTCAAGCGCAAAGAAGACATCCACAAGATGGCGGAGTCCAACAAGGCCTTCGCCCATTACCGCTTTTAAGCGGCCAGTTTCACAACGGAATAGCGACTCGGAGTACAGACGAAATGAGCAATGACAGAAACGCGCTTTCGCACCTGCGGCAGGTGCCCTTGGCGCGAACCCGCAACATCGGGATCATGGCTCATATCGACGCCGGCAAGACGACTTTGACCGAGCGCATCCTCTACTACACGGGTCGCAACTACAAGATCGGTGAGGTCCACGAAGGCGCGGCGACGATGGACTGGATGGAGCAGGAGCAGGAGCGGGGGATAACCATCACCTCTGCCGCCACCACCTGCATCTGGCACGACCACCACATCAACATCATCGACACCCCCGGTCACGTCGACTTCACAGTTGAAGTCGAAAGGAGTTTGCGCGTGCTCGACGGCGCGGTCGCGGTCTTCGATGGGGTAGCCGGGGTGGAGCCGCAATCGGAGACGGTCTGGCGACAGGCCGACCGTTACAAGGTGCCGCGGATTTGCTTCATCAACAAGCTCGACCGCACGGGGGCCGACTTCTACGCCGACATCGAGTCCATCAAAGACCGGCTCGGCGCCAACCCGCTGGTCCTCCAGATCCCGATCGGGCGCGAGGCCGGCTTCACCGGCGTCGTCGACCTCATCGAGATGAAGGCCCACGTCTGGAAAGGTGACGACGGCAAGGTGTGGGAGACCACCGAGATCCCCGAGAACATGATCGCCCAGGCCGAGGAGTGGCGGGGGAAAATGCTCGAAGTTGCGGCCGAGGCGGATGAGAAGCTGCTTGCGAAGTACCTCGAGGAGCTCGAGATAACCCCGGACGAAATTCGCATCGCGGTGCGCGCCGGGACTGTCGGCCAGGTTTTCGTGCCGGTGCTCTGTGGCACCGCGTTTCGCAACAAAGGGGTGCAACTGCTCCTCGACGCCATCATCGCCTACCTGCCAAGCCCCGCCGACTTACCGGCCACGATCGGCTTCAAGCCCGGGGACGAGGAGGTCGAGTTGAAGCGCGAAGTGGGCGACACCGAGCCTTTCGCCGCACTGGCTTTCAAGATCATGTCCGATACCCACGTCGGCAAGCTCACCTATTTCCGGGTCTACGCCGGGACTGCCGAGAAGGGCGACTCGATTCTCAACTCCACCACCGGCAAGCGCGAGCGAATCGGGCGGCTGCTGCGGATGCATGCCAATCACCGCGAGGACATCGACGCGGTCTTTACCGGCGACATCGTGGCCGCCGTCGGTTTGAAGAACACGACCACTGGCGACACCCTTTCGGCCGAAAGCCATCCGATCCAGCTCGAGTCGATGCAATTCCCGGCGCCGGTGATCCAGGTAGCGATCGAGCCCAAGACCAAGACCGACGACGAGAAGCTGTCGGAATCGCTCCACCGGCTGATGGAGGAAGACCCGACCTTCCTCGTCCGTGGCGACGAGGAAACCGGCCAGACGATCATCGCCGGGATGGGCGAGCTTCACTTGGAGATCCTCGTCGACCGGCTGCTACGCGAGTTCAAGGTCTCGGCCAACGTCGGCCGTCCCCAAGTTGCATATCGGGAAACGATCAAAGGCCCGGTCGAGAAGGTTGAGGGCAAGTATGTCCGCCAGTCGGGGGGGAAGGGCCAATACGGTCACGTCTATATCAACCTCGAACCGACCGGCCCCGGCGGCGGCTACGAGTTCGTCGATGCGATCAAAGGCGGCCGGATCCCGCGCGAGTACATCCCGGCCGTCGACGAAGGCATCGAGCAGGCGTTAGACAACGGGATCCTCGCCGGTTATCCGCTCGTCGACGTCCGCGCCATCCTCGTTGACGGGTCCTACCACGACGTCGATTCCTCGGAGATGGCGTTCAAGATCGCCGGTTCAATGGCCGTGCAAGAAGCGGCCAAGAGGGCCGGCATCAAGCTGCTCGAGCCAGTTATGGACGTGGAGGTCACTACCCCCGAGGACTACATGGGCTCGGTCGTTGGCGACCTTTCCGCGCGTCGCGGCCGGGTCGGGGAGATGGGCACAAGGGGCAACGCCCGCACCGTCCGCGCCCAAGTCCCGTTGTCGGAGATGTTCGGGTACGCCACCGAGCTGCGCTCGCTGACCCAAGGGAGGGCGAGCTACAGCATGCAGTTCCATTCATATCAAGACATGCCCCCGAGCCTGGCCGAAGAGGTTGTCGCCGCCAGGCGTGGATCGAGCAAATGAGCTTGAGACAAGAGACCAGAGACAAGCGACAGGGAAAGAGGAGAGATGGGTAAGGCGAAGTTTGAGCGTTCGAAGCCGCATGTGAATGTGGGGACGATGGGTCATATTGATCATGGGAAGACGACGTTGACGGCGGCGATTACCAAGGTGTTGGCGGAGCGGGTGCC
>Ga0136635_10000150_pt1 | contig 16489 bp, 12 predicted proteins | sample AntDrymeUQ852106_2_FD_105495 | JGI IMG/M metagenome (GOLD analysis project Ga0136635, IMG submission 105495) | Polar desert sand microbial communities from Dry Valleys, Antarctica - metaG UQ85 (21.06) | ecosystem: Environmental > Terrestrial > Soil > Desert | place: Antarctica: Dry Valley... | reverse complement strand
TTATCGTATCTTCTCACAAAGGTACAATCGAGCAGGTACGACAAGTGTTTAATATACTTTGGCGTGCTGATCTCGATCCGAACGCACTCCAATGCCCGATTCCCGAAGATAAAAAAAGTCGTTTGGAATACAACTGCTCTGGGAAACATGCGGGGATGTTAGCCGTGTGTCAGCAGCGCCATTTTCCTTTAAATAACTACTTGGAACGCAAACACCCCATCCAGCAATTGATTCTCAGCAAAGTAGCAGAATTGCTACGAATGCCGGCAGAAGAATTTATCAGCGCTCGTGATGATTGTGGTGTACCTACTTATTTCATGCAACTTGCTCAAATAGCATCTTTGTATGCTCAGTTAGCCTCTGGTAGCAACTTGGATATGGAACGCATTGTCCGTGCCATGACTCATCACCCCAATTTGGTAGCGGGAGACGGAGAATTTGATACAGAACTGATGCGTTTGGCTCCAGGAGAACTGGTAAGTAAATCCGGTGCTGAAGGAGTGCAGTGTATTTCTCGACTTGGTGAAGGCATGGGATTGGCAATTAAAGTCATAGATGGAGCAAAACGAGCAAAATACGCCGTTGCCATTCACATACTTCAGCAGATGGGCTGGATTAGCCCCAGCGTCGCTCAAAGCCTGTCAGAAAAGTTTATGAGCTTCGGGAAATACAAGCGTTTAGAAGTTGTTGGAGAATTATCACTTTTGTAGTTGCCAAATTTAAAAGCTTGGGTTATAGTGAATAAAGACGACGCGGGATAGAGCAGCCTGGTAGCTCGTCGGGCTCATAACCCGAAGGTCAGTGGTTCAAATCCACTTCCCGCCACCAAGTGAAAAACGAATTAAAAAACAAACCCTGTAACAGTAAAAGGTTACAGGGTTTTGTTTTATGCTGATTATCAGCTATTCCAAGTAGCGCATGGACACAAAGCTTTAAGCGAAATACATTTTGTTGAGACTCACAAGCGGCAGCGTAAACCACGTTCAGCTAAGTATCGTGATGCTTGGGAGTTAATCTTACAAGCATATATAGGTAAAAAAAATTGTCTGGAGTTGCCTGTGCAACTTGTCCAAGGGAATTTTTGATCTATTCTGGAGGAGAAGGCATCAAAAAGCGCGGAGAATCATAGTTGTGAAGTTGCAGCGACCGGTTTTAGTGGGAGGATTGGGACTGTCCTTTTCTCTATGGATTTTACAAAATATGCATCATTCGATGGTGCAGGTGGGATTTGGTTTATTGAGTCTGGTAGCGGTTGGTGGTGGTTTGTGGTTATTTAAGCCAAATCGCGGCAAAAATGCTGATGATATTTTTGATGGAATGCCTGTAAATCAAGCTAGAGTAGAAGAAGCGATCGCACTTACCGAAGTCGTAATTAACCAACTTGCAAGCGAAGCTGAAAACCATCCAGCTTTAGGGACACTGCGAGAACAAGTTAATCAATTATTCTTTGAATTAGATAGAAAAGAAATTAAACTAGCTGTTACTGGTGGAAAGTCGGTAGGTAAAACTACCTTAATTAAAGTTTTACAGCCAAATTTCCCATCTGTACAATTCCACGAAACAGCACCTTTGTTTGTAGAAGCGGGTGAAAAGTCAGAAAATGAAGCAGAAGTTAATCAATCTGATTTTGTTCTGTTTTTGACAAACGGTGATTTGACAGATTCCGAATTTCAAAGCTTACAGCAGTTAAAGGCAGCAAATCAAGCTGCAATGCTGGTTTTCAACAAACAAGACCAGTATTTACCAGATGAACGCGCTAGCGTGTTACTGTCGTTGAAACAACGGATGCAGGGAAATGTAGTCGCAACAGCGGTGTCTCCTTTGCCCATGAAAGTGCGGAAGCATCAAGAAGACGGTTCCCTGCAAGAATGGATGGAACAACCTGCGCCAGACATTCAGCAGTTAACGCAGCAGTTAAATGATATTGTCGCACAGCAAACACAACAGTTGGTGTGGACAACAACCATGAGAAAAGCCAAGTTGCTGAAAGCTGATGCAAAGAAGTTGTTGAATGGGGTGAGATGCGATCGCGCAACTCCTATAATAGAACAATATCAGTGGATAGCTGCGGCTGCGGCATTCGCTAACCCAGTACCAGCGCTGGATATCTTGGCTACAGCGGCAATTAATGCCCAAATGGTAATGGATTTGGGTGGTATTTATCAGCAGAAATTTTCTTTAGAACAAGCGCAAACTGTAGCTGGTGCAATGGGAAGTTTGATGCTGAAACTCGGTTTGGTAGAACTTTCTACAAAGGCTGTTAGCACTCTCCTCAAGAGTAACGCTGTCACCTTTGTTGCTGGTGGCGTCGTGCAGGGTGTGAGTGCAGCTTATCTTACCAGAGTAGCAGGTTTAAGCTTAATCGAGTATTTCGAGCAGCAGGAAATCGCCTTAAATTCTGAAGGTGGTTTGAATCTCGATAAATTGCGGCAAACTTTGCAAAATGTCTTTGTGCAAAATCAGCAAATTGGTGTTTTGCAGCGGTTTGTTAAGCAAGGTGTGAAGCGTTTGTTACCAGAAGCACAGCCTGAAGCTATTAGTGGTTAAAAGGTAGGATAATCTCACGCAAAGGCGCAAAGGCGCAAAGTGTGAAATCTTGCACCACGCATCTCACTAGCCTGCGATTCAAATCGCAGGCTAATAGCCCAAGTCCTCTAAAGAGGACTGGAAAGCAATTTTTTAGTCCACAGTCCACTTTAGTGTACTTGAGCTATGAGCCAGGGAATTTATTCCTTGGCGGGATATGGGACAGGTAGAAGATGTGTAAAGTAATACTAACTCTTTGTTGACAGCAACAGCCGCTCGTAATTGAGCGTGAGAAATTCGTGTTTTCAGTTCGCTCAGAAAGTCATCATAACCGAGGATATCAGAGGTGCTAGCTTGTGATAGGTCAAATTTATCTTATTTTGGCATAAAACTTGCAATTAGCAGCGGAATATGGCGCTAATATACTTTAGTTTAAAGTAAGCAACGTTAATGTGATGAATTTTGATCGCCTTTCAATTTTCTCCTTTTTTGCCGGCTCTGGTTTCCTTGATTTAGGTTTTGAAAACAACGGTTTTAATATTGTTTATGTAAATGAACTTTTTTCCCCTTTTATGTCAGCATACCGCTATTCACGGCAGGCTCTCAATCTGCCATTAGCGAAATACGGATATCATTATGGGGAAGAAGCAGATGTAACCAAACTTATTGAAGATTTACCAGCACAACGTCTGCGAGAGTTAGTAAAAGACTGCCGCAAATCTAATAATATAATTGGCTTTATTGGTGGTCCTCCCTGTCCTGATTTTTCTGTTGGTGGTAAGAACAAAGGACGCTTGGGAGATAATGGTAAACTTTCGGCTTCCTATGTGGAATTAATTTGCCAACAGCAACCTGATTTCTTTTTATTTGAAAACGTCAAAGGATTGTGGAAGACGACAAAACACCGTTTATTTTTTGAAGCGCTGAAACAACAATTGCAGCAAGCTGGTTATGTATTAACAGAGCGGTTAATTAATGCGATTGAATATGGTGTACCTCAAGATAGAGAAAGAATTATTCTTATAGGTTTCCGAAAAAAACTTATTCAAGATATGGGAATAATACTTCACAGTGAAAATATTCTTCCTGAAGGTACTTTTCCTTGGAAAAAGCACATTTTATATCCTAAAGATAAAGTATTTTCTTACCCTTGGGGGATGCGTGAAATTTTTCAAGAAGATTCTATACTGTTATGTCCTGATGGGATTCTTGAAGAACTAACTGTTGAAGACTGGTTTAGAAAAAATGATGTGCTAAATCATGCAAATTCAAAACACTATTTTCAACCAAGGGCTGGTATAAAAAGATTTGCTGTTGTTGATGAAGGAGATGATTCTAAAAAGTCTTACAAACGTCTTCACCGATGGCGTTATTCTCCCACAGCTTGTTATGGCAATAATGAAGTACATTTGCATCCCTACAAAGTTAGAAGAATTTCTGTGGCTGAAGCTTTAGCGATACAATCTTTGCCTGCAAATTTTGTGCTTCCTGAGAATATGACGTTGACGAATATGTTTAAAACTATTGGTAATGGTGTACCATATCTAGCTTCAAAAAAGTTAGCGCAAACTATCCTTGACTTTTTAGCAACAGGCGATGCTGTTAAGGAAAGCGGAGGGCAATACCTACGGCACGCGAGGTGAGCGATCGCAATGCTTTTCACTTTCCAAGCCTGACTAATGCCCAATGTCAACTTCAAGACAAAGAGTAATACAGAGCGAAACTACCCTTAATACTCAATAAGCTGTCACATACTCAAGAAAAATGTCATGAATTATGGTTTAATTTAATAAAAATGTCTTTATGATTCTAAATAAAGTTTAATAATCAATTACTGGTAAAAGTAACAATGGCAGCAGATTATCCAGACATTGATATTGCGCCATACATCGATCATGCGCTGCTGATGCCCACGGCTACAAGCGAGCACGTTAAGCAATGGTGTGAAGAAGCAGACAGATTTGGCTTTGCGGCGGTTTGCGTCTACCCGGTGCATGTCAAGCAAGCAGCGGAACTCCTCCACGGCAAAAATCCTAAAGTCTGTACGGTGATTGGCTTTCCTTCTGGGGCAACGACTTCCGCCACGAAGATGTTTGAAGCTCAAGAAGCACTAGAAAATGGTGCTTTTGAGTTGGATGTGGTAATTAATTTGGGCTGGTTGAAAGCTGGCAAAACTGAGGAAATCCACCGGGAAATTGCCGAAATTTGCGAAGCCGCCGATCAAAATGTCAAGGTAATATTGGAAACTAACCTGCTGACAGATACTGAGAAAAGTGTGGCAGCAGAAATAGCTATGGATGCAGGGGCGTCATTTCTCAAAACCTGTACAGGTTGGAATGGGGGTGTGACAGTGGCAGATGTACGACTTTTGAAAGAAGTGGCACGAGAAAGGGTGGCAATTAAAGCTTCAGGAGGAATTCGTACCGCCGAGCAAGCTTTAGACTTAATCGTAGCGGGTGCAACTAGATTAGGCACTTCTCGCGGTATCGATTTGATCCGCCAGCGCGATACCCTGGAAAAGAGAGAGTAGTCAAAAGGAGCCAGCGCCGTGCGGAGGTGTCCTCCGTTGATCTGACTGGCGTCCCAAAGTCAAAAGTCAAAAGTCCAACGTCAAAGGGTTTTTGACTGTTGACTGTTGACTGTTGATTATTGACTCTTGATTATTGACCAATGACTAATGAGTAGAACCTATAAAGCAACTGGGATTAATCTGAAAACCCAGGCGTTTGGCGAAGCCGATAGGCTAGTGACAATTTTGACACGAGAGTTTGGTTTGATTCGAGCAATTGCTCCAGGGGCACGTAAGCACAAATCAAGCCTTGGTGGTAGGAGTGGGATGTTTGTTGTAAATGAACTACTGATTGCCCAAGGGCGATCGCTTGACAAAATTACACAAGCACAAACTATAAAAACTTATCCAGGTCTGGCTAAAGACTTGGCAAAACTCGCTGCTAGTCAGTATTTAGCAGAAATTGTATTATGTCAAGCTTTAAGCGAACAACCCCAAGAAGAACTGTATGAATTACTCATTGAACATCTGGGTAGGTTGGAAGCGATACCCACCACAGAGGTAAAAAGTGTTTTCGCTCATCTGGCACATGCTGTATTTCACCTTTTAGCGAATTCAGGACTCACCCCCCAAGTGCAAGTCTGTTGCTTGACTCAGAGTCCCTTAATACCAGACTTTTCAGACCCCAAGGCTCAGGTAGGATTTAGTGTTTCTGCTGGTGGAACAGTTAGTTTACAAGCCTTGGAGCGCTTGCGAAAAGAGGGAGAGAGGGAGAGGGGGGGACAAGGGGACAAGGGGACAAGGGGACAAGGGGGACAAGGGGGACAAGGGGAAATTTCTTCCCTTGCTGCTTCCCCTATCCCCCCATCTTCGTCAGCCTACCAAACCATTGTCCATCGTCAAGAAATACCAGTGCTTTCTAGAAAACTAAATGCGACAGAACTGGCTATGCTCCAGCAGTTGTCGCAACCAGAGATAATGCCTATTGATGCTGCCAATGATGCCTGGTCATCTGTTGAGCAAATTTTGCGATTATATGCTCAATATCATCTTGGTCGTCCTATTCGCTCCGCTGCTTTGATCGATTCTTATTTTGCTGCCAACTATGATGCAACCGTCTGATTTAGAACCAAAAATATTGCCGATGTCACCCAGTCACGGCAAAAAACAGAATAGGACACCTAATTCGTCTTTGTCTTCATCACACCTGAGTGCTGTTCCCGACTTGAGGTGCGATCGCATGTATACCCAAGAAATGTCTCCAGACGTTTCTCAAAACCAGAAAAATTTGTCAAACTCGGAAATACCAAAAAGCGATCTCACAAAAGGTGGCGAAAAAAACACAACTGAAAATGGCTTCATTGATGCCTCTGAGCATAAGTTATTAACCTCTACAAATGGCAAAGAACCGCAAGATAAAGGTGAAGCAGCATCAACTGATGTTCAACAGGGTTTTTTGCCTGTATTCAAAAATCCTAATTTCTTAGCTCTTTGGGGTGGTCAAGTCTTCTGCCAATTGGCAGATAAAGTATATTTGGTGCTGATGATTGCCCTGATAAATACTCAATTTCAGGCAAGCGATCAAAGTATTAGCGGTTGGGTATCAGCGCTAATGATGACTTTTACCATTCCTGCGGTGCTGTTTGGTTCTGTTGCGGGTGTATTTGTAGACCGCTGGTCAAAAAAGGCAGTGCTAGTAGCAACAAATATTTGGCGGGGTATTTTGGTTTTGGCAATTCCGCTGCTGCTGTGGTTAACTCATGATTGGAAACCAATCGGAGTGTTACCAGTTGGTTTTTGCATGATTTTATTTGTAACTTTTTTGGTTTCGACGCTGACGCAGTTTTTTGCACCAGCAGAACAGGCAGCGATTCCTTTGGTAGTGAAAGAGCAAGATTTACTCTCGGCTAACTCGCTGTATACAACAACGATGATGGCATCGGTAATTGTCGGCTTTGCTGTGGGGGAACCGCTGTTAGCTTTAGCCGACCATGTTTGGCAGGTAATTGTTGGTGGTAGTGGGGGATTGGGTAAAGAACTTTTGGTGGGTGGTAGTTATGCGATCGCTGGCATAATTTTGTTACTCCTGTCAACTAACGAAAAACCTCACTCAGATCAAGCAGAATATCCCCACGTTTTTGCTGACCTACGCGATGGTTTTAAGTATTTAGGAGAAAATTCTCGCCTTCGCAATGCCTTAATTCAACTCATTATCTTATTTTCTGTCTTTGCTGCATTAACTGTTCTCGCGGTTCGCATGGCAGAAATAATTCCCAACTTAAAAGCCTCCCAATTCGGCTTTTTACTCGCATCTGGTGGTGTTGGTATTGCTCTTGGGGCAACCATTCTTGGTCAATTTTGTCAACGCTTTTCTTATACCCAATTAAGTGTATTTGGATGTATGGGTATGACAGCATCCTTGATTGGTTTGTCGATATTCACAACACAGTTATGGATTATCCTTTTATTAATAGCGCTGTTGGGTGTGTGTGGGGCGTTAGTCGGTATCCCCATGCAAACAGCGATCCAAAGCGAAACCCCGCCGGAAATGCGTGGTAAAGTCTTTGGACTGCAAAACAATGTGATTAATATTGCCCTCACTTTACCCTTAGCATTGGCAGGAGTAGCAGAAACATTCGTTGGATTACAAGTAGTATTTTTGGGATTAGCGGCGATCGTCTTTTCAGGTAGTATATTAACCTGGTATAACTTCTCTGAGTAGTTATCAAAAAAAAGGAGTTATTATTCACTACCTTGGCATTATCAAGAATTTACAGAAAGCTTTTGTTTTCGTGCTAAACTGAACTCAATAATGATTTATCAGGTACTTGCTAGGGATAAACCTGACATTACATAGACGCGATACATCGCCTCTATGTAAGTTGTTATGAACTTATTAGGAATTAGCAACTTAGAAGTAAAGTAAAAAATCCAAAAAATGCACTTTCGTAGAGCAACGTAAAATTTTGCGCTGGGAATTCGGTAATCGCGGGATTTTCTAATAACTAAAAACTTAGCAAGTACAACAGCACAAAACACGAAAAAGAAAGGACATTTAACTGATAGATCAAACCCGCTTTCCTGATAGCTAATAAAGAATGCGTATAGCCTGGATTGGAAAAAAATCACCCTTTTGCGGCAATGTCACCTACAGTCGGGAAATCACAAATGCCTTGCTAGACAGGGGACACCAAGTTAGTTTCCTTCACTTCTCCCAAGAAGAATCTGAACCCGACAACTGGCCCAATTGCCCAGAGGTTCCGCTACCCTTCATTTACAAGTCCCAGGTTTACACAATTCCGACTTTTAAAGCGACCAAGGTTTTAACCCAGTCATTAAAGCGCATCAAGCCGGATGTAGTTCATGCTTCTTTGACTTTATCTCCGCTTGACTTTGTTCTGCCAGAAATCTGTGAAGAACTGAATTTGCCCTTAGTTGCCACTTTCCACACACCGTTCGCTGGCAAGGGGGCAAAACTAATTTCTGGAACACAACTTTTGGCGTATCAACTTTATGCGCCTTTTTTGGGTAACTACGATCGCGTGATTGTATTTTCTCAAATACAGCGAGAATTACTAGCACGCATGGGTGTGCCAGAAGAAAATATTGCCGTAATTCCTAACGGGGTGGATACTGCCAAGTATTGTCCTGGAACTTCTAAAATCAAAGCAGAATTTAAAGCAGAACGCTTATTTGTTTATCAAGGTCGCATAGCCCAAGAGAAAAACGTCGAAGCTCTCCTCCGTGCCTGGAAACAAGGGGAAATGCGGTTTGATAGTAAATTGCTAATTGTCGGCGATGGTCCTTTAAAATCTTCTTTAGAAACGTTTTATGGTTCCGAATATGGCATTAGTTGGTTAGGGTTTATTGCCAATGAGAACCGACGCATTGATATATTACGTGGAGCAGATGTATTTATTTTGCCTTCATTAGTTGAGGGATTATCCCTATCTTTGTTAGAAGCAATGGCAGTGGGAAGCGCGTGTTTAGCCACAGATGTCGGCGCAGATGGCGAAGTATTGTCCAATGGTGCGGGTGTGATTCTTAATACTAAAACAGTGCGATCGCAATTAAAAACTTTTTTGCCCCTCTTCCAAGACCATCCAGAGTTAACAGCTTTGTTAGGACAGAAAGCCAGAAAGCGAGTACTAGAGCGATATACCCTCAGCAATAATATTACTCGACTCGAAGAACTTTATACTAATGTTTTAATACAGCCCCGCGTGCAATTTAGTCGCGGAGCGTAGAATTTAGGGTGTGTTTTCAAACCTCAATTTTGTTTAAGTAGTTGGTTGGGTTTCGCTTCGGTTTACCCAACCTACAAACATTGGAGCCAAAACACACTCTAGGCTTTGGCTACAGCTACCATCAACACACCTAGAATACAGAAAAGCATGTTTGACATATCCAAGCGATCGCCTTTTATCCCTTGGGCGCTCACCTGGACAAAAAAGGAATGCGCCTTCTACATAGACTGTCTATGAGCAAAGAAGCGAATATTACACGATCGCTTGCGCTGTCCATTTTTGTCTACTTTTTGTGAAACCCCCAAGCGATCGCGTTCTTATGTTGATTTCCTTACCGAGAAAGTAACGCCATCACCACCTTGGTCAGTTAAGTAAAGCCTATATATCAAATATGTAATATGAGCGATAAGCAATATTTGTCACTATTTCGTTAAATAAATTTACAAATGTTTATTAATTTTGGTAAACTTACCTATGTAAACGTTAAACCTCTGACAAATAAATTTATCCTAACTGTAAGCTGTTAGGTTGTTGAGGCGCTTTTTCAAACCCCACCTTTGTATTGAATTAAAGATTTAGCTGGAAGACAGTCTGTTTCCTTTGCTTGATTAACTTCAAAAAAACTGAACACCTGCAAGGGTGATGATTTTTTGTGTCTGGCTTTTAGCACCCTAAAAGTCTAAATTGGAGTTGACGCGCATTTATTGTCAGTCTGTTTCAGCTTGAAGAATTTTAGGCTAATTAACAAAAACAAATTGGAGATTGCGAATATGGCTTTAAGTATCGAATCCGCTCAAAATATTTTCTCTAACACTCAAGTTCCTAGCCAAATTCCAGCTACCATAGCCCTATTCGATCAACTAGGCGTTGACGATCAACTGGCTTATCTCTGGTATGCTTACACGGAAATGGGTAAGACAATTACCCCCGCAGCTCCTGGAGTAGCACGCTTGCAACTAGCGGAAGGTTTGCTCACCCAAATTAAGCAGATGTCTAAAGAAGAGCAAACCCAAGTCATGCGGGAACTTGCAAGCCGTGCTGATAGTCCAATAAGCCGTTCTTATGGTTTCTTCAGTGTAAACACCAAGCTGGCTTTTTGGTACGAGTTAGGTGAGTTGATGAAACAAGGTGTTGTGGCTCCCATCCCTAGTGGTTATCAAATGTCTCCTGGTGTGAAAGTAGTACTAGAAGCTACCCAGAAGCTGGATGCAGGTCAGCAAATTACCGTACTGCGTAACACCGTAGTAGACATGGGATTTGATACATCTGCTCTCGGTCCAAGTAGTTCCAAACCTGCTGCGGAACCTGCGTTTAAACGTAGCGCTCCTCCTACTACTTCAGTCAACATTGAAGGTATCACAGAACCTGCTGTACTCGGCTACATTGAAGCGATGAACGCAGATAACTTTGATGCAGCGATCGCTTTATTTACTGCTGACGGTGCGCTGCAACCACCATTCCAAAAGCCCATAGTCGGTCATGAGGCGATCGCTAAATACATGCGCGAAGAAGCCCAAGGACTAAATATGATGCCAAAGCAAGGTATCAGCGAAGTTCTCCCAGATGGTTCTAAGCAACTGAAAATCACAGGTGTTGTCCAAACTCCTTGGTTTGGTGTCACCGTTGGGATGAATATTGCTTGGCGGTTCTTAATCAATCCCCAAGGTAAGATTTTCTTTGTAGCGATCGATATGCTAGCTTCTCCCCAAGAACTAATGAACCTACGTCCTGTTTAAAAATAAATTTAGGGTGGGTATTATTGCCCACCCTAGCTTTTGAACGGCAGAAGAACAAGCGATCAACCACTTGGGTGAATTCAAAAAAAGTAACTTTTTTAGCGCTCAATTAGTCTGGCTGAATCACGTCTTGCGTTCCAGACACAAGTTATATTACGGTCTCTCCTTCCAGAACGGTCTCCCCTTCCAGAACGGTCTCCCCTTCCATAACCTTCTCCCCTTCCATAACGGTCTCCCCTTCCATAACGGTCTCCCCTTCCATAACCTTCTCCCCTTCCAGAACGGTTATTGCCAATACTGTAGAGATAACGATAACTGACAATCCGCCCATTCTGGTAAACAGGTTCGCCACCTCGCCTAGCAACTACCGAATAACCATTTTCGTTGATAAGTTTATTGCAAGTAATCTCGCCATTTGCAGCCTGAGCGGGGAATGTAGGTATCATACCTAAACACAGGGCAGCGGCAGCCAATAAAAGTTTTGTGCGTTTCATGGGTTTATATCCTTATTAAAAAGCTGAAAATAAACTACCACTATCTGCCTTGCGGCTGAGATTAGGGCAGTTTATGCCACGCTAATCATAGAAGTTAGAGTTGCATCAGCACATCAATCGAACGTCACGATCTAAGCATGACTTTAATCATGTTGTTCTATTTAAAAGCACGTCTTGGCTTTTATTTTTAATTTGGAATTTTGAATTAAAGGGCAGCGATGACCGTTATCACTTGTCTGGGTAGCATTCGTCTATAAACGAACTTTTGGGTTATAGGAGGGCGTATTTCATGCATCTCGATGTTTCTCTGCGTTAAAATTCCTTTGACCATCCCAAACTAGTTGGCTGTTCGTAAACGCGCTTCAAAGTATTCACATCTCTAGCAGAAATGGGCGGTGGATTGCGGACTTGAGAAAAGTATAAAGCATCACTTTGTAGTGGACTATGACCCCAAATTCCCAGCGCATGACCGAATTCGTGGCGGGCGGCTGCGGTAAGATAATTACCAGTCTGGGTAGGACTCAGCAATATCGTGAAGCGGTGAGATAAAACTTTATCCTTGCTGGTGTATAACTCGTAGGTGGTTTGTGCCGATCGCGCACGCGGAATGTTACTATTAGGCGACTTCTGAAGAGGTGGGGCTTTTCGCACAATTGTAATATTAGCAACCTCCGGCTGTTCTACTACATCCATTGGTAAATAAACACTCCACTCTTGCACTGCTTGCAGGACAGTATTAACCCATGCTTGAGCCTGTTCGCCGCTAATTCCTTTCGGTGTTTCTACGTAAACATTAACGGGCAAATGTGACCAAATTAAATAACCGACTTCAGTTAATTTAACTTCAGAAAAGTAATCACCGCTGTTGGTGCTGTCTTTCCACTTTACCAGCGTCGGCGGTAGGGGATGGGCTTTTGGGTAAGTAGAGGAAAGAGGAGTTTTTGTCAAGATGCCATTTTCTGCAAGGGTGGCATTGTTTTGCAAGTTAGTAAAAATGACTAACAGCCCTGTGCCAATAACTAAGACAAGGACTGTAATTAAACGTAAAATATTCTTCGTAGTGAGCGGTTTACCGCTCATATCTTCGCTTTTAAGGGTTCTTGCCCTTACTACAAAAGAACGTTTATTTATGCCCATCGACTTATACTTTTTCGAGTTTTGGGCATAAAGCGTTAAGTTATTCTCCCCATCCTTATTTAGGCAGCCAACCAGCGCTTAAAACTACGGTGAAGCCGAGGAAAATTACCGTAAGTGTCCAGGTTACTCGGTTGAGTGTGGTTTCTGCACTTTTGGTGCTGCTAAACAATTGAGCCTGTCCGCCAATGGCACCAACACCATCGCCTTTCGGGCTATGCAGTAATACTAAAACAATCAAACCAACCGCAGAAAATGCCCAGATGCTTTGCACGATATTAGTAACGGTCATGGTAGGAATTTAATAAATAACAAGTTTTAAAAGTTGGGAGTTACTCAAGAGTCAAAAGTCAAAAGAAAGTATTATTAACTATTGACTTTTGACTCCTAACTTTACTTTTTTACAGTCCAACTGGTGCGGGAGTGCGTTTTAACTGCACTTCATACTCAGCATTTTGCAGTAGCGATCGCCCTGTCATTTCTGGTGGAATCGGCAGTTGTAAAATCTCCAGAATTGTCGGGGCAATGTCGGCTAGCTTGCCATCACTCCGCAGGCTGACATCTGTACCATGTCCGGGGATTTTTGCGCCTTCTCCTTCTACCACAATTAAGGGGACTGGATTAGTGGTGTGAGCTGTCCAAGGGTTGCCCGCATCATCTAGCATATGCTCTGCGTTGCCGTGGTCGGCGGTAATAATTGCTGTACCTCCGGCTTTGCCGACGCTCTCTAAAAGGCGTCCCAAACATCGGTCAACGGTTTCCAGTGCTTTAATCGTAGCTTCTATTTGACCAGTATGCCCTACCATGTCTGGGTTGGCATAATTAATTACAACTAGCGAGTAAATTTTCTTTTCGATGCCTTTGATCGCTACCTCTGTTAATGGTGCGGCTGACATCGCCGGCGCTTTGTCGTAGGTCGCTACCATTGGACTGCTGACCATTTCCCGGTCTTCGCCGGCAAAAGGTTCTTCCAAACCGCCGTTGAAAAAGTAGGTGACGTGGGCGTATTTTTCGGTTTCTGAGGTGCGAAACTGCTTTAAATCATGATTGGCAATTACTTCCCCCAGAATATTACTGAGATTCTGAGGTTCAAAAGCTACATCAACTGCTAATTCTGGGTCGTATTGAGTAAAGGTAGCAAACGACAGCGGCGCGATCGCAAGAGTTTCAAACCCGGTAAAATTGGGATTGACAAATGCTTGAGTCAGTTGTCTGGCGCGATCCGGGCGGAAGTTGAAGAATATTACTCCATCGCCTGATTCTACTGCACCGGGAGCAATGCGTATTGGTAAAATGAATTCGTCGCTATGACCTTCGGCGTAAGATGCTTGTATGACTTCCACAGAAGAGCGACCATCACCCGCGCCATCTTGTGTCATGATGTCATAGGCGCGTTTGACTCGATCCCAGCGGCGATCGCGATCCATCGCATAATAGCGACCGCTGAGGGTGGCTATGCGTCCTACTCCGATGCGGTCAATGTAATTTTCTAGCAACCCGATTGCTTGTATAGCATCTTTTGGTGTGGTGTCACGACCGTCAGTGATGGCGTGGATGCAAATTTCGTCAAGTCCCTGACCCTTGGCTAAGTCAAGTAATCCGAACAGATGGTTGAGGTGCGAGTGTACCCCACCCTCCGAACAAAGCCCGACTATATGCAGCTTGCCATTTCGACTGCGGACTTCCTGGCAAATTTTGACCAGTGCGGGGTTGCGTTGGATCGAACCGTCTTCGACTGCATCGGAGATGCGGACTAATTCTTGCGGTACTACTCGTCCAGCACCAATGTTCAAATGACCAACTTCTGAGTTGCCCATTTGACCCTCTGGCAATCCCACGGCTTTTCCGGATGTGCGGATGAGGGTATGCGGATAAGCTGCCCATAAGCTTTGCATTACGGGAGTTTTAGCAGCGGCGATCGCGTTTCCTCGTGTTTCCTCGCAGTAGCCCCATCCGTCTAAAATGACAAGCACCACGGGAGAAACAGGTGCCTTGGTCATAATAAAATTGCCCTTTACTTTTTGTAATACCCGAATGATACCACTGCTACCCACCGCTGCAAGTGAATTTCTGCTCAATAACTTTATTTATGACAAAATTACCATTTTTTTACATATTTTTAAATTTGAATAACTTTTACTAATTTTTTGTGCTAATGGATAGTAATTGGTTGGAGCGTGGGAGCGTTGTTCCTTCTCAAAAAGATAACCACTACCCACGCTTCTACTATCCATTAACCACTACCCACTACCTTTGTCTCTCATTTACTTTTCCCACTGGCTTTAGTGGCTTTGGCGGCTTTTTTGGCGGCTTTCTCAGAAGCGATCGCATCTTTCTTGGCTTGTTCTTTTTCTTCGGCGATTTTATCCAAATAGTAATGATAATCCCCTAGATAGACGCGGAATTCACCATTACGTATCTCGACGATTTTATTCGCTACCTGAGAAATAAAATAGCGATCGTGAGAAACAACAATTACAGTTCCATCATAATTTTGGATTGCTTCTTCCAGCATTTCTTTTGCTGGGATATCTAAGTGATTTGTCGGCTCATCTAAAATGAGTAAATTTGCAGGACGTAAAAGCATTTTTGCCAACGCTAAACGCGCTTTTTCTCCACCACTTAATGCTGCGACTGGTTTCAATACCGTGTCCCCAGAAAACAAAAATCGTCCTAACAGCGTGCGGACTTCTTCATTTTTCCAGTCGGGAACTTCATCATGGATGGTTTCCATGACGGTTTTGTTTAAATCTAAAGCTTCGGCTTGATTTTGCTCAAAATAGCCAGGAAGAACGTTGTGATCGCCCATTTGCACAGTTCCCTCTGTGGGTTTTTCGCTACCTGTAATCAAACGCAGCAGAGTGGATTTACCGGCACCGTTGGGACCGAGAAAAGCGATGCGATCGCCTTTTTCAATTAAAAGATTTGCGTCCAAAAAGAGAATTTTATCATCGTAGGTATGAGTTAAATCTTTAATTTCCACTACTTCGCGTCCGCTGCGGGGTGCGTCCGGAAAGCGGAAGTGCAAAGTTCTTACTCCACCGACAGGTGCTTCAATGCGTTCGATTTTATCAAGTTGTTTTTCGCGGCTTTTTGCTTGAGTACTGCGGGTAGCACTAGCGCGGAATCTGTCTACAAAGGTTTGCTGTTTTTCTAGTTCTTTCTGCTGACGTTCGTAAGCGCTAAGTTGCGCTTGTTGACTTTCAGATTTTTGTAACAGGTAAGCCGAGTAATTACCGAGATAAGTGCTGGAAACACCGCGTTCAGTTTCCACAACTTGGGTGCAAAGGCGATCTAAAAATTCCCGGTCATGAGATACTATTACCATCGGGGTAGTCAGCCCTTTGAGGTAAGTTTCCAGCCATTCGATGGTTTCTAAGTCTAAATGGTTTGTAGGTTCATCCAGCAGCAATAAATCGGGTTTTTGCAGCAGGATTTTACCCAAACTCATCCGCATTTGCCAACCACCGCTAAAAGCGCTGACTAAGCGATCGCCATCTACACCATCAAAACCCATTTCTGGCAAAATTTTGTCAATTTTTGCCTCTAATCCATAGCCATCAAGCGCTTCAAACTGCCTTTGGAGACGATCCATTTTGTCGATCAGTTTGTTTAACTCTTCTGGAGTTGCCGTTTCCATAGCCCGATGCACCTGTGACAAAGCTTCATTAACTTTGTTTGCTTCGACAAAGGCACGCCAAAATTCTTCTTTAACAGTACGGCTAGGGTCTACTTCAAATTCTTGGTTGAGGTAAGCTATATGTAAGCTGGAAGGACGTATAATAATGCCTGCGGTGGGTTCAACTTCTCCAGCGATGATTTTTAGTTGGTTAGATTTGCCGG
>Ga0136635_10000149_pt1 | contig 16530 bp, 20 predicted proteins | sample AntDrymeUQ852106_2_FD_105495 | JGI IMG/M metagenome (GOLD analysis project Ga0136635, IMG submission 105495) | Polar desert sand microbial communities from Dry Valleys, Antarctica - metaG UQ85 (21.06) | ecosystem: Environmental > Terrestrial > Soil > Desert | place: Antarctica: Dry Valley... | reverse complement strand
CGACAGGGCGCTAGAACCCTCGTTCGTAATGACGCTACGGAGGGGGTCGCGGCGGCGTGAGCAGCGTCACCGTCGCACCGCTTGCATGAGCAAGCACCTTGCTAGCACAGTGGGGGCATGGCCCGGTTGGACATGAGCAGGACCGTCGGCACCGTCGGCGAGTACCTGCGCGAGCAGCGCACCCAGGCGAAGCTGTCGCTTCGCCAGGCCGCCGCGCTGGCCGGCGTGTCCAACCCGTACCTCAGCCAGGTCGAGCGCGGGCTGCGCAAGCCCTCGGCCGAGGTGCTGCAGGGGTTGGCGCGGGCGCTGCGCATCTCTGCGGAGACGCTGTACGTCCGGGCCGGGATCCTCGATCCCGACGAGGACGGTTCGCGCTCGGTCGAGCTCGCCGTGCTCGCCGACTCCGGTCTGTCCGAGCGGCAGAAGCAGGCCCTGATCGACATCTACGCCGCCTTCCGGGCCGAGACCGACGGGCCCACCCCGACTCCCGACCTGATCCCCGACCTGACCCCCACCAAGTCCTGAGGAGGACACCGCGATGACACGCACCAAGACCCCGACCCCGCTGTACGCCGTCGTCGGCGCCGGCGACCTGGTCGTCGAGCGCATCCGTACGACCGCCGACGCGATCGACCTGGGCGAGCTCAAGTCCGACCTGCGCGACCTCCGCGACCGCAAGGTCGACTGGCGCGAGTTCCCCGAGCACGCCCAGGAGTCCGCCCAGCAGGTGCTAGGCCAGGCGCTGGGCCTCGCCGCCGGAACGTACGCCGGGCTGGTCGAGCGCGGCGAGCAGCTCGTCGACCGCGTCCGCCGGCAGCAGTCCACTCAGCGGACCGCAAGCCAGGCCAAGACCACCCGCGCCCAGGCCAAGGGCACGGCGACCACTGCCAAGAAGCAGGCGGGTAGCGCTACCAGCACCGCCAAGCGCGCGTCGACCCAGGCGACCAAACAGACCCGCACGCGGGCGAAGGGCACCGCTACCAGCGCCCGCAAGACCGCCCAGTCGGCTACCAAGGCCGCGTCGGACGCTGCCGGCAAGGTTGGCAACTGACGCACAACGTCAGGCAGTAGCGAGGTCCACGCCGGTTAGGCTCCCGGCGTGGACCTCGTCCTTTTCGACGTACGTAACAGCATCGAGCTCGCGATCTCGTTCGTGCTGTTCGTCGTAAAGGCGTTCGCCTTCGTTGACGCGGTGAGCCGGCCGGCGCAGGCCTACGTAGCGGTCGACAAGCAGACCAAGATGTTCTGGATCATCGTGCTCGGGCTGTTCCTGGTCGCGCACATGTTGTTTTGGCGGCCGATCGGGATCCTCAACCTGATCGGCACGGTCGCCGCGTTCGTCTACCTCGCCGATGCCCGGCCCGCCCTGCGCGCGCTGCGCGGCGGGGGGAGTCGCGGCCCGTACGGCTGATGGACGTCGAGGTCGTCCGCGGCGACATCACTACCCAGGATGTGGATGCCGTCGTGAACGCTGCCAACAAGGCGATGCGCGGTGGCGGCGGGGTGGACGGCGCCATCCATCGCGCCGGGGGTCCGGCCGTGCTGCGCGACTGCGTCGAACGCTTCCCCGACGGCCTCGACACCGGCCAGGCGGGGTGGACGACGGCCGGCGGTCTGCCGGCGCGCTGGGTCATCCACGTGGTCGGGCCGAACCAGCATGCCGGGCAGACCGATCCCGACCTGCTCGCCTCGTGCTACCGCGAGGCGCTGCGGGTCGCCGACGAGCTCGGTGCCCAGACGCTGGCGGCGCCGCTCGTGTCCGCGGGCGTCTACGGTTGGCCGCTCGACGACGCGGCCCGCATCGCGGTGGAGACCGTCCGGGACAGCGAGGCCGAGGTTGCGCTGGTGCGATTCGTCGCCTTCGGCGCCGACGCCGAAGCAGCGCTCAACGCCGCCCTCTAGCGCTCGTCCGGCCGCTCCCGGTGCACCTTGTGCTGGGCGGCCTGGGCCCGCGGCTTGACCACCAGCAGGTCGATGTTCACGTGGCTCGGCCGGGTCGCCACCCACGCGATGGCGTCGGCGATGTCCTCGGCGACCAGCGGGTCGGCCACCCCCTCGTACACCCTGTTCGCCGCCTCCTCGTCGCCGCCGAACCGGTGCAGGCTGAACTCCTCCGTTCGCACCATCCCCGGCGCGATCTCGGTGATCCGTACCGGCTGCCCGACCAGCTCCAGCCGCAGCGTCTCGGTCATGACCGCGAGGCCGTGCTTGGCGGCGGTGTAACCCGCGCCGCCCTCGTACGCGATCCGGCCGGCCGTCGAGCCGACGTTGATCAGCACACCGTCGCCGGACGTGACCAGCGCCGGCAGCAGCGCCTTGGTCACCCGCAGCGCGCCGAGCACGTTGAGCTCGAACATCCACCTCCAGCCGTCGACGTCCCCTTCGGAGACGGGTTCCATCCCGACCGCCCCGCCGGCGTTGTTGACCAGCACGTCCAACCGGGGACCGACGGCATCAGCGAGCGCGACAACGGATTTGTCCTCGGTCACGTCGCAGCGAACCGCCCGCCCGCCGATCTCGGCGGCCAGCGCCTCGATCCGCTCCGTCCTGCGCGCCGCGCACACCACCGTGCAGCCCGCCGCTGCGAGCGCTCGCGCGGTTGCGGCCCCGATGCCGCTGCTCGCCCCGGTCACCACCGCCGTACGCGCATCCGCCATGCCGCGATCCTGCCAGTCGAGAATGGGCTGCTAGCCGCGGAATGAGCCAGGCTTGGCCGCGGTTGGCTCCACAACGGAGCAGCAGAACGGACCAGCCGTCGGACCCCGTCCCCAGGAGGTGGCAGCCGCGTGCGCGTTGTGGGCCGGCCCTTGCGCCGAGTTGCGATGGTGTCGCTGCACACGTCTCCCACCGACGCGCCCGGCACCGGCGATGCCGGCGGCCTGAACGTCTACGTACGGGAGCTGTCCCGCCGGCTGGCGGATCGCGACATCGAGGTGGACGTCTACACCCGGGCCACCTCGCCGCTCGTCCCCCCCGTCGTAGAGCTGGCCACGGGTGTGCGGGTTCGCTCGGTCGTGGCCGGTCCGTTCGAGGGACTGTCGAAGGCCGACCTGCCGGGGCAGCTCCTCCCGTTCGCGCGGGAGCTGCTTCGCACCCAGCCGCTGCTACCGGACCGGCGCTACGACGTGGTGCACTCGCACTACTGGCTCAGCGGCCAGGTCGGCGCGGTGCTCGCCGACCACTGGGGCGTCCCCCTCGTGCACGCGATGCACACGATGGCGAAGGTCAAGAACGACGCCCTGGCCGCGGGGGACGCCCGGGAGCCGTACGCGCGGGTGGTGGGCGAGGAGCAGGTGGTGGAGGCGAGCGACCTGCTCGTGGCGAACACCGACGGCGAGGCGCGCGTACTGGTCGAGCGCTACGGCGCCAGACAAGAGCGGGTCGCCGTCGTCAACCCGGGAGTGGACCTGGGCGCTTTCGGCGCGCGGCGAGACGGTGGCCGAGCCGCCGCCCGCCGTCGGCTCGGGTTGCCCGAGTCGGCTGACGTGCTGCTGTTCGTCGGTCGGCTGCAGCCGCTGAAGGGACCGGACGTGGTGCTGCGCAGCGCCGCCGCGCTCCTGGCTGCTCGACCCGCGCTGCGGGGTCGGCTCGTCGTGCCGATCGTGGGCGGGCCGTCGGGGAACGGGACCGAGTACGTCGAGGCGCTGGGCAAGCTCGCCGCCGACCTCGGCCTCGCCGACGTGGTGCGCTTCGTGCCGCCGGCGGCGCACCACGACCTGGCCGACTGGTACACCGCCGCCACGGTGGTTGCGGTTCCCTCGCACTCCGAGTCGTTCGGGCTTGTCGCGCTCGAGGCCCAGGCGGCCGGCACCCCGGTCGTCGCCGCCCGGGTGGGCGGGCTCTCGGTCGCGGTGCGGGACGGTCGGTCCGGTGTCCTCGTCGACGGCCACGACCCCGTCGAGTGGGCTGGCCAGCTCGCGCAGCTGCTCGACGCCCCGCGCCGGCTGGCAGTGATGGGCGCGGCGGCCCGTACGCACGCGGCAGGGTTCGGCTGGGACCGCACGACCGACGAGACCGTGCAGGTCTACCACGACGCGATCCTGTTGCCGAGCCAGCTCGACGACGCACTAGCCCTCACCTCCTGACCGCCGCCCGGTGCCCGGGCTGCAGAATTTGCGGGGTTCTGGCTGCCGAACGGCTGCCTTGGGCAGCCAGTTCCCCGCAATACCCGGATGCCGGACGGTGGCGCCTCGGGCCGGGCATGATCTGACCATGACCGGGCCCGGTGTCGTCGAGGTCGTCCGCGAAGCACTCGCCGATGCCGGCCTCGACGCCGTGGAACACCGGCCGGGTGTCTTCGAGGTAACACTGCCCGGCGAGCGCAAGCTGCAGACCACGGTGCGGCTGGAGGTCGGCGATCACGCACTCTCTGTGCACGCGTTCGTCGCCCGGCACCCGGACGAGAACGCCGAGGAGGTGTACCGCTGGCTGCTGGAGCGCAACCTCCGGCTCTACGCGGTCGCGTTCGCGGTCGACTCCGCCGGCGACATCTACCTCGACGGACGCGTGCCGCTGCACTCGGTGACGGCGGCGGAGGTCGACCGGCTCCTCGGGGCCGTCGCGACGTACGCCGACGAGTCGTTCAACACCATCCTCGAGCTCGGCTTCGCCAGCTCGATCAAGCGGGAGTGGGAGTGGCGGCTCGCACGCGGTGAGTCCACCCGCAACCTCGAGGCGTTCCGGCACCTGCTCGAGCGCCGCCCCCATTAGGGTCGGCGACATGAGCGCCGGCCACCGCTTGGTCCTGCTCCGGCACGGCCAGTCGGAGTGGAACGCCAAGAACCTGTTCACCGGATGGGTCGACGTCGGTCTGGACGACAAGGGCCGGGCGGAGGCGGCCCGCGGCGCCGAGCTGCTTCAGGACCGCAACCTGCTGCCGGACGTGGTGCACACGTCGGTGCTCCGGCGCGCGATCGCGACCGCCGAGCTCTGCCTCGACGGGATCGACCGGCACTGGATCCCGGTCCGCCGCAGCTGGCGGCTCAACGAGCGGCACTACGGCGCACTGCAGGGCAAGGACAAGAAGGCGACGCTCGAGGAGTTCGGCGAGGAGCAGTTCATGCGCTGGCGCCGCTCGTACGACGAGCCGCCGCCACCGATCGTCGACGGCGATGAGTGGAGCCAGGTCGGCGACCCGCGCTACGCCGACCTGCCGGACGAGCTGATGCCGCGCACGGAGTGCCTCGCCGACGTGCTGGACCGGATGCTGCCGTACTGGTACGACGCGATCGTCCCCGACCTGCTGCTCGCCCGTACCGTGCTCGTCGCCGCGCACGGGAACTCGCTGCGCGCGCTGGTCAAGCACCTGGACGGCCTCGACGCGGACACAGTCGTCGGGCTGAACATTCCGACCGGGATCCCGCTGCTGTACGAGCTGGACGCCGACCTGCGCCCGCAGACCGCTGGTGGGGAGTACCTCGACCCGAAGGCGGCGGCAGCCGCGATCGAGGCGGTCAAGAACCAGGGCCGCTGAACGATCAGCTGATGATGCCGTCGGCGCGCGCTGGACGCTCGCCGGTGACCAGGTAGACCACCTGCCGCGCCATCGAGACCGAGTGGTCGGCGATCCGCTCGTAGTAGCGGCCCAGCAGCGCGAGGTCGATGGCCGGCTCGACGCCGTGCGGCCACTCCTCGTCGAGCAGGATGCGGAACATCGAGCGGCGCAGCCGGTCCATCTCCTCGTCCTCGGCCTCGAGCGCCAGCGCGGCGTCGACGTCGCGGTCGGCGATGATGCGCGCGGTCTCGTCGACCATCCGCTCGGCCGTCTCGGCCATGTTGGCGATGGTCGGCCGCAGGGTCGGCGGGACGGCACGGTCGGGCATCCGCATCCGCGCGATCTTGGCGACGTGGACGGCGAGGTCGCCCATCCGTTCCAGGTCGGCGACGATCCGCAGTGTCGCGACCAGCATCCGAAGGTCGCCCGCGACCGGTTGCTGGGTGGCGAGCAGCTGGAACGACGTCTCCTCGACCCGCTCTCGCGCGTCGTCGATCAGCTTGTCCCCGGCGATCACTGTCTCGGCGGCGCCCGCGTCGGCCTCGAGCAGCGCCTGGGTCGCCTGCTCCACCGCGCCGCGCACGGTCGTTGTCATCGACACCATGTCGTCGACGATGCCTTCGAGCTGGTGGGTGTACGCCTCGCGCATGCGGGTCACGGTAGCGACCCGGGTGCGTTGAGCGGCACGGCCCGTGTGAACGCAGGTTGAACTCTGGGCAAAGCAACCGCCGCCGGCCGTCGCCGGCGCGACTGGCGGGTGTCCGGCGTGCGTACGATCGGCGCCGTGGGCCTGTGGGCGCGACGCGACCGGCGACGCCGGCCAACCAAGGCTGAGTCTCCTTCGGCTGAGTCACCGTCGGACGAGCCGGCGGTGCCGCCCGGGGTCGCGGCGGTCTTGTCCGCGCTCCGCTCGTCAACCCTGATCGTTGATCCCGACGACGTCGTGATCAAGGCCAGCGCAGCCGCGTCCGATCTCGGGCTGGTCCGCAGCCGCCGGCTGGTCGAGCCCGACCTGGCCGCGATGGTGCGAGACGTTCGCCGGGACCGGCAGGTCCGCGAGGAGGAGCTGGTGCTCAACGGTGGCCGCGGCGTGGCGCCTCGGCACGTCCTGGCCCGGGTCGCTCCACTCGACGAGCGGCTGCTGCTGGTGCTGGTCGAGGACCGGACGCGGGAACGCCGGGTGGAGACCGTTCGGCGTGACTTCGCAGTGAACGTGAGCCACGAGCTCAAGACGCCGGTGGGCGCCTTGACCCTGCTCGCCGAGGCGGTGGGCGAGGCCGCTCACGACCCGGCAGCCGTCGAGCGGTTTGCGGGACGGATGCGGGTCGAGGCGGACCGTCTCGGCCGGCTGGTGCAGCAGGTGATCGAGCTGTCCCGGTTGCAGGACGACCAGCTGCTCGACGAGCCGCGACAGGTCGCCGTGGACCAGCTCGTCACCGCTGCGCTCGACCGCAACCGCGCCGTGGCCGACGCGCGCCGGGTCGACCTCGTCGGGCAGCGCGACACCGGCCTCGCGGTCAGCGGCAACGCTGGTCAGCTGGAGGTGGCACTGAGCAACCTGGTGGACAACGCGGTGGCGTTCAGCCACGACGACGGCCGGGTGGTGGTCACCGCCAAGGCGGTCGACGGCACCGTCCACATGGCCGTGTCCGACGAGGGTGACGGCATTCCGGAGGACGAGCTGGAGCGGATCTTCGAGCGCTTCTACCGGGTCGACCCGGCGCGGGCCAGCAGCACGGGTGGCACCGGGCTCGGTCTGTCCATCGTCAAGCACGTCGCGGCCAGCCATGGCGGGGAGGTACGGGTCTGGAGCGTGCCCAAGACCGGCTCGTCGTTCACGCTCGTGCTGCCGGCCTGGGTGTCCTCGTGACCCGGGTGCTCGTCGTCGAGGACGAGGAGAGCTACCGGGACGCGCTGGCGTACGTGCTGCACAAGGAGGGCTTCGAGGTCGCGGTCGCGGCCACCGGCCCACAGGCGCTCGAGGAGTTCGAGCGCTCAGGGGCCGACATCGTGCTGCTCGACCTGATGCTCCCCGGCCTCTCGGGCACGGAGGTGTGCCGGCGGCTGCGACTGACCTCGACCGTCCCGGTGATCATGGTGACCGCCAAGGACGACGAGGTGGACACGGTCGTCGGGCTCGAGCTTGGCGCGGACGACTACGTCACCAAGCCGTACAGCCCGCGTGAGCTGGTAGCCAGGGTCCGGGCGGTGCTGCGCAGAGGTCAGGACTCGGACGGCCCGGCCGCGCCGGCAACGCTGGAGCACGGTCCCGTGCGGATGGACGTCGAGCGACACACCGTCACCGTCGACGGGTCTGCCGTCCGGCTGCCACTGAAGGAGTTCGAGCTGTTGGAGCTGCTCTTGCGCAACAGCGGTCGCGTGCTCACCCGCGGGCAGCTCATCGACCGGGTGTGGGGCTCGAACTACGTCGGCGACACCAAGACCCTCGACGTCCACGTCAAGCGGCTGCGGGCCAAGATCGAGCCGGACCCGGCGACGCCGCGGTTCCTCGTCACGGTGCGGGGGCTGGGTTACAAGTTCGAGGCCTGACGTGCCCCGGCGGCCCCCGACTTGTCACCGCGACACGGCGCTCTAACGCCGGGAGACGGTGACAACTCGGCTAGTTGCCCGCGGGCTCACCGGTCGGTCCGGGGGGCGGCGTGGGGATCTCGGCGTACACGCCCTCGCGGGTCACCACTGGTACGTAGCCGCCGACCGGGGCGCCGCGTTCGAACGCGAGTTGGACCATGACCAGCCGACCGGCCTCGAGCCCCTCGCCGGCGATCGTGATCGGCGCCTCGTCGGCGGTCTGCACCAGCTCTCCGGCCGGGATCTGCAGGTCGCCGCCCTCGACGGTCGCGGTGTATTCGGTGCCTTCTTCGCCGCTCACCTGGACGCCGGTCAACGCGTCGTCGACGTCGACCGGGCCGACCAGTCCGGTGACCAGGGTGCCCCGGCCCGCGCCGGTGATCACGACGGCGCTGCCGAGAGCATCGACGTCCGGCCCGCGAAGGTCCGCGCCGGCCGGTGCGTTGTAGACCCGCGTGGTCTGCGCGTCGAGTCCCGTACCGCACGCGCTGATGATCAAAGTGGCTGCGCCGACGGCGGCGATGCCCGGCAACAGGCGGCTCGACGTACGCACGCGGGTCACCCTAGCCGCGCACGTCGCGGCCGTGTCGTCAACTGCGGGCACGCACGAAACGGTGCCGATGTCAAGCCCGGATCTGCGCTCTGACCTGCACAGACGTCGATGGCTGTCGGAACGTACGTGTTAGACTTGACGTGAGGGAAGGGTGCGAATACATGTCTTTCACTGTCGGCGAAACGGTTGTCTATCCCAATCACGGAGCGGCCGTCATAGAGGACATCGAGACCCGGCAGATCAAGGGCGAGGACCAGCCCTACCTCGTGCTGCGCATCGTGGCGCAGAACGACCTCGTGGTCCGCGTGCCCGCGTGCAACCTTGATCTGGTCGGCGTCCGCGACGTCGTGGACAAGGAAGGTCTGGAGCGGGTCTTCGACGTGCTCCGCTTGCCGCACACGGAGGAGCCGACGAACTGGTCGCGGCGCTACAAGGCCAACCTGGAGAAACTGCACTCGGGCGACGTGATGAAGGTGGCCGAGGTCGTTCGCGACCTCTGGCGCCGCGAGAAGGACCGCGGCCTGTCGGCAGGCGAGAAGCGGATGCTCGCCAAGGCCCGGCAGATCCTGGTGTCCGAGCTGGCGCTGGCCGAGCACACCAACGAGGACAAGGCCGAGACCATCCTCGACGAGGTGCTCGCGTCCTGACCTCGCCCCTACTCGGCGATGATGCATTCGGGTAGTTCGCGCTACCTCAATGCATCATCGCTTTTCTATGAGCGCGGTGGCGATCGCGGCCACGCCCTCGCCCCGCCCGGTCAGCCCGAGCCCGTCGGTGCTGGTGGCCGCCAACGACACCGGGGCATCGACTGCCTCTGACAGCACCCGCTGTGCTTCCTCGCGACGCTCGCCGAGCCGCGGCCGCTCGCCGACCAGCTGGACCGCCACGTTGGCGACCCGCCAGCCCGCGGCCTGTACCCGTGTGACCGTCTCGGTGACGAGCTCCACCCCTGAGGCGCCTTCCCACCTGGCGTCGTCGGTGCCGAACACGGCGCCAAGGTCGCCCATGCCGGCGGCGGACAGCAGCGCGTCGCACACGGCGTGCGCAACGACGTCGGCGTCGGAGTGCCCGTCCAGCCCGGCTGGTTCGTCCGGCCACTGCAGGCCGGCCAGCCACATCGGCCTGCCTGCGACCAGCCGGTGCACGTCGAGTCCGACGCCGACCCTGCTGTCGGTCACCGGCGCACGACGTACGCCGTGCCGGCGCTGGCCGTCAGCCAGGCGTCCTCCAGCTGGCCGCGCTTGTAGACCCGGCGGACCCCACTGTTGTGCGCGGCCGCGGGGTCGTTGACGATCGGCTGGCCGCGCGAGGTGAACCCGCGCAGGACCAGCAGGTGGCCGTTGGTCGACGACAGCGGAGACCCGTCGAGCTCGCCGGGTCCGAACGCGATGGAGAGGACCAGCGGGATGCCCGCGGCGATGTAGCGCTCGGCGGCACGCAGCGACCGGAGCCGGGCTACGAACGCGTCGAGGCCGAACGTGCCGGCGTAGGCGGCGGAGAACGACCAGTTGCCGGTGCCGCGGTAGCCGTGGTCGTACGACATCCGCGCGGCGTGGTCGACCCAGGGGTTGCGGTGGCCGTTCGGGACCCAGCCGTACTGCCGTCGGGTCGGGCCGGACCCCCACGACTCGAGCACCATGGCGACCGATGTCGGCGAGCACCAGGCCTGGCCGCCGCCGCCCCAGCGCGGGTAGTGACCGCGGTGGATCATCTGGCTGTAGCGGGGCACACCGACGACCTCACCGCGCGCGCGTCCGGGGCTGCTGGTGGGTGCGTTGGCCGGTGCGCGGGTGGACGTGGCGGCGCCGGCCGAGGCGACGACGGGCGTACGGCCGGTCCCCACCCGACGGTGCAGCATCAGCCGCAGCTGCCAGCGGCGGGTGAGCTGGTCTGTGCGGACCGTGTCGACGGCGACCGACGCGATGTCGTCGGGCTGGCTGCCCTGGCTGGTGCGGTGGAAACCCTTCAGCCGGCCGCTCGCCCACCGCCCGAGGACGTCCCAGCTGCCGGTGCGACCGGCCGCGGTACGAACCCGCACCTGGACCTGCAGCCAGGTGCCGCGCGGGCTGGTGGCGCTCCAGCTCGGCACCAGCTCGCGGAACCCGGCGCCGGTCCGCACCCATGGGGAAAGCCAGGTGCCGTACGCGTAGCGGTGCGGCCGGCTGTCGCCGTACGGGTCCCGCCAGGTGCGGACTCCCGTCGGCCGGCCGATCCGCAGCGCGCCATTGTTGACGACTACGCCCGCACGCTGGCCGCGCCGGAGCTGGGTGCCGGTGACCCAGCGGTGCAGGTCGGTCTGGAGCCGGCGTGCGTCCGGTCGTCCGCCAGCGCGGTCGTCAACGGCTGCCGCGGCCGGCGTACCCACCGCCGCCGCGACCACAAGCGTGAGCGCGGCGCCGGCTGCGCTGAGACGGATGTGACGCATGGGACGACGGTAGTACGGATCTCGAGACATTGCGGTGGCCCTGGCCACCCGGATGTCTCGAGATCGGTTGGTGTCAGCCCCGCCAGCCGCCTCGTCGGAGCATGCGGGTGAGCTGGTCGCCGACCCGATCCGGCTGGCGGCGAATCGCGTACGAGCTGAAGACCAGCAGTCGTGGACCGGCGATGGCGATCTCGTTGGCGCGCTCGAGGTCGGCATCCCACTGCACCACAGCAAGATGGGGGATGCCGTGGATCTCGCACCCGGTCTCGTACTTCCGCCACTCGATGTCGAGGTAGTACTTGCCGTCCGTGCGCCGCAGCACGGACTGCCTGCTCGGTTCGGGCAGGCCACGCCCGCGGCGGATCAGCTCGAAGTCCCGTTCTGGCAGCGACTGGATCCCACCATGCGCGTCGAGGATCGATTCCACGATCAGCGCGCGGTGCCGGCACGGCCCGCGCCGGCTGAGCGCGTCACGCAGGTCGCGGGTGCGGACGATCCGCTGCTGCACCCCGGCCACCACGATCGCTCGGGCTCGTCGCTCCAGGTGCCAAGGGCACCAGCTGGCCGCGTCCACCAGGCTCCTCTGGGGGCGGGTGCGCCGTGGCTGCCGGATCGGGTGCACGTCGGCGGTGCTGAGCTCGCGCGACCAGTGCAGCTGCACGCCGCTGATCCGAAGGCGACGGTTGCCCTCTGGGATGACGACCTGGTCGAGCGGCTCGTCGAACCCCTCGAAGTCATCGAACCTCAGCGCGGTCAGACCAGCGAGGGCGGAGCCGGGCGGACAGCTCAACAAGCCAGCCCACGTCCGCTGAACATCGCTCAGCGGTCCGTTGTGCATGACGACCACGCCGCGGTGCGGGGTCTGCCAGCGACGGGCAGCCAACTGCGCGCGCAAGACGTTACGGCCGAAGGCACGGGCAGCCTCCGCCGACGCGAGCACACCTTCATGGTGGGGGCGCGCTTCGTCTCGGCTCTCAAGGACGCTGGTCATGTCTGCAGCCTGGGTCGCCGCCGCCCGCTCTGGCCGGCCGACTGTGGATGAGACGGATCTCGAGACATCCGGGTGGCTATGGCCACCGCAATGTCTCGAGATCCGTCCCGAGTGCGGCGCGCCGATACGCTGGACGGGTGCCGATCCGGCTGTACGACACCGCCACCCGCGAGGTCCGCGACCTCGCGCCGGTGCACCCTGGCCAGGTCGGGATCTACCACTGCGGGCTGACCGTCCAGGGCGCTCCACACGTCGGCCACATCCGCAAGGAGGTGGTGTTCGACGTGCTGCGCCGGTGGCTCGAGCACTCCGGCCTCGAGGTCACCCTGGTCGCCAACATCACCGACATCGACGACAAGATCCTCGTCAAGTCGGCCGAGCAGGAGCGGCCGTGGTGGGCCCACGCCTACACCAACGAGCGGTCCCTGCACGACGCCTACCAGGTGCTCGGCTGCCTGCCGCCGACGTACGAGCCGCGCGCGACCGGTCACATCCCCGAGATGCTCGAGCTGGTCGCGACGCTGCTCGACAAGGAGCACGCGTACGTCGCCGATGACGGCTCCGGTGACGTTTACTTCGACGTGCACAGCTGGCCGACGTACGGCGAGCTCTCGCGCCAGCGCCTCGACGACATGGAGGCGGCGGTCGACGCCGATCCGCGGGGCAAGCGCGACCCCCGCGACTTCGCGCTGTGGAAGGGCCACAAGCCGGACGAGCCCGAGACCGCGTCCTGGCTGTCGCCGTGGGGGCGTGGCCGGCCGGGCTGGCACCTCGAGTGCTCGGCGATGGCGGCCAAGTACCTCGGCGAGGAGTTCGACATCCACGGCGGCGGGCTCGACCTGCGCTTCCCGCACCACGAGAACGAGCTGGCCCAGTCCAGCGCCGCCGGCCAGCGATTCGCGCGGGTCTGGATGCACAACGGGCTGGTCACCACCGCCGGCGAGAAGATGAGCAAGTCCCTCGGCAACTCGGCGCTGGTGTCCGAGGTGGTACTCCGGTTCCGCCCGGTCGAGCTGCGCTACTACCTGGTGGCGCCGCACTACCGCTCGGTCGTGGAGTTCTCCGACGCCGCGCTCGTGGAGTCCGCGGCCGCGTACCGCCGCCTGGAGGGGTTCGTGCAGCGCGCCACCGAGGTGGTGGGCGATGTGGACGCAACCGCTGGCACACCCTGCGCGGAGTTCGTCACCGCGATGGACGACGACCTCGGTACGCCGGCGGCGCTCGCCGCGGTGCACGACGTCGTCCGCGAGGGCAACCGGCTGCTCGCGGATGGCGCCGCCGAGTCGCCGGCGCTGCGCGGGACGCTCGCGTCCGTACGCCGCATGCTCGGCCTGCTGGGGCTGGACCCGCTGCACGAGACCTGGCACGGCGGTTCTACCGCGGCGGCCGATCACGGGGCCCGGGCGCTTGACGCGTTGGTGCGGTCGCTGCTCGCCGAGCGCGAGGGTGCGCGGGCGCGCAAGGACTGGGCCGGCGCGGACGCCGCCCGGGACCGGCTGCTGGCCGCCGGCGTGGAGATCGAGGACACTCCCGCCGGCCCGCGCTGGTCGCTGGCCCACAGCGCTGACCCGGACAACCCCGGCTGACGTGCCCGGCAACAGCAAGCGCCGCGGCGCGGTGCGTCGGTCCGGCAAGGGCCCGACCACGGGGTCGGGTGGTCGGGTCCGCCGCGGCCTCGAGGGCAAGGGACCGACCCCCAAGGCCACGGATCGCCCTGGCCACAAGGCCTTCCGCGCCGGTCGCACCGCATCCCGGTCCGCGGAGCGACGCGGCTCCCGTCGCCCGTCCGGCGGCGGATCGGAGTGGGTGGCCGGGCGCAACGCGGTCGTGGAGGCCCTTCGCGCCGGTGTGCCGGTCAAGACGCTGTACGTGGCGGAGCGCACCGACCGCGACGACCGGGTGCGCGAGGTGTTCGCGTACGCCGCAAACCACGGCACCGGGATCCTCGAGGTAGGCACGCCCGAGCTGGACCGGCTCACCGGCGGCGCGGTGCACCAGGGCGTGGCCGCGCGCGTGCCCGCGTACGAGTACGCCCACCCCGACGACCTGCTGACCCGCGCGCAGGACGCCAGCGAAAAGCCGCTCGTCGTCGCGCTCGACGGCGTGACCGACCCCCGCAACCTGGGGGCGGTGGTGCGGTCGGCCGCCGGTTTCGGCGCGCACGGCGTGGTCGTTCCCGAGCGGCGGGCCGCCGGCATGACCGCCGCGGCCTGGAAGTCGTCGGCAGGCGCGGCCGCGCGCTTGCCGGTCGCCCGCGCCACCAACCTGTCGCGCCAGCTGACCGCGTACCACCGGGCCGGGCTGATGGTCGCCGGGCTCGCCGCTGACGGTGAGCTGCCCATCGCCGAACTGGACGCCGCGGACGGCCCGCTGGTGCTCGTCGTGGGCGGCGAGGGCAGGGGGCTGTCCCGGCTGGTCCGCGAGACGTGCGACGTGACCGTGTCGATCCCGATGGCGGCGACGGCCGAATCGCTCAACGCCGGTGTGGCCGCCGGTATCGCGTTGTACGAGGTGTCGCGCCGCCGACTGCTTGAGCGACTGGGAGGTTCCTCGTGACGATCCCGACCGGCGCGACTGACGAATGATGATGGCGGGTCCCATGTCGGGCGACCGCTTCTGGGAGCTGGTCTCGCTCGTCGATCCGGACGCCGAGAACCCCATGGACCGGATCACTTCAGCGCTTGCCGGCGAGGAGCCGGCGCTGATTCTCGGCTTCGCCGACCGGCTGGCCCGAGGTGTTGCACGCGATCGACACCCGCGCCCACATGCAGGCCGCGCAGCCAGCGGTCAACCAGCTCGACGGCGCACCGAGTGACATGCCGTTGAGCGATGACGTCTTCCTGTACGCCCGGTGCAGCCTCGTGGCGCATGGCCAGGCCGCGTACGACGACTTCCTGCACCGGCACTAGATAGCCGACGCCGAGACGGCCGGCGCCGAATGGGGCGAGCTGCTGCTGTCGGTCGCGCCGGATGCGTGGGAGCGGGCAACTGGCCGCGGGTGGGAGCACGCCTCGTCCGTCTCCCACGAGACCGGAGACAACGAGGCCGGCTGGAACGCGTGATGATCTGCACTTGACGAGTCGGGCCACCGGGGAGACGGTCGCTCCATGGCGAAGCGCGCGATGTCCACGTACATGTCCGCGATGGGCGAGCTCAGGTACGAGCCGCTGAAGAGACGGCTGCGCGGCTTCGAAGACGACCGGGTGCTCGTCGACACCGAGCGGGCGGTGCTGGTGTGGGAGCCCAAGCGGATCGTGCCGCAGTACGCCGTCCCCGAGGCGGACGTCACTGACGACGTGCTGGCCGCCGAGTCCTCGTCAGATGCCGGCGGCGACGACACCACCTGGGAGCACCCCGACGCCGGGCCGGTGCTGCCGCCCGGACGGTTCCGGCTGCACTCGACGCCGGGCGAGGAGCTGCGGCTGCGCTTGACCGGGGGCGACCGGCCCGGCGGTGCGTACCGGCTGGACGACGAGGACCTGACCGGCTACGTCATCGTCGAGTTCGGCGCGCTCGACCGGTGGCTGGAGGAGGAGGACGAGGTGGTCGCGCACCCACGCGACCCGTTCAAGCGGATCGACGTGCAGCGCAGCTCGCGGAACGTTCGGGTCGAGCACGACGGTCGGTTGCTCGCCGACAGCCGGCGGCCGAGCCTGCTGTTCGAGACCAGCCTGCCGGCCCGCTACTACCTGCCCGCAGACGACGTCCGGCTGGACGAGCTGACGCCGAGCGACACGGTGACCTGGTGCGCGTACAAGGGCCGGGCCACGCACTGGTCGATCGACACGGACGATGGGTCCCTCGATGTGGCCTGGACGTACCGCGACCCGCGCAACGACGCGGTCCCGGTGCGCAACTTGGTGGGCTTCTACCACGAGCGGCTCGACGTCTCCGTCGACGGCGAGCGCGGTGACCGACCCAGCACACCCTGGAGCTGACCATCGCCTGCAGCGCGCCTACCCTTGATCGACATGACCGTCGACCGGCTGCTGCCCACCGACGAGGCCCGCGACCTGCTCACCCTCGTACGCGAGATCGCCTCCGAGCAGTTGGCGCCACGGGCGAGCGCCGACGAGGCCGCCGCGCGCTTCCCGCGCGACGCGTTCCGGGTCCTTGGCCAGGCCGGCCTGCTGTCGTTGCCCTATCCCGAGGAGTACGGCGGCGGCGACCAGCCGTACGAGGTGTACCTGCAGGTGCTCGAGGAGATCGCCGCCGCGTGGATGAGCGTCGGCACCGGGGTGTCGGTGCACTCGCTCGCCTGCTGGGCAGTGGCGGAGCACGGCACCGACGAGCAGCGCAAGCAGCTGCTGCCCGAGATGCTGAGCGGGGACCAGCTCGGCGCCTACTGCCTGTCCGAGCCGCAGGCCGGCTCGGACATCTCCGCGATGAGCACCCGAGCCGTACGCGACGGCGGCGACTACCTGCTGTCGGGGACCAAGGCCTGGATCAGCCACGGCGGCGAGGCCGACTTCTACCTG
>Ga0136635_10000148_pt1 | contig 16533 bp, 14 predicted proteins | sample AntDrymeUQ852106_2_FD_105495 | JGI IMG/M metagenome (GOLD analysis project Ga0136635, IMG submission 105495) | Polar desert sand microbial communities from Dry Valleys, Antarctica - metaG UQ85 (21.06) | ecosystem: Environmental > Terrestrial > Soil > Desert | place: Antarctica: Dry Valley... | reverse complement strand
TTCAGGGCCGGAAGTTCACCCGATTCGAGCCACAGATGAGTACCGGGGATCGGGAGGCCTGCATGGCCGGATGGCGGAGAGCGGTATCCGCCACGCTCGCCTGGGCGCGCGCGCGCTGATTCGCACTATATTTCCTTCTCGCACTCGCCACGGAGTCCCTGATGAAGGCAGGTCACAAGTTCCTCGTCGGTGCCGCGCTCATCGTCGGAAGCGTTGGCTTCCTGATCGCCGAGGGGGTCAAGGAGACCGGGGTCTACTTCCTGACGCCGGCCGAGCTGGCTAGCAAGACCGCGGCGGATTCCACGTTCGTCGAGAATGTCGGGTTCAAGGTGGGAGCCCGTGTCGTCCCGGGATCAGTCAGGCGCGATGGGAATGCGAGGCGGATCGACTTTCAGGTCTCAGACGGGATAGCGACCTACCCCGTCACCTACCATGGTCTCGTGCCGGATACCTTCACCGATGCCAGTGACATCGAAGTCGTAGTCGAAGGCCGCCTCGGGCGGGATGGCGTCATCCGCGCCACCGACGTACTCGCCAAATGTGGCTCCCGCTATGAGGCCGTCCCTCAAGCCTGACCGTTCATGACACTTCTGGGTCAATTCGCGCTCTGGGCTGCTTTCGCACTTGGCCTCTGGTGCGTCCTGCTGTCCTTCTCCGGCCGCTGGCAGGGCCGCCCGGATCTGAGCGCGTCGGTAGTCCGCTCGATCTATGCGATATCGGGGTGTCTGCTCGTCGCCTCATTGGCGTTGTGGAAGGGTCTCATCTCCCACGACTTCAACATGGAGTACGTCGCCTCCTATACCTCCCGGAACCTCCCCAACGCCTACATCTTCTCGGCTTTCTGGGCCGGGCAGAAGGGATCGTTGCTCTTCTGGGCGGTGGTGCTCTCTTTGTTTGCGTCGGCAGCGCAGCTCCTCACCTCGCGGCGCTTTGCGTACCTGATGCCTTACGTGGCCGGGGTGACGGCGGCGGTCATCACCTTCTTCGTCAGCGTGATGATCTTCGCCGCGGACCCTTTCGAGCGGCTCGCCTTCACGCCGGCGGATGGCAGGGGGCTGAACCCGCAGCTGCAGAACGTGGGCATGATCATCCACCCGCCGATGCTCTATCTGGGCTACATCAGCCTCACCATTCCCTTCGCCTTTGCCATGGCGGCGCTCCTCTCCCGGCGGCTCGACACCGGGTGGATCCATGCGATGCGGAAGTGGACCCTGGTGTCCTGGCTGTTCCTGGCCATAGGAATCACGCTGGGCATGTGGTGGGCCTATGTGGAGCTCGGCTGGGGCGGCTACTGGGCCTGGGACCCGGTGGAAAACGCGAGCCTGCTTCCCTGGCTTACCATGACCGCGTTTCTTCACTCGGTCATGATCCAGGAGAAGCGGGGAATGCTGAAGCGCTGGAACTTCAGCCTGGTCATCGGGACCTTCCTGCTGAGCATTTTCGGCACTTTCATCACCCGCTCCGGCGTGATCGCCAGCGTGCACAGCTTCACCCAATCGAACGTGGGCTATTTCTTTCTCGCCTTCCTGGTGATCGTGGCGGTCCTTTCGTTCACCCTGCTGTATACCCGGTGGGACCTGCTCGAAGCTGACGTGCGGCTGGAGTCGGTGGTGAGCCGTGAGGCAGCCTTCCTCTTCAACAACCTCCTCCTGGTGGGCATTGCCTTCTCGGTGCTCTGGGGAACGCTATTCCCGATCCTGTCCGAGCTGGTGCGAGGCACCAAGATCACGGTCGGAGTTCCGTTCTTCAATCGGGTGAACGTCCCGCTGGGTCTGCTGCTGCTGGGCCTCACCGGTGTGGGTCCGTTGATCGCCTGGCGCAAGGCGTCCACCGCCAACCTCCAGCGGCAGTTCATCGCCCCCGTGATCTCCGGGCTGATCACCCTCGGGGCGCTTCTCGCGGTCGGGGTGCGGGACTTCTACGCCACGGTCGCGCTGTCCCTCGCCGGATTCGTCGCCGGCACCATCGTGCAGGAGTTCTATCGGGGGGTACGAGCCCGGAGGCGGATGCATGGCGAGTCTATTCCGCTGGCCTTCGGCCGCCTGATCGGCCGGAATCGGCGGCGCTACGGTGGGTATATCGTGCACGTGGCGGTGCTGATCTACTTCGTTGCCTTTGCCGGCATGGCGTTCAAGCGGGAGCAGGAGGCCACCCTCAAGCCGGGTGACTCGGCGGAGATGACCAGTCCATTCGGACACCGCTACCGGTTCACCCACATGGGCATCTCGCAGTATGAGGCGCTCAACCGGATCGTCTCCGCCGCCACGGTGGGGGTTGCCAAGGATGGCAAGTCGCTCGGCCTGATGACCTCGGAGAAACGGCAGCACGTGGACAGCTTCAAGCGGCCCACGTTCGAGCCTTCGACCGAGGTCGGCATTCGCAGCAACCTCCAGGAAGACGTCTACATCGTGTATGCCGGGTCGGTCGACGGAACCGAGGAGGCGGTGTACCGCTTCAACATCAATCCTCTGGTCTGGTGGGTCTGGTTCGGTGGGTTTGTCCTGGCGCTCGGGGGCATCCTGACCATGTGGCCTGGCGGAGGACCCACGAGCTCGGTCCCGCGCCGGGTCCAGGCTGGGTACGAGGTGACGCTGGTCGGGTCAGGGAAGGACGGAGCTTGAACCAGAGCCGTCCCGAGCTTTCCCGGAGGCATTTTCTGCTTCTGGGGGTATCGAGTGCCGCGGCCTCGCTGGTGGGGCCGCCGCTTGCTGCCGCCGGCCTGCAGGCGCCACAGGATTCTCTGTCGGGTCGGGGTGCAACCGGGACTCTGCGGGATCCGAGCGTTGTGGGCCGGCCCCGGCAACCGACGGCCATCCGCGGAGACGAGGCGGAGATCCAGGCCATCGAGCAGCGGCTGGCCTGCAGCTGCGGCTGCACCCTGGATGTGTTCACCTGCCGCACCACCGATTTCACCTGCACCTACTCTCCCGAGCTGCATCGAGAGGTTCTTGCCCTGCGTGATAGCGGTAAAAACGCTCAGGGGATCCTGGACGCGTTCGTGGACAAGTACGGCGAGAAGGCGCTCATGGCACCCAAGCCCGAGGGGGTCATCAACCTCACCGGTTACCTGCTGCCGGGCGCGTTGATTGCGGCCGCGGGCGCCGGACTGGCTCTGTTTATTACTGGCCGCAAGGCGGCCGTCGCCGCTGCGGTGAGCGCTTCGGCTGCTCCCCCGTCGCCTACGGGAGCTCACGTCAGTCCCGAGGACCTGGACCGGCTGCGGCGCGCTCTGGCCGACATCGAGGACTGATGGCCGGCGAGGCGCTCGCGGCGATCCTGGTTGGTATTGTGGCCCTCTGGCTGGTGCTCCAGCCTCTGATCCGCCCCAGCTCATCTCCGCCGTGGCCCTTCGAGCCTCTCGATCCGGAGGAGACCCCCAAGGGAGTTGCGCTGGCCGCGCTCAAGGAGATCGAGTTCGACCGGGAGACCGGCAAGCTCTCGGACGAGGACTATGAGCTGCTCAAGGCGAAGTACACGGTGGCTGCGGTGGAAGCATTGCGCGGGGAGCAGACGGCGGCGGTGCCCAGCGACGTCGAGGCCCTGATTGCTGCCCGGGTCCATTCGCTTCGCTCTGCCTCGACATTGCCGGACACCACTGCTGCAGTTCCCGGCGCGCTGGTCTCGGCGGCGTGTGACCAGTGTGGTCCGCGTCCCGAGGCCGATGCGCTGTTTTGCTCGACGTGCGGCCGGCGCCTGTCGGCCCACCAGTATTGCCATCGGTGCGGTGCCGTCCTGGTGTCTGGAAGCAGATTCTGCGAGGCCTGTGGAAGACCCGTGGCGGCCTAGGCCCTCAGCCTCTCACAACCGGTAGTCCAGTCCCACCGCAAAACGTCTCCGCCACAGCGCACGCCGTTCGAAGGGCGGATCGAGCTGCCCTTCCTCAAACGGCGAGGGCATTACGGCAGCGCCGGCCGTGAGCGCTCCGGCGAACCTGCCTCCGAGAGGCAGGTTGAGGGACACTGCCCCCTGCACGCCAAGCCGGGTCTGGGTATCCGCGTCGAGGACGCTCCAGATCTCGAGCAGCGGGCCGCCGTGCAAAACCAGCTGGTTTACCGCTCCCACCGTGGCAATCCGGTACATCACCTCGGGGGCCGCGCTATACACGGTGAAGACGCCCTTGGCGGCCGCCACTGCATCGCTCCCTTCCAGTGCGAGACTTGCCGAGGCGTAGCGCAACCGAAGACCTGCTCCCAACCTGCCGGCTGTGCGTTCCAGACCCATCCCGAACGTGGTTGGCCGGTACGGCCGAAACGACCGGCGGTCGTTGGTGGTCTCGATCGAGCCGCCCCAGAATCGATCGGCCCCGACCTCGGTCGTTACCGCCCACTGACCCAACGCAGGCCTGCACCAACCCCAGGAGACCAGCAGCGCGGCGAAGCCGGCAAGCAGGGATGTTCTCATAGATCAGCGCATCTCCAGTTTGATCGAGCCGTTGGTGACGTTGTTCTCACCCTTGATGACCCAGTTTGCACCGGGGTAGAACTGCCCGACTACCACATCTTCGATGGCGTTGCCAATCAGGTCATCCTGGGTAGTGATAAATGAGTAGGCGGACCGCAGAATCTTTTGGAGCGCGTTGGCTCGCTTGACGTATTTCCCCAGTGTGCCGCTTGTCGTGTCCTTGCTGCCGGTCAGATTGGGATACTGGCTCTGCAGCGTAAGGATGAGGTTCCTGAACCGGTCGGCGTCGAACTTGATGACGCAGCCAGTGTCATCGTCTTCCAACGCCACGATCCTGAAGTTCTGATTTGGGTGGGCAGTCCTGTAACTGTTCAGCTGGGCCTGGCTGAACAGCAGCACGCGGCCACTCCAGGTCAGGTCGTTCTGGTCGAAGCTGTAGTAGCCCCCCGCGGGCTTCCCCGCGCACTGATAGTCGGTCAGCGAGTCACTGGTGCCGGCCTGGCCAAGAATGTGGATCTCATATTCGGGGTCTCCCTTAAACCAACCTTCAAAATCTTGCGCGAAGCGGGCATACGTCATGAACAGACCGCTGGGCGGCAACGGAGCGGGGGCCGGGGATGGCGGGGGCGGAGGCGGCGGCGTAACCGCGAACGAGGCTGGACTTTCGGGACCGAAGTCGGACTCCACCGGCACGATGGCCAGGACCGGGGTGGAGGGAGGGGTGTCGGGGCTGAGTACCTGCCTCCTCCCGTGGACGTCGTAGGCGATGGGTGCCTCACGATCTTCTCGCGCGCTGGCCACGAGGATGTCCGACCCTCCTGTCCACGCGGCTCTATGGCCGGGCACCGGAAAGTACATCTCTAGGGGAATTGCCGCCGCGGCGTCGGCCTGGACTGCCGACTCCGGCTCCGCACTCAGCCTGGCCACCTCCCGGAGGGCGCGGTGGTCCGCCCGGGCGAGAAATCGTTGGACCTGAAGTTTGTGCTCCACGAAGGGCGAGCGGTCCAGCTCGTCTTTGACGTAAGCCCTGAATTCTGGGTCCGCCAGAGCCCGAGCAACCCGACGGGCGAGCCGGTCCATTGCGCTACGCTCGGCCGATCGTTGAGCGGCTGCGGCGCTGGGCGAGGCCTGGGGCGGTTCGTCGCTGGTGGCGGTGGGCGCTGGCCGATCGCACGCGGCGACAGCGGCCGCTAGCGCGATTGCGGTGAGACTGATCCTGTTTGACATGGCTCCTCCTTGGGTGGTCGCGAGCGCTGACGGCGGCGCGGTTCCGACGGCGAGGCCAAGCTAGGATCGGGTAAAGCTGGATTGAGGATCGAGGTTACGCGGGGAGGCTCAGAAAAATGGAGCGAGGGTGGAACTACTCCTGGAGGGTGTGGTCGTAGATCGCGAGGGTGACGGCCTGGTGCTCGACGCAGGCGGACGCCAGCGCACCGAGCGACAGCCGGGAGCCATTCTTGTGGCGGAACGAGGCGTTCGGCACTGAGCCGGTGCCGGCCATGACGCAGCCCAGCACCCGGGACTGCTCCTCAGGGCTGGCGAATATGCCCAGCACCCCACCGATGCGCTGCAGCTCGGCCGGCGAGTCGTACCCCAGCATTCGGGCGAAGGGACCGTTGGCGGCCAGCGGAGTCCCGTCCCGCCGGAACAAGCAGAGCCCGACAGGGGCGCCGTCGGTCAGCGAGCGGAGCAGCGCCTCGGCATCGCGCAGCGCGTCCTCCACCCGGCGCCGCGCCACCATGGCTTCCTTCAGATCGACGATCTGCTTGCGAAGCCCGGTGACCTCGTGAATGAGGTCCTGCTTGGGACGGTGATTGTCTCGCATTGCCACATAATGACGGACGTGGCCGAGGCGCTTGCACTCTCGAAGCAGAATGAAACACGGTTGGCAGCACCTTCGAGATTTCGATTGGTTCGACCCGCCCATCCGCGGCGGTTCGGGCTCTGCGCCTCCGCACAAATAAGCGTTACCCGGTAACGGCTGCTCGCGCCGCGTCGAGGGCTCGTTCGATGCCGTCCGGCGGGATATCAAGGTGGGTGACGGCACGCACGGTGGTAGGTCCGAGCACACTACACCGCACACCGTGGCTGGACAGCGTGCGCGATGCAAAGGTCTCCGCCGAGAGACCGGTGCCGGCCACATCGAATATCACAATGTTGGTCTTCACGGCGTCAGGCGTCAGCTGGAGTCCCCGGATCTCCGCCAGGCCAAAGGCGAGCTGCCGGGCGCGCTCGTGATCCTCCGCCAGCCGCTCGACGTGATGCCGGAGAGCAAAGACACCAGCCGCCGCGATGATGCCGGCCTGGCGCATCGCTCCGCCGAAACGCTGCTTGAACCGCCACGCCTCCTCGATGAACTCGCGAGAGCCCGCCAGCACCGCTCCGACCGGGGCACCGAGCCCTTTGCTGAGATCGATCCAGACTGAATCGAGCGGCTCGGCAAAGGCGCGGGGGGAGGTTCCAGTGGCAACCACGGCGTTGAAGAACCTGGCCCCATCCATGTGAGCGACCAGCCCGCCGGAATGCGCCGCCGCACACACCTCCTCGATCAACTCCAGAGGCCAGCACACGCCGCCGATGGAGGCGCTGGTCTGCTCGATCGAGACTGCCCGGGTCCGGGGCATGAAGTGCACCGGAGGGCGGATGGCGGCAGTGACATCGGCCCCGGAGTAGAGACCGCCGCCGCCGGCGAGCGGACGGAAAATCGCGCCAACCAGGGCCGCCGCTCCTCCCGCCTCGTATAACAGGGGATGCGCCAGTTCCTGGAGCAGGATCTCATCCCCGGCGCGGCAATGAACCGCGAAGGCGACCTGGTTGCACATGGTGCCGGAGGGAAGAAAAAGCGCCGACTCCTTGCCCAGGATGTCGGCGACCATGTCCTGCAGGAGGTTGACGGTGGGGTCCTCGCGCTGCTGCTCGTCTCCCACTTCCGCCTCGCACATGAACCGGCGCATGGGTGCGGTCGGCCGGGTAACGGTGTCGCTGAACAGGTCGACCTTTACCACTCCATCATCTCGATCCTCCGCAGGCCGAGCCGGAGCGGGATCACCGTGGCGGCCACGCAGATCAGCACCACCGCGCCCGCAGAGACGACCAGTTCAGCGGTCATGCCCACCGGCTGTTCAGCGTATCGCTGGTCCCGGAGATACTCGGTCACCGGTCCGGCCTCGATTACGATGATGACGGCCAGCAAACAGAGGCTGCTCATCATGTACACCAGACCACCGAAGCTGGTGGGTATCTGTGCGGCGTTCTCGGTTCCGAATTGCGGGTACAACGCCCCGAACGACAGCGCCAGCGCGCTGGCTGCCAGGGTGTAGAGCACGATGGTGGCGACGGCCACCACCATCATGAAGCCGCTCACGTGCAGGAGCCAGTTGGTGAATACCGTGATGATCACTGCCAGGAGGAGCAGCGGTATCGTTCCCAGCCAGTACTTGCTCCAGAGCATGGACCTCGGATCGAGCGGGCTCGACCGCAGCAGCCACATCTGGCGGCCTTCCAGGGAGATGCCGGGAAACACGAACCGCGCGGCCACCGCTGCCAGCACGAAGCCGGCCAGGCCCAGGTTGAGGAACGAGATCAGGGTTACCAGGCGGAACGGGACCCGCTCGCCTGAATGCAGCGGCAGGGACTTGATGTTGAAGAGATAGACCATCAGGAGCACGGCCAGAAGAATGAGCTGGCTCCATTGGGTGTTGTCCCGGAAGAACAGTCGCAGGTCCTTGAGAATGAACTCGCGTCTCGACACCGGCAGGAAGCGGAGCAGGCGGGACAGAGGCCCGCGGAGTGGCCGCCGAACCTTACGCTCGGCTCCTTCCTGCGCCTTGGAGAAGCCCAGGGAATAGAGTCGTCCGTGGAGCAGCGCCCCCAGAGTTACAGCCAATGCGGCTGCTCCCCACAGCTTGGCCACCGGCCACGGGTCTGCCACCCGAAGCAGCCAGTTCATCACCATGGTTGCGGTCCACTCACTCGGCAGAAACGCGCTGGTCGGCGTGCGGAGCACCGCGAGGTAGTCCACCAGGTTTCTGAACCCCTCCGGCTGGGCCAGCTGCTCGGGACGCAGAAAGCGAAGGCTTACCAGGACGATCACCACGGCTCCGGTGGCGATCAGGCCCAACAGCTCGCGGGTACGCCGTGCCGGGAACACGTTCACCAGGAGCAGGGTAAGGGCTATGCCCGCGACGGCCGGCAGAATCAGATAGGGAATGAAGGCCGCCAGGGCCACGAACGGATACAGAAACCCGCCGCGGTATACGATGCCGTAGGCCGTGAAGATCGGCAGCGCAAGCAGCCCCACCATCCAGGAGGAGTGCACGATCGTCTCGACCAGCTTTGCCAGATAGAGCCGGACACCCCCGACCGGAGCTGCGACGAGCAGGTCGAGATCCTTGGCCAGAAAGAAGGTCGAGAGCGCGGTGATGATGTTCGACAGAAGCAGAATGGTGAGAAACGCCAGCAGAATCACGCCCAGGACCTTGCCGGCCATGAGATTCCCGATCTCATCCACGCTCCGGAAGTAGCGGAGCACCCGGAAGGCAATACCGAAGACGGCGATCCAGAAGAGCAGGGCGATGAAGCCGAGGAGGAGGAAGCGGGCGCGCGAATCGGTGCGCTCTTCCCTGGATCGCGCCAGCGCGCTCCGCCACTTGGGCGTGAGGAGGGTCCACAGCTGCGGCTGTACCGGCAGGGGTCGGGACATGCGGTCAGGCGTCGAGGATGGTATCGAGCTGATGCTCGCGCATGCCGCCGGTGAGCTTGAGGAAGACGTCTTCCAGTCCGAGGTCTTCCGAGGAGGTCTGCTCCTGCAGCTGGGACATGTTGCCCGAGGCGACGATTTTCCCGCCGTGCAGGATGGCGATACGGTCGCACATCGTCTCCGCCACCTCGAGCGTATGCGTGCTCATCAGCACCGTGCCGCCCCGGTTCACGAACTGGCGGAACAGGTCCTTGAGAAGCCGGGCACTTCGAGGGTCGAGACCCACCATCGGCTCATCGACCACAATCACCTCCGGCCGGTGCACCAGGGCGCCGGAGATGATCAGCTTCTGCCGCATGCCATGGCTGTACGACTCGGTGAGCTCGTTCTTCCAGCGGCTCAAATCGAACAACTCGAGCAGCTCGTCGATCCGGTGTTCCACAGCTGGACCCTGCTGGCCATAAAGTGCGGCAGCAAAGCGGAGGAACTCCGCACCGGTCAGCTTGTCATACACGAATGGGCGATCGGGGATGAAACCGAGCCGCGCCTTGGCTTCGAGCGGACGCTGGTTGATGTCGATGCCCCCCACCTCGATCGTTCCGCTGGTAGGCCGGAGGATGCCCGCGATCATGCGAAACGTGGTGGTCTTGCCGGCGCCGTTGGGCCCCAGAAATCCGAAGAGCTCGCCGCTGGGAACGGCGAGATCGATCTTATCGACTGCGGTGAACCGGCCGTAGCGTTTGGTGAGCTGGTGCAGTCGGATCACGAAATCCTCCGTACAATGGCTTCGACCAGAACGCGATCTGCGTCGCGGTCAACGACGATGCGGAGCTCAGTGGGGAACCCCGTTGGGTCGGCTGGGAAGGTCTCGGCCAGAAGGGTCGCCGCCTCCTCTACCGTCAGCTGGCCCGAATCCGCGCCGACCAGCGGCGTGGCTATTGTGCCCAGCTCCCAGTCGGTTGCGCGTTGCCAGGCGGAAACCAGGGCCCGGCGCACGATCTCGCGCCCGGTCTTTGAGTCAGGATCCTGGACCACGACGTGGAGCACGAATGGGGCCGTCAGGTCTCCGCTCCCGGTCACGACGGCGGCGCCGGCTTTGAGCGGGTTGGCGACCCGCCGTTGCTCGGCAAAACGCGGGCCCGCCTTCTCATCCAGGCTGGCTATTGCAGGGGAGGTCGGCCCGAGGCTCTCGGTGGCGGGTCTGACGATGGCGTCGGCCTGGGTGAGTGCGAGATCGTCTACGATCACGCTGATCACAAACGGGCGAGCTCACGGCAGCGGCGGTACATCTCCTGGGCCTCCTCGGGCAGGCTCAATCGGTCGAATATCCTCCCCATGAGGTGGCACACCTTTGCGTCATCGGGCGTTACCTGGAGGGCCCGCTCCAGTGCCGCCCGGGCACCGGACAGATCACCAAGCTGGTTCAGACACTCGCCCAGGTAGTAATAGCTCTTGCCGTTGTCCGGTTGGAACTCGAGTGCGCGGTTGAACGAGGCTGCAGCCTCTTGCACCAGACCGCGCCGCCATAGCAACAGGCCGAGCTCAAACTGGGCAGGCGCGTGGGATGGATGGAGGCGGAGCACCCGCCGGAGATCCGTCTCGGCCTCGCGATACCGCTGCAGCCGGCCCAGAATGGAGCCGCGCTGAACCAGAAACTCGGTCTGGTCAGGACTCCGCCGGAGCCCCTCCGTGAGCACGTCGACCGCGTCGGGCGCCTCTTCCAACCGGTCGAGCAGGCGCGCCAGGTGTTGCCGGGCCTCCACATGATCGGGCTCCATCTCCAATAGCTCGCGATAGGGGCGAACCGCTGACCCCGGCAATGAACCGCTCGCCAGATCATCCGCCTGCTGGAGACGGCGCTCGGCTACGCTCCGATCGCGTGGCGGCGGGGGGGCCACCCTCTCGGGCCCGGCCGAATCACCCGGGAGGGCGCCGGCCTTATCCGGTCCGCTGGACGGGTCTGGGCTGGGAGGCATTTGAGCTAGGAGTCGGGAGTCAGGAGTCGGGAGCCAAGTTCCGGTGCGCCGGGGTGCTCTATGGTAGACCGCGGTGACCCAAACTGGAAGTGACCTCCAGCTCCTGATCCTGACTCCCGACTCCCGACCCCCGACTCGCGACCTCGGCTCCGGTTGACCTCGCCGTCGAGTTTCGGGTACCTTTCGGGGCTATGGCTCAGGAATTTTTGGTGGTGCGCGGCGCCCGCGAACACAACCTCAAGAATATTTCCGTTTCCATCCCCCGGAACCAGCTCACCGTAATCACCGGGCTCTCCGGTTCGGGGAAGTCCTCGCTCGCGTTCGATACGATCTATGCCGAAGGGCAGCGGCGGTACGTCGAGTCCTTGTCGGCGTACGCCCGCCAGTTTCTCGGCCTGATGGAAAAGCCCGATGTCGATGCCATCGAAGGCCTCTCTCCGGCCATCTCGATCGAGCAGAAGACCACTGGGCAGAATCCCCGCTCCACGGTGGGAACCGTCACCGAGATCTACGACTACCTGCGCCTGCTTTGGGCCCGGGCAGGAATTCCCCACTGCCCCAATGACGGCAGCCCGGTCACCCGGCAGAGCGCGGCGCAAATCGTCGACACCGTGCTGGGCTGGCCCGAGGACACCCGCATCGAGGTGCTGGCTCCCCTGGTGCGGGGACGCAAAGGCGAGTTCCGCGAGCTGCTCGACGACGTGCGGAAGCGAGGATTCGTCCGGGTGCGAATCGACGGCCAGACCTACGATCTCGGCTCGCTGCCCACGCTGAACCGCAGGCAGAATCACGATATCGCGATTGTGGTGGATCGCCTCGTGGTGCGAGCGGCCGACCGCAGTCGGCTCAACGATTCCATCGAAACAGCGCTGAAGACGGCCGACGGGCTGGCGGAAGTGGTGAGGTACGGCGGACAGGCGACCGACCACCAGTCCGTCGTTTTTTCGGAACGGTTTGCATGCCCGGTTTGCGGCCTGTCCTTTTCGGAGCTGGAGCCGCGCCAGTTCTCGTTCAACTCGCCGTTCGGGGTCTGCCCCGACTGCCATGGACTGGGTACCAGGCGCGACGTCAATGCCGATCTGGTGCTCGGCGATCCCAGCATCTCGATCCTGGAGGGCGTCATCCTGCCGTGGGGAGAGCCCAGCGGATACCTGCGCAAGGTGGTGCTGCCCACGCTGGCAAAGGCGTTCAAGTTCGACCTGAATGCGCCGTGGGGCGAGCACAGTGACGCGGCCAGACAGGCCATCCTGCACGGGGCACCTGGCCGGTTCAAGTTCCAGACCGACGGGGCAAGAGGCAGGGACGACTACGAGACCGATTGGGAAGGCGTTCTGCGAAACATCGAGCGACGGTATCGCGAGTCCACCAGCGATGGGGTTCGCGCTTCTCTCGAGGAGTTCATGATCGAACAGCCCTGCCAGACCTGTGGGGGCAAGCGGCTGAAGCCGGAGAGTCTGTCGGTACTGGTCAACGGAGCGAGCATCGGCGACGTGGTGGACTTGCCGGTCGAGCGGGCCATCGATTTTTTCGAGAAGATCCCCCTGCGTGGGAGCCGAAGCGCCGCGGCGAACGGACGCCCCGGACTCGATCCCGACATTGCGGGGCCGATTCTAAAGGAAGTGGGGGACCGGCTGCGGTTCCTGCGGGACGTCGGTCTCGAATACCTGACGCTGGGCCGGGCTGCCACGTCGCTGTCGGGGGGCGAGACTCAGCGGATCAGGCTCGCCACCCAGATCGGCTCCCGGCTGGTCGGCGTTCTTTACATCCTGGACGAGCCGAGCATCGGCCTGCACCAGCGGGACAACGAGCGACTGCTTGGCACCTTGCGCGGCCTTCGGGACCTGGGCAACACGGTGATCGTGGTCGAGCACGATGAAGAGACGATTCAGGCGGCTGACCACGTGATCGATCTGGGTCCCCGCGCCGGACGCTTCGGGGGCGAAGTGGTTGCCGAAGGGACGGTCGAGGACATTCGGAGCCACCCGGACTCGCTGACCGGCCGCTATCTGCGCGACGACTTGCGGATTCCCGTGCCTGCGGGGCGGCGGGAGGCTCCGGCCAAGCATCGGCTCCGCGTGATCGGAGCCCGGGCCAACAACCTGAAGGACCTCACGGTCGACATCCCGCTGGGTCTCTTCGTGGCGGTCACCGGTGTCTCAGGATCGGTCAAATCCACCCTTGTGACCGACATTCTCTACCAGGCGCTGGCACGGCACTTCTACCGCGCCAAGGTGGTACCTGGCGCGCACACGCGCATCGAAGGGCTCGACCGGATCGACAAGGTCATCGACATCGATCAGAGCCCCATCGGCCGTACGCCGCGATCGAACCCGGCGACGTACACCGGGCTCTTCACTCCCATCCGGGAGCTGTTCACCCAGCTGCCCGACGCCAAGCTGCGGGGCTACGGACCCGGGCGCTTCTCCTTCAACGTGAAGGGGGGACGTTGCGAGGCTTGCCAGGGCGACGGGCTGGTGAAGATCGAGATGCACTTTCTGCCCGACGTCTACGTGCCCTGCGAGGTCTGCAAGGGACGGCGGTACAATCGTGAGACGCTGGAGGTCCGCTATAAGGGACGCAGCATCGCCGATGTGCTGGATCTCACGGTGGAAGACGCTCTGGAGTTCTTCGCCAACCAACGCCGCATCGCCGAGAAACTGGAGCTGCTGAACGACGTAGGGCTGGGATACATCCACCTGGGACAGGCGGCCACCACCCTCTCCGGCGGAGAGGCCCAGCGGGTCAAGCTCGCCACCGAGCTGTCCAAGCGAGACACCGGGCGTACCCTGTATATCCTCGACGAGCCGACCACTGGGCTGCACTTCGAGGATGTCCGCCTGCTGCTCGACGTGCTGCACCGCCTGGTGGACAAGGGAAACAGCATCGTCGTCATCGAGCACAATCTCGATGTCATCAAGACGGCGGACTGGATCATCGATCTGGGGCCGGATGGCGGCGAGCGCGGAGGGCAGGTGGTGGCGGCGGGAACGCCGGAGGATGTGGCGGAGGTCGAAGGGAGTTACACAGGTCAATTCCTGCGTAAGGCCCTTCGGGGCGCAGAGTCGAAAGTCTAGGTAAAGCAGTCGAAATACTAACGTCGACGTCCTGACCTCGACGTTTTTCAATTTGACGTCTTCACCTAAACCTTCTGAGTGGGCCCAAAGCTCGGAGCCTTCGCCGACGGATCGACCTTCAGCCAGATCCACATCCCTGACAAACCGTGTCCCGGCACCCCGCAGAAGATCCGGTAGGTCCCGGTCTCCGGCATGGGAAAGCGCATGACGTCCCCAGCTTCCTGCGGCAGACCTTCGAGCACCTTGTTGGTGTAGGCCCGTGGGATCGCTGGGTCGCTGGCGGCGTTGGGAATCGGTCCGTCGCCGGAGATGACGATGGCGCTGTGCGGGGTCCCGTCCTTGTTGACGAAGTTGATCACCATGTTCGCCCTGGGCGGGACGGCCAGGGTGCCCTCACCGTTGCGGTGGCCGTTGAACGTAAAGGGCCCGGCGACAAGCTCGAAGGTCACGGTGTTTGTGGCCGCGTCATATGAAAGCGGCTGGTTCTGGCTTGAAGGGGCTGCTGAATCGCGCTGCGGTGAAGGTGGCTTCGCCACCGGATCCATGGATGGCTTGGGCAGTGGAACCGGCTTGGCCTTTGGCTTCGCCGGAGTGGCTGGCGGCGGGGTATCTACCGGCAAAACCGGGGACCCGGCGGTATCGGCACGGGCAGTGGAGTTCGAGACCGCCGGGCTTTCGACGCTGGAGGAGAGAACCACAGGCCGTTCGCGGTCATCCTTGGCGCAACCGCCGAGGGCAAGGCCGGCCACCATGCCGGAAACGAGGCGGGAAATGGGCTGGGCGGAGCGCGAACGAGACATGTATATGTCGCCTGTCGAATGAGTGATATAATCCACGGCCACGCCGGCTCAGTCAGTCCTGACCGGCGATTTGCTGAAGGGATAGCCCGGAAAGGCTCCCCGTGGCAACGCCGACTTGTGCTGGAATGACGATAGCCGCCACCCTTACCCGCGGAAGCTTCCTGTGATCCGACTCGCGTACGCATTCATCGGTCTTCTCACGCTCGTGGCCCCCGTTCGGGCGCAACGGGCCGACTCGAGTCTCCTTTCGGTCCAACGCATTTACGGCACCCGGGAGTTCCGGAGCCAGAGCTTCGGACCGGCGCGCTGGCTGGGTGACGGCTCCTCGTACACGACTCTGGAGGACTCCGAAGCCGAGAAGGGCCAGAACCTGGTCCGTTACGACTCGGAGCGGGGAGAACGCGAGGTGCTGATTGCGGCCCGGCAGTTCATTCCCCAGGGCGACAGTGTGCCACTCCAGGTCGAGGAGTATGCCTGGTCGCCTGACGCCAGGATGCTGTTGATCTTCACCAACACCCAGCCGGTGTGGCGCCTGAACACTCGAGGGGACTACTGGGTGCTGGAACGCGCCACCGGTCGCCTGCGCCGGCTCGGCGGCAGCGAAGCGAAGCCATCCACCCTCATGTTCGCCAAGTTCTCTCCCGATGGCCGCAAAGTGGCCTACGTCCGGGAGAACAATCTGTACCTGGAAGATCTCGGAAGCGGCAGCATCACCCCGCTCACTACGGACGGCTCAAGGGTCATCATCAACGGCACTTTCGATTGGGTCTATGAAGAAGAGTTGATGAATTACTACGCCGATGGGTGGCGCTGGAGTCCCGATGGGCAGAGCATCGCCTACTGGCAGCTCAACGCCGACCAGGTGCGAGACTTCAGCCTCATCAACAACACGGACTCACTCTACTCCAGGGTGATCCCGGTGCAGTATCCCAAAGCAGGAGAGGCGAACTCCGCGGCCAGAGTCGGCATCGTGAGCGTTGCCGGTGGGCCGACCCGCTGGTTGGAGATAGAGGGAGACCCCAGAAACCATTACATCGCCCGAATGGACTGGGCCGCCGGCTCGAACGAAGTGATGCTCCAGCGGCTCAACCGGCTGCAGAATACCAATGAGATCATGCTGGGCAACGCCCGGACCGGAAAGGCCCGCACCGTCCGGACCGAGCGGGACAGCACCTGGGTGGACGTGGTCGACAATGTCACCTGGCTGAACGGCGGCAAGAACTTCACCTGGCTCAGTGAGCGGGACGGCTGGAGCCACGTGTATCTGGTATCCCGGGACGGGAAGTCGACCAAGCCGGTGACACGGGGCGCCTTCGACGTGGTAAAGGTCCTGGGCACCGACGAGCGGGGCGGCTGGGTCTATTATCTCGCGTCGCCCGACCAGCCCTCGCAGCGCTACCTCTATCGCTCTCGGCTCGATGGGCGGGGCTCGCCGGAGCGGCTGTCACCGCGGGCAGACTCCGGCACCCATGCCTACGACATCGCTCCCAACTTCCGCTACGCGCTGGAGACCTATTCCCGCTACGGCCAACCGCCGGTGGTCCGGCTGGTCCGCTTACCCGGGCATGAGATCCTCCGGACCT
>Ga0136635_10000147_pt1 | contig 16540 bp, 13 predicted proteins | sample AntDrymeUQ852106_2_FD_105495 | JGI IMG/M metagenome (GOLD analysis project Ga0136635, IMG submission 105495) | Polar desert sand microbial communities from Dry Valleys, Antarctica - metaG UQ85 (21.06) | ecosystem: Environmental > Terrestrial > Soil > Desert | place: Antarctica: Dry Valley... | reverse complement strand
GTCGGTCCAGCCGAACTTGTAGCTGTCGGGAGCCTGCGAAAGCTGCTCTACCGCCATGGGAACCACCTCGTTTCAGATGCGCTGGGTCGATTTTCTACCTAGCAGGTCGGAATTACCAGTGCCAGAAATGTGCGCTTTTTGGCCGGAGATCCGGCTACGACCCCGCGGTGCCTTCGACGACCACCTCGAGGCACGCCTGGGCGGCGCGCAGCGCGCCCTCGACCTCCCCCGGTGTGTCAGCGCGCGCGAAGACGAAGCCGAGGTAGCGGTCGCCCTCCGGGAGCGGCACGAGCTGGCCTCCCGGCGGGATCGTGATGGTGACGCCGGCGATGCCCGGCACCGCCGCCGCGCGCTCTCGCCCGCGCACCTCGCGCAGCGTCCCGGCGCGGCGGATGGGCAGCATGAGCACGCCGGACGCGGCTCGCTCCCGCTCGAGGCTCGCGATGGGAAGGCCCGCCGCGTGGCGCAGGATGAGCTCCTCCAGGGTGACGCCGAGGCCGAAGCGCAAGGTGCGCGAGCAGAGGCCGCCGATGGAGCGGGCCGCGACCTCCAGCACCCAGACGCCGCGCGCGTTCAGTCGCGCCTCGGCGTGGATCGGTCCTTCGCTCAGGCCGAGCGCCGCGGTCGCCCCGCGCACCGCCGCGACGACCGCGTCGCGCTCGTGCGGCGGGAGACGGGAGGGCGTGACGTAGAGCGTCTCCTCGAAGAAGGGGCCGTCGAGCGGGTCCGGCTTGTCGAAGATCGCGAGCACCTCGAGCCCTCCGCCGCGCAGCAGGGCCTCCAGCGCCACCTCGCGGCCCGGGACGAAGTCCTCGACGAGGATGCGCTGCGGCTCGCCGTCCGGCGGGCAGAGCTCCGGCGAGCGCACGATCGCGGCAACGCGGCGGAACGCGACGGCGAACGACGGCGGGTCGTCGGCCCGGATCACGCCGCGGCTGCCGGAGAGATCGATCGGCTTCACCACGCAGGGGTAGGCGATCGTCTCGGCGATCGGCTCCGGATCCGCGCTCGCGTCGAACGTAGCGAAGCGCGGCGAGAGCAGCCCGGCGGCCGAGAGCAGCTCCCGCGTGCGCGCCTTGTCCCGGCTCGCCGCGACCGCCTGCGGCGCGTTGTGCCGCAGGCCGAGGACGGCCGCCGCCGCCGCGGCGGCCTGCGTGGCCTGGTCGTCGACGGCAACGACCGCGTCGAGCGGCCGCTCGCTCGCGTACGCCGCGATCGCGGCCGCGGCGGCCTCGGGGCGTGCGAGGTCGATCCGCAGGGCGCGTTCTTCGAGGAGCGCGGGCCGATGGTCCGACCCCACCACGACCTCGGCGCCGATCGCCGCCGCCGCCTCGAGGAAGTCGTGCGTGCGATACGTGGACGACGGGAGAAGGAGCAGGACGCGCGGCATCACTCCGTAGTATCGACGGATGCAGCGCCCCCTCTTGACCGTCACGGACGATGCGAGACGGAAGCTCGACAGCGTCCGACGATCCGGTGGCCAGCCCGACGACGCGCTGCGCATCGCCATCCGTGGCCGGAGCGGCGGGCGCTTCGACTACGACCTCGCGCTCGTCGGCCCGGCGGGCATCCAGCCCGGCGACGTCGTCATGGACCTCGGCGACCTCAAGGTGGTCATCGACGGCGGCAGCGCCACGCGCATCTACGGGACCACGATCGGTTTCGTGTCATCGCCCACCGGCGGGTCGCTGGAGATCGAGAACCCGAACGAAGGCTGGGCCGACGACCCCCTGGCCGCGCGCGTCCAGCAAGTCATCGATGAGCAGATCAACCCCGGCGTCGCCGGGCACGGCGGACACGTGTCGCTCCTCGACGTGCGCGACGGCGCCGCCTACATCCAGCTCGGTGGCGGCTGCCAGGGGTGCGGGATGGTGGACGTCACACTCAGGCAGGGGATCGAGGTCGCCATTCGTTCGGCCCTACCAGAGATCGCGCGGGTCATCGACACGACGGACCACGCCGCGGGGACGAACCCCTACCACCAACCCGCAAAGAAATAGGGTTCTCGATGTAGCCCTGGAGGATTCACGAGCAGTCGCGACGACACCGGGCACCCGACCGCGGCGGGGTCTGCGCTTCGGCGCTACCACGAGGCGACCAAGCATTCGCCGCTGAGCGTCGCCGCCAGCCGGCATCGGCTGGACTTCTCGAACAAGCCGCTGCCCTTCAAGGTCTACACGAGCGTGGAGAGCGTCCCTCCGCCCGAGGACGTGGCGCGTCTGTGCCGCTACTCGAACGGCGTCCTGCGCTGGAGCCGCTATCCCTCAGGCGAGGAGTACGGCTTCCGGGCCGCCGCCTGCACGGGCGCGCTCTACCACATCGAGCTCTACGTGGCGTGCGCGGATCGGAAGGACCTGCCCGCCGGCCTCTACCACTACGCCGCCCACGACCACGCCCTGCGGCCGCTCCGTCAGGGCGACGTGCGCGGGGCACTCGTCGAGGCGAGCGGCGGCTTCGAGCCATTGGCCTCGGCGCCGCTCGTCATCGTGCTGACGAGCACCTTCTGGCGCAACTCCTGGAAGTACCAGGCGCGCGCGTATCGCCACGCCTTCTGGGACGGCGGCGTGATCCTGGCTAACCTGCTCGCGCTCGCCTCCGCCGATGGTCAGGCCGCCGCGGTGGTCATGGGCTTCGTGGACGGCGCGGTCAACCGGCTGGTCGGCGTGGACGGCGTGCGGGAGGCGGCGGTGGCCCTCGTCGCGGTGGGCGAAGGCGCGGCGCCGCCGCAGACGCCAGGTCCGCTGCCGGAGCTTCATCTCCCCACCGAGCGGTTCTCGCCACGCGAGGTCCGCTACCCCGAGATAGAGGAGGCGCACCGGGCCTCCTCGTTCGTGTCCGGCGACGAGGCGGCCGCCTGGCGGGCCCACGCGCAGGCTGCCGTCGGCGAGGCGCCCGGTCCGCTTTCCGACGAGCCGATCGTGGAGGTGATCCGGCGCCGCCGCTCCGCCCGCCGCTTCGCGGACCGGTCGATCACGCGCTCGCAATTGGTGACGGCGCTGGCGGCCGCCAGGGCCCCCATCCCCGGCGACTCATTCGGGGACGACCTCGTCGATCCCTTCGTGATCGTGAACGCGGTCGAGGGCCTGGAGCCGGGCGCTTATCGGCATGACCTGACGCTGATCCGACCAGGTGACTTCCGGCGCACCGCCGGCGAGTTGGCCCTCGGGCAGCCGCTCGGGGCGGAGGCGGCGGCCAACGTCTACTTCCTCTCCGACCTGGACGCGGTCTTCGAGCGCTTTGGCGAGCGTGGCTATCGAGTGGCCCAGATGGCCGGCGGCGTCGCCGGCGGCCGACTCGAGCTGGCCGCTACCGCCGCTGGCCTCGGCGCGACCGGCCTCACCTTCTTCGACGACGAGGTGAAGCGCTTCTTCGAGCCAGCCGCGGCCGGGCGCCAAGTTATGTACCTAGCGGCGCTTGGCTGGCACTCGCGTAGCCAGCTCCTCTGAGTCAGGGTTGGGTCAGTCTCGAGACGCCTTGCACATGCCAGCCCACGCTCTCCCTTTGGATTGCATAGCCTCCGAGCGGCGAGGTGGCGGATCTTCCGCCCCACCCCTGCTCAGCCGTCGGGTTCGAGCGTCTGACTCGGTCGCGAGACCCTTTCGTATCCGGGAACCCTCGCGTGACGAAGCGCTCGGCCATGGCCACGGCCGAGATTGTAGGCGCTGCGTGTCGTGGGCCTGAGCGTGGCGCTCAGTCAACCTCGTCGCCGCTGAGTGCGCGGCCCGGGTGCGCGCTCACACTTCCACAGGCGTTCGCTCCCGTACGTCGTCGGTCGCCGCTCTCCACCAATGGTCGCCGGTTAGATTTCGCAAATCACGCCCGACTGGCTCTCGGAACTCTCGGAATCACCAACAAGTCCCTCGCGCTGCGGATCGGTCGAGCGCGTTTCGAGGAAGCGCGGCGTCCGCTGGGTCGGTGGGTGCGGAGCGACGACGTCACCGTCCAGCAGGAGTTCGCACTTTCCTCCGCAGCTTCAGCTGGGGTCACGCCCGGCAGCTTGATGTCGTCAGCCGAGCGGCGCTGGCGCGAGCGCGCTACCGGATCGCGAGCTCGAGGTCGGACTCATCCTTCTCCCGCGGGAAGCTGACGATGGTGGCGCCGCTCGAGCCGTATTCGATGGTGCGATCGCGCTCGATCGAATCGAGGTCTCCGACGATCAGATGCGGGAGAACACCCCAGCGATCCAGTGTCCGGCTTCCGCCGTCCGCGGCGACGATAAGAGCGGCACCGTCGAGCTGCGCGCGATCGTCTCATGCACCTCGCCGTGCGCGATGACGACCGCCTTCACGCGCTGAACCGCCCGTCCCATAGGCGTAGCCAGCCGGCGCTCGCCGACAGCCAGAGCAGCGCCAGCGCGCCGGCGATCGCGACGAGCGCGAAGACGACGTCGCCGCCGCCGATCGGCGTCTCGCGGAGGTACGTCCGCGACGACGCTCCGGCGAATCCGCGGGCGTCCATGGCGACGGCGACGCGCGTTGCGCGCCGCACCGCGGTCGCGAAGAGCGGGACGAGCTCGCGAAGACGCCGCCGGGGACCGCCGAACGTAGATGCGTCAGCGGCGCCGCGCACGCGCTGCGCGAGATGGATCTGCGCGTACTCATCGGTGAGGAACGGCAGGAAGCGGTACGCGGCGAGCAGGGGATAGGCGATGCGATCGGGCACCCGTGCGTTGCGCGCCAGGCTCACGGCGAAGCGCGTCGGGTCCGTGGTGAGGACGAACGTCAGCGAGATCGCGCCGATCGCGAGCCCGCGGAGCGCGATCGCGATGCCGAAGCGCAGTCCGGCCTCGCTGACGCGTATCGGTCCCCACACCGCGAGCGGTGGCGTCTCGCCGGGTGCCGACGCGAGGATCGCGTTGCTCCACACGAAGCCCAGGCCGACGACAGCGAGCACCGCGAACGCGCGGCCGTACGATGCGAGGCTCACGTTCCCGAGCGCGGCTGCGGCGAGCAACGTGAGCGCGAGGAACAGCAGCGGCGTGATCGGATCGATGACCAGAACGAGCAGAAGCGAGAGCACCAACACGACCGCGAACTTGACCACGGGGTCGCGCCGCCCGAGCGCGGAAGACCACGCCCTCACGCGGGCACCGCCGACCGGCGCAGGGCGCGATCGAGCTCCGCCCGGCTCGAGATGAGCGGCAGGCCGGGCCGCTGGGCGCGCGCGCGGCGGAACGCTTCCGCGAGCGGCGGAAGCACGAGGCGGCATCGCGTCAGCACGTCGTCCCGCGCGAAGAGCTCCTGCGGCGCGCCCTCGAACACGACGCGACCGTCCGCGAGCGCGATGACGCGCGTCGCGTGAGCCGCGACGAACGGGAGGTCGTGCGTAATCACGACGACCGTCCCGCCGGCGCGCACCCGCTCGTCGACGAGCGCGCCGAGCTCGTCGACGTTGCGGCGATCCTGACCGAAGGTGGGCTCGTCGAGCAGCAGGACCTGCGGGTCGGTGACCAGCGCGCTCGCCACGGAGAGCCGGCGCTTCTCGCCGTGCGAGAGCGAGTACGGATTCGCCTCCGCCAGGCGGGCGAGCCCGAACTGCTCGAGCGTCGCCGTTGCCCGCCGATCCGCTTCGGCTGGCGCGACGCCGCACGCGCTCAGTCCGAAGCGAAGATCCGCGCGCACCGTGGACGCGACGAATTGGTGCTCGGGGTACTGGAAGACATAGGCGACGCGCGACCGCGCCGCGAGCGTGACCTCGCCCGCACTCGGGCGCAGGACTCCGGCGAGCAACAGCCCCAACGTGCTCTTCCCCGCGCCATTCGGACCGACGATCGCGACGCATTCGCCCTCCGCGACGATGATGTCGACGCCCGCGACGGCGTCTCGGCTCGCGCGCTCGTATCGGTAGCGGACCGCGCGCGCCGCGATGAGCGGCCGGCCTCGCGCGGAAGCGACGGGCTCGTCCACCGCAGGCCAGTCTCGCGAGGTCACAAGCGCCGCCGCCTCGTCCGCGGTGCGCGGCACGCGCTGCGCTCCGGTCGCGCGAGCGAGCGCCGCGAGGTCGGGCTCCCACACGCCGAGCGAGCGCAGGCGCTGGGCTTCGCCGAGGAACACGCGATCGGGGTCGCCCTCCATCGCGAGATGCCCTTCGCCGTCAAGCACGGCGACGCGATCGACGTGCCGCAGCACCTCGTCGACCCGGTGCTCGACGATGAGGAGCGATCGCTCGCGGTCCGCGGCGAGCGACGCGAACGCCGCGAGCACTTCTCGCGCCCCCGCGGGATCGAGCATCGCCGTCGGTTCGTCGAGCACGAGACCTCGCGGCCGCATCGCGAGGAGCGACGCGAGCGTCACGCGCTGCTTGGTCCCGCCGGAGAGATCGGCGAGGAGGCGCGGCGTGGACGAATCGAGCGCGGTGGCCGCCCGCGCCGCGGCGATGCGCTCGCGCATGCGGTCGCGCGGCACGCCGAGGTTCTCGAGGCCGAACGCGATCTCGTCGTCGACCTCGAGCATCACGAGCTGCGCCTCGGGATCCTGGAACAGGATGCCGACGTCGCGCACGAGATCGGAGATCCGAGCCTCGCGCGTGTCGCGCCCGTTGACTACGACGCGCCCCGCTTCCCAGTGCGCGTCGAGCGAGTGAGGGATGACGCCATCGAGGCACAGGGCGAGCGTGCTCTTCCCGCTCCCGCTCGGACCGAGCAGGAGGAGCCGCTCGCCCTGGTGCCACTCGAGGTCAAGACCCCGCAGCGCGGGCGCTCGCCGTCCGATGTGTCGGAGCGTGAGCGACTCGACGCTGGCGAAGCTCATCAGACCTCGCGCACGCGCTCCCGCCCGATGGCGAAGTGATTGAGCGAGCCGGTCGCGGCGATGGCGTCGCCGAGGACCTTCGCGACCGCGCCGGCGAGGGCGCCGCTCACGATGCGCACCGCGAGCAGCGCGAGGAGGAACGTCGGATCGAGCGCGAAGTATCCGAGGCGGAACCAATTCCAGGGGAGCGCGAACAGGCCCGCCGCGACACCGGCGACGAGCATCGTCCGCCAGCCCCAGCTCCGGTAGCCGGTCGCCGCGAACGTGACCTCCGGCCCGATCGCCTGCATGAACCCGGTGACGACGAGGATGGGACCCGCGGGCGCGCCGAGGAGTACCTCCGCGAGCGCGGCGAGGGTTTCGGCGAGGAATGCCGCGCCGGGGCGCCGGATGATGTAGCCGCCCAGCAAGCCGCTGACGAACCACATCCCGAAGAGCAGCTCCTGTCCCACCTGCGCCATCGCGGCCGCGATGCCGAGATACGGAGCGAGCCACCACCAGTACACGGCCCCGAACACCACCGCGAGCACGGCGAGCAGCACGTAGTCCTGCGTGCGCCATGCGGGCGCGGGCTGCGCCTGACGCGCGAGGATCGCGCCGAGGATGAGCGCGACGAATCCGGCGATGGCGAAGTAGACGCCGGCGCCGATCGACACGAAGTCTCCGGCGTTGATGGCCTTCGCGATGGTCGCCTTCACGGAGTTATCGGTGCGCACGAGGCCAGGCTCGAACTGGATCCCCGGCGTTCCGGACAGGACGGCGCTACCGAGGAAGAGCAGCGCGAGGGCGAGGCCGGCGACCGCTGCGCCCACGGCCCACAGACGGAGCCGGGTCTCGTCGGGACGGTCCTGGCGCGACCAGCTCGTCGCGACGAGCGCGCCGCCGATCGTGGCGAGGATCGGCACCGCCCACAGCGCGATGTCGTAGCCCTTGATGCCGCCGGCCTTGATCGCGGCGAGCGCCGGGCCGAGCGCACCGGCGAGGTTCGCGCCGCTGAACGTGCCGTTCTGGTACACGACCCAGGGCAGGAAGAAGCTCACCACGACGACGAGCGCGCCGACGATGGCGATCGTGCGAGGCAGCGAGAACGATCTGGACACTCCCTTACTCCTTTGCGGTCGGGCTGTTGGCTGCGATGACGAAGTGCGCGGTGACGTGCGGGACCTCGGCGCACGCGGCGTCGAACGATGCGCGGACCGTGCTGAGGACCTCGTGCAGATCGCCGCGCAGATGCGATACGAAGTGCTTGCCGGCTTTGAAGACACCCGCGGTCTTGGTGCGGTCGATCTCTCGGTAGATCACGTCCATGTGTCCCGGAACGCCGAGTGGGTAGAGCGACCACTGGCAGCTCACCTCGATGCCGGCGTTGCCGCCGCGGGCCGTCGATCGCGTCGGTGCCTGGACGCCGCCGGGCGCCTCGCAGTACGTCTCACCGGGGCAGCCGTGCGAGACGAGGACGGCCATGACGACATGCGTGCCGGTCCGCGCGATCTTCGCGAACGCGTGCTCCAAGTGCGCGAAGACCGCGTCGCGATCGCCGCCGAGGAACGTGCTGACGTCGTCGGTCTCGATCTCGAGTCCGCTCGTCCGAAGGTCGCCGATCGCGTCGAGGATCAGCGGGACGTAGCGGTCAGACATGGGATAGAGCGAGAAGCGCGCCCCGAAGAAGGGGGTCGGTGGAGAGGTCGCCATCGCTTTCCTCCGGCCATACGAGTGGCATCAGGTTCGAAGGGTTGGCGGGATCTACCGCCTCTCAGCGCCTGTCGGGCGCACCCCTAGCGATATCGATTGTACGCCAGATCTACGCCGCCTTCGGCTCCACCGCGGCCTCCTTCACCGTCGCGACGACCGGGCGCGACCGCGCGACGAGCCAGGCCACGACCAGGACGAAGGACCCGAACGCGAGGAACTCCGATGGAACGGTCGAAGTTCGCGGACTGCTCCTCCATGCACCGGCAGTATCGGCCTCCGTCAGCGCACCGGTGACATGTGAACAGAAGCGTCGTGGCCGACGACCGGACCGGCGGCCTCTACTTCCGGGGTTCGACGAACTAGCGCGCCGGATCGAAGACGACCACGAAACGCACGTTTTGTGTACGGCTCGCGCCACCTCGGGAAAAACCTGCGTCCGGGTGCGGTCCGCTGTGCGATGACACGCGCCGCCAACGCGCCAATTCCGGCTAGGTCGGGGCACGAACTCCGCCTTCGAGCGCGGACCTCGACAGCGGGCCGCACAGCGTGTCCGGCTTCGTAGCTGCGGTTCAGCGCCCGAAAGGCTGCCCCCATCCGGAGACGTTAGGCGCGGCGGCGGTGATCGTCCTGTGCCGACGTCCTGCGCGTGCCGCGCACAGCGGTCCAACGCCGGTCAATGCGGGCAACCGCGTCCCAAAGGTCCACCGCCCGGGAAAGTCTGGCACCGGGCCGCACCGCGCCACGTGCGGCGGCTTCTTCGGTCCTGGCTGAGGCGGTTCGACGAACCACTCGCACCGCTCGCTGAGGAGGAGATTAAGCGGCGCGACGAGCTCGTCGGCCGTCTCTTCAACGCCTTGCTCGGCACCGCCGACCTCTACAGCGTGTACATCGGCGATCGTCTGGGTCTCTATCGCGCACTCGACAAGGGCGGAGCGGCGACCCCCGCGGACCTTGCGCGGCGCGCGGGCATCGACGAGCGGTACGCACGCGAATGGCTCGAGCAGCAGGCAGTCACCGGAATCCTCGTCTGCGAGGATGTCGCGGCGGAGCCGCGGCGCTTTGCCCTGCCGGCAGGACACGCCGAGGCGCTCCTCGACCGCGACAGCGCGAGCTCAATCACCCCGGTCGCGCTCTTCGTGCCGGCGATCGGCGCGGTGATGCCACGGCTGCTCGAAGCGTTTCGCTCCGGGGGTGGCGTCGCCTGGGCCGACTATGGGGACGACCTCTGGCAGGCGCAGGGCGACTTCAATCGGCCGCTCCTACGCAATCAGCTCGCGCAGGAGATCCTGCCGCAAATCCCGGACCTCCAGGCGGTGCTCGAGCGGGGCGCGCTCGTCGCGGATATCGCTTGCGGCGTCGGCTGGTCCGCGATCGCCATTGCGCGGGCCTATCCGAAGACGAGGGTCCACGGCTTCGACCTCGACGAGCGGGCCATAGCCCAGGCGCGGCGCAACGCCGCGGAGGCCGGGCTCAGCGAGCGCGCGACCTTCCAGATCAAGGACGCCGCGGAGGCACCGGATGCCGGCGGGTACGACCTCGTGACGTTCTTCGAGGCGGTCCATGACCTTTCGCGTCCGGTCGAGGCACTTCAGGCGGCGCGCGCCATCCTCAAGCCCGGCGGCTCCGTGCTGGTCATGGATGAGAACGTCCTCGAGACGTTCGCGGCGCCGTCGAACGATGTCGAACGCCTGATGTATGGATCGAGCATCCTGCTCTGCCTACCCAACTGCCTGGCCGAGAGTCCATCTGCCGCGACCGGCACCGTGATGCGGCCGGCGACCTTGCGCCGCTACGCGATCGAGGCCGGCTTCCGCGAGGTCGAGATCCTGCCGATCGCTCACGACCTGTTCCGGTTCTACCGGCTGCGTCCTTGACGCCGAGCGGTCTTTCGCGATAGCGGAATCCGCGCATCGGGCGCCCGCGTCGCGTCATCTGGCTAGGCCGCTCCGCGCGTTCCAGCCCAAGCGCGCGCCCGACGCCGACCGCCGCGATGAAGAGCAGACCGAGCAAGAGGGCGAAGCAGCGCCAAACTATTCACGAAGGCGATGTTGTGAAGCACCTCGAGTGGGGGTACGCGCCGATCCCTTCCACGACCGCCGTCGCGCTCACGGCGAAGGCGATCAGCCGCACAGCATCCAGGCCTCGCTCGGCCTAACCACGCGCGAGTGAGTCCGGCGGACGCGACCCACCCACAGCGCGATCGCCGCGCGGGCCAAGGAGCGACTCGGGCCGCATCCACCGTCGTTCGCGTGATAGACACCAGTCGCCGCGAACGAGCGGTCTTCGTCTCGGCAAAGCCGTATCCCTCCTCGCTTCGCTGAAGTCACGCGCGCACCTGAACGGAAGCAGCGTCGAGATCGACATCGGACACGGCTGCCAATCCAGGCCTCGGAATGAGCCGAAATCGCGATTGATCGTTGTGCAGCAATCCGTGCAGCAGTTGGAGCGAAACAGGGCGGTACGGGGCGGGTCAGCGCGGGTCCACGCGTGGCGAATGTCCGCGAGTCACGCACAGCGACACGCACTTCGTAAACCGCAGGCCAAGGGTTCGAGCCCCTTCGTCGGCTCAGAGATCGAGCAGCGAATACCGCCCTCCCCGCCATCAAGCGGAGTCTGGACGCACTCCGCTTGCTACCACGCCACCAGCTGGGCCAGCAGACCGGTGCCCTTCTCCCGCCCGGATGTCGTCCGGCATAACTCCACCGCGTCCATGCTGATCTCCGGTCCCTCGGACCCCTGCCGGTAGCTTCCCCCGGCGGGACCCGACACGTTCAGTTGGAAAGGCCTTCCATGCTGTCGTGCCCAGTCCGACACGACGTCGGCGACGATGCGGCCGTCGTGGTCCGAAGTGAGGATCATCTCGCGACCCGTCGCCCGGGAAATGTCGACCCGGTGCATCCATGTGTCGCGAGTCAGGACAACGTCGAACAGGAACCCCAGTGAGAAGCGGCCGACGCCCGGCGATGAGCCCGGGATCAGCCTCAACAGAGCCGGGAAGCGGCGACGGCCCTGGACCGCGCGGGCCTGTACATCAGGGAGCTCGGCGATCGCTCTCTCGGCGGTCCAATCGGCTCGCTCCCGAAGGTGGAAATCGTTGAGCCCATCGACCGGATCGCGCCCCTTGGCCAGGCGCATACCCCCGATAACCTGGCGCAAGAACTCAGGCCAGCGGGCGTGGCCCTCGCCCGCACCGACCTGGTGCACGATGATCGTCCGTACGTCCCACTCGGTGCAGTCGGTGGGTTTGCCGAAGTCATCCGGACCGAGGTGGCGCACCAGGTCAGTGAAGCGCGCGTACTCGGTGATCGCGAGCTGTGTGGACTCGGCGCGGGAGACGGCCGGGATCGTGTTGACGTCTATAGGTCGTGCGCCGGCGCTGGACGCGCCGACGCCGGCGGTCATCGATCCCGTCGCAGTCGGGTCCTCCTGGGGGTTCACGTACTTCCCATCGCCGTTTCTTCCCTTGCGGATTCCGCCTCGGCGCAGAGTATACGCAGCGATCGTTTTCGCCGACCTCGAGTGCCAGTCCAGCGCGTGGAGCCGGCACCCCGCCGATCAGCCGATTCTCGAAGTCCCGAAATCGCGGCAAACCCGTGCAGCGATCCGTGCAGCAGTTGGGGCGGAACGCGGCGGTAAAGGGCAGGTCGGCGCGGGCCTCCCCGTGCGGAGATTCGATTCGTCGTGCGGGCCGGATAGCACTTCGTAAACCGCAGGTCCCGGGTCCGAATCCCGGCGTCGGCTCAGCCATTGCTAAGGAATTCGCGATCGTTCCGGCGCGTTTTGTCGTTTAGGTCGCGCTCATTTCATGAACGTTGCAAGGTCGGCCCGGACCTTGCGACGCAGGACGGCCGGAACCAGGGGGATCCAGCCGACCAGCAGGCCCGGCGGGCCAAAGGCTTGACGCGCCCAGCTCCAGAACGAGAAGCGGTCGACGTGCTCGGTCACCAACCCTTCGGCGAAGCGGAACTGGGCGTGGATATCGTTGACCACCATCTTCCCCGTTGGGGCGAAGGTGTACCGCGCGATCCAGTGCGCCGTGCCGGCCGTCTCGCCGGCCTCGTGCTCGCGCAGCTCAACGCGCAGGTCCGATCCGGGCCGGGCGGTGAACATCCGCCACATCGCCCCGGCCTCGGCGCCGGTCAGCCGTCCGAAGACCGGATCCTCGAACCAGGCGCCCGGCGCGTACGACGCGGCCATCGTGTCTCCGTCGTGCCGGTCGAACGCCTCATAGAAACGCCGGATCAACGCCTTGTTCTCAGCAGCGCCCATCGCTCACCTGTTCGCGAGTCTGGCACAAGCGGCACTCCGGCGGACGCGCGCGGGGCTTCACGCGCGAAGCGTTCGGTGTGTCGATGGCGCGACTCTATATTCTCGCCATGCCTGATCAGAGGAAGCTCGTCACCGTGCTCTTCGCGGACATCGTCGGTTCGACCGCGATCGGATCGGCGCACGATCCGGAGGTCGTGCGACGGACGCTCGCGCGGGCGTTCGCCGAGATGCGCCAGGCCCTCGAGCGGAACGGAGCGACCGTGGAGAAGTTCATCGGCGATGCGGTGATGGCCGTCTTCGGTATCCCGCAGGCGCACGACGACGATGCGGATCGCGCGGTCCGCGCGGCCTTCGCGCTGCGGGAGCGGATCGCCGCGCTGAACGCGACCGGACGGTTCGCGCTTGAGCTGCGCGTCGGCGTGAACAGCGGGCAGGTCGTGACAGGCGAGGGCGCTGAGACGCTCGTGACCGGCGAGGCCGTGAACGTCGGCGCGAGGCTGCAGCAGGCGGCGGCGCCCGGCGAGATCATCGCCGGCACGCTCACCCGTCAGCTCACCGAGGGCGTCGTGCGCTACGACCCGCCCCGGACGATCGAGGCGAAGGGGCTCGGCCTGATCGCGGCGTACCCGGCGGTCGAGCTGCTGGCCTCGCTGCCCACGCAGCGGCGCGGGGTCGGCGGACTGCGCGCACCCCTCATCGGACGGGATCGCGAGCTTCGGCTCCTCGTCGAGTCGCACCGAAAGCTCGCCGGTGAGCCAAGCCCGTTCCTCGTGACCGTCTTCGGGACCGCCGGCGTGGGCAAGTCGCGGCTCGTCGCCGAGTTCATCGAGACGATCGGGACCGAGCACGTGCTGCGCGGACGCTGCCTGCCCTACGGCGAGGGGATCACCTACTGGCCGATCGTCGAGATCCTGCGCGCGGATGCGGGTATCTCCGCCATGGACTCGCGCGACGCCGCGACGCGGAAGCTCCGGAGCGCGGTCCTCGCCGCGTTCGGGGACGCCACCGACGACGCGGACGCGGTGGCGCGCCGTCTCGGTGTGCTCGCCGGCACGGAGGATCGCGACAGCGCCCTACCGGACGTGGCTGCCGACAACGTCGATCAGGAGCTCCGGTGGGGGCTCCGACGATACCTCGAGCGCCGTGCTGCAGGCGCACCGCTCACGCTCGTCTTCGACGACATCCACTGGGCCGAGCCAGCGCTCCTCGATCTCATCGAGCACCTGACCGAATGGTCGCGCGCGCCGCTGTTCCTGCTGTGCATGGCGCGGCCGGACCTGCGCGAGGTCCGCACGGGATGGGGTGGCGGGCTGATGAACGCGAGTGCCATCCGGCTCGAACCTCTCGACCCCGAGGGCTCCGCCCGGCTCATCCGCGAGCTGCTCAGGATCGACGCGCTCCCCGACGCCCTTCGCGACCAGATCGTCGCGCGGTCGGAGGGCAACCCGCTGTACGTCGAGGAGTTCCTACGGATGCTCATCGACGCCCGACACATCGAGCGCCGCGACGGTGCGTTCGTGGCGACCCCAACGCTGGCGACGCTCGTCGTTCCCGCGACGCTCCAGGGTCTCATCGCGGCGCGCCTCGATCGCGTGCCGCCCCGCGTCCGGCAGGCGCTCCAGCGCGCGGCGCTCGTGGGCAAGGTCTTCTGGCCGGAGGCACTGCTCGCGCAGGGCCCGCTCGACGGCCGGCCGGATGATCTCCTCATCGAGGCCGCGCGCCGCGACCTCGTGGTCGAGCTCGACGAGCGCGGGCTGGGCGGGGGCCGAGCCTGGACGTTCAAGCACATCCTCATCCGCGACGTCGCGTACGACGCGATCCCGAAAGAGGAGCGATCGCGAGGGCACGATGCGTTCGGCACGTGGCTCGAGACGGTGGCCGGCGAGCGCATCGAGGAGTACGCCGACATCGTCGGCTATCACGCGGAGCAGGCCTTCCTCCTCGCACACGAGCTCGGGGAGCCTGACGCGCCTGGGCTCGCGTCGCGCGCCCTGGGTGCTCTCTTCGCGAGCGGCAACAAGGCGATGAAGCGTGGCGACCTTCGCGCGGCACTCGCCTTCTTCCGGCGCGCGAGGCTCGTCGCGGACGCCGGCGACGCTCCCGATCAGGTGCGTCTCGAGGCGCGCGGTCTCGTCGCGCTCTGCCGGATCGAGCTCGAAGGCTCGCAGGAGCTGCTCGACGAGATCGAGGCGGTCATCCCGCACGCGCGCGGGTCCCCGAGCGCGCTGCTCGTCGATCTGCTTCAGGCGCTTTCCGACCCGGTCTCGGAGCACGACCCCGCACGCGCGCGAGCGCTCGACCGCGAGGCCGTCGCGGTCGCGCGGCTGCTCGACGACCCGGAGACGATCGCCCGGGCGATGGTGCGAGCGCACTGGGTCCCCTTGTACCTTGGCGATCTCGAGGAGCACCGGCGCGTGCTCGTCGAGGCTGACGCGTACATCCGGGCCAGCGGCGCGCGCACCGCCGCACCTGAATGCCTCGGCTGGCTCTTCTGGAACGCCCTGACGCGGGGTGACGTCGGGGCCTGCGTGCGGTTCGTGGATGAGCAGGAGGACGTCGCGCGGGCGAGCGGCTCCCCGGCCCAGCTGGGCTTGGCGCTGCGCAACCGATCCGTGCTCGCGCTCGCGCGCGGTGACATCGCATCCGGGCGAGCCGCCGCGGAGCAGGCGCTCGCCGCCCAGCGAGACTCCGGGAACCGGCAGGAGATGGGGATCGGTCACTGGTTCGTCGCCGACGCTCTGGAGGTGGCCGGTGATCGAGCTGGCGCGGTCGCCGCGCTGCGGCGGTCGGTCGAGGATCTCGGTCCCGTGACGTTGCAGGGGTACCGCGCGGAGGCGCGCGTGCGCCTCGCCCACCAGCTGATCGGTCTCGGTGATGTCGCGGGGGCGCGCAGGGAGGCGGAGCTCGCGCGAGTCGAGGTCGCGCCGAAAGACGTCTACACGGTCGCCAGCTCCACCGCGGCGCTCGCCGCCGTGCACGCGGCCGAGGACGATCACGATGAAGCGGACCGGCTGTACCGCCGCGCGCTCGAGCTCTGGGGCCGGACCGGCTACGCGCTCGATCTGGAGCGCCTCCGACGCCACTACGCCGGCTTCCTCGTCGATCGGGGACGGGTCGGCGAGGCGCGCGAGCTGCTCGGGCAGGTGCTCGCCTTCTTCGGCGACTCGCCGCTCGTCGCCCGCGAGCGCGACCTCGCCGAGTCCGTGCTGCGGCGCTGCGCGGAGGTCAGTCGCTCCTAAGCCTGCGTCGCGTAGAGCGAGAAGAGGCGTGCCGTCGCGCGAATGGCCTTCCAGTAGTTCGCGAGGATGATGTTCTCGTCTGCGCCATCAAACGCTGGCGCATTGCTGCGGATGTCGCGCGAGGCTCGCACCGAGGTGGGCCATGATGCGCTGATGCGTCGCGTGATCGACCTCGCCGCGCTCGCCGCCTTCGGGCTGTACACGCTCGGCGCGCTGACCTGGCTCCTCGCCGGCGCACTGCCCCACGTCGTCGCATCGTCGCCCCGCCTGCACGACGCGCTGCATGAGTGGAGTGGCGGCGAGTCCTTCGTGACCGTCCGCGCCTATCTGGAGGAGGAGTGGGTCACCGACAGGACGACTCGCTTCGAGCAGCGGGAGCTCGCGGTCCCGGCCGGCGCCGAGGTCGTGCTGCGCTTCGTCAACCAGGACTTTGGCGGGCAGCACAACGTCGCGATCCTCTCGCCCTCTGGGGAGCGCGTCGTCGGGAGCGACACTCTGACCGGCGTCGTCTGGACGAGCGTCCTGGCCTTCACCGCGCCGGCCCCCGGCCGCTACACGTTCCACTGCGAGGTCGTGCCGGCCATGCGCGGC
>Ga0136635_10000146_pt1 | contig 16573 bp, 17 predicted proteins | sample AntDrymeUQ852106_2_FD_105495 | JGI IMG/M metagenome (GOLD analysis project Ga0136635, IMG submission 105495) | Polar desert sand microbial communities from Dry Valleys, Antarctica - metaG UQ85 (21.06) | ecosystem: Environmental > Terrestrial > Soil > Desert | place: Antarctica: Dry Valley... | reverse complement strand
GGCTTTCGCTCAAAGAGGGGCAGAGGGTGGAAGTGCAAGACTCTTACCGCGATTGGCTCTCCCAATGGGTTCCCGAATGGAAGCAGGGGAGCATGTTGACGATCGATTATGGAGCGGAAGTGGAGCGGCTTTACTGGAGAAAACCGCGAGGAAGTTTAAGGGCCTATTTTTCTCATTTCCGGCTGGAAGGGCCTGATGTTTATGCGCGAATGGGTCAACAGGATCTAACGGTCGATGTCAACTTTACGGATCTAAGAAATTGGGGAACTGCGTTGGGATTGAAAACCCTGGAAGAATCATCGCAGCGGGAATTTATCGAAAAACATGCCGCGGTTTTTCTGAAAAATTCCGGGAATGATGAGAAACTAGCCTTTCTTCAAGACGCAGATGGCGCGGGAGAGTCCTTTCGGGTGCTGGTGCAGGAAAGGAGGGTGATTCGATTAATTCTCACCAGGTGCCGTTGGTAGTGCCAAAGCGGCTGAGAAATTGACCGGATTGATCCATGGTCAGCGCGGAGATGGATTTCACCAATTTAGCGGCTGATTCCTGCGCGGTAATTTGAGCGTTGGGTCCACCCATATCGGTCTTTACCCACCCAGGGCAGATGGGCACGACAATGATTTTTTCCGGGCGAAGCTCGGCGGCTAGTGCCCGCGTCATCATGTTGAGAGCGGCCTTTGAAGTGGCGTAACAATAATAGCCGTTGTCTTTTTTGCCCGAAATCGAAGCGGCGCTGGAAGAGATGTTGGCCAGTTTCGGGTCCGTGCCTTTTCTCAGCAAAGGAAGAAAGGCGCGGCTGACGCGGGCTGTTCCGACGACATTGGTGTTAAAGGCTTCGTTGAAGTGATCGAGATTCAACTCTTCAAAACGTTCGTTTCCCTCCTCCGGAAAAATTGCGGCGTTGTTAATCAGGATATCGAGACACTTTACCCGGGCGCCCACTTCCTCTGTGACGAGGTCGATGGAATGGGGGTCTGAAATGTCGAGAGCAAACAGGGCTAGTTGTGCTCCGTGGGCGGAGGCCAGCTCTGCCAATTCGACAGCCTTGTCAGGATGGCGGGCCGTGGCTAGGACGGAGGCATTATGTTGAAGAAGTTCTTTGACGAGGGCAAGGCCGATACCGCGGTTGGCTCCGGTGACGAGAACGGTTTTTCCTGTAAGCATGGTACAGATTACATCAATAGTTTTCGCTGAGCAATAGAGCGCTAAGCAGGTCTTCTTGGCTGGCAAAGCGCATGTCACCGTTTAGCGCGGCACTCGACTTTGGTGCCTATGTCCAAGATCAAAGGGCCAACAAGTTCAAGCACATCCAGTGCAATTCCGAGGAAGCGTAAAATGATTCCAAAAGCATCATGAGCCCATGTCAATTGATTACGGAAAAGCGCTGTCCATCATGGGAACGAGTTCTCGTTTTCTGATGGGTTCTTGTGCCCGAAGAAATGCGCTTAACGGTTTTACGGTTATTGAACTGCTCGTGGTCGTGACCATCATTGCCATCCTCGCCCTGCTATCGCTGGCCGGTGTACGAAAGGCGTTAGAGCTTGCCGGCGGAGTGAAGGAATCTGGTGCCGCTCGCTCGCTCATCACTGCTTACATGGCGGCTGCGACAGATAACAACGGCACCTTGCTTCCCGGCTACGACCGAACCCTCACCGAGCTGGAAATGCCCGACGGCACCAGAATTCCCAGCCCAGCCTGTCAACGCTATCCTTATCGCCTCGCGCCTTATTTTAATTACAACATCAAAAACACTCTGCTCACGAGTGGTAATTCCTCGATCAAGACTTCCGATTATTATCGCGTCAGCGCGTATCCCTCCTTTGGCATCAACTATATTTTTGTCGGAGGCGATCTGGCCTCGGACGGAAAGGTGACGTACTCCAGCGATTGCCTGCAAATTTCCTCGCGAGGCCGGGGCGCGGCTCTGGTGGTGTTTGCCACGGCAGCCGGACAAGACGCGAGCGGCGCGGCCAGCGGGGCCTCGGTAGGGGGTTCAGGGGGAGGAGAATCTTCCGCTTCCAAAATTGAAGGGTACTGCCTGCTGGAGCCCCCTCGCAAAACCGGACCCATGTGGAAGACGGCTCCCTGGACCCCAGACTCCCGTCCGGCCGATTACGGCCAGGTAGATGCACGTCATGGTGGGAAGGCTATTTGTGCATTGACAGATGGAAGCGTGCGCAAGCTGAGCGTTGAAGAATTACGCGACATGCGATTGTGGAGTTTTCGCGCTGCGGACACGGACGATAAAAACTACAGCGTAGTCAATTCGGGAGGGAGACGTCGTTAGACGCTAGAAAGTTTATGACCCCGAAGAATATCTTTGTCGCCACATGGGGAGTTTTTGCGGCACTAACCGGATTTCTCCAGGAAGGACGCGCTTCATTTCTCTACGAGGAATATTTGACGCCTTCTTTTGACGGTCAGCCCAATTCGGAGTTCAGTAAATGGGAGGTTTTTTATACGCCATCGGGCCATGGAAATTATCCCGATGCCTTTGCACCCAACGGCATCAAACAAACCGCCACGCAAGCGGGTTTTACGGCACCGCCCAATTCGGCGCCTTCAGATCCCTTGGCTTTTTGGGATGTCAACAATCCAACCATCACCCAAGCCTCACCTGCAGCCTTTATTATCGGGGCGGGATCTGCGGGAAATATTTACAGCTTTTCGGCAAATACGAGCTACGCCGTTCGGGACGCCACGCCCTACAACTTGGGAACGGTTGTTTTTCAGTTCCAAACCGAGGGTAGTCTGGCTGATTTTAATTCGATCAAGCTTATCTACAATAACGGGGCCAGTGATGTCTCAATCTCGGCCTCGGAAATGATCAGGGAGTATAAAACGAGCGGATCCACTTTCGGCGGCTTGGGCAACCGTACTTCGCTGCAATGGAACCTCGCCGGACTGAATGTCAACACTTACAAGATCGTTTTTAATTCCTCCAATCCCAGCCTGAGTTTGCAGGAAGCGCTTCTAGATACTTCAGCCACCTCCGCGGCGGTTGTTCCGGCTTCACGGACCTGGAACACCACCGGAGCCGGAGTTTGGAGTGAGGGCTCTCAATGGTTACAAGGCAGCACCTCAAATCCAAACGGAAACGTCCGCCTAACCAATGCGGGGGATACCGCAATAACCGTTGATGGAGCACGGCAGGTGGGAGAAATTATTTTTGATACGGCAGCTCGGGTCACGATGACGGGTTCATCCATCACAGCAAATACCGGCGTGACCACCACGGCGACCGCGTCCGGCGTCTACACCATTCAGTCCGACTTTATCCTGAATTCGCTCAATGTTTTCGATGTGCAAAACGGCACGGTGGCTTTGAGCGGTGTAGTCTCCGAAACCACGGACGGCTCTTACGGAATTTACAAACAGGGCGCAGGAACTCTGATCCTTTCTGGAAATAATTCCTTCACCGGCGGGGTCAATCTGGCGGCTGGAACTCTACGCTTGGAAGGGGTGAATCAATACACGGGCGGAACTGGGGTGCAGGGCGGAAAGCTTGTGGTAACCGCCAACGTGCCGGCTTCCGGGGCAGGCGCACTGGGAAACTCAGCGGGTCCGATCAGTTTGGGTGTGGATGCCTCTACGAGCGGGCTGGAGCCTCTCCTTCCGGCGTCCATCTGGATCGAGGGAAATCACACCCTTGCTAAGGGAATCCGTTTGAATACCGGCCCCAACGAAAAAATATTGGGCGTGGCGCAGGCTTCTAGCGGAGCGACTTTCTCGGGAGCCATTAACTTGGGCGATTCAGGATCGGTTAAACTGACCGCACAGAACTCAACCGACATCGCGATTTTTAGCGGAGCCATTTCGGGGGGTGAAAGCTCCAAGACAGTAACTCTGGACGGTCAGGGCACCGTGGTTTACTCGGGAGCGAACAAAACCTATGCCAGTGCGACTAACGTGACTTCAGGGTCACTTGTGATCCAGAGCGGGACCGCTCTGAGCGGCAACGGCAACATGACTGTGGGCAGCGGAGCCACGCTGAAAGTCGATGGAAGTTTGGGTGGAACCGGGACGTTGATTTTGAGCGGTGGCACCCTTACTGGATCGGGTTTAATCGGACGCACTTTTGTCGCTGATGCAGGCGATGTTCTTTCGCCGGGCAACAGTCCGGGAATATTGCGCACCGTTGGGGAAACCTGGGGCGGTGGAGCGACCTATCTTTGGGAAATCAAAGATGTCGACGCGGGCGCGGGCACGGGATGGGATCTTATCGATATCACCGGTGCGCTGAACATCACAGCCAACTCGAGTCATAAATTTACTCTCCAAATCACCTCGCTCGATTTACTCAATAACCCAGGAATGGTGGGTGATTTCAACGCGATGACCGATTATTCCTGGATCATTGCCTCGGCCTCGTCTGGAATTTCAGGTTTCTCGAATTCTGCGTTTTTGTTGAATCAGGATGATTTTCTTAACTCGCTTAGCGGAGCGTTCAGCCTGAGCCAGGCGGGCAACACGATCCTTTTGAATTACACGGCCATTCCTGAACCTTCGACCTATGCCCTACTGGGGCTGGGTTTGCTGGCCATGGTCTGGGAACAACAGAGACAGCGAAAAAAACGAAGGACTTCCCGCAGTCCACTAAACTCTTCCGAAATAATATTATGAAAACCGCGATCCCCGACCCCGCTTTGCAGAAAGCTTTGATCGAGTACAGAACTCTTTTGAAAACGTTCCAGAGTGTTCAACTTGCCACAGTCAGCGCCGATGGAACTCCGGAAGCGAGCACCAGTCCCGCCATCCTCGACGAGAACAAACAGTTTTTTATTTTTGTCAGCGAAATGTCCGCCCACACCTCCCACATGTTGGCGAATAAAAAGGCGTCGGTCATGATCGTCGCGGACGAAAGCGCGAGTCCCCAGATTTTTGCCCGCAAACGCGCCACTTTTACCTGCCAGGTTATCGAGATTGCCCGCGGCTCCGAACGCGGAATGGCCATTACCGAATTATTTTTCAAAAAGTTTGGAAACGTAATGGAATCTATTACGGCGATGGGGGATTTTCACCTGATCCAACTGCTGCCTCTCAAAGGCCGTGTGGTTTTGGGTTTCGGCCGGGCCTTTGATGTCACCGGTGATCAACTGGATCGATTGGAGCACGTCAAAGGAATCGCTGACCAAGGACATCGCCCAATGACTCAAAGCCACGAGGATGCCGCACCGGCACCCGCCGAAAGAATTCAGGCAGCGGACGCGGAGCGTATCATCTCGCACATGAATGAAGACCATTTGGATTCCGTGCTGCTCTACGTCCGTCACTTTGCCAAACGCGATGATGTATACTCGGCCAGGCTCAGTTCCATCGATGCGCAGGGCATGGGAATTACGGTGAATTCCGGCGAGACCCTGGTCATCCCTTTCCAAAAACCGCTTCGAAACGCGCACGATGCCCACATGACTTTAGTGAGCATGTCGAAGGAAGCTAAAAGCAAACTGGCAACTGCTGAGGTGTAAATGCAAAGCATGAAAAAATGGCCTCAACTCATGGCCTTGTCCTCTCTGTTCCTGGGACTTTCTTCTGGCAACGTATCGGGCGAAGATAACAAACGGGTCGTTTCGGCAGGCGGCATGATCACCGAGATTGTGTATGCTTTGGGCGAAGAAAGATGCCTGGTTGGGGCGGATATCTCGAGCCTCTATCCGGAGGCTGCGACCAAGCTGCCCCAGGTGGGCTACATGCGGATGCTTTCGGCCGAAGGGGTTTTGGCACTGCAGCCTTCCCTTCTTTTGACGACCGTCGAAGGGGGTCCTCCAAATGTCCTCGAACAATTGAAGGACGCGGGCGTGGAAGTTCTTCCGCTTTCCGCTGAATACACTGCTGCTGCCGCCGAGGAGCGAATTCGTAAAGTCGCCGCTGCATTAAAAGTTGAGGCGAAAGCGGAACCGATTGTTGCCGCCCTGCAAAAGGATTTGAAAACCGCAGAAGAAAAAGTGAAAAACACTTCAGGCAAGCCCAAGGTTTTGTTCATCTACGCTCGTGGCGGAGGGACGCTCAACGTTGGCGGAACGAAGACAGCCGCTGATGCTATGATTGCTCTGGCCGGCGGGATTAATGCCGTGACCGGGTATGAAGGTTACAAGCCCCTCACGGCCGAAGCGGTGGTGGCGGCTGAGCCGGATTTTCTCTTGGTGACGACTCGAGGTTTAGAAAGCGCCGGAGGGCTGGAAAGTTTCCTGAGGCAACCCGGCCTGGCCTTGACAATGGCTGGAAAAAATCGCCGGGTGATCGCCATGGATGATCTTTATTTGTTGGGTTTCGGGCCCAGGCTGGGAAAGGCCGCCTCCGAGCTGTGCGATCTTTTACACCCGCAACAGGTCGTAGCCCGATCCGCGCCTGCGCATTTGGGAATGGACTGACAGACCAGGAGTTTGGGCGTGAGGATCAGTTTAGATGAACCACGACTTGCTTTCGCGCCGGCATCGGCCCACCTTTTTTGTAGTTCTAACCACCTGCCTCGTCCTGGCCATGGCCTGGGCGGCTTCCACCGGAGCGGTTGGTATTCCGTTCAAGGATGTGCTGGGCCTGTTTCTAGCCAAGTTTAACCTTTTTAACCCGGTGGACGTTTCGGGACAACACGAGTCCGTGCTTTGGAATCTGAGAATCCCCCGCGTTCTTTTCGCGGCCCTGATCGGCGCCGTCCTGGCAGTGTCCGGGGGAATTTTGCAGGGACTTTTTCGCAATCCTCTGGCTGATCCTGCGTTGATCGGTGTCTCCAGTGGAGCCGCCGTGGGAGCGGTAGCGGTTATTATGATGGGCCATCTCATTCCGGGAATCGGATCCGGTTGGGCTCTGCCTTTGGCCGCCTTTATGGGAGCTTTTCTGACTACTTGGAGCGTTCACCGTCTGGCCACGGTCGATGGTTCTACGTCCTCGGCCACCCTTTTACTGGGGGGCATCGCCATCAATGCCCTGGCGGGTGCGGTGGTGGGATATTGCAGTTTTGCGGCGAGCGATGCTCAGCTTCGCAGCCTGACTTTTTGGTTACTGGGAAGTTTGGGCACCGCCAGTTGGGGAACGCTGGCGGCTTGCGCGCCGTTTTGTATACTGACCCTGACTCTCGCGCCACGTTTCGCAAGAGCCCTGAACGCTTTGTCCTTGGGTGAGGCCGAAGCCCGTCATTTAGGCTTTCAACCGGATCGGGTAAAAAAGGGGCTGGTCTTCCTAGTAGCCATCGGCGTGGGAGCCTGTGTTGCTCACACCGGAATGATCGGGTTTATCGGTTTGGTTACGCCGCATTTAGTGCGCTTGGTCATCGGACCCGATCATCGTTGGCTTTTTTCCGCTTCTGCCCTGTTCGGAGCGATTCTGATGGTGGTTTCGGACGCCGTCGCTCGGATCATTGTTATCCCGGCAGAACTTCCGGTAGGCATCGTCACCGCCGCAGGGGGTGCGCCCTTTTTTCTTTGGCTCTTGTGGCAACAACGCAGAAGGATGTTGTAAGTATGATCCGTGCGAAGGAAATCTCTTTTGGCGTGCGAGAAAAAACCCTGGTGGATCGAGTGAGCCTCGAAATTCCAGAGGGCGAAGTGCTGGCCATCCTAGGACCTAACGGAGCTGGAAAATCAACCCTGTTCAAGATGCTTTGTGGCCAAATTTCCCCGCATGCGGGGCAGATTTCTTACGGAGGCGAGCCATTGGAATCGATGGATATTGGCAAGTTGGCCCGCCGTCGCGCCGTCCTGCCCCAATCAAGTCAGATCCCATTTGATTTCACCGCTTTTGAAATCGCCCTGCTAGGGCGCTCGCCTCATTTACGAGGAAGCGAAAGTCGGCGGGATCTGGCACTGGTCAAGGCAGCGATGGCTCTCACCGAAACGGAGTCGCTCGCCGACCAGCTTGCGGCAACGCTGTCGGGAGGAGAACTGCAACGAGTCCATTTAGCCCGCGTTCTGGCTCAAGTTTGGGAACCGGTGGAAGAAGGAGTTCGCGTGCTCTTTATGGATGAGCCGACTTCGAACCTTGATTTGTCCCACCAGCACGGAACGCTGCGCTTGGCCCGGCGCTGGGCCAAAGAAGGAGCCGCGGTGGCAATTATCCTGCACGACCTGAATCTGGCAGCACTCTATGCGGACCGCCTGCTGATCTTGAAGGGGGGAAAACTCATTGCCTCGGGAAAACCCCGAGAAATTCTGACGGCAAAACTGATTCAAGATACATTCAATCTGAAAACGTTGGTTCGCGACCACCCCGAGAACGGGGGGGCCTTGGTAATTGCCCTCTAATTTGGGGTAAGATGCTATATATTTTTCACTTTGGGTGTAAGGCCGGACGGTTTGCCGGTGTGGAGGTGGGAACGTCCACGGATCGCCGGACCACGAACGCAATCGCCCAAGTTGTTTTTTTTCGGGCATCTGTTTACAGTGCTGGAGACACATGGAATTTCCCCGGCCTTTATCTGATGCCTTACTTCGCCACGGTTTGCCTGCTTCGATTCCCAAGGAGCAATTGAACACGTTGCCGTTGGGAAAATATGAGGGGCCGATCGAGATTATCAACCTGCCTGAACAACTGAGCGAAGCTTTGCTCAGGATAGAAGGTGAGACAGTTCTAGGTTTCGATACCGAAACCCGCCCGAGTTTTCGCAAAGGTGAATGTTATTTGCCCTCTCTGCTCCAGGCCGCCACAGCGGACAGAGTCTATTTATTTCAGCTTAAGAAACTCGATTGCGCTCTTCTTTTTGAAAAATTACTGGCCCAGCCCGCGCCGCTTAAAGCAGGCATCGCGTTAACGCACGACTTTAAGATGCTGCAGAGACTTTCGCCTTTTCAACCCCAGGGAGTTCTTGAGTTGGGCCAAGCGGCGCACAAACACGGAGTTGTCACGATCGGGCTGCGCAGTCTAACGGCCATTTTCATGGGCTTCCGCGTTTCAAAAGCAGCTCAAGTCAGCGACTGGAGTCAGGCCAACTTGACGCCTTCGCAGATACAATATGCTGCCACTGACGCATGGGTTTGCCGCGAGCTATATTTGAAATTTCGCGAGCTCGATTTGGTGCCCGCCAGTTTTTCGGGAAGTTTCTTTCCGTCCAAGCCACCGGAACCTATCGAAACGCCCAAAGCCGGGCATGAAGACGCATCCTCTCTTTCCGGGTTTCGCTGATCCGACGATGCACCCCGCCTGTGATTTACCGGGTTAATCCCTCCAATTAATCCCTCGTCGTTAGCTGGTTCTTTGCGGTAACCTTCTTGCGCTTATGAGTTCATGGATGGTCGATATAGGAATTTGCGCAGGGATGACCCTGCTGGCTTTCGCGTGCTTTAGCAGCGAGACTTCAGCGATCCGCCGCTGTGGTATTTGGGTGCTTTTCGCCACTTTGGGCGTGGCTCTGTGGCTTTGCACGGAGAATGCTTGGGTGGTCCTCACGGGTCTGATCGCGTGGTTTGGGGTGCCGGTGGCGCAGGCCGTTTATATGTCCCGCAAGCTTAGCTTTGCCGCCCGTCGCCAGCTCAAAAAAGGAACCCTCAGCACCACCGATTTTCCCGAGGTGCGGGAGATTTCCCAAGATCTCAAAGATCTCGATTTTAAAATGGAAGAGGACTACTGGTTGGATCCTTCCCCCATTGAGCAGGGTTACCGCCTTTTTTCCCATCCTTCCGAACCCATTTACGGCTCCATTGCCATCGTTAAACCAGGGTCGCTTCACCTGACATATCTCATCTTCGCCACTCCCGGCCCCGACGGGACGATCTGGCTGACTTGGGATTATCCCATGGCATACGGATTAAAAATGCCCCCGAACTTTAAGGTCTTCCGCTGTTTGGAAGCCGAAACCGCCGCGGAGCTTCTGGATCAACATCGCGAATTTTTAAAGATTAACGAAATCGATACCTCCGCCACCGGCCCCGTTTCGTCAGCACAGGTTGCGCCCTTTTTCGAACAGCTTTTTGGAACCACCATTAATTACAACGTCCATGTAGGCTTGCTCAAACCCCTGCGCCAAAATGCCGGTGAAATGGGTTATAGCTGGCGGGGAACCGCGTTCATTTCCTGGCAGGTTTTGCGAGAATTGGTTTGCGGGTAAGTCATTTGCGGTTTCTTTTTGCCCGAGTTTATCATGCCGTCTGATGTAGATTGGCATAGCCTAACTCACTTTTCGTTTCTATTCTTTAACCCTATCTTATGAGCGGCGACATTGACTTATCCGAATTGCAGCTTCTTCCCCAATGGGCCAAAGAACCCCTGCAACAAAATCCCTATCAGAATTACGAGGGAGAAGCCGCCTCGCCCAAAGATCGCAACCGCCACGGAGGCCGTGATGAGCGCGGCCGTGGAGCTCCTGGACGGCGTCCGCCGGATTCCCGTGGACGGGATTCGCAACGATCTTCTCAGAACCGCGGTCCCCGTCCTGAAGGGGGTCGTAAAACAGGGCCTGATTCGCGGTCTTCTGGGCCTCGCCGGGATTTCGGGGGTCGACCGCACAATCAGAACGCCCGCTTCCAACGCGAAGATCGTCAGGAGAGACCACCAGAAAATCTGCCTCCCCTGGAGGTTCTTTTCCAGCCCGAGCCGCACGGAGCCGAGTCCATGGTTAAGCAGATCAAAAGCTCCGGCCGGGCCTATCCTGTTTTCGAACTCGCCCGCATGATCTTAAAAAAACCGGGGCGTCACCAGGTTGTCCTGCAGGTTCCCCCTGGTCAGACGCCTGAAACTTCCTCCCCGGTTTCTCTTTTTGTCTGCAAGGTCGATCAAAGTCTCTGGCTTTCCGAAGCCGATGCAGTGGAACACGTGCTGCAAAAGCACTTGGGTAAATTTTATCAGGCCGAACAGGTTGCCATCGATCCGCCCAAAGGAAATTTCAATTGCGTGGGTGTCTGCGGCATGAGCGGAAAAGTGCTGGGCCCTCCCAATCATCACGACTATCCCGCCGCAGCAAGGCGCCTCCACGCGGATCGTTTCGCCAACATGTCGTTTGAAGATTACAAAAGCCGGATCCGCTTGGTTAAAGATGAAGCGGTGCTGACTCAATGGAAAGAGCAGCAGAGCAGCAAAACGGAATACGTCATTAAAGACAAATCCATTCCGGCCCCTGAATCCCATCCGATCGAGACTGCCTCAACGGTAACGGCTTCCCTCGCCGAAGTCGCCGAGCCCATAAATGCCGAGGCAGTTGCACCGGCTGAGATGGTGCCAGACATGGAAGCAGAACCGGCGCTCGCGGCCGAAGCCTCATCCCCTGAACCTTTAGAGCCAATGAACACCGGGACGCCTGTCCGCTTCCCAAATCTGGAAGCCGTCCGGACCCATTTTATCGGAGAGTATCAGAAATCGGAAATTATAGCCGTACCCTCCTGCATCCTGGGGGACCTCCATTCGCGGCAACACTCGGACCCTATTATTCAGAAAATTATCCGGCGCGCTTGGGATTCGGAAGTCCGTTTTCCTTCGAAAACAGGGCCCGCTCTTATTCATAGCCTCAGCAAAAATGGCCTGCAGTTTTTTAAATGGAGCAAAGGGATCACCCACGTGGCGGCCGTTCGCCCCAGACGTTTCGATCCCGCCAAATCCCCGGTTGCTGAAGGCGTCAGCAAGATTTTGGACTGGGTGGCCAGCCATCCTCGCAAAACAAGGACGGATCTTTTGCAGGCATTGGCGCCCGAACTTACACCCGCGATTCCGTTGCCGGCTCCCGAGCCTGCCAATCTCGGGAATTCGGTGCCTGAGGTAGCGTCGACAGATCTTTCCCAAGCCTCTGCGCTTCCTCCCCTTCCCACTGCTGGGGTCCCGACGGAATCACGCCCACCCAATGCCAGTTCCATCCTCAGCGACCTGCACTGGCTTCTGCACGAGGGTTACATCGTGGAATTTGCCAACAATCAGCTCGATCTTCTGCGCCAGAATGAGAAACCGGCCAGACTCGCGCCTATCTCGTCCGTCGCTCCGGAATGTCCTCCAGAATCCTCTTTGTCCGAAAGTGAACCAAAAACCAATCCTGTCGTGATATCGTCGGAAATTGAAAAGCCTGAGGCCCAGGGTTAAGTCCGAAGAATCACTTAATTTTTTAAATCGTAACGAATGAGCGGCGAACTGACCTTGCGTTCACTCGTTGCAAAAATACTGCGCCCATCCTGTGAAAAACAGATTGCCTCAGCTTGAATGAGAAAGTGCCTTGGCAAAGTTTGCGGGACCCGCAACAGAGCGGCTGCCCACATTTCCCCTCTGTCACGGTGATAAATAAACACATCCTGATAGGTTAAGACCGCCAGGTTCCGTCCGTCCGCAGAAAGATCCATCGCCGTGATCTGCGACAAGTAAGGACCCATAAACGGATTCGACTCCCGATCTTTTTGAGTCGGCTGAGGCAGCGACTCCATCGTCACTACTTTTTTAGCCAGCAAGGGAGCCAAAGCCGTTTTTAAAACCAGGGGCAATTCATAAAAGGCGGGGACTTTCTCGCGCTTGCTTAACAGAAGAATTTTTTGGGCCGCGACATCCACCGCGATCGATTCCACATCCCTGGACCCGTCACTGTAAGAAAAGGGAATTATCGCTAAAGGCTTAACCGTTATACTAGCAGCAAGGGTCGCAGGTTCCTCCACCACGTAAAAACGACAATCTTTACGTTTGCCCGCGTTGTCTCCCATGTCGCCGATGAGCAGATAGTTTTTATTATTCAACGAGAAGGAGGCCATGTCCTCCCAATCCGAATTTTCGGCCCCTTTAATCTGGAGCGTGCCTAACAAATCTCCCTGGGTCGACACTGCATAAAGAGTGGCGGTGTCTCCGCCGTCATTAAGCACCCAAAGCCGATCCGGATCCACCCGCGAGACCGCCATTCCGCTGACTTCGGTCAACCTCTCTTCCGAGATCATGCCTGACGGTGATCGTTGCCAATCGGGAGCGGCCAAGATTTCAGCCGCCACCAGATAAAACGGTAGCGCCAAGAAGAGCAGGCACGGGACAAATTTAAAAAGCATCAGGCGTGTTTGTGTAACTTGCGCTTACCTGACTTTCGCTCAATTTCGATCCCCACCCACTCGGCGTCAGGAAGGACAAACTTCCGGACTTCCAACCGGACTTTATTTAGGCCAAATTCCACCAGAATCTTTTGCGCCAAATCTTCCGCCAGCGTTTCGATCAGTTTTCGGGCCCGCTCGGCCGAAATTTCTTTCACCCTTTCGCTGACCGCAAAGTAATCCGTGCTCAGGGCCAGATTATCGGCCGCCGCAGCTTTAACGACGTTGGAGGTTTTAAAAGAAATACTAATCAAAAGTTTCTGTTTGTTTTCCCTCTCTGCATCCGGAACCCCTAGGTGGCTCCAGACCTCTAAATTTTTAATAATGATGGTGTCGGACATATTAGAGTAATTTTTGTTTAATGATTTCCTCCAACAGAATCCGCGTCGGAGAGTTCAGGGGCATTTGTAGGGACTGTTCGAGCGTCACCCAGACATACTCCTCCGCCTCATCATTCAACGTCACGTCATACCCCTTCGTGTTGGCTAAATAATTCAACAACAGAAAATGCGCCGGTTTAAAAAACTCGGTTGAGTGAATGCAATCCTGCACCATGACAAATTTTACATCTACCAATTCTAATCCGGTTTCCTCACGCACTTCCCGCCGGACCGCGGCAAGAGAGGTTTCGTTCGTCTTGATTTTACCACCGGGAATGCCCCAAAGATTACTCCATTTATGGGTGCGGATCATGAGAAATTCTCCAGCCTCATTGCGGACCGCGGCGCCTACGGTGGCCACCGGATGAAAGGGCGGAACTATTTCTTCCTTTCGTCTCTCCAGAAATCGACGCACCGCTCCCAAATCTCTGAAAATAAAATCCGGCCCACATTTCTGCAACTTGGCCAAGGAATCATAACCGGTCAGCACCGCACAACTTGCTACGCCACCATGTTTCGCGGTGTCGATATCGTGTTGCATGTCCCCGATGAACATGGTCTCACCCGGATCAAGATCATGCGCGGCCAGAAGATTAAGAATGGTCTTTCGCTTGTCGAGAATCTGGACATAAGCCTGTTTAAAATAATGCTTCACTCCCAACCGGGAACCCTGCACGTCAAAATGCTCCGCATGAATCGTGCTGAGCAAAAACATGGGCATGCCCTCCGCTTGGCAATAATCCAAAAAATCTTTTGCGTGGGGCAGCAGGGGAATATTCTCCTGCAACAGTTTAAAAGCGCGGTGATAATAATGGTCTAACTGGACCATCTGCGCCTCTGGGAGATACTCCGCATAAAACTCAGTGAACGGTAGCCGGAATTTTTCGCGGAATTCCTCATGGCTAAACGGAGCCTTGCCATGTTCGATGAAAATCTGGTTGGTGGCTTCGACCACCGGGCTAAAATCGTCGGCCAGGGTGCCCGACCAATCGAGAATGATATTTTTGATCCGCTTCATAGAATCAAGCTATCCAAACCTGAGTCCCCGGTTCAGCAAAATCAAAGAGCCTCAAAATATCCTCATTGCGCAGGCGAATGCAGCCATGGCTGGCGGGTTGGCCAATCTGGTCTTCCCGATTGGTCCCGTGAAAATAAACATACCGCGAATGGGTGTTCTGGTTTTCAAGTTCATCCCCCGCCAGCCAAAGAATGCGGGTCAGAATCAAGTCCAGGTCTTTTTCCAGTCCCTCGCAATCCACCGCATTACCCGGGGCCCAAATTTCTTCCTGAGGCTGCCTCGCTTTAAACACCCTTCCGCGCGGCTCGCCGTCGCCAATTTTCTCCTCGACATGGTGGCGTCCACGCGGAGTTTTGTAACTGTCATATGTCTCTCCCAGGCCAAAGCGCGACGTACTGACGGGCACTGCCCAAATGGTTTCATGCCCGGAGCGCACTTCCATCAATTGGCGGTCGACGTGAACATGAAAACTGAGAGCCATCCTTAAAGAATAACGCAAACCGAATTCCTTCCAAATGGAAAAGCGCCATGGCGCGGGGATTAACTGCCAGGCCAAAGTTCGTCGGGGGGAGCGCTCATGCACCCGGGTCAAAAACCAAGCGATATTCAGTAACAGCGGAAATTCATGATTCTTGAAAACACTTATCTCGAAAAAGATCCTAATACGAGCGAAGGCGGACTGAATCCCACGATACCCCTCTTAGAAGTGATTTAACCGATCAATCAGTTGCCGCAAACGTCCGTAGCCATAACGATTAAAAGTAAGACAAAGTCGCGGCAGATGATCAAGCTCGGGTTCGGCGAGTTCCTCCGGCAGGGCACAGTCCATGCAAAGGGGATCACTCCCCACCAGAATATCCTTAAAATCTTCTTTCAATTCTTGGAGCGCTCCAGGGGGCACTTCCCGTTGCAACCGAATCACGCAAAGATCCCGGATGTAACGGTATGAATGAAAATTTCGGTAGAAATTGAGAACTTCGTTTTTGGCATCTTCCAGACTGTCCGTCACTTTAAACAAATTAAAATCTTCCGGAGAAATCAGTCGGTCTAACAGGAGGTGCTCACGAAGATATTGCACAAAGGTCCGCCAGAAATTCCCTCCCGGTGCGTCGATAAAAACAATGGGCACGATCGGCGCTTTTCCTGTTTGGATCAGGGTCATGGTTTCGAAGCTTTCATCCATGGTTCCAAAACCGCCGGGAAAAACGGCAAGGGCATCCGAGTGTTTGATAAAGTTTAGTTTGCGCGTAAAAAAATATTTGAAAGTAATGAGCTTTTTATCCCCGGCAATCGTGGGATTAGGCTCTTGCTCCCACGGGAGTTCGATATTTAAAGCAAAGCTCTTTTCCCGGCCCGCTCCGGCTTGAGCGGCCCCCATGATTCCATCACCCCCACCGGTTATAACCATATATCCGTTTTCCACCATCAACTTGGCGAACTCGCGGGCTCCCTGAAATTCCGGCCGTGAAGACGGTGTGCGAGCGGACCCAAAAATGGAGATTTTGCGAACGCTACGATAAGGCGTAAAAACATTCAGGGCGGAGCGCATCTCCTTCATGGTCCGACTGAACTGCCGCGCATCGCGCTCCCGAGGATGATCTTTGGAAAATTTCAAAGCTGTCACAATCATCTCATGATAATACCCGTGATCATCCTCCACCCCCCAAGCCTGCAAAAGGTCAGCGATCTTCGCCTCAATTTCCGGCACGCCCGTTTCGTCATTGGAGGATTGTTTTTCCGGCATTCCAAAAGATGACACTGCCTCAAAATGATAGCAATTTTTTTAGGCCTCCAAGTGGAGGGCTCCGAACGACAGATTAGGGGTCAGAGTCCGGTGCTTGTGAAGGGACGCGCACTTCTTAGGGAGGAGGTAAAATAGACGTCCAAAAATCACCCCAAGCAAAACCTTGCAAGACAATTCCAGATTGTCACTCCGCTCGATTTCGCTACTCTCAAAGGTTCCATGACCTCGTCCGAAATCCGTCAGAGCTTCCTTGATTTTTTCCGCAGCAAGGAGCACAGCATCGTGTCCTCCTCCTCCCTGATGCCGGACTCGCCGAATTTGCTTTTCACCAACGCCGGCATGAACCAGTTCGTGCCCATGTTTCTAGGTGAAACCGCCTGTCCCTACGAAACTGGCCGCGCGGCCGACACGCAAAAGTGTATTCGTGCAGGGGGGAAGCACAACGATCTGGAGGATGTCGGGC
>Ga0136635_10000145_pt1 | contig 16671 bp, 13 predicted proteins | sample AntDrymeUQ852106_2_FD_105495 | JGI IMG/M metagenome (GOLD analysis project Ga0136635, IMG submission 105495) | Polar desert sand microbial communities from Dry Valleys, Antarctica - metaG UQ85 (21.06) | ecosystem: Environmental > Terrestrial > Soil > Desert | place: Antarctica: Dry Valley... | reverse complement strand
TAGGAACAGGTCGAGTTCCCGATCGTCTACACGAACGCGAGAGAAGGACGCGCCGGCCTCGAGCCGGAAGCGCTCGCCGACGACCTGAGCCCGCTCTTCGAGCTCCTGCTCGAGTGGATCCCGGCACCCGAGTACGACCCGGCCCACCCGCTCCAGGCGCTCGTGACCAATCTCGACGCGTCGCCGTACGTCGGCCGGCTCGCGCTCGCCCGGGTTCAGCACGGGACGATCAGGAAGGGTCAGCAGATCGCTTGGTGCCGTGCCGACGGCCGGATCGAGCGCGCGAAGATCACCGAGCTGTACGTGACTGAGGCGCTCGACCGCGTCGACGCCGACGAGGCGGGGCCGGGCGAGATCGTCGCCGTCGCGGGCCTGCCCGAGGTGACGATCGGCGAGACGCTCGCCGATCCGGCGGATCCCCGTCCCCTGCCCGTGTCGACCGTGGACGAGCCGAGCCTCTCGATGACGGTCGGGATCAACACCTCGCCGCTCTCGGGGCGCGAGGGGGACAGGCTCACCGCGAGCATGCTCAAGAGCCGGCTCGATCAAGAGCTCGTCGGCAACGTCTCACTGCGCGTCTTCCCCACCGAGCGACCCGACACCTGGGAGGTGCAGGGTCGTGGCGAGCTCCAGCTGGCGGTGCTCGTCGAGCTGATGCGGCGCGAGGGCTTCGAGCTGACCGTCGGCAAGCCGCAGGTCGTGACACGGCTCGTCGACGGGAAGGTGCACGAGCCCGTCGAGCGGCTCGCAATCGACGCGCCAGAGGACTACGTCGGCGTGCTGACGCAGCTGCTCGCTCTGCGCAAGGGCCGACTAGAGCAGATGGTCAACCACGGCACCGGCTGGGTGCGCCTCGAGTACCTCGTCCCGGCGCGCTCGCTGATCGGCTTCCGGACGGAGTTTCTCACCGAGACGCGCGGCACCGGGATCCTCCATCACGTCTTCGACCGCTACGAGCCCTGGCACGGCGAGTTGCGCACGCGTCCCACCGGCAGCCTCGTCTCCGACCGCCGCGGGCCTGCGACCGCCTTCGCGCTGATGAACCTGCAGGAGCGCGGCTCGATGTTCATCGGGCCGACGACCGAGGTATACGAGGGCATGATCGTCGGCGAAAACGCCCGCGCCGAGGACCTGGACGTCAACGCAACCAAGGAGAAGAAGCTGACGAATATGCGCGCGGCCGCCTCGGACGAGACTGTGCGCCTGATCCCGCCCCGCCCGATGTCGCTCGAGCAGGCACTCGAGTTCATCCGCGAAGACGAGTGCGTCGAGGTGACCCCGGCGAGCGTCCGCCTGCGCAAGCTCGTGCTCGAAGCATCGAAGCGCCAGTCGAGCCAGAGCAAGAAGGCTCGCGCGCTGGCAACCGCCGACAGCTAGCGCTTCCGCGCCGTCGCCACGGCGGCACAGAGCCGCTTCTGCACGTCGAGCTCCTGCTCGACCGGGCCGAGTACGAGCTCCCCGGCCACGGCCTGGACCTGATCGCGCAACGAGCGGCCCGCTCGCCGTGCGCGTCGCTTCGCGCCCGCGCCGTTGACGAGCCGGGCGAGGAAGGCCAGGAAGATCCCGGCCGCGGCCCCACCCAGCAAGAGCCACGTCGGGATCGGGATCCCCTCGATCTCGGGGAGAGGCACGATGTCCTCGATTCGGAGCCAGCCGAGGACGGCGAGCGCGAGCAGCCAAACGCCGCCCACCGCAGTCGCCAGCGCGAGCAGGCTCTGGAGCAGCCCGGCGAGCCGCCACCAACGCGGCCGCGAGCTGCTGAGATCGGCGCCGGCGACAGCGCGATCGAGCCGATCAGCGACCCGGTCGTCGGCCGCCGTCGCCGCCGAACGCACGAGCCGCGGCCACGGCTGCGGCAGCCCCGACGCAGCTCCGTCGGCAAGCTGCCGCGCGGCGCTCGCCACCTGTGCGCGCTGGACGTCGGTCGGCGGTGGCATCGACGTCCGGACCTGAGGCTGGGGCGAGTCGGCCAGGCGCAGCCGCCGCAGCGGATCGGGCCGGAACCGGCGGATCCAGCGGACGAACGGCCAGCCGGTCGCGAGCGCTCCGCGGCGGCGGTGGGCCTCGCCGACCGCGCGGACGACGGTCGGGACGCCGGCGGCCTCCTCGAGTGCGGTCTGCAGCCGCTTGCAATCCTCCCGACGGATTCCCTGCGCCTCCCCGTCACAACCGGAGGCGAGGGGCGCGACCGCTCGGTCGAGGTCGGCCGCCAGCCTGGCGACCGCAGCGTCACGAGCGGCGACCCGCTCGGCCAGCATGCGACGCAGCTCGGCGACGCCGTCACCGGTGCGCGCCGAGACCACGGCCAGCGGGAGCCCGCGCACGCCGTCCTCCGCCAGCAGGCGTTCCATATCCTTGCGCCACGCGGCCACGTCAGCGGGCGCCAGCAGGTCAGCCTGGTTGAGCACGACGGCCATCGCCTCCGCGTGGGTTGCGAGCGGTCGCAAGTACCGGTCGTGCAGGGAGGCGTCCGCGTACTTCTGCGGCTCGACGACCCAGAGCACGAGGTCGGCCAGAGCGACAACGCGTTCCGCCTCTACCCGATGCGACGACTCGATCGAGTCGAAGTCGGGCAGATCGAGGAGGACGAGCCCGCCGAGGCCGTCGACGTCGACGCGGTGGCGGCGGCTGATCTCGAGCCAGTCGAGCAGCGCGTCGCCACCCTCCCCCCAGATCGCGGCCTGTCCCGACGAGGTCGTCGGCCGCTTGCGGCCGACGGTGGCGAGCTCGGCCCCTGCGAGCACGTTGAAGAGCTGCGACTTGCCGACACCCGTGGGGCCCGCGAGCGCGACGACCGTCGACTCGAGCCCGAGCCCGAGGCGGGCACCTGCTTTCTCGACGACAGCACGCGCCGCTTCGAGGCTGGCGTTGTCCAGCCTTCCGTCGGCGAAGTCCGCCGCCTCGCGCAACGCAGTCAGGCGCTGGTCGAGTGTCGTCTTCACGCCGCGCGGCGGATCGCGTCCACGGCGGAGTGGAGGCCGGCGAAGCTGTCCGCCTCGGGCGCCGCCGCGTCGAGCACGACGTCGAACCGCTTCGCTTCGGCGCGTAGGAGCCGATCGACGCGCTCGATCAGCTCCTCGCGCGCGCGTGCGGCCAGCGTGCGCACAGCCTGGTCGCCGAAGATCGCCTCGAGCACCTTCTGGCCGACCGCCGACGTCCCGCCCGCGACGATCACCTCTCCCCCGGTGAGCCCTCCGGTGTGGGCGAAGACGGCGAGCATCACCGTCAGCCCGGCGCCGTTGACGCCCAGCGAGGCGAGGCGCGCGGTCGTACGCTTCGACGCCCCCTCGTCGCTGACCAGCTCGAAGACGACACCCTGCCAGGCACGAACCTCCTCCTCAGCCGCCTGGGTGAGCTCGAGGGAGGCCCGCTCGAGCTGTGGCGCGGTCTCCAGCAGTGCGCGCCCCGGGACGCGCTCCCGCCAGGCCGTCGCCGTCCGCTCTGCCGCGCGTTCAGCGGCCGTGCGGATGACGGCCTCGACGCGGTTCTCGACGGTGACCTTCAGCTCGGCGTCGGCGGCGGGGGCTCCGATAACGATGCTCTTCAACCGGTCGCGGAGCCAGCCGACCCGTGTCTCGAGCGCGCGCATCACATCCCCGGTGCCGACGACCTCGTGCCACCGCGCGAGCACCTCGCCACGCAGGAGCGAGCCGCTGCGCAACGCACCCTCGACCTCGCGGAGCGCTTCGGCATAGGCCATGTCGGCCTCGGCTCTGAGCTCCGCCGCTGCCGACAGCTGCTCGACCGCCGCCCGCTCGACCAGCGCGGCGCGGACGGGAAGGCTCGCAAGCGCGCCACGCAACGTTCGCCGCACCATCGCCGCTCTGGCGTTCGCGTCGGCGGCGAGCCCGTCGAGCCAGGCGCGCACCGGCCAGAGCGCATCAGCGGGCAGGAGGTCCTGCTCCAGTGCGACCTCGGGGACGACGAGCACGTCGGAGTCGCCGAGCTGCTCCTCGCCGAGCATCTGCCGCAGGTGACCCGGAACCTCGCGGTCGGCGTCGGCGGGCACGCGGTTGAGGACGATGGAGAGCGCCGTTCCTCGCTCCCTGGCCGAGCGCAGGAACTCCCACGGCACCGCATCGGCGTAGCGGGCCGCGGTGGTGACGAAGAGCCAGCCGTCGGCGGCGGCCAGCAGCTGGTTCGCAAGCAGCCGGTTCTCGGCGAGCACGGAGTCGATGTCCGGCGAGTCGAGGAGCGCCAGGCCCTCGGGGAGCGTCGGGGTCGGAATCAACTGGAGTGTCCCCGGCGCGCCGGGGCCGCCGGTCACCCGGGGGATACCCGGCAGCACTCGGTCGTTTTCGAACCAGCGCACGTCGCTCGGGTGGCAGGCGAGAACGGGAGCGCGCGTCGTCGGCCGGAGGACGCCCGCCGGACTGACGACACTGCCGACCAGGCTGTTCATGAGAGTCGACTTCCCGGCGCCCGTCGAGCCGCCGATCACGATGAGAGCAGGAGCGTCCATCTGCCGTAGCCGCGGGAGCACGTAGTCGTCCACCTGGGCGATCAGGTCGTCGCGAGCACGCCGCGCCTCCTCAGCACCAGGAACGTCGAGCTCCAACCGCACCGCGCGGAGACCCTCGCGGAGGCGTTCGAGCGGTTCAGTCAGATTCGTGGCCACCGCGCACTGCGTACCCGTTCAAGGACGAACGGACGCGTGCGCCGGCAGGTAGTACCGCTCGGCGTAGTCGATCACGGCGCGGTGCATCGAGAAACGCGGCGCCAGTTGCGCGATCGACTCCTTCATCATCTCGATCCAGCGGTCGCGGTCGTCCGTCCAGGTCGGCACGACCTGCTCCTCGAGCAACCGGTACAGCTGCTCCCTGTCGGCGTCGTCGCCGCTGCCTTCGATCGCCCAGCCGACCTGGGGCGAGTAGCCCTCGGCCCACCAGCCGTCGAGGACGGAGAGGTTGAGCACGCCGTTGACGGCCGCCTTGATCCCGCTCGTTCCCGAAGCCTCGAGTGGGCGTTGCGGCGTGTTCAGCCAGACGTCGCAACCGCGCACGAGCGCTCGCGCGAGCAGCATGTCGTAGTTCTCCATGAAAACGACGCGCGCACGCGTGCGCGGATCGCGGGCGAGCTCGACGATTGCCTGCATCACGTCCTTCCCCGCGTCGTCGGCGGGGTGCGCCTTACCGGCGACGACGATCTGCACCGGGAGTGCGAGAAGGCGGTCGATGTCCGAGAAGACGAGACCGGCGCGTTTATAGGTGGCGAAGCGACGGGCGAATCCAATCGTCAGCAGGTCGGGGTCGAAGCCCGCGCGCTCGGCGAGCCGTGCCTTGGCCGCCGAGTGGACCCGCCACAGCGCCCCGTCCGGGATCTCGCGTGCGGCAGCCCAATTTGCCTCGTCCGGCGGCGCCTCGGGACGAACACCCGCGAAGCGGAGCAGCTCCCCGAGGGCGGGGTCGAGCCACGTGCCGACGTGCACACCGTTCGTGACGTGGCCGATTGGCGCCCCCTCGCCCAGCGCGCCCCACATCTCGCGCGCCACCTCGCCATGCAGGTCGGAGACCCCGTTCGCGGCCGCGGAGAGGCGGAGAGCCAGCGGCGTCAGGCCGAAGCCCGACTCGTCGCCGAACCGGCCGAGCTCGAGGAACTGCTCGCGGTCGAGGCCCGCCTCCTCGGCGAGAGCGCCCACGTAGCGGACGACGAGCTCCTCGTCGAAGACCTCGTTGCCGGCGGGCACGGGTGTATGGGTCGTGAACACGGACGATCGGCGGACATGCTGGAGCCCGTCTTCGGTCGACAACCCCTGCTCGACGAGCGCGCGTACCCGCTCGATCTGCAGGAACGCGGAATGGCCTTCGTTCAGATGGAACACGGTCGGCTCGATCCCGAGCGCCGCCAGCGCGCGCACACCGCCGACCCCGAGGAGCAGCTCCTGCCGGATGCGGTGCTCGCGGTCGCCGCCGTAGAGCGAGTCGGTGAGCCAGTCGACCTCGAGCAGATAGAGCGTGACGGAGCCAACCTCCTTGCGCCACACAGCCGCCTCGATCGTTTCCCCGCCGAGCTCGACCGACACTGACACGGGCTCGCGGGTGACGCCCACCGCCTCGGGGTCGACCGGCTGGTAGTCCTCGGTCTGGCGCCCGGCCGCGTCGACGCCTTGCCTGAAGTAGCCGCCGCGGTAGAGCAGGCCGACGCCCACGAGCGGTACTCCGAGCTCTGCGGCGGCCTTGAGGTGGTCGCCCGCCAGGACGCCAAGGCCGCCGGAGTAGATCGGCAGCCGCTCGTGCAAGCCGAACTCCATGCTGAAGTAGGCGACGAGGAGCTCGCGCTCGTCACTCCCGTGCGCGCGCTGCCACCAGGTCGTTGCTGCGAACGTTGTCTGCATGAAGTGGAATCGGGCCGACGGTCACCCGGAAGCCCGCGCAAAAGTACCATGCTCCGATGAAAATCCGGATCGGCTGCCGGTTCGAGCATGACGCCACGTCGGCGACCCCGGCCGTAATCCTGGCGGAGCCGCACGGCGAGCTCCATGAACAGATCGTCGAGGATCGCTGGACCGGCGAGCCCGATCTCTCCGCCTCGACCTACGTCGACCTCTACGGCAACCGCTGCCGCCGGATCGAGCTTCCGGAGGGTGCCTCGATGGTCAGCTACGACGGTCTCGTCGAGATCGACCCGGAGCCCGAGCCCATGCCAGGGCCGGAGGATCTGCAGCACCGGGTCGAGAACCTTCCCGACCACCTCTTGCACTGGCTCCTGCCGAGCCGCTACGCCGAGTCCGACCTCCTCAACGCGACGGCGTGGGAGCTCTTCGGAGAGGCCGAGCCGGGCGCCGAGCGTGTGCTCGCGGTCACGGGCTGGATCCACGAGAACATCGAGTACGGCGTCACCAGCCTGCCGACCACCTCGACCATCGAGATCTTCGAGCGCCGAGGCGGAATGTGCCGTGATCTGGCGCATCTCGGGGTTTCGTTCTGCCGCGCGCTCAGCATCCCCGCGCGCTACACCTGCGGCTACATGCCCGACATCGGGATCCCCGGCCCGTACCCGCCGATGGACTTCCACGCCTGGTTCGAGGTCTGGCTGGGCGAGCGTTGGTGGACGCTCGACGGCCGCTACAACACGCCTCGGATCGGCCGGGTCCCGATCGGGCGGGGCCGGGACGCGGCCGACGTCGCGATGATCACGACCTACGGCGACGCTACGCTGACCGCGATGGTTGTGTGGGCAGATGAGTCGGCCGAGGCGGTGCTGACCGATGGTCGATGAAGCGCTCGGCGATCTGATTGCAACGCTCGGTTCCGTCGACGACGACGAGATCGACTGGCAGAACGTCGCCCGGACGACGGTTTTGATCCACCAGACATTCCGGTACGGGTACGCGGGGCCGATCACCTCCCTTCGCCAGCGGCTGATCGTCGTCCCTCCGGACTTCCACGACGACCAGCGGCTCGTCACGCACAAGCTCCGCGTCTCGGGCTGCAACGTCGACACCGAGCGCTCGTACGACACCTTCGGGAACGTCGTCCTCGACCTGACCTTGCAGAACGTCGAGCGCGAGGTCGAGTTCACGAGCTGGATCGTCGTCGAGCGCGAAGCCGGCGCCGACGGTGCGCTGTACTCCGAGCCCCTCGCACCGGACGCGCGCTTCTCGGAGCCATCCCGGCTGACCCAACCGGACGAAGCGCTGACGGCGGTCGCGGCGGAGCTCAAGGCCAGGGGCGCGACAGGCCTCGACCTCGCCGACCTCGTCAACGAGCGCGTCCACGACCAGCTCCGCTACGACTGGGGGGCGACCTCGATCGCGACCACGGCTGCCGAAGCGTGGGCCGGCGGTGTCGGCGTCTGTCAGGACTACGCCCACTGCATGCTCGCGATCGCGCGGCTCTGCGGCCTCCCGGCCCGCTACGTCTCCGGGCACGTGCTCGGTGACGGCGGTACGCACGCCTGGGTCGACATCCTCGTCCCGCATCCGCAGGAGCTGGAGTGTGTCTCGGCCGTCCCGTTCGATCCCACGCACGTCCGCCGCGCCGGCCTCCGGTACGTCACCGTCGCGGTCGGCCGCGACTACGCGGACGTTGCTCCAACCTCGGGCACGTATGAGGGACCGTACGAGGGCTTGCTGACAACGAGCAAGCGCGCCGCGGTGACGAACGTCGAGTACCTCAGGCCGCAGCGGCGCCGCCGCATCGGGCCCGTCCCGACGGCTTAGCTGCGGAGCAGGGCCTCGAGCCCCGGCAGGTGCCGCTTGCACAGGGCGGGCAGGCCCGCGTGCTCGATCTCGTAGACGACCACTGGGATACCGCGCTCGGCCAGCCAGTCGTCGAATGCGCCGGGACAGTGGCCCACGAACTGGTCCTCGGAAGGAAGACCCGCCGAGCGGGCGAGTCCGTCGGTCACCTCCGGCGGGACCTCACCGTGCACGAAGATGAGCTCGAGCGGGCTGTGGAGGTCGACGACGAGCGGCGGGTCGAGACGCTCGATCAGGGCGGTGAGTGCCTGGGTCTCGGGCTCCGAGCCGGCATGAGCGCCCGGCGAGGAGCGATTCGTCCGGTTCTCGAGCACCCGCAGCTCGGGATCGATTCCCGGCGGGAAGCTGACCGTCTCGTCCGGCTCCCAGGTCGAGGCCGGGAAATTGCGGTTGAGATCGACGCCGGCCGCGTTCTGCCGTGTTCCGGCGAGCAGGCCGTCCGGGTTGAGAACGGGGATCACCGCCCAGCGCGTCTCGGTGCCCGGGATCCGCTCCAGCAGCCGCCGGACGAGCAGGGCCGTATCCGCTTCCTCGCCGTGCTGGGCGGCCGTCAGGAGTCCTGCAACAGGCCCGTCCGCCGGCAGGAAGATCTGCAGCGACACGCCATTGCACGAGCGGCCGTACTCCTCGACGCGCCAGCCGACGAGCTCGCTGCCGAGCCGGGAAGTCACAGCCGCGCGCTCATAGAACCGCGATCCGCACCGCGACCTCGAGCGTCTCCGTGGCCGTTCCTCTGTAGACGCCTCGGGTCGGTGGCACGTCGGCGTAGTCGCGGCCAACGGCGACCCGCACGTACGCCTCGGTCTGCTCGCGGTCGTGCGTCGGGTCGAGTGAGACCCAGCCGCGCTCGGCATCGAGGACGTCCACCCACGCATGCGAGGCGACATCGCCTTGCCCAAGCGGGTCGTAGAGGTAGCCGCTGACGTAGCGTGACGGGATCCCGGCACGGCGACAGGCGGCGAGCATCACGTGCGCGAAGTCCTGGCACACACCCCGACCGAGCTCGAGCGCGGAGTCGGCCCGCGTCATCACGTTGGTCGCACCGGGCTCGTAGATGAGCAGGCCTCGCACTCTCCGCATGACCTGGACCGCACGCTCGGTCTCCGTCCCCGGCCCTTCCGCGTACGCCGACAGCGCAAGCAGGACATCCGAGAAAGGCGCGTATCCCGTGGGCGCGAGGTAGTCGTAGACGTGCAGCGGAGACGAATCGCCGGCTGGGTCGAGGAACGCCGGCGGCGTGCTGACCTCGCTGATCGCGGTGATCGAGATCCGGTCGTGATCCTCGAGCACCTCCAGGTGCTGTACGTCGTTGCCTAGCCGGTCGCGATAGGCCCGGATGCGAACGCCCGGTGGATCGGTGACGAGCCGGAAGGAGGAACAGTGCTGGCCGCCATCCGAGAGCGGCCGGATCCGGAGCTCGGTGTAGGCCTCTGAGATCCGCGCCGCGTACGTGAACCGGGTGGTGTGCTCGACCCCGATCAGCATGCTCTCGCCCTCACTGCTCTGCTCCTCACTGCTGCTGTTGCTGTTGCGCGTAGGGGCCGGGAAGAACGACTCGCGTCGCGAAGTAGGCACCGCTCAGCTCACTGCCGACCGCGTGGACGCCTGTGAGCACCTCATCGAGCAGCGGCCCAAGATTAGGGGCCTCGAGTTGGGACACGTCCGCGAACGCGAGTCGGGCCACGAGCATCCCGAGCGAGCGCTCGGGCTGCTCGGAGTCCCCTGAGATGACCTGCACCGCCTCGAGGCACCGTTCGGCGCAGAAGAGTACTGAGCGCGGAAAGCTGCGATCGAGGAGGAGGAACTGGGCGACGAGCTGGCCCTGCACCTCCTGAGACTCGTGGCGGCGAAAGGCTTCAAAGCCGCCGCACGACCTCAGCAGCGACGAGAGGCGGTCGACGGGTTGAGCCACCAACGTCGGCGCGCTCGTCAGGAGGACGCGCGTGGTCGCGTCAGCACGCTCGAGGTGCGCGCCGAGCTCGAGGAACTCGTAGGCCTCGCCCTGCGAGAGCGTCGCTTTCGTGACGCCCTGGAACGCATGCGAGCCCTCCCGAACCCGGACCAGGAACTCGTGCGGCGCTTGCAGCACGCGCGAAGGGCGTGCCCGCGCGACGAGCAGGTGGAGGCGGTTCAGGTGCTCCCACATCTCACTGGAGATCTGCTCCCGGACGCCGCGGAGGTTCTCTCGGGCGCGCGCGACACAGGCCGTCACGGTGTCCGGGTTGGACGGATGCCAGAGCAAGAACTCGGTCACTGCGTTCGGCGTGTACTCGGCGAAGTGCTCGCGGAAGAGGTCGTCACGGCCCATCGCGCGCAGGAGGTCGCGCCACTCCTGCTTCGGATCGCTTACACGTGCGTCGAGCAGCCCGTGGAAGCTGACGCCAACGAGCCGGCTCGTGTTCTCGGCGCGCTCGATTGACCTCGCAGTCCAGTAGAGCGACTCTGCGACCCGGCTCAGCATCAGTCGCGCAGCACCCAGGTGTCCTTACTGCCACCGCCCTGCGAGGAGTTGACGACGAGCGAGCCCGCCTCCATCGCGGCACGGGTGAGGCCCCCGGGGACAACGGACGTGATCCGGCCCGAGAGCACGAACGGTCGCAGGTCGATGTGCGCGGGGCGGAACTCATCGACGTAGATCGGCAAGCGGCTGAGGGCGATCGTCGGCTGCGCGATGAACTCGCGCGGCGCCGCCTTGATGCGGCGCTTGAACGAGGCCCGCTCCTTCGCTGTCGAGACCGGCCCGATCAGCATCCCGTAGCCCCCGCTTCCGTCCACCGTCTTGACTACGAGCTCCTCGAGGTGTTCGAGGATGTAAGCCAGCTCGGACTCGTCGGTGCCGAGGAAGGTCTTCACCTGCGGCAGCAGCGGTTCCTCGCTCAAGTAGTAGCGGATCATCTCGGGCACATAGGGGTACACGGCCTTGTCGTCGGCGACACCCGTCCCCGGCGCGTTCGCGATCGTGACGTTGCCGGCGCGGTAGGCGTTGAAGAGCCCGGCGGCGCCGAGCAGCGACTCGCGCCGAAAGATCAGCGGGTCGAGGAAGTCGTCGTCGATCCGGCGGTAGATCACGTCCACCCGCTGCAGCCCGCGGGTCGTACGCATGTAGACGACGTCTTCATGGCACACGAGGTCACTCCCCTCCACCAGCTCGATCCCCATCTGGCGCGCGAGAAACGAGTGCTCGAAGTAGGCGGAGTTGTGCACGCCGGGCGTGAGCAGAACGACGGTGAGGTCGCCGCGCGCCGATGCGGGAGCGACCGCGTTCAGGACCGCGAGCAGCTCCTGCGGGTAGTGGTCGATTCCGGCGACGCCGTGCCGCTCGAAGAGCTGCGAGAATGTGCGCTTCATCGCGGCGCGGTTCTCGAGCATGTAGCTCGCACCCGAGGGAACGCGCAGATTGTCCTCGAGCACGAGGTAGACGCCCTGGTCGTCGCGGATCACGTCGACCCCGGTCACGTGGGCGTAGACGCCACCGGGCGGGTCAACGCCGATCATCTCGCGCATGAAGTGGCGCGCCCCGAAAAGCAGCTCGCCCGGGATCTTCCCGTCGCGAACGATTCGCTGCTCACGGTAGACGTCGTTAAGGAAGAGATTGAGCGCGCGCACCCGCTGGAGCAAGCCGCGCTCGAGCAGGTCCCATTCGGGCCCGGGGATCACTCGCGGGATTAGGTCGAACGGGAAGATCCGCTCGATTCCCTCCTCCTGGCCGTAGACCGTGAAGCCAATCCCCTGGTTCACGAACGAGAGCTCGACCGCCCGCCGTCGCTCCTCGAACTCCTCGAAGCTAAGCCTGCCGAGCTCCTCCGCGAGAGCCTGATAATGCAGCCGCGGCTTCCCGGTCGCCTCGAACATCTCGTCGTAGAACGCTCCCGGGTCGTACGTCTCCCCAAGGGGCCGGGATGGCGGTATGGCGGCGGTATCGACCATGGCGAGGTCAGATCATGCCGCGCCGCGCCCCCCATCGTGGGAGACGGATAAGCCGCCTGGGGCGCCTAGCTCGAGCGCGGATACAGTATCGCGATCACTAAGCCGCAGAAACGGCTTGGTTGAGCCAAAAGCCCCCGTAGCTCAGTGGATAGAGCAGCGGTTTCCTAAACCGCGTGCACAAGTTCGATTCTTGTCGGGGGCATCGTGAAAACCCGTCTTCGCATGCGCGGCTGAAGCGCGCGAGCGTGGAACGCGATGAGCACCCGCACGACCGCCGTGACCCGACGGTCGCGCAGCTCATTCAGCCCATCGATCCGACCGTGATCGTCGTGACACCGGACATGGCGCCGACGCGATCGGACGAGCCTACGTTGTGGCACTGGATGTCGATCGTTCCGCCGTTTCGGCGTCCAGGCGGCGCGTCGAGCTGGTCAGATAGAGGTCGTGTACTTCCAGGTCACGGAGCGTGGCGTGGCTGAGCGGCGTGTCGAGTGGGCCGCCGATCGTTCCCAGTGGTTGCCGGTCCCGAAAGTGCTCCCAATCGGCCTGGGACTCCCAGACGTCGATGACGCGAAACCCTTCGTCAGTCGGTCCGGCGGCGTGCAGGAGGAGACCGGTCGGCATCTCCTCCTGCTGGTATTGCGCGCCGAGGAGATAAACGTTCCAACTCGCAGGCACGTCTTGCACGACGGCGTACGTTGTGCGTTGCACAGGGTTACTTCTTCAACTTCAGGTTGAGGGTACCGCCCTTGCCGTCGCACGTCGTGTTCAGATGAAGAACGGCACGGGCTGCGGTGGGTGAGACGAAGCGGCCGACGAAAGACCAGACGGTGAGAGTCCCCGTGTTGCTGTAGGCCTTGAAGGTTCCGTTGGCGGCGATCGAGAACTGGATCGTGCTTGGCGCCCGCCCGGTGCCGCACGCCCAGCTGACCCGGGCCGACTTTCCGGATGCCGCGACCTTCAGTCGCACGACCTTCGTCAGTGCCGTCGTCCCGCTGGCGTAGAGCGTGCCTTCGTAAAGCGCGCCGCGCGTCGGTGCGGCCGCGAATGCCGCGACAGCGAGCATTCCGGCAAGAGCCGCCACCGTGACGACCGTGTAGAGACTGCGTAGCATCGATTCCTCCTTCGTGAGGTTGTGTGATCTGGCCCCCCGGACTCTCGGGGACAGCGGTAGAGGATCGGTCGAGGCCGGGGCGAGCGCCCGTACGATTGGCCGAATGGCGCCCCGCTACCGAGTCCTCGGGCCGCTCGAGGTCGCGACTGACGACGCACCGGTCGCGGTGTCGGCGCCAAAGGAGCGGACGCTCCTCATCCACCTGCTGTTACACGCGAACGAGCGAATCTCGGTGAATCGGCTGCTGTCAGCGATCTGGGAAGAGCAGGCACCGTCCTCGGGGCCAAAGCTCGTGCAGCTCTACGTCTCGAACCTGCGGAAGGTGCTGGGGCCTGAGGCAATCGAGACGACGCCCGGCGGCTACCGGCTCGACGTCGCTACATCGGACCTCGACAGCCTTCGCTTCATCGCACTCCTCGACGAAGGACGTTCCGCTCGCGTACGCGGGCACCCTCGAGTTGCCTCGGCCAAGCTGAAGCAAGCGCTGTCGCTCTGGCGCGGCGACGAAGTCGCCGGCGGCGAGGCCAGCTGGGAGGCGGAACGCCTGGAGGAGCTGCGCCTCGAGTGCCTGGAGGAGTGGCTGACCCTTCTGCTCGAGCTGGGCGCGCACGACGAGGCGCTGCCGGCGCTCTCGCAGCTCTGCGCCACCCAGCCTCTCCGCGAGCGACCGCGGGCACAGCTGATGCTCGCTCTGTACCGCGCCGGCAGGCAGACCGAGGCCCTCGAGGTGTTCCGCGACGCACGCCGGTCGCTCGACACACAGCTCGGACTCGAGCCGGGCGAAGAGCTCCGGGCGATGGAACGCGCGATCCTCCGTCACGACCCCGAGCTGGCTCCGCCCAGACCCGAGCCGCCCCTGCGTCTGCTCGCGCCGAGAACGGAGCTGATCGGGCGCGAGCGCGAGCGCGCGGAGTTGCGCACGCTGATCGGGAAGCCGGACGTTCGCCTGCTTTCACTCGTCGGCGCCGGGGGGAGCGGCAAGACGCGGCTCGCACTCGCGGTGGCCAACGACGCGCACGACCTCTTCGCCGACGGGGTCGCACTCGCCGAACTCGGCGCTGTTCGCCGGCCGACCTACGTCGTGCCGGCGGTCGCAGCGGCACTCGGCGTCTCCGAGCGCCCGGCGGAGCTGCTCGAGGAGACGATTGCCGACTCGATCGGCGATCGGGAGTTGCTGCTCGTGCTCGACAACTTCGAGCAGGTGGTCGAGGCCGGTTCGTTCCTGCTCGAGCTTCTGGGAAATGCACCCCGCTTGACGCTCCTGGTTACGAGCCGCCGAGTCCTCCACCTCTCAGACGAGCAGGTGTTCCCCGTTCAGCCGCTTCCTCCTGAGGATGCCGTCGCACTGTTTATCGCCCGTGCGCGGGAAGGGGACACCACACGCGAGCAGCCGGCCGGCGCACTCGACGACATCAAGGAGATCTGCCGACGCCTCGACGGCCTGCCGCTCGCGATCGAGCTTGCCGCAGCGCGAACACGCCTCCTATCGCCAGGCCAGCTGCTCGAACGGCTGCGCGACAGTGTCACGGTGCTCGCGTCCGGCCCGCGCGACCTGCCGGCTCGCCAGCAGACTCTTCGAGACACGCTCGCCTGGAGCGTCGAGCTTCTCGCACCCGACGACCGTCGCAGCCTCACGGACCTCTCGGTGTTCTCAGGTGGCTGGTCGCTGGATGCGGCGCAGCGGGTCGCGGGAACCGATCTCGAACAGCTCGCAACGCTCGTCGACCATAGCCTCGTCCAGCGGGCACCGGCCGGCGAAGAGCCTCGGTTCCAGGTGCTCGAGACCGTCCGCGAGTACGCGGCCGACCAGCTCGGTGACCGTCGCGCCGAGCTCGAGCAGAGGCATGCCGACTTCTTCATCGATCTTGCCGAGGCGGCGGAGCTGCGAGGCCCCGACCAGCAGAGTTGGCTGGAGCGGCTCGACCGCGAGCGGGACAACCTGCGCACCACTCTCGACCACGCCGCCGCTGCAGACGACCCGACTTCGGAGCTCCGGCTGGTCAGCGCACTCTGGCGCTTCTGGTGGCTTCGCGGCGAGCTGGCCGAGGGCCGTAGCCGACTGGAGCATGCGATCGAACGCAGCGCCGCCGCCGCGCCGGCCCTCGTCGCCCAGGCTTGTGCCGGAGCGGCCGGGATTGCGTGGAGCCAGGGCGAGCCGGCCCGCGCCCGCGAACTGGCCAGCCAAGGGCTGCGGGCGAGCGGTCCGGACCCTGATGGCGCCGTCACGGCGATCTATTGCCACACGGTGCTCGGACTGATCGGGCGTGACGATGGCGACTACGAACGCGCGCGTAACCATCTCCAACAGAGTCAGGCGATCGCCGCATCACTCGGCCGGGAGCCCGATGTCAACGTCGCCAAGATGAATCTGGGCTCGGTCGCATTCGAAGCAGGTGAATACGAGGCGGCCGTGACGTTGTGGCAGGAGGTTCTTGCCTATCACCGGGAGCGGGGCGCCGACGAGGGCACTGCGATCGCGCTCCTCAACCTCGGCCTGGCCGCCCACCGACTCGGCGGCGCGGGAGACGCGAACGAACGGTTCGAGGAAGCCGAGAGGCTCTTCGACAGAATCGGATTCCGCGAGTACCAGGTCCATGCCTTGCACGGTCTGGCCGCGGTGGCCGCCGTCGAGAGCCGGGGCCGAGAGGCGGCACAGCTTCTAGGGCGTGCCGCGAGCTTGCTCGCCGAGAGCGGCTCGCCGGGAGTGCCGTTCGCCGCTGACCTCGCGGTTGACGCCGAGTCGGGAGCTCGGGCTCTCATCGGGGACGAAGCATTCGATGCAGCGTTTGCGACGTCTGGGCAGGGAGATCCCCACCCGTGAACCGTTGTTGCAATCACCGCCGCCAACGTGTGACGCCTGCGAGCAGCGTTTTCTGGGCGAGAATGCAGTTCTCCGCCTGATCCCAGACGGGCAACTGGGCTCTTGGGCCATCTCGGCTGGCGCAATCACTGGCGCGCACGTCGCAGACGACGCGCACACTAAGCCATGTGCAGGCACTTCCACTGGCTCCCCAAGAGACCATCCATGCTGACCCTCGAGGGCAAGACCCATCAAGACCTCTCGTCACGGCGCCTTCGCACCGTTGGGGCGACCCTACTCCTCAAAGCGACCCGTGGCGTCACGATCGCGGTCGTATCGTCTCGTGAGCGGAAACGGCGGCAACCAGGACTCGCGACGGACGGCCCAGAGTTCGTAGGTTGGCCTCAGTTGGTCAGGGGCATCCAGGGATCCTAGGTTCACTTCGATTTCGTCTGCGCTGCGTGAGAAAATGGACGAGCCGCAGCGGGGACAGAAAAACCGCCCGGCGTAGTCGCGTGTTTCGCCATCGATCGTCACCGCATCGTGAGGGAACACCGCGGAAGCGTGAAAAAGGGCCCCATGATGCTTGCGGCAGTCGAGACAGTGACAAAGGCCGACCCGGTATGGGAG
>Ga0136635_10000144_pt1 | contig 16691 bp, 14 predicted proteins | sample AntDrymeUQ852106_2_FD_105495 | JGI IMG/M metagenome (GOLD analysis project Ga0136635, IMG submission 105495) | Polar desert sand microbial communities from Dry Valleys, Antarctica - metaG UQ85 (21.06) | ecosystem: Environmental > Terrestrial > Soil > Desert | place: Antarctica: Dry Valley... | reverse complement strand
TAGGTTTTTTACTAACCATTCCTTTAGTCAATGTGCTTGACCTTGGTTTTGCTCGTTTAATAGTCCCGATCCTGGCCGGAATTTTTATCGGTTATTCCCAATGGATCGTGCTCAGGCAGTATCTTACCCGCAGTTCAGACTGGTTTTTGGGGTATGGCACGGGCTGGGCAATTGGGTATGCCCTGGGGTTATTGCTTGTACAGAATTTGTCCAGTACATTTCTTGGAGGAATTGTTGCATATTTGCTTTTCGGCGTTATTGTGGCGTTAGTGCAATGGCCAGTCTTACGGCGCGAGATCCCCAGCACATTTACCTGGATAGTGGTCAGCGCGTTGGGATGGGCAGCGGGCTTATGGGCAAGCCAGCTTGCATTAAATCTGTTCTTTCACGAGCCTGTGATTGAACCTGCAGTGAGCACCATAGTTATCGCAGTGACCAGCGGTTTGGTCGCCGGAGCAATCACAGGAGTAGCCCTGGTTTGGATCGTCCGCCAGCCCGAAAAATTAGAACCTGCATAAATCACAAACCCTGCTAATTTTGAGCGAAGTCTTTATAAGATAGCAATCATAAGAATAATCAATTGCTTTCACAAAGATTCGAATATCGTCCCATCAAAGAGACTACAATTTTACAAACGAAAGAACGCCCATAAGGCGGTCTTTTTACAAGCGTCCTCACGGCAAAGTTTTCAGTGGTATCGACCAGAATTTGATGCGCTTCTGCTATGCTCCCCTCGCGCAGGGCAACATATCCCAAGCGAGCGCGCCCCCAAAGATACACCCTTCGAATTCCCACTTCTTCAAGATCATTTATATTCTTCTGCAGGAAGGAGCGTGCCTGCCCATACTCGCCGCGCAGCATGCATAAGATGCCTTTGCCAGTAAAAACAATTTCCATTTCCCTATTATTTATCTGCTGATTTACCTGATAGGCTTCACCCAGAAACTTTTGGGCCGTCTTTTGACCCCCTCTGCCCCTATTGGTGCACCTCCCCCAAATACGACATAAAACTTCAAATGTTCAAGATTACTATTGGTCGTATTTAGGGGACTGCGTAGCGTGCCCGTAGGGCAAAAGGGAGGGGCTCAGGCTGCAATGCTTGAAAACCAGGTATGAAGCTTTCTGACCTATCGGAAGAGGCAGATTTCAATGAGGGAACTGTATTTTTGAGATGGCTTGTATAATTATCGGATGCGTTTCCAACGTTTCCTTGGCTGGTTGACTATAGTCCTCGTGTTCGGAATGGGGACATTCCATCGTCCACAAGCTGTCCAGGCGGACAAGATCCATCCTGCTCCATCCAACCAGGTCAGCGCCTATGAGTTGATCCTTGCGATGAACACGCTGCGCGTTTCGTATGGACTCCCGGCTCTGATCGAGGACCCAATTGTTCATGCTGTTGCCCAATCGACGGCGGCGACGATGGCAGCTAACAATATGTCCTGGCATATTGGGGATGTGCGCGGTCGGATCGCTGCCGCCGGATATGGCAGTGGCGGCACCGTGTGGGCGACGGAAAACTTTGCCGTGAGCAGGGGAGGCATGGGCATCGATGAGGTCATGGCCGCCTGGGCGGACCCGGATCACATGCGCCCGGCGGTCAATCCTGCCTATTGCCATGTGGGAGCGGGTGCAGCTCAAACCTCGGATGGAAGGATCTATTACGTCCTGCAGGCTGCTTATGTTTCCGGGCAGGAGTGCGGCAGTTCGTCCTCGCCCTCAGGAGGCACACCCGGACCGGGTGCCGTTCCGAATCCAGTATCGCAATTGATCATACCGGTAAAGATCGCCACACCGGATGCAGAAGGCAAGATCTTTCATGAAGTCCGGGCGGGTCAATCCTTCTGGTCGATCGCAATTGCCTACCAGATCACCATCCACGACCTGGAGGTCTGGAACAACTTGTCCCGCAATATACCGCTGCGAGCCGGGCAGCGCTTATTCATCCCGGGTAAGAACACGGAAGGCTATGCCACGCCGACTCCCATTGGCATGGTCGTCCCTCAAGCCCCGGCTGCGGATGGCAAGATCGCCCATGAAGTGCAGGCTTATCAGGCGTTGATCACCATTTCGGAAGCCTATCACATCTCCGTGGACCGGATCCTGACATTGAATGGACTCCAGACGGATTGGCCCCTGCAAATTGGGCAGAAGCTTGTGATCAATCCGGGTAACATCACCCCCAGTCCGACGTTGAGCAACATCCAAAAGCTCACCCCAGAAGCGGACGGCAACTACTACCATACCGTCCGGAGCGGCGAAACGCTCTCGTGGATTGCTGGCTTCTATGAGGTTCCACTTGCGGATTTGATGGCCTGGAATGGACTGAATAACACCTCCGTCATCCGCCCGGAACAAAAATTGCTCCTCCTCGTGACCCCGCCTGCAACGCCGACCGCTACGCCGACGCCTAGCCCGGCAGGGATCACGCCCTCGCCCAGTCCATCCCTCACGCCATCACCATTGGAAACGCCGGCTGTCATTGCGACAGAACCTCCGCGTCGATTTGGCTTAGGTCTCATGTTCGTCCTGATCACTATTGTGATCGGTGGATTGCTCTGGTGGAGATTTTCACGCAAAAGGTAGAATGTAATCAAGGAAACCTTCGGTCCCCTGAGTCGGAGGGGTCGGAGACGCTTACCGAGCCGGAGTGTGGGAAAAGATTGGAAGTATCTTACAATTGGATGATGGATAGGTTCTCTAACAACATGATTCTTTATCGTCCGGTTGGTTTGCAGGAATTAGAGTTGATCTATGACAGCGGCATGAAAGCCTTCCCTGCGCGCCTGCCTCAACAACCAATTTTCTATCCCGTTTTTAATCTCGAATATGCCCGTCAAACCGCCTCCGACTGGAATGCCCAAAATGGACAGTTTGCAGGTTATGTGACCCAGTTCAAGGTGGAGGATGAATACATCAGTCAATTTGAAAAGCATACCGTTGGTGAATCTCAGCACCAGGAATTCTGGATTCCGGCGGAGGAAGTGGAGGAATTTAACAAGCATATCATCGGTCACATCAGGGTTGTAGAAGCACATTTTGGAGATGCGTTTCAAGGATTTGTCCCCGAAGCGTTTGGCCTGAAGGGAAAAAACGCTGTTGAACAATTCACCCTGCTCGCCAACTCATATCTTTACAAGCGTATGGATTTTTACCTTGAGATAAGGCGCAACCACAAGGCGATATTCCTGAATTATCCGTTTTGGCAAAAACATGAGTTCAAGAATCAAGGGTTGAAGGAAAAAGTACTACAGGCTATTAAAGAAGCCTGGTTCACATCTTTCCCCAAAATTCCCTTGATGAATCCTGTTCATGAGGATATCACGCCTGTAAAGCAAACCAATTCACAATATTTGGTGAGTCCTCTTGATGAGGATGTCACGCCCATAAAACAAACAGATTCAAAATCTTTAGTGAATGCTGTTCATGAGGATATCACGCATGTAAAGCCAACGGATTCACAATCTTTGGTGAATCCTCCTGATGAGGAAGTCACGCCCATAAAGCAAACACACGCACGTGCGCATTTTTTGCAGGGACTAGAGTTGGGCTTAAGCGGAAAGTATCACGAAGCTATAGATGAATTATCCAAGGCTGTCGAAGAAGACCCCAACGATGTAGTCGCTCATACCAATTTGGGGGTTGCTTTTCATCGATTGGGTGAAGAGGACCGCGCTCTGGCCTGCTACGAAACCGCTTTAAGGATAGACCCCATATATGTCGAGGCCCACTATTTCCGGGCCAACATTCTCTACAGCCATGGAAATGTTCGCGAAGCGATGGCAGGATATACGATCGCGATCGGTTTGAAGCCTGAACTGATCGAAGCCCATCAAAAACCCGTACCTCAGGACCGGCTGACGGACTATAGCCCCTCACCTGCCGAGATGTATTGGATCGCCAAACTCGCCCATCGAATCCTCGACCTGAACAAATCGCTCGAAACCAATCCCGGGCAGGCATCTTTATTCAAAGAACGAGCGGCTGAATATTATCGATTGCGGAATTATGTACAGGCAATCGCGGACTACAGTTCGTCCCTGGCGATACAACCTGACGACGCAAGTGGGTTCCACATTCGGGGTATAGCCTATGAACAGATTGGGCAGTTCGACCGTGCGCTGGAGGATTACCAGCGGGCGGTTGCCATCAACCCGCAGTTATCGGCTGTGTACATCAATCGCGGCATTACTTTTGGGAAAATGGGGAATTTCCGGCAATCCATTGCCAGTTTTACCCAAGCGATACGTCTTGCTCCCAGGAACCCCGATGGCTATTTCAATCGCGGCACCGCCTATTTTCAACAAGACGATTTCGAGAGAGCCATTGATGACTTTTCAAATGTCATCCGGCTTTCCCCAGGAGATGAAGATGCCTATTACTGGCGCGGGATTTCCAACGAGGAAGCTGGGCGCCAGCGCGAGGCAATCGCCGATTACAGGCAGTTTCTCGCGATTTCTCAAAATTCACAAGCAAGGGCGGAGATTGAACAAAAACTGAGCCAATGGAATCTAGGCAAGCGAGACAGTTTAAGCCGTCGTAGTGCTATTCCAGATGACAGGCAAAAAACAATTCCGGTTCAATCGGAGAAGCCAGATCAGATTTTTGACTTACATGGCCTGATCGTTGCACTTGGAGAAAGAGCACTCAATTCGATATGGTTTGGCAGCGGTGTGGACTGCTACGGAGAAACAGCAGAGGATCTGTACACTTTTACCGACCACAACAGACCGATCGAGGGACGCGATTTCCTTGATATCACCTCGGGCATCCGCCAAACGCTAGCGGGTGACTTCCAAGCCTTTGATAAGGGCGCACCATCTCACTGGCTCTTCATCCGTGCCTGGGACGGAAGCGGCTTCTACATTGAAATAGATGATCCCAACAGTAAGGAGCGCCTGAAGATTCATTTTCAATCGGTTGAGGAAGTGGACGGAGCATCTCCTCCCTATGAGAGCTTATTTATTCGCATCTAATCAGACTTCAAAATCGTGGTGAACCATTGTGTCTTAATTCAATTGAAGTGATTGTCGCTTATATAAATGCTAATTTACAAACCTGCTCCTGCTTCCCCACCGAGCGCGCGTTTGAGTGTAGCAATGATCACTCGAGTGGGTGACGTTTTCGAATCCACCGGTACATCGCGCCAACAACGTTTAGCGACTCTGCCAGAACAACCACAGGCTGGAGAAGATCAACAGGACGATGATGATCCATTCAAACGCCGATGGGCTGACATGCGTGAGCGTAATCCGAGCGACCCAAATACCGACGGGAATAAAAGGGAACACCCACCATAGGGAAAACAACAACGGCACGTTGAGGACACCGGTATACAGAAACCCCGGCAGTTTGATGAGATTGAGTAACGCGAAATAGATTGCCGTTGTGGCGATAAAAGGTCGTGCCTTAAACTTTTGCAGTAACAGGTACGAACTAAAAGCCGGACCACCGTAATTGAACATACCTGAGGCTACCCCCGCCAACAAGCCTGCCGCCGGAGCATGCCAAGGACTCGGCTCATACCGTAGCGCCTGAATCCGATCGCTGACAAACTTATAAGCCACCAGCCCCAACACAAAGATTCCCAGAATGATGCGCAAGCCATCCGGCGACACCGACGAAAGCAATATCGTGCCAGCCAGGGCGCCTGCGATTCCGGCCGGCAACATACGCTTGACAAGATCAAGGTCCCATTCTTTCCAATACATGTAAACTGCAAACACGTCGCCGACCATCAACATTGGCAAAAGCACCCCAACAGCCAACGCCACTGGCAGCACCAGCGCCAAAATAGGCGTAAGCAATGCCCCCAAGCCGCTAAAGCCACCTTTTGCAAAGCCGATCATAAAACCGAGAATCGCGATGACAACGGCTACATAAACGGCATTTTGATCAGCCGCTGGCACGACGGCTCATAACGTTTCTAAAGGCGGGCGATTACCGAAGGTGACCGAGGGAGCACCGGCCGGAGCCGCCCACTTCACTCCATTGGCAATCACCTGTAACACTTCCTTTTGATAGTATGTGGGATACGTTTCATGACCCGGACGGAAGTAGAAAATTTTCCCCAATCCACGCTGATAACAACAACCACTTCGGAACACTTCCCCGCCCTGAAACCAGCTGACGAAGACCAACGTATCCGGCGCAGGGATATCAAACCGTTCGCCATACATTTCTTCGCGGGGAATTTCAAAGTAGGGTCCCAGCCCGGCAGCAATCGGGTGGCCTGGTTCGATCACCCAAATGCGTTCGCGTTCCCTGGCCTCACGCCAGATGAGATCGCACGTGGTGCCCATAAGCCTTTGAAAGATTTTCGAGTAATGGCCGGAATGCAAAACGATCAATCCCATTCCATCCAGCACCCGCTGTTGCACACGAGTGACGATCTCATCACTCACTTCGCCATGCGCCGTGTGTCCCCACCAGGTCAGCACATCGGTGTCGGCCAGCACGGAGCTGGTGAGACCATGTTCGGGTTCATCCAACGTCGCCACGCGCACCGTCATCCCTTCCGAGCGCAAATGATCAGCGATCGGTGCATGCAAGCCATCGGGATAGACCTTACGAACTTCTTCGTCCGACTTTTCGTGTCGATATTCATTCCAGATCGTAATTTTAAGAGTCATTGTTACCCTCACACTTTACTGGCATTCCATTTTTTGCCGCGCTCGCCCGAAGCGCATCCCACAGTTTTGCCATTCGCAGTCCAACTTCGGGCGGCGATGGGTTGGGGATGCGCCCACTGCGCACCGCCAGAAACTGTTCCCATACCCCCAGTGACGGCGGCACAGGAATGGGAGCCGGAGGCTGATCCCCATTATATTGTACAGCCAACGTCTCACCCCAAATCCCCGTATGCAAAATCGCCTTTTCGCAGAACACCCGAATCTCAGAAGCACAGGAAGGAATAGCTTCGCCACAAGCATGAAACGTGACTAATCCGCCTGAGGCCAGGCGCCCCATCGCGACAGCCAGCGTTTCCACCGGACGGCCATTCTGAACGAACCAGGCGGCCACTTCGCTGAAATCTTCGCCGGCGAGATCGGCAACGGTGTTGAGCAAGTGTGCGCCGGTGTCGAACAGAAAGCCGCCGCCTGAGAGGGCGGGCTGCTGCCGCCAGGTATTAACAGTGTTGGGACCCCAGTTCTGCCAGACAATGCCACTGATACTGAGGATGCGACCAAATTCATTCGCTCGCAACAATCTGGAGGCCAATCGCACCTGGGGCGACAGACTCCCTTGAAATGCCACAACCAGTAAGCGCCCGGTGCGGTCACGAGTCTCGATCAAACTGTGCGCTTCGGCGGCCGTCATCACCATTGGCTTTTCGAGCAAAACGTCAATGCCCGCTTCGAGGCAAGCCCTGGTCTGATCATGATGAAGGGCATGCGGGGTAATAATAAAGACGGCGTCCAGTTCCGCGCCGTACTCAGCGATCAGCTTTTGCCAGTCCGGTTGATTGGGCGGCGGTGGCAGTCCGGCATCGACGAAAACTTTGGCAGCCGCGAGTGCCATCGCCTCGGATGGTTCGCAGAGAGCAACGATGTGAGTCGTGGATTGCATTTTGAGCATTTGGCTAATGTGATAGCGTGCCATGCCCCCTACTCCAATGAGGGCCACACGAATGGGTGAAGTCATAAAGTCTCCATAAACGTAGTCTTTTGGGGCTTGAGAAACCCGAAAGGTCTTAAAGCGCCGTGGGTCTTTCACAACGCGATTGAATTTCAATATGTTGACCCGATGTAGATGCTTCCTCAAAGGATTGCATCAGATCGAGAACATGAAACGCCATCTCAGCATTGGCGCGGTGCGGACGATTCTCGCGAATGGCCGCCGCCATATCACTGACGCCCAACCCGCGACTGTTTTCCGTATGACTGTGAGTCAGTGGCACATCTTGCCACTCTTCATCCTTCGCTGACTTCAATCGCACTGAGCCGCCAAATGTATTCGGATCCGGCACACTTAGCGATCCTTCTGAGCCATAGACTTCAATGTGTGGCAAGTTGGCCGCCCATACATCGAAACTCATTATAATTGTAGCTACCGAACCACCCACAAAATCTAAAACGCCGGTCACGTGCGTCGGCGTGTTCACTTTAATCTTTGTGCCAGCCAGGGGCTGGCTCGAAATCAACCGTTCAGGAAATGACACGCGAGCCGAGCCAGTCAATCGTCGAACCGGACCAAGCATACTCACCAAAGCCGTCAGGTAATAAGGCCCCATATCAAACATCGGCCCCGCACCAGGCTGGTAAAAGAAGTCTGGATTGGGGTGCCACATCTCCATCCCGCGCCCGGTCACAAAGGCAACCGCCGCGACGGGTTCGCCGATCACGCCGTCGTCGAGTAACTTGCGACAGGTTTGCAAACCACCACCAAGAAAGGTATCCGGCGCGCAACCGATCCGCAGGCCTTTTTGCTTAGCCAGTTCTAGCAGCTGCGCGCCATCCGTGCGGTTGGTTGCCAATGGTTTTTCAGAGTAAACGTGTTTACCCGCGTTCAGTGCTGCGCAACTCACTTCGGCATGGACGCTTGGAGGAGTCAGGTTGACGATGATCTCAATAGAAGAGTCCGCTAATACTTCGATGAGAGGCCGGGCGGTCACCCCAAATTGCTGCGCTTTCGCTTCGGCGCGACTCATATCCATATCGGTACAAGCGACTACATCCAGGCCAAAGGCCAGGCAATTTTTTAAATAAGTATCGCTGATGTTGCCGCACCCCACAATGGCGAGTTTAGTTTTTGTTTCCACGCGCCAATCCCTTTTCGATCAAGTATTGATAACTCTTGCGGACTGCTTCCATCATATCGGTCGCACAGCGATCGAGTTCCACGATCAACCACTCGGTCGCTCCAGCGCCAGCCGCCACCACGCCCGGAATATCAACCACGCCCTCGCCGAGGGCCGTCATCGGCGCTTCGATCTGACACGGGCCATCTTTGACGTGCAAGAGCGGCGCGCGCGAACCAAGGCGATGGACGACCTCCACCGGATTCTGGCCGGCCGTTTGCACCCAATACACGTCGACTTCAAGGAATACGTTCGGGTCAAGGTGTTCGAGCATCACGTCGGTGGGGATACGGTTCTCCAATAACTCGTACTCAAACCAATGGTTGTGATAACCCAATTTAAAACCATTGGCTTTGGCCACTGCTGCGCCTTCATTGAGCGAGTCGCAGATACTCTTAATCCCATCGAAAGACTTATACATTTCCGGCGGTTGCCAGGCCAGGATCAAGCGTTTGCAATTAAGCGCGCTCATTGTGTCAATGACTTCCTGCCTTTGGTCACCGAGCGGCAGTGCACTATGCGCACTGCTCACTGTCAGGCCGAGCTCACCAAATAATTTGGCAGCCGAAGCGGGCGAGCCGCCAAACATATTTGCGGTTTCCACACCCACATAACCCATATCGGCAACTTTGCGAATAGTGCCTTCATAATCTTGAGCCAACAGATCGCGAACCGTATAAAGTTGAAGAGCAATCGGGGTTGTCATAGTCTCCTTAGTGTTAAACATGTTAGATAGCTCAGGGTTGTTTTAAACAACGAATCGAAGTAGAGCGAGCTCGCTTCAACGAATTTGAGCCATGGGTGTCTTGGCGGCAAAGACGAGTAAGATTGAGCCTTTTGAAGGCATAAGTAAAGGAGAATCTTTCAAACCCCGATACTCATTTCACCCAATTCAAAAGCTTATGCCACGCTCCCACCGGCGTTCTTTGCTGAATTTGTAGAGGCATCTTTCCTTAAAATGATCCTGTTTTGACTTCTCCCGCACGTTTGAGTGTCGCAATGATCACCCCACTGGGCGAAGTTTTAGAATCCACAAGAGCATAGGCGGCAGGAATCGTCCCTTTATCGAATAAGCATTTTCCCACACCGAGTGTCACCGGAAATATTTTGAGCCAGAATTCATCCACGAGATCATACTGCAATAAAGTCTGAATAAGCTCTCCACTGCCATGCACCTGTAAGTCAGGACCATCCTGTTCTTTGAGCTTCTTGATTTCATCCACAACATTACCACTTAAAAAGACCGACTTTTTCCACTCGTGTGATGTACGCGTCAACGAAGCGACATATTTTGTTGCTTCGTTGATGCCGGCTCCTTCCTCCTCATGATGCGGCCAGTAGGAAGCAAAAATTTCAAACGTTTTTCGACCCAGCAACAGATCAAAAGGTTGGCTCATCTGCTCCGTCATGACATTGCCAAGAAACTCATCGAAGTACGGAACGGTCCAGCCGCCATACTTAAAGCCACCACTGGTATCTTCGTTTGGCCCACCAGGTGCCTGCATGACGCCATCAAGTGTAATAAACGTTAGAACAATAATTTTTCTCATAGAATGTATTCTACCAGAAGTAACCCACCCAACGGGTCGGCGTGGGTATCCCTTGGCACCGCCACTAGGGCAGGAAATATCACTAGCGGAAGTGCCTTTTACTTTTTACAGGAAACTAAGACAAAACAGATTGCATGAGGCCAAAAGAGCAGGTGTGATGTTACTTTTGGCTTTTTCCGCCAAGTCTTCTGTGTGCCGGTAACGTCCCGTTAGCTGGGCTCTACGTATGAGGATTCAGCTCAGCCTGGTTCTCTACCGTTGACATGCCTGCCTCGCAAACTTATAATGACAGCCTGCGGAAGTTCACGCTGAATCAGACCGCACGTCCCTTCCTTTCGATGACACAACTCATTGATCAGCTTTAGAAGTTCCCAAACCACTTTTCCTGAGGAGGATAAGATGTATCAGTCCAAACCAAGTATCTCGATGATTTTAATTTCTATCGCGCTTGTGATCCTCACGGCGTGCAGCCCGGTGGCACCCACCGCGGCCCCTGAAGGTCCGCAAGCCACGGAGGCTCCGCCGGAAGCTCCGGTAACAGAAGCGCCGACCGAGGCACCCGCCGCGACAGAGGCCCCGATCAGTGTTGAGAACACGCTGAGCGTGGCTAGCAACATTTCTGACCTGATCACGCTGGACCCGGCCGTGGTTTACGAGTACAGCGGCATCCTGGTCACCCACAATGTGTACCAGACCCTCGTGACGTTCGTTGGCTCTGATCTCCAGACCATCACGCCGGGCCTGGCCGATAGCTGGGAGACCGTGGATGCCGACGATCACTGGGAGCTGACCTTCAAGCTCCATCCCGGCAACACGTTCGCCAGCGGCAACCCCATCACTGCTGATGACGTGGTGTACTCATTTAACCGCGCGATCGCAATCAACGGGCCCCCGGCGTTCCTGTTCACCGGTGTGGCTGGACTCACCGCTGACAGCGTGACGGCGGTCGACCCCGAGACCGTGCTCATCAACCTGCCCAAGACGGCCAGCCCGGCCGCGTTCCTTGCGGTGCTGACCAACACCATCGCCAGCGTGGTCGATTCCAAGGAAGTGATGGCCCACGAGACCGGCGATGATAATGGCACAACCTGGCTGCAAGATCATTCGGCCGGAAGCGGAGCGTACGTTCTGGATCACTGGACCAAGGAAGTGGAAGTGCTGCTGACGGCCAACCCAAACTTTAACGGGGACAAGCCGGCTCTCAGCTCGGTCCTGATCAGCCACGTGCCCGAATCGGCCAACCAACTCACTCAACTGCAAGTCGGCGACGCCGACATCGCCTTGAATTTGACCGCCGAGCAGCTGGCCACCCTCAGCGGAGATGCGACCAGCGTCCAAGGCGCCGACCTGCGCCTGTTCTACCTGGGCATGAACGTCGCCAAGCCCCCTCTGGATAAGGTGGAGGTGCGCGAGGCACTGCGCATGGCGATTGACTACGATGGCATCGTCAACGACCTGCTCTCGGGCAATGCCCAGAAGGTGCAGACCATCATCCCCTCCCCCATGTTTGGCTACAACAGTGACGCACCCTTCCAGCAGGATGTGGAGGGCGCCAAGGCTTTGCTCGAACAAGCCGGAGTCAGCGATCTCAACCTTGAGATGTTGATCCCGGACGGCGCTGCCCCGGGCGGCGTGCAGTGGTCCGACCTGGCCGCCAAGCTCCAGTCGGACTGGGACCAGGCCGGGATGACGGTCACGATCAAGCAGGTATCCTTTGCCGAACTGCTGGATGCGTACCGCGCCCAGGGCGCCGAGTTGGCGCTGCTCTACTGGGGTCCCGATTTTGCTGACCCCGACACGAATGTGACACCTTTTACCGACTATGAGGCGAACTCCATTGCCTGGCGTAACTCGTGGAATGATCCCGACATTGCTGCCCAGGCGAAAGCCGCGGCGATCATGACGGATGCCGCGGAACGCGAGGCAGCCTACAAGGAGATCACCGAGTACGTGCTGCACAACGGCCCCTATGCCGTCCTTTACCAGCCCGCTGCGCTGTTCGGCGTCCGCTCCACTGTTCAGGGCTTCGAGTGGAACCCGATGGGCTTTACCGACTTCTGGTCTATTATTAAGATTGCCTAGTTAACCCTTGCCAGACTAACCCACGCGCCGGCCGGCTGAAAAGCTGGCCGGCGTGATCTCGCCGCCTTCCGCCTGCCATGACCCTGCTCTCTTACCTGCTCCGACGGTTAGTAGGCTTCGCGGCTGTGTTGATCGGGGTTTCGATCATCACGTTCGGCCTGTCACACCTCGTCCCTACCGACCCGGCCGTTGTGGCGCTTGGTGACCACGCCACCGATGAGCAGATCGATGCCTTCCGCGAGAAATATGGGCTGAACAAGCCCGTGCCCGAGCAATATCGGATCTACGTTACCACCCTTTTACACGGCGACCTGGGGATCAGCCTTCGCACCCGGCGGCCGGTAGCCGATGATCTGCACGATTTCTTTCCGGCGACGTTTGAGCTGTCGCTGACCGCCTTAATCCTTTCCATCCTGATTGGCATCCCGGCGGGGGTGGTCTCGGCCACGGCGCGCAACCGTCTGCCCGATCATGTGGTGCGCATCGTGTCACTGATTGGCGGGTCTGTTCCTATTTTCTGGCTGGGCCTGATCCTGATCGGTTTCTTCTATGGCCGCCTGGGCTGGCTTCCAGGCGGCGCCCGGATCGACAAGTTCATCCCACCTCCTCCGATGGTCACAGGTCTGTTCACCGTGGACAGTCTGCTTGCCGGTAACTCAGAAGCATTTTGGAGCAGCGTGCATCACCTGCTCCTACCGGCGCTGGCTTTGGGCTATTTCTCCACTGCGATTATCGCTCGCATGATGCGCTCGAGCATGCTCGAGGTGCTGCCCCAGATGTACGTGCTGGCGGCGCGAGCCAAGGGTTTGCGCCAGAGGAGGGTGGTGTGGCGCCACGCGGCTCGCAACGCGCTGATCCCTGCTGTGACGACGATTGGGGTGACCTTTGGCAGCTTGCTCTCGGGTGCCGTGCTGACCGAGACCATTTTCAGCTGGCCGGGTTTGGGGCGCTATGCCACCAGCTCGGCGATCAACCTCGACTTCCCGGCGGTGATGGGTGTGACCTTACTCGCGGCGCTCGTCTACACGGCCACGAACCTGATCGTGGATGTGGGTTATCAGTGGCTCGACCCGCGGATCCGCCATGGCTGAAGTACTCGCCATGCCTGCACGCCCCCGCCGCCCGGCCTGGCGGCGCAGCCCACTGACTGTGGCCGGCTTAGCGCTGATCGTCCTATTGGCCCTGATCGCGATGTCGGCTCCGCTCATCGCGCCGGCCAATCCTCTCAAGCAAGTCCTCTCTACCCGACTGACGCCACCTTCGGCGGCACACTGGTTAGGCACCGATCAGCTCGGCCGTGACGTACTCAGCCGGATGATCTATGGCGCGCGCATCTCGCTGTTGATCGGGACAGTGGTTGTGGGCCTGGCGGCCAGCGTCGGCACATTCGTTGGGCTTGTCGCCGGCTATGCCGGCGGCTGGCTGGACGAGGGCCTGATGCGCCTGACCGACGTCTTCTTAGCTTTCCCCGCGCTCATTTTGGCCATGGCCATCTCGGGCGCGCTCGGTCCCAGCCTGATCAACGCCATGATCGCAATTGCAGTGGTAAGCTGGCCCGTTTATGCCCGGCTGGTGCGGGCACAGGTGCTATCGCTGCGCGAGCGCGAGTATGTGGAGGCGGCGCGTAGCCTCGGCGCTTCGGCGGAGCGCATTGTGTGGGGGCATATCCTGCCCAACACCCTGGCGCCCCTGCTGGTGCAGGCCAGCTTCGATATGGGCAGCGCGATCCTGTCTGCAGCCGGGCTGAGCTTCATTGGTTTTGGCACCCAGCCCCCCACTGCCGAATGGGGCGTAATGATCAGTGAGGGCCGCAACTACATCGCCACCCATCCCTGGCTGTCGCTATTTCCGGGCCTCGCAATCCTGTTCACCGTTGCCGCCTTTAACCTCATTGGAGATGGACTGCGCGACGCACTTGATCCACGCTTGCGTGGAACTGGGTAACTGGCGCTCGCTGCGCGCCAACCTCGTGGTCCCGCCGTGCTGATCGAAGAAAGCCCATGCATGCGCCGAGCAGAGACTTTTTCATGTCTTATCGTTTACCGAATAAAGCTCCCCTAATACAATGAAAAAGTTATCATTTGGTGTTGCCTTATTGCCAAAGACTTATCTGGATGGCAATCCATTATTTTGATGGAACTTCAGTTCTCCCAGTTGATCCAATCTGCCCGGCGCAATGCCGTGATTGCCATAGATCGGAAATTTATGACCCGAGTCACGCAGCTGCTTCAAAGTTTGACCCAATCCTAACGTTCCATATTCACGCGTGCGTGTGGTGTGATCGAGATCGATCAGCTCTGTCATAAATGTCTGGCTGGTGCCCGCTTCTTGCAACACGCGCCCATCGGGGTCGATGATGGTGGAGCGGCCGCCACCCCAGTCGCCGATACCATTGACGCTGAAGAAATAACACTGGTTGAACAGCGCGTTCGCCCGCGCCATAACCAGTTCGAGGGAGCGATCCGATGTCGGAGTCAAGGTCGGTTGAATGATGACTTCAGCGCCCATCCAGGCCAGCGTGCGCGCCACTTCAGGAAACCACATGTCATAACAGATACATAGACCAAAGCAGCCAACATCGGGGATTTCGAACACGCAGAACTGGTCCCCCGCCGCCGTCCCGGCTTCATAGGGTAGCCATGGAAACATCTTGCGATACTTCGCTATGATGTCACCATCCGGTGAGATGACCACCGAGGTGTTGTACATCTTGTCATCTTCGATTTCCCACATCGAGCCCGGGATGAGCCAGCGGTTCGTCTTGCGCGCCACTTCACACAACCGGTCAGTCTGCGGTCCAGGTACGGGTCCACTGTTCTTTTTCCACCAATCCTTGTCGTCGGGTGTGACAAATTGGACCAGCGCTGGCACGACCAGTTCGTGGAAGACCATCATATCGACCCATGGAAACTGTTTGCGGATGTTCAGAATGAGGTCAGACATCTTTGCAAAAGTTGCATCGGCATCCCAATGCACAACTGACATCTGCACACCCGCAATACCAAATAAACGACTCATGGAGTTCTCCTCATGCAACAAAATGACAGGCAACTTGTCTGGCGATGGTTTGCGCGGGATCTAATCCGGGTTCAGTGTCTCGACAAATTGCCTCTGCTGTCTTTTCCCACTTGCCTTGCAGGGTAAGTTGCCTTACTTCCTCCAGCAACTGTGAAAACTGGGTCTGGAGCTTGTTTTGCATGAAATGCCCTGATAGTTTCAATTTACTTTTACTCGGATTAACGCACCTAGTACGCAGCCATGATGATAATCGAATCTTATGTTTTTGCCAAAAATTATCTTCATTGTAGCCTTAAATTTATCCCCATGATTGTTTATTCTGACCTCTAATCTTCTGAGCATAAAAACCTAATTCAAATATGTTTGTCACCGCCAACCTTGCGAACATAACTATAGAGTGTGCGATACACCCAGTTACGAAAACCAATACGTCCTTCCTAATCGGTAACTACTCTTTACCCTTGAGCTCTTGCCACTACTCCATTAATTCACTATGGGCAGGCACGTTTTTCAAAAAGGCAGTTCGAATGGCAGGGTCGAATATCTTGGCGGCGTTGGCCATCAGCCGGTCATGGGCCTGTTGCAGCACGTCACTGGCGCGACGGTCTCCACAACCCTTGAGCACATATAGCAGGTCAGATCGATCTGAAAGGGTTCATCGACGCCTTCGAGTGGCTGCCGCGCCTGAAAATTTACAAGAAGCATTCACGGAATTATGAGTTTGCGCCTTCTTTCCACGAGCCTGTCCCATTAAAGCAAACATCCCGACCAATCACTTTCTGTTAGAGAGCAGTTCTGCCATGTTTCCCCGATGCTCAAATCGCAGCATCGAGATAAACTGTTCTTCAACTAAGCTATGTGGTTCGGGATTGGTCTTCGTAAGTGCCCCCACGGAGATTCGAATAACATCCCCCAATGGGGACTACGGTTTTACAAAATAAAAACTTCCAATAAGGAAGTCTGTGTGTAGTGCCCCCACGGAGATTCGAACTCCGGTTTTAGCCTTGAAAGGGCTGCGTCCTGGTCCACTAGACGATGGGGGCTTGCCATGTGCTGTAGGCAGATGAGCGGGCGGATTTTATCATTCCCTAATGCAATGGTCAAGCAATTTGTTATTTTTTTGTTAGCCCAAAGTAGAAATGTCCCCTTTCACCAAAGTTAAAATGTCCCCTTCTAGAAAGGGACAAGAAATGGACAAACTACTCGAGATGAGCACCAAAGAACTGAACCGGTTAGAGGTC
>Ga0136635_10000143_pt1 | contig 16702 bp, 17 predicted proteins | sample AntDrymeUQ852106_2_FD_105495 | JGI IMG/M metagenome (GOLD analysis project Ga0136635, IMG submission 105495) | Polar desert sand microbial communities from Dry Valleys, Antarctica - metaG UQ85 (21.06) | ecosystem: Environmental > Terrestrial > Soil > Desert | place: Antarctica: Dry Valley... | reverse complement strand
TGGTTGTACTCGCGCATCCGGCTCAGGTCGCCGACGTCGTGGACGGCGAGGACGGGAGCGTCGACCTCCTGCCCGTAGGCAGAGAAGCCGGAAACGTCCTCTCCGAAGAGGTTGTCTCCGGCGACGACCACGAGGTCGTCGTCGAGCCCCGTCTCGTCGAGCACGAAGGCGGTGTCTCCGATTGCGCCGAGACGGTCGTCGTTCGAGGTCGTCCCGTCGTTCACGATCGTGACGCACTCTTTCTCCGCTGCCCACTCCTCGAAGTGCGGGGTGAACTTCGCGTTCGTAACGACGATCGTCTCGTCGACTCCCATCGCCTGCAGCCGGTCGAGCACGTGGTCGAGCATCGGCCTGCCTCCCACCTCGAGCAGGGCTTTGGGCCGATCGAGGGTGAGGGGATAGAGCCGGGTTGCGTAGCCGGCCGCAAGGACGAGGGCCTTCATGCGTGCACCGCCCGCGGCAGCGAGACAGCGTACGGAGAGCGGTGAGCGCCTTCCTCCGTCACGATTGCGACGACCCGCTCGGGCGACGTCACGTCGAATGCAGGAGTCCCCGCCGGGTATCGGGTCGAGACTTCCGACGGATCGCGGATCCCGTGATGCCGAGCGGCCACTGCGAGACCATACGTGCCGACCTTAGTGACACAGTGTCACAAGGCATTCAGGGCGCCGACGTGCCCTCGCGTCCGTAGCGGTCTTCGATGCGGACGACATCGTCGAGGTGCGGTGTCGAGACTTCGACGATGAGTGTGTCCTCGAGCGCCGTCAAGCGGTGCACGGTGCCGGGCGGGCATCGCAGCGCCTCCCCCGGCCCGACCTCCACTACGTCCAGCTCGTCATCTCCCCTCCGGCCGAGCTCTAGCCGCGCTCGCCCCTCGTGGACGAGCCAGGACTCGTCCTTCACCTCGTGGTACTGGAGGCTCAGCGCCTCACCGGCGCGGATGAAGAGGAGCTTCCCCACGTACTGCTCTGCCTCCGCCCAGATCAGCTCCCAGCCCCACGGCTTCTCGACCCGCCGGGGCGAGAAGCCGTACGCGGCGCCCGGGTCCTTGCTCACGAGAATCGAAGCGCCTTGTCGGGGATCCGCTGGTCGGCGCCGACGCGGAGGCCGTGGTCGAGCTCGTTGCCCGCGCCGAGCACGGCACCCGGTCCGATCACGGCGAGGTTTCGCACCTCGCACCCGTCGCCGAGCTCTGCAGCGTCGCCGACCACGGAGCCCACGACCACCGAGCCGGCGCCGACGGTGGCACGCGCGCCCACGACCGCGTTCTCGACGATGGCTGCCTCGCCCAAGCGGGTCCCCTCGCCCACAACCGCAAGGCTGCCCACCCGTGCACGCGCCTCGACGACCGCGCCCGGGCCGACGTAGACGGGGGGCACAAGTCGCGCCCCCGGATGAACCTCGGCGCTGGGGTCGATGAGCGTGAAGTCAGAGCCGAGAGCTTCCCCCACCTCCGTCCTGAAGGTGCGCTCGAGGACGTCGCGGTGAGCCTGCAGGTACGACTCCGGCGTTCCGACATCGAGCCAATACCCGGGAAGGGCAACGCCGAACACCGTTCCGGCCTCGGCCAGCCGTGGGAAGACCTCGCGCTCGATCGAGACAGCACGGCCTTCGGGTACGAGCTCCAGCACCTCCGGCTCGAGGACGTACAGCCCGGCGTTGATCAGATCGGTGTCGATGTCCTCGGGGCGAGGCTTCTCGAGGAAGCTCTCGACCCGGCCGTCCGCGGCGATCCGCACGAGCCCGTACCGGCTCGGGTCGGACACGGGAGTGAGCAGGATCGTCGCCTTCGCGCCCGTCGAGCGGTGGAAGCGAACAAGCTCGGTGAGATCGGCTTCGCGAAGCGAGTCGCCGTTCAGAGCAAAGAAGCTGCTCTCGAGCTCGCGCGCGGCAAACCCGATGGCGCCGCCGGTTCCGAGCGGCTCCGGCTCGACGGCGTACTCGAGAGTGAGGCCGGCATATTCCTCTCCGAACGCGGCGCCGATCTGATCCGGCAGGTACCCGCACGAGACGATCCCCCGCTCGACGCCGTACCGGGCAAGATGCTCGAACGTGTAGGCGAGTAGCGGCCGGTCGACCAGCGGAAGCATGTCCTTCCGCGTCCGGTCGGTGAGCGGGCGGAGGCGCGTCCCCTGTCCCCCGACGAGGACGACCGCCGGGAGGCTCAATTGACCGCCCGCCCGATGCCTTCGTACTCGAACCCGTGCGCGCGAAGCGTCGCCGGGTCGAGCATGTTGCGTCCGTCGACCACGAGCCGGTTCCGCATCCGCGCTCCTGCTTCCGCCCAGTCGAGATCACGGAGCTCCGGCCACTCGGTCACGATCACCGCCGCATCCGCTCCCTCCAACGCCTCGAGCGCGGAGCCGGCGATTGCGACTCCGTCGAGCTGGCCCGTGGGATCCGCCACCGGATCCCACGCGCTCACCTCGGCGCCCTCGGCTTGCAAGCGGCCTGCAAGTACGAGGCTGGGCGCCTCTCGCATGTCGTCGGTACCGGGTTTGAAGGCGAGCCCAAGCAGCGCGATCCGCTTGCCCCGGAGCGAGCCGAGCCGCCGTTCGAGCTTGCCGACCACGCGGCGCTTCTGGAGCTCGTTGACCTCGATGACGGCCGCGAGCAGCTGAAAGTGATAGCCGGAGTTCGAGGCGAGCTGCTTCAACGCCAGCGAGTCCTTCGGAAAGCAACTTCCCCCGTAGCCGATCCCGGCTCGCAAGAAGTGGGGCCCCAGCCGGCGATCCAACCCGACCCCCTCTGCGACCTTCACCACGTCGGCGCCGGTTGCCTCGCAGACGTTCGCGATCTCGTTGATGAAGCTGATGCGCGTCATCAGGAACGCGTTCGCTGCAAGCTTGATCATCTCTGCGGAGTTGACATCGCTGCGAAGGATCGGCGCATCGATGTCTTTGTGCAGCTCGGCCACCACATCGCCGTCCGCGGGATCGAACGAGCCGATGACGATCCGGTCGGGGTTGAGGAAGTCGTTTACCGCGGTGCCTTCGGCCGTGAACTCCGGATTCGAGACGTAGCCGACGTTCTCGAGCCCACGCTCGCCGAGCCGGTGACGTACCGCACGACCGGTTCCGACCGGAACGGTGCTCTTCATGGCCAGAACGATTCTCCGAGCGACGCGCGGGAGTTCGTCTATGACTGTCCAGACCGCGGTCAGGTCCGCATCGCCCGAGTGGGTCGGAGGTGTGCCAACCGCGACGTACACGACGTCGGCCTCGGAGAGCGCCTCCTCCACTTCGGTGGTGAAGCTCAACCGTTCGCGGTTCTTCTCGAGCAGCTCCGCGAGCCCCTCCTCGTGGATCGGCACCTCACCCTGTCTCAACGCGTCGATCTTCTCGGTGAGGACGTCACGGACGACGACGTGGTGCCCGAGCTCGGCAAAGCAGGCGCCGGTGACGAGGCCGACGTAGCCGGCGCCGAAGACCGCGACTCTCAATCTCTCACTTCCCTCTCGCCAGCGGCTTCAAGCCCTTGGCGATCGCGAGCATCGTCTCGTTCGAGAGACGGTCGAGGAGGGAGTTGATCACCCAGTAGCGCGCGGCCTTCGTCCGCAGGACGACCATGTGCAGCTTCGGACCGTCGTAGTAGAGGTCGTAGATGCGGCCCTTGATCCGGCGGGTGTGACTCCTGTCCGCGAGCACGGGGGCTTCGTCCCAGTCCGTCATCTGCACCCCCCAGTACTCATTCGAGCTCATGCTGTAGACGAGCCGCACGGCCTTGTGCTTCTCCTTGGGATCGATCCAGTACATACGCACGGGCATCGTCCGGTCGGTCCACGAGCTCCGTTCGATCACGGTCGGGATCATCAACGGGAAGGAGACGCGGGAACGGCGCTCGCGCAGCAGGTCGCGAGACGCGCTGGGGGCAAACACGACGTTCGGCCGCTCACGCCGTGGAGTCTGGTCGATCGCGGCCGAAGCGAGAGTCCCGTGGAAGGTCTGACCGACAACGACAGTGAGCATCGCGCCGTTCGCGAGCTGGGAAATGTCCGCCGGTAGGCGCTTGATCTCCGCCGAGGCGAAGAGATTCGCGACTTTCGCAGCCGCCTGGCGGGCGCCGCGCGCTTTCGGAGCGTAGTAGACCTGGGTTCGGAAGTAGTCGAATCGCGGCGCGTTCGCGGGCAGGCCATTCGGCGGGGTCAGGATCTCGTAACCGCGCTCGCCGAGTTGGAAACCCGCGGTGGAGGCCGAGCCCGCGACCCCGTTCCCGTTCAGGATCGTCACGCGCGTATCGCGCGGCGCGGGCGCTCGGCGCTTCAACTTCTCGCCGAGCGCGACCGCGGTTGCCTTGTCCGACGAGTCGATGTCGGGATGGGTGAAGGTCCGAACGGCACGGATCACGTTCGTCGAATCCGTCGTCAGGTCGTTGATGCCCTCGAGCCCCTCGATCTTCGTCTGGAAGACGTGGCCACGCGGAAGCCCGTACGCGAAGAGCGCATAGGAGAGGACAGTGCCTCCGGGGACGTCGGCGCCACCACCCTGCGCGACCTGAACGTTATTCGTGATCGCGTTGACCACCTTCGGCAGCGCGAGCGCCCCGAAGCTCGACTGCACCTGAGTCTTGAACCCCTTTACGAACTGCTGCTGCCGCGCCACGCGGTAGAGGTCCGAGTCGGTGTGGCGGTAGCGGACGAAGTCGAGCGCCCGGCGTCCGGTGAGCTGCTGATAACCGGGACGGAGATTGATCGTCGCGTAGCCGAAGGGACCGCCACGGTCGTTGAAGTACCGTCGATCAACGTCGATCCAGACGCCGCCGAGACGGTCGACGATCTCACGGAAGCCCCGGAAGTTGACCGTGATCAGATAGTTGATCTGAAGGCCGGTGAGCCCTCTTACGGTTTGGAGCGATCCCTGGGGTCCGCACTCCTGATACGCCGAGTTGATCTTGCCGACGAACGACGCTCGGCCAGGGCAACGGACCTCGACTTGCAGGTCGCGCGGGAACGAGAGAAGCGAGATCGAGTCCGTCTCCGGATCGGCGCGCATGAGCATGAGCGTGTCCGAGCGCGACGGTGCTCCCTTGCCGTCCGTGAGGCGGTGGTCGTACCCGATCACGAGCGCCACGGCGGGCTGGCCTGGAAGCGGGACCTGGAGCTCGCGAGCTGCTCTCTTCACCGCGGGGTCCTTCGCCGCCACCGCTGCGACCGACTCGTGGAAGTAGAGGTAGGCGCCTCCCGCGGAGCCGGCTACGAGAACGAGCGTGGCGACTCCGAGCCAGAGCGCGAGCTGGCCGACCAGAGCCATCCGCGTACGGCGTTCTGGCGACGGCTGCCGGTACACGATGACGGGCGACGACGCGCCGGGAGGAAAGACGGGCGTCCCGTTTCCAGTGGGCTCCGCAGCTCGCCCTAGGCCTCGCTTCAGAGTGGTTCGCATGACAGCCGACGAGCGCCTGCCAGGCGCCCGTCACCGGAGGATAGCTCAGGCATAGGCGGTGTTTCGCGCTGCTACCGAGCGATCCCTACCGCTCGCGCCGAGCAATGATCAGATGCCAGTGAAGACGGCGGGCGCGACCGCGTCCAGCGCATCTGCCAGAAAGGCGATCTCCTCCGGTCTGCCGACCGTGATCCTGACCGCATCGGGGGCTCCGAACGGGCCCAGCGGACGAACGATGACGCCCTGCTTGAGCAACGCCTGGTTGACGGCGGCAGCGTCCCCCACCTCGACGAACACAAAGTTCGCCACCGCAGGCCCTGCCGGCTCGAGCCCACGCTCGCGCAGAACGGCATCAAGCACGGCCATCGCGTCGCGGTTGGCCGTCCGCCGGCGCGGTATCTCTTCGCGGTCTGCCAGGCTCGCGAGCGCGGCCTCCTGGCCGATGGAGCTGACGTCGAAGGCGCGTCTCACCTTCGCGATCGCCGCGATCACCTCCTCCGGCCCGACGCCGTATCCCACCCGCAGGCCGGCCAGGCCGAAGATCTTCGAGAACGTCCGCAGGACGAGCACGTTCAGCCCCGCCTTCGCGAACTCCTCGATCGCGTCGGGGTAGTCCGGATCCTCGACGTACTCGAAGTACGCCTGGTCGAGGACTGTCAGCACGTGCGGCGGAACCTGCGCGAAGTACGTCTCGAGCTCCGCACGGCTGCTCGTCGTCCCGGTCGGGTTGTTCGGGGCGGCGATGAAGACGAGCTTCGTGCGGGGGGTGATCGCGGCGAGGATGGCCTCGAGGTCAAACCGGTTGTCTCGCAACGGAACGCGCACAGGAACACCGCCGAGCTTCAGGGTGTCGAGCACGTAGCTGGGGAAGGACGGCCAGCCGGTGATCGCCTCGTCGCCAGGATCGAGCGTCACCATGGCGAGGTAGCCGATCACGGCATCCGCGCCGGAGCAGACCGTCACGTTCCGGAAGGGCACATCGTGTCGCTCGGCGAGAGCATGTCCGAGCCTCCAGGCGCCGCCGTCGGGATAGCGGTTGAGCTCGAGCGAAGCGCGCGCTATCGCCTCCTGTGCACCAGGGAAGGGGCCGAATGGCCCCTCGTTGGACGCGAGCTTGACGACGCGCTCGAGCCCGAGCTCGCGCTGAACCTCCTCTACCGGTTTACCGGGCTCGTACGGAACGAGCTCGGCGATGGCGCGGCGGATCACCGACGGATCGATGTCGCCGGGCCGACGACTCACGCCGCCGGAAGAGGCTCCGGGCTCCGGGCGACCTGCTCGCCGACGACCTCGCTCTCCTCGTCGTCGACGACGTCGACGTCTCCCGCTTCCGCTTCGCTGCGATGGCGGCGAACCAGCACCGCGACGAGTCCGGCGAGGATGCCTGCCGACATCAGTCCGAGGACGAGGTAGAGGGCGATCTTGGGAGCGCTCCGCTTCCGTTGCTTGCGACGTCGCTCGAGCACCTTCAGCGTTGCGTACCCGAGGACCGCGTTTCTCTTGTTGATGACACTCATAGGAGACAGGTTAACCCACGGGGGCCAACGTCAAACCGCAGCCTTCCTTCGCGGCGGCAAGTGGATCGCCCGCTCGAGCGCGACGAGCCCCGCTTCCTTGAAGGCTTCGGACAGCGTCGGGTGGGGCGCCATCCCGTCCGCGATCGTCTCGACCGTGGCCTCGGCGTCGAGGCCGACGACCGCAGCCTCGATCAGGTCGGTCGCGTGCGGACCGACGATCACGACCCCGAGGAGCTCCCCGTAGGTCGTCTCGTGGATGGTCTTCACCCAGCCCGTCGTCTCCCCCATCATCACCGCGCGCGCGTTTGCCACCCAAGGGAACCGGCCGACGGCCACCTTGTCCCCGTGCAGCTCGCGTGCTTGCGCTTCCGTCAGCCCTACCCCCGCGATCTCGGGGTCCGTGTAGATCGGGCGCGGCACGGCGAGGTCACCGATCTCAACGTCGTGCCCGAGGGCGTTCTCCGCGGCGATCTCACCCTCGCGAAACCCGGTGTGCGCGAGCTGCCAGTACCCAGCTACGTCGCCGGCGGCGTAGATGTGCGGGACCGAGGTCCGGCGGTGCCCGTCGGTCTCGATCCCCTTGCGTTGATCGAAGGTGATGCCGGCTTGCTCGAGACCGACCCCTTCCACGAGCGGCGCACGACCGACCGCGACGAGCATGAGGTCGCACTCGACCGTCTGACCTTCGCCGAAGTGGACGACCAGAGCGGAGCCGGTGTCCTCGACCTTCGTGCACTGCTTGCCCAGGTGCAGGATCACCCCGCGCTTTGTGAACGCCTTCTCGAGCTCCTTGCTGGCGTCGGCATCCTCGAGCGGGATCAGCGAGGTGAGCATCTCGACGATCGTGACCTCGGTCCCGAAACGCTGGAAGATCGAGGCGAACTCGCAGCCGATAATCCCGCCCCCGAGGACGACGAGGCGTCTCGGAACCTCGGTCTGCGCGAGCAGGCCCGTCGAGTCGACGCAGCGCGGGGACTCGAGCCCCGGAATCGGCGGGCGCATCGGATACGAGCCGGTCGCGACGATCGCGCTCGTGAACGTCACGTCCTCCCCGCCCTCGACCGCGATCGAGCTCGCGTCTCGGAACTGCGCGGCGCCCTTGACCCACTCGACTCCGTTGGCCTTGAAGAGCGACGCCACACCGTTCGTCATCTGCTTGACGACCCCGTTCTTCCACTCGTTCGCCTTTGCGAAGTCGAGCGACGGCTCACCGGTGACGACGCCGAGCTTGGGATCGATCTCGCGAGCGGCATGCAGCGCATGCGCGGTCTGCACCCAAGCCTTGGTCGGGATGCAACCGACGCGGAGGCAGGTCCCTCCGAGCTCGGGTTCCTTCTCGATACACCCCACGCGCGCCCCGAGCTGCGCTGCGCGGATCGCCGCGGTATATCCGGCCGGGCCGCCACCGAGAACGGCAACGTCGAATTCCATGGCGCGATCGTATCGAGCGAGCGTCAGAGCTCGCGACGCATGGTCACGCTCTCCTCACCATCCTCGTGGGCGCGCGTGAACCCGTGCTTCTTCTCGTAGTAGGAGACGAGCGGCTCGTTGTGTCGCTCGACGGCGAGGCTCACCGCCCGATGGCCGTCTACCTTCGCCCGCTCATACAGTGCGTCGAGAAGCGCGTCGCCGATTCCACGCCCGCGCCGACTCGGCACGACTGCGATCGCAAGCTCGGGCGTCTCCTCGTCCACAAACCCGTAACCCGGGTGGTCACGTGGAAACAGCCGGTACCACGCGGCTCCCACGGGGAAACCGTCCTCGATCGCGATCAGAGCTGTGTCGCCGGCCCTCCCCCAGCCCTTGACGTAGAGGGCCACCGGGCCGGGTCCCTCCCCCGGCTGGCGCTCACGCCAGTAGTACGCGTGGTGGAGCATGTCGCGCAGGAAGCGAACGTCCTGACGGCCGCCCCGGCGGATCAACATGCTCGGAGGCTACAACGCGAGCGGCCGCAAAGCGGCCGCCTTTAGGGATCTTCGCGCGAGCGAAATTCGCGCTAGCGGATTCCGGTCTTGCGCTAGAGGGCCAACGCGGGCGACTCGACCAGCGACTTCACCGTGCGCAGGAACTCCGCGCCCTCCGAGCCGTCGATTGCGCGGTGGTCGCACGTCAGCGTCATCGTCAGCGTGGGCCGGATCTCGAGGGCGCCGTCGATCGCGGCAGGGCGATCCTCGATCGAGCCGACAGCGAGGATCGCGACCTGCGGTGGGTTGAGGACGGCGATGAACTGCTCGATGTCGTACATGCCCAGGTTCGAGATCGTGAACGTCCCTTCTTCGAGATCGGTGATCTTGAGCTTGCCCTCGCGCGCTCGGGAGACGAGATCCGCGCGGACGGCCGCGATCTCGAGCACCGATTTCCGGTCGGCCGCTCGGATGACCGGAACGACGAGGCCGTTGGGAGTGGCGACCGCGATGCCGACGTTCGCGCGTTGGTAGCGATGAATCGCCCCGTCGACGAAGAGCGCATTCACCGCCAGGTGACGCTGAAGCGCCGACGCGACGAGGCGCGTGAGAACGTCGTTCACTGTGGGCTTCGTCTCGCCCTCGCGGAGAAGCTCCACCATTCGCTCGCGCGTGGTGGCGAGCTCGGAGGCGTCCGCGGTCACGGAGAGCTGGAAGACCGGGGCAGCCCAGGCGTCGGTAAGACGACGCGCAATCGTGCGGCGAATCGAGGTGAGCTCGACGACTTCGATTTCACTTTCGGCTTCGGGCCCTGCGCTCGGGACTGCGGGCGCCGCCGGCGCAGCGCCGTCGCCCGCCTTCTCCACGTCCTCGGCGATGATCCTGCCCTCCGGGCCGGTGCCGGTGAGCCCGGCGATGTCGAGGCCTTGCTCGCGGGCGATCCGCCGGGCCAAGGGGCTCGCTTTGACTCGCTCGCCTTCAGCGCGCGCGGTGGGCGGCGTGGCCGGAAGAGCTGCGGGTGCGGCGGTTGCCGCTTCCTCCCCTCGTGACACTGTGTCACCAGACGGCTCGGGCTCGGCTGGTTTCTCCTCCGCGGCAGGCGCCGCTGCCGGGGCGTCTCCGTTACCGCCCTGAGACCCTGCAAGGAGCTCGGACACGTCCTCGTCAGCCGAGCCGATGACCGCGACCGTGGTTCCCACATTCGCCTCGCCCTCCGGGACGACGATCTTGAGGAGCACGCCCTCGGCATCCGCCTCGACTTCCTGCGTCACCTTGTCCGTGTCGAGCTCGAAGAGCGGCTCGCCCTTCGCGACCTGGTCCCCTTCGGACTTGAGCCAGCGGACAATCGTGCCCGCCTCCATTCCCTGCCCGAGACGCGGAAGCTTGATCTCGGTCGCCATTGCTCCGAGCCTATGCCCTCGCGACGGTTCGCCGGATCGCGGCGAGGACATCCTCGACCTGCGGGATGACGTACTGCTCCATCACGGGCGCGAACGGGAGCGGCGCAAACTTCGAGCCGACGCGCTCGATGGGAGCGTCGAGCCAGTCGAACGCCGCGTGCTGGATCACCGCAGCGAGCTCGGCTCCGAAACCGCCCCGCACAACTGCCTCGTGCGCGGTGACGCAACGATTGGTCTTCTTCACGGAGGCGACTATCGTCTCCTCGTCCAGCGGGAGCAGCGTGCGAGGGTCGACGACCTCGACCGAGATGCCGTCCTTCTCCGCCCGCTCGGCCGCTGTCAGCGCGTCGTGGACGAGCCGGCCAGTGGCGACAACGGTGACGTCCGTTCCCTCGCGGTGCACGCGCGCCTTGCCTAGTGGAATCGGCTCGAGCTCGTCCGGCACCTCACCCTTCAGTGGGTACAGGGTCCGATGCTCGAAGAACACAACCGGGTTGTCGTCGTAGATCGCCGACCAGAGGAGGCCGCGGACGTCCTCCGGCGTGGACGCGAAGACGACCTTCAGGCCGGGAACGTGCACGAACCACGACTCGAGCTGCTGGGCGTGCTGCGCGCCGGGAGACCAGCCTGCCCCGCCCTGCGTGCGAATCGTCAGCGGCACCTTCACCTGGCCGCCCGACATCGTCCGGTGCTTCGCCGCCTGGTTGACGAGCTGCTCCATGGACAGCGTGAGGAAGTCCTCGTACATGATCTCGACGACGGGCCGCATGCCCTGGATGGCAGCGCCGATCCCGCTGCCGACGATCGCCATCTCCGAGATCGGCGTGTTGCGAATCCGCTTGGGGCCGAACTCGTCGAGGAGGCCCTGGGTCACCGCCATCGAGCCGCCCATCTCGGCGATGTCCTCGCCCATCAGGAAGACGGTCTCGTCCTCGCGCAGCGCCCGGGAGAGGGCGTCGCGGACAGCTTCGCGGTAGGTCAGCTCAGGCATACACGCCTGTCCGGAAAGTGGTCGCAGTGGATGGCACGCGGGACGCGCCAGGAGGCAAGGGCGCAGGGAGCGCCAATATGCCTGCATATTCGCGCATGCTTTCGGGGCCCCCAGGAAGTGCGTAGCACTTTCTGGGGTAGGGCTGAGGACGCCGCATCATGGTGCGTCACGCATGCAAGCCGCCCCGATCCATTTCTCGGGCAGGCGCGTATACGTTCGCGAGCGCGTCCTCGGGCTTCGGGTCGGTCCCGGCTTTCGCGAATTCGACGGAGGCCTCCACTTCGGCCATGACCTCCGCGTCGAGAGAGGCGAGCTCGTCCTCGTCGAGCTCGAGCCGCGCGCGTAAGAGCTCGATCGGATCTTTCGTCGCCTTCGTTTTCTTTATCTCTTCCTTGTCGCGATAGACCTGCGGGTCGCCGACGTAGTGCCCCACGAGGCGGTACGTGCGGAGGTGGAGGAGTACCGGCCCGGAGCCGGAGAGCGCGTGCTCGCGGGCGGCAAGCGCCGCGAGGTAGACCGCTTCGACGTCCTGGCCGTCGGCCTCGATCAACTTCATCCCGTAGGCCAGCGCACGCTTGCCGAGTTCGTCGACCGGGAGCGGCAGATGCTGCTTCGCCGGGGTGGACTCGGCCCAGCCGTTGTTCTCGAGGACGAAGATCGCCGGAACCTTCCAGAGCTGCGCCAGGTTCATCGACTCGTGGAACGTTCCTGCGTTCGTGGCGCCGTCGCCGAAGAATGCGACTGCGACGCGCTGTTCGCCGCGCATCTGAAACGCGAGTGCCGCGCCCACGATCCCGGGTATTCCGCCCGCGACGACCGCGTTCGCGCCCAGGTTTCCGACCTCGACGTCGTAGAGATGCATCGAGCCGCCGTAGCCGTGCGAGCAGCCCTCGACCTTTCCGTACAGCTCCGCCATGATCCGTTCGATCGGCGTTCCCTTCGCGATCGAATGTCCGTGGGCGCGATGCGTCGAGGCGATCACGTCCTCGCGCTCGAGGGCGGCGCACACTCCCGACGCGACGGCCTCTTGCCCTATCGCGACGTGCAGGAATCCCGGCAGCTCGCCGGCCCGAAAGCGCTCCTCCACCTTCTCCTCGAAGCGCCGGATCAGCAGCATCTCGCGGAAGAACCCGCGCAAACCCTCTTTCGAGACCCGCCCTCCGCCGGAGCCGGCCTTCTCCTCGACCGTGGTCATGAACCGGCCATTATGCTGATCCACCTTCTCCGGCGGCTGTTTGCTCGAAGGCGCGCGCGGGTAGCAAGCGGACGATGAAGGAAAAACGACGCAATCCCATGCTTCTCTTGGCGGGAGCGGCTGCGATAGGCGCGCTCGTCGCTCGAATGATCGACTGGCGGAGTCATGCCCATCCCCGGTAACCGCGGAATCGGCAGCGTGATCCACGAGGTCGCCGAGCGCGCCAGCGCGTTGGCGCGGCTCGAAGCAGAGCTCGCGATGCTGGAGCTGCGCAGGAAGATCACGTCGCTCGGCATCGGCGGGGCGCTGGTGACAGGCGCGGGAATCTTCGGGCTCTTTGCTCTCGGCTTTCTCCTCGCGACCGCCGCGGCCGGGCTTGCGACCTTCCTCGATGCCTGGCTCGCGCTGCTCCTGGTCGGAGTCTTCTTGCTGGTTTCGTCTGCAGTTGCGGCGGCCGTCGGCATCTCCATTCTCAAGCGGGGAGTGCCGCCGATTCCCGAGCGCGCGGTAGACGAGGCCAAACTGACAGCGAACGCACTGAAGGGGAACGGGCGTGGCTGACGCACGGAGCCTTGAGCTCGTTCGGAGTGAGATTGCCGTCGAACGGGAGCAGCTCGCCGTAGCGGTCGACGATCTACGCAGCCGGCTCGGCGATGCCACGGACGTGCGACGACAGGTCGGGTCGCGGATCTCCATGTTGGCGCCGGCGGCGTTCGCAACGGCGTTCGTGGTCTCGGGCGGCATCGGAGCGACGATGCGCTACTTCGCACGCCGCGGCCGCGACCGTCATTGAGCATGACCCCGGCTCGAATCGAGCCGAGACTCCGCGATTTCTCCCGGCGGGACTGGATCGCAATCTTCACGCGGGCAGCCAAGGAGTCGCTCGACGACGCGATTCCGATGACCGCCTCGGCAGTCGCGTACAGCTCGTTCTTCGCGATTCCCTCCACGCTGCTGCTCGCGCTCGGCCTCTTCACCCTCGTGTCGAGCGCAGAAACGATCCGCGACTTCATGGATCGCCTCGACGCCTTCATGCCGGCCGACGCGACGCAGCTGCTCGGGGACAGCCTGACACGGCTCGAGGAGCAGCCTTCGACGGGGATCGTCATTACGGTCCTCGGACTCGTGCTCGCGCTCTGGGCGTCGACGAGCGCGATGACCACCTACATGGCCGCGCTCACCAGCGCCTACGACCGCAAGGACAAGCGCAGCTTCGTCCGCAAGCGACTTGTCGCTCTCGGGCTCGTCGCGGTGATGGGAGCCGCCGTCGCGCTCGTCGTGTTCCTTCTGATCCTCGGCCCGTATGCCCAGCGTGGTGTGGGGAATCTGCTTGGAATCGAGAGCGTGCTCTCCTGGGCCTGGTGGGTCCTCCAGTGGCCCCTGCTCTTCGCGGGCCTTCTGGCAGCGTTCGCGGTGTTGCACTACTTCGGGCCCGACGTCGAGCACCGCAGCTGGCGCGTCGTCTTGCCCGGCGCGACAATCGCCGTGGTCGTGTGGATCCTCGTCTCGCTCGCCTTCGCCCTCTACACGGGCCTGTTCGAGTCGTACAACAAGACGTGGGGTTCGCTCTCTGCGGTCATCGTCACCCTGACGTGGCTATGGCTCACCGCCGTCGCCTTGCTCTTCGGCGGCGAAGTGAACGCGGAGGTCGCGGAACAAGCTGAAGTAGAGCCTCTAACACAATGAGGCCTCGTTGACGGTGCGTGCTGGGCGGTGCGAGGCAAGGACGCAGGGAGGGCCAATATGCAGGCATATTGGCCCCGACTGAGGACGCCGCATCGCGCCGCCCAGCGCGTGCCGGCGGCTCAGAGCTTCATTGTGTTAGAGGCTCTTTAGGCGGATCGACTGAAGTAAGCTGATCGGCCGATGCAAGCGGCGGGCCAGTGGAAGCTGATCGAGCGCGATCTCGGAGCCGACTGGGACGAGGCGCGCTTCTTGTTCTCGGTCGAAGATCCTGGTTCCATCGGAGATGCAGCGGCGGTTCTCGCCCCACTCGGTCCCGGCCGTGCGGGCGGAGAGCTCCGGTTCCAGATCAGGCGCGAAGGAGGAGGGCCGGACAAGGTCCGAAACCTGGTCGGACGCCTCGACCGAAAGCGAATTTGGGGGACGCTGACCCTGGTCGAGTCGCGCGCCGAGCCGCGCGCCGCGACTGCCGTCGAATCGGAGAAGGCGCTCGGCCTCGTGGAGAGCTGGGACGAAGCGCTCTCGCATCTTCCTCCGGGCTGGCGCGACCTCCTCTGCGAGCTCGAGCTCGACTCGACCGACTATCTGCCGCGCGCTGCTCTGCTCGGCGCACCGCTGAATCCGACGCGTAACCCGGAGCAGATTGCGTTGCGCTTTCGGGTCACTTCGGGTGTGGGCTATGGAACGTCACCGGGAATGGCGCGGCGCTGCCTCGAGCGCATCGCAGGCGACGGGATCACCGGACGCGCAAGCGTGCTGAACGTGCTTTCCGACACCGGAAACGAAGCCACATTGGGTCCGGTCTGGCGGATCGCCGGGCAATCCGTCTAGGCGCGAGAAGAGCTCTAAAGGCGTCGGCCTCAGCGGACGATCTTCGCCGACCCCCGCATTCCGAAAGCAGCATGCGGGTCGCACAGGAAACGGAGAGTTCCCGTCCGCTTCAGCGCGACTTTCCAGGTCTGCGTCCCCTTGAAGGCGAGGGGGCCGGTCTTGCGGTTGTAGCCCGGAGCCACGATGTGCGCGTTGTGATCGCTCCCGCGGTCACGGACGGTGACCGTATATGTGCCGAGCTTCATGCTCTTGACCGCTTTGCCGGCCGCGGTCTTCAGGGTAATGACTTGCCGCGGTCCCGCAGTCAGGAGCAGCTTGGTCTTCGCGGTAATCGCCGGCGACGCTGGAGGCGGGCTCGTAGCAGGCGGCGTCCCGACGACGAACTTGTCCCCGAGCGTCGGATGCGGGTCGCAACGATACGAAATCCAGATGGAACGTATGGAAGTCCGAGAGGTCGCGCACCTGGATGTCGTACGTACCTGGCTCGAGCTTGGTAACGCGGCCGCCCTGCCCGTCCCGGAACGAGATCTCGAACTCCGGACCGACGGTGCCGAACAACTTCGGGTTCTGAGCCTGTACAGCCGCTCCGTCCGCCGCACCGAGGAGCGCGGCGACGACGAGCGCGAGGGCGAGGGCGGCGGCACGGGTCATCGCTGCACCTTACGGGCCGCTCCCGCAATCGGATTGCTCAGGCCCTCAACTCCGCTCCGAAGTCCTCCGCCAGCGCAGTCACGATTCGCCCGCGTAGCTCGGCCGCCTCTTCGTCCGTGAGCGTGCGCTCGGGAGACTGGAACGTGAGGTGGATAGCGGCCGACTTCTTCCCTGGTCCGACCTGCTCTCCCCGGTAGACGTCGAACACACGCGCCTCGCGGAGCAGCGGCCCCGCCGCCGAGCGCGCGGCGTCCACCAGCGCACCCACTTCGACGTCCTCTCCGACAGAGACCGCAATGTCCTGGTGGATCGCCGGGTATGTGATCACATCCTCGTACGGAACCGGGTCACGCGCGGCGCCGGCGAGCTCCTCGAGGTCGAGCTCGAAGGCGCCCCACACCCCGGCGAGGAGCGCGGGATGGAGCTCGCCCACGACTCCGGCCTCGGTCTCCGCTGCTTTTCCGGGGTGGAGCAGCGGATGCTGCGCGCGTGACCAGGAAGCATCGGCATGGAGCGAGCGCAGGAGCGCCTGCACCACTCCCTTGACGTGGAGGAAGCCTCCTTCGGCAACGCCCGCGACGCACACGCGCTCATCCGGCAGCTCGTCGTCTCCTCGAGGGAGGTAGACGCGCGCGACCTCGAAGAGCGCGACGGGCGCGTTGCCGACCTCGGCGTTGCTTCGCGCAGTCTCGACCAACGAGGGCAGGAGCTCCGTTCGCAGCAACGCGAGCTCGACGGTGATCGGCTCCTGCAGCCGAAGCGCGCCTGCATCGCTGTCCCGCTCGACGAGGGACGGGGTGTATACCTCCGAGAAGCCGAGCGCCGCCAGCGTGTCCTCGATCCTCCTGTGTACCCGCTGCGCTCGGTCAAGCCGCCCGGACATCTCCCGCCGAACGGGAAGCGTGAACGGCACGTCGGCAAGGTGGAAGCGGGCGACCTCTTCGATCAGATCGACCTCGCGGACGAGATCGCGAGCGCGCCACGTGGGGACGACGTACTCGCCGTCGCGCCGCTCGTTTCCGAGCCGCGTCAGGATGTCCTCCTGCTCCTCCGCCGCCACCTCCAGTCCCAGGAATGCGCTCGCCTGCTCGGGACGGAATCGGACGACCGGCCGTTCGGGGAGCACACCCTTCGCGTCGGTGTGCCCGA
>Ga0136635_10000142_pt1 | contig 16859 bp, 13 predicted proteins | sample AntDrymeUQ852106_2_FD_105495 | JGI IMG/M metagenome (GOLD analysis project Ga0136635, IMG submission 105495) | Polar desert sand microbial communities from Dry Valleys, Antarctica - metaG UQ85 (21.06) | ecosystem: Environmental > Terrestrial > Soil > Desert | place: Antarctica: Dry Valley... | reverse complement strand
TTCGCGCCAAGAATTTGCCGCTAATTGGACAGAATATGCCGTGCTTTTGCATCCCACCGAACGCTTGCAGGCAATTGAAAGCGAAAAAATCTCCTTAGGGCGATATTTGCAGCCATTGTGGGATTATCGCCACATCTTGAAGAAAATCATTCTCACTTCAGTGTTGCTACCAATTTTTGGGCTGGTAAGTTGTTTATTTGCTCAGTTGTTTCTCGACATGATGCCATTTCAAAGCAGCGTCACATTAAATGTGTTTATCGGCAGCTTTCTTTTTTTTGGCATCTTGCGTGTGGCGTTTTCCGCAGTGCGGCAACACTTACTAGACTATTTTGCTAACCAAATCGACCTGACTTTAATCGGCAATTTTATTCGCCACGCGCTCAAGTTGCCGTTACGATTTTTTGCCTCTCGCCAAGTCGAAGACATAATCAGCCGTGTTCAGGAAAACCGTAAAATTCAACAGTTTTTCACGCGTCATGCCGTGAGTGCAATTATAAACGGACTATGCGCTTTTGTCTACATCGGATTGATGGCTTATTACAACTTGCCGCTGACATTGCTGGTTTCGCTCGTGATTTTAGCGATCGCAATTTTGAATTTAGCGGCAAATCCGTTGCTCAATCGAGTGTCGCGAGAAATCGCAAACTCAGCGACGACGCAAAATTCATTTTTAGTTGAAGCTCTTGCGGGTATTGCCACCGTAAAAAGCGCAGCAATGGAAAGGGAAATCAGTTCGCGTTGGCAAGAGCGCTTTATGGATATGTTGAAAGTGCGGTTTCAGGGGCAGAAACTAGCTAACAACTTGCAACTAATTAGCAATTTGCTCAATCACCTCGGTACTACGGCAGTGTTGTGGTGTGGAGCGACTCTGGTAATGAGCCACCAAATGACGATTGGTCAGTTTGTCGCTTTTAACATGGCATACGCTAATGTCCTCAACCCCGTTTTGGCTTTGGTGGGGGTGTGGGATGAGTTCCAAGAGGTGCTGATTTCCATAGAAAGGCTGAATGATGTCTTTGCTTGTCTGCCGGAAGAAAATCCCCAAAAACCGCTATCAGTGCTGCCACCGATTTCTGGTGAGGTGATTTTTGAGAATGTTTCTTTTAGTTACAACCACTCCGGACGGCACATTTTGCAAAATATTTCTTTTAAGGTGAAACCTGGTCAGACCATTGGCATTGTTGGTGCTAGCGGTGCGGGTAAAAGCACTTTAGTGAATTTGCTGGCTGGTTTATATCCTGCAAGCGCGGGACGGATTTTGATTGATGGACATGATATTGCTGATGTTTCTCTGCAATCGTTGCGAAGTCAGTTAGGTGTGGTGTCGCAAGAGTGTTTTCTGTTTTCAGGGACGATTTGGGAAAATATTACCCTGTTTGACTCACAGTTTAGTCTTGATCAGGCGATCGCTGCTGCCAAGTTAGCCGAAGCACACACGTTTATCGAAGCGCTGCACGACGGTTACAACACCCAAGTGGGACAAGGTTTGATGCTGTGTGATGAACAGAAGAAAAAAATAGCGATCGCTCGCGCACTTCTAAGAAAAATACGAATTTGGATTTTAGATGAAGCCACTGCCTCTCTAGATCCATCACAAGGTCGGTTTCAACAAAATTTAGCCCGGTTGACTCGCACCACTTTTATCATCCCCCATCATCTCGGTGTCGTTCGCAATGCTGACTGCATACTTGTCTTAGACCGAGGTATCCTTGTTGAGCATGGCACTCATCAAGAATTAATGGCAATTAACGGTATTTATTACCACTTATCTCAACAGCAATTACATCTGTAATCTCACTTGTATCAGGTTTTTTATGTCAACTTAAACACAAATGTTTTGAGAATACTTTAGTTAAATCCAGGACTTCACTTACTATAAATTACTAAAAAACGTAACGATTTACTGGCTCAATTTGCTGCGTCTTTTTTTGCCCACAATATCGTTATGGGTGTTTTATCGTATTTATAGATTTGTATTGTTATAGGTTATCAAATTATATCATCTTTGCCGACATTTAACAACTTGCTATTTGTATCTAATTACTCATTATTATGCAAAACTTCCAAGCTATTTATGGTGATTTTGCAAGAATGTCATACTGCCAAAGTCATTGCTATCAAGGATTTACCTGAAAAAATACCGCAACAATAATATTAAATTGTTTAAAAAAATTTATTTATAATAAGCATTAATATTTGTTTGACAAATGCCATAAATACGGTTCTATTTCCGTCTAATTAAGAATTTTATTTAATAGCAAACTTGACAATGAAAGCAACGAAGAAAAACTCTCAATTAATTATGCAGTGAGGGGTCTAACCCCTCTTTATGTAATTAATAAAGGACAAAATAGAAAGTTGCACAACACTTAAGTAAATCTCACAACAGGAACTGTAAATTTAACTTATAAAATTGCCAAAATGGCAGATGACATTAACACCAAAAAATAGTATAAATACAAATGTTACTCTTAACGATTGAAGATGAAGATTTTATCTTAGCTAGTCTAAGAACCATCGGTTTTTTCTTAAACCCTCCTAAAGAAACTGTAATTGTTAATACATATAAATATCAGGGAAAAGGCATTAAATTAGGAGTTGGCACAATTTTCATTTTTGACAAAACTGTATCTACCAAAAGCCACACGCAGACTTTCTCCTGCCAGTCATCTGTCATGACAAAAGGTAAAAATTTACCTTTGACGCACTACCAAGCAACAGCTTTCAAACTGTAAGTCTGAAGGTGGACTTACTTCTTTGCCTTTATACCAAAGGAAATCAGACAGCATTGCGGCAGGAGTAGTAAACAAACTTGATTACAAACAGTCGAGTTTTTGATCGCAGGTCAGAAAAAGTGGAAAAAATCATTTTAGTAAATACAGTCGAAACCTCAAGTCAACCAAGCAGTTCAGAAATTAACGAATACGGCAAAGTAGTTAAAATTGCCATCACAGATGGTCAGCAGATGCTTTTCTGCCAGGTGGTATTGGCAAAACAGAAGACAACCGCAATTACCACTAACTACTTAGAAAACACTACAAAGGCTCTTGAGCGCGTCTTAGCAGATGGGGAAACGTCTGTTAGAGGTTGCATTCAAGTGTCGTACAAACGTTTGCGCGATCGCCCAAATAGCCCTCCTGGATGCAAGCGGAGTTTTATTGCTTATCCTGTTTCAACAATCAGCAGATTTTGTCAACAAAAAATCAAGGTGCAAATCAAACTTGATATTGAGCGCAACAGCCAGTATTCAATCGCTCTTTCTAACGAGTCAGACGACTGCACCCAATCATTAACAACACTTCTGAAAAAAGCAAGTAGCTGCATGTAAGGCTCTTAGAAGATTGATAAGTTTCCGTTTAGTCACAAACAATCGCAGCCAAAGTTAGGCTGGTTTACTTCATCCAGGACACCTAAAACTATGAATCAAGAAATTACTAACATTAGTCACAAATTAAATAAGGCAATTAATCCTGAGCAATTAGACCAGGTAGTTGAAGCCATTCTTGCCGGGAAGTATTCCTGGGCTTGTGTTTTGATGCTACGTTTTGCCGGGTACAATCCTTTACATTACATTCCCTACCGCACCTATAATCGATTGCTCAAAGAAAACACCCAGCAGATAAGGTCAAATCAACAGCACAATGAAAATTTACAAATCGTCAAATCATCTTCCGAAAAAAGGTCTGAAGGTAATGTTTCACCCAGTTGCTTAAGCAAAATTAAAGACCTAGCTTATTTAGAAGTGGTTGGCAAACACAAAACAGAAATTCGTGGTCGCGGTCTAGATCAGCCGTTGGCAAGACAGATTGATGAATATCAATCCATTAAATCTGAATTACGACCAGAAGTAGCTCCAGAATTTTCCGAAAAATTCTCTAATTTAAATTAACAGTGCGTCACCAACTTATAGCTTTGGTAATTGAGAATAGGGCATGGGGAATAATTTCTATGCCCTATCAGCTTTCGCCAAAGCTATGATACTTATTAAAAACTCATGAATGAGCTTTCAAAATTAGTTATTGAACCGGAGGAGATTGTCAACTTCCTCAAAAGCCAAATGAATTTCAAAGAAGTATATCAAAAGATTTTGTTTCAAAAGGTGATCTGTCAGGTTGCACAAAGAAGAGGGATTATTGTCACGACAGAGGAAATTGAGGCAGAAGTAAATCGTCAACGTCGTGAAAAGCGTTTGGAGAAAGCTACAGACACTTTGTCATGGTTAACAGATGAATTGATTAGTTTGGATGATTGGGAAGTCGGAATCCAAAATCATCTACTGTCACAAAAATTAGCCCAAACCCTCTTTGCGAAAGAGGTAGAAAGTTTTTTTCTCCAAAATCGACAGAGTTTTGAGCAAGTTATCTTTTATCAAATTATTGTTGATTCTGAAAAACTGGCTCAAGAACTTTACTATCAAATTGAAGAAGGTGAAATTAGTTTTTATGATGCGGCTCACCTTTATGATATTGATGATAACCGCCGACAAAAGTGCGGTTACGAAGGAAAACTCTACCGTTGTTCTATAGAGGCAGATATAGTTGCTATTATATTTACAACAATACCTAAGCAGTTGATTGGACCGCTGAAAAGCGACCGAGGTTATCATCTTTTAATGGTTGAAGAGTTGATTCCTGCGGAATTATCACCTGAAAGATATCAAGAAATTCTTAATAATATGTTTCAGCAGTGGCTAACTGCGGAGTTAGACTATATGCTTAATTTGTCACAATTAGAAAGTTAGAAATCTTTCAATAAACACAAGCTAGTATATTAGGGCAAAAAAAAGTGACCAGCCTTGTTTTCTACATCCTCGATACACCACGACTTTTTACAGATGTTGGCTGGTCACTTTTTTCAGACGTTACACACTAGCTATGCTGAATCCTTAAAAATATGTTATTTTCATGTCTGGCGTCCAAAATAATCGCAGTTCTATAAATAAAACCCGCATAGCCAAATGGCAAAAGTAAAGCCGAATACGAAGTTGGGAACCGTTGATTTGTCTCAAGTCCACCTAGGTGGACTTCGTTTGTTTAGCCAAGGCAAGGTATTTTAAACCTGATGGTCAGACTTTATTATTTTCATACTTCTGATAGATGCTTAAATTGGAGGCATGTGTACAAGTAATAAATTTATGTTTTTACTACTTTTGGTAGATGCATAAATCTTATTTGTTATATCCATATCGGCTTTGGTAATTAAACCTTGGCAAGGATAAATAAAGTTTGACCTCAACAGATTTGAGTTAAAACTTGGAAATTATAAAATGCTTATAAAACCAAATATTTAATAAAATTTAAATAAAATTTAAGTATTGTATGTTATTCAAAACACAATATAATTTTTCGGTAAATAAAATATAAAATTGGGATAAAGATTTGATTGTTTTGTGATAAAACCTTGACTAAATACACCTAAATCTATTAAAAGAAGATGTGTGTGAGTCCCGACTAGAAAAATATGTTGCTTTGTAGCTGAAATTGACTTTTAAATTATTTCAGATTTATAAGAATCTGCTGATTATCAGAAAGGTCATGGTAAGCTAACAAAAAAGAAATATTTCACTAAGACCTAATCTTAGTCCTTTTTATCTTCAATGGCTAGAACAGTTAAAAACCCTCTTTGTTAATCATTCTTAACAAACTAAAATATTTGCAGGAGGAGCGACGCACCTATGATGCAAAGTTCAATAATATAATCAAAATAAGGCTTTATGACGACTCCAATAAGCTTTTTGATAATTCTCTGCTGAGAAATAATGTTAAAATTGCGAAAAGGTGTTTAGCATCACATTTTCGCCAAACTAGGACTGATGCACTTGATAAACAAGTTGTTGTGTGAATCAACTTAGTGTTTGCTGAATATTAAGTTAATGTTGTAAAGAATTTCTGAGCTTTTTTATCATTTTTATCCGGAAAAGTGCATAATTGGATTTTGATACACCCATTACGATATAGAAAGAGAATAAAAGCTCTCGATGTTTAACAGACCTTCAAATTTAGGAGGTGTGGCAGAACGAACACAATTAAACTTGCGTCAATGCATAAGTTATTAAAGCCTGAGAAATTCGAGGTTGGACTAGTGACTAATTGACCGTTTGAGGTGCATTTCTCAACTACTTTTGTTTATCAGGAACTCAACAGCCATGCTTTATGCATATTTTATCAGGGCTGCTTACCACTGCTGGGTAACAATTCGCTCCGCTGTTTTAAATTCCCGAACTTTGATTCGCTGGATTGAGGTAGGAATCCCAGAAGAAGGTAGAGTAGATTTACCACTCATCCCTATCCGTGCATTTAATGATTTTGCATCCACAAAAAGGCATCTAAACCTTTTATCTGATCTAGCAAAGTTTTCGGCTGGGATTTTGGTTGAGGAAGAAAATCAGAACACAACATCATGTGACTACAAGTCTTTGATGCCTGTATATTTCCAGATAAGCTAATTAACCTGCGGGAAAATTAGGCATAAAATGATACAAACCGATAGTAACCCCCCTAGACTCGCAAAGCATAAGGGGGAAACGAGCGTGTTAGTTGCACATCACTTGAGAACTTAATTAGCCTAAAAAGACTAATTAAGGCTTTTCAGCTGTAGAACTTTAGCTTGCCGGCTTAGAGAAACAGCTGAGAAGGACGAACTTGCCCACTTTGTACAGTTGACGACAACTGCATAAAATTATGTCACAATATTTCTTTAAAAACAAGGCTGTTGAGAGATCAGACTTGCAAAAAAGCGAATTTTTCAAGTTTTTTCAGCGTCCAGCTGAGATTGAGAGTCATAACATAAATTTGCAGCCAAAATATAGTTGTCAGAGAAAAACTATGTTGTTGGCAAATACGGGGAAATATCAAACCAAAATATTTGAAATATTCAGTTATTTCCCAGAAATAGCGCTCTGATTGGATTGCTGCTAGATGGAATGAGCGATCGCTACTTTATACCTAATCATCAATCTCTAGAGCGATCGCTCAAGCTTTGTACTTAACAAAAATTATCCTGCTCAGAAGAAATTCACTCTTCTAAGAATGTGGGAATTTTAGAGCTGCAACTAGCAATATAATATCAAGTTCGTCTCAACACTTGTATTATCAGCTTCTGTCGGTTGGTTCCCAGGTGTATATAAAGTGATTAACCGAACTTGATATAACTGCAAACTTAGTTTTCATTGGTCTATCAATTTGATTGGTCATTAGTCAACAGTCATTAGTCAAGTGTCAAAAATGCTTGAACTATTAACTCTTGACTATCATGTGAAACTTACAGGGGGAAACTGTGTTTTCACGGCAACAGTTAAGTCAACAACTCACCAAAATTTGGGGTGAGACGCTTTGCGACAGCGAACTTGACAAGTGTTTGGCAACGTTGGAAATTGTCGAAACTCCTGACTCTAAGCAGTTTTGGCAAGCAGCATCAGCAAAACCGGGAATTTACATTATCCTGGCAGGTAAATGCAGACTTTTAGATAGTGCTGATAACTTAATCACTACTCTTTCAGTTGGGGAATCATTTGGTGAGGTGACTCTGTTTCCCGAACAAGACTTGACAAATTACGCAGCTAGGGCTTCTGTTAATTTAAAGCTTGGCTATATCCCCTTTGAAGCGCTGGAATTCGTTTTTCGGCAACATCCAAGTATAAGCGATCGCCTTTTAGCCCGCGCTGAAATTTGCGATTTCCTGCTGAATTGTCACAATAGACACCAGGGGATGCTCAAAGCTTTATCTTTATTTGAACGACATCAACTAAAAATTGGCTCTGTTGATGCTTCATTATCTGAAGATAGCAAGCTGTGGTTGTTATACAAAGGTCAACTCAAGCACAAAGATAATTGCGTCACACCAGGAAATTTCTTGGTTCCAGAAGCCGAAAAACAAACGCAATGGATGGTTCCAGAACCTAGTATCCTTTACATTCTGAAGAATTCAGATGTATCTACCGCACTGCAACATTGTCCGCAATTAGCAGAATTTGTCGGTGAAGAACAACTACTTACTCAAACTACAAAGAAATCCAAACCGGAAAGAATCACTTCCCCCAAAAATGTTATCCCCTTTCGGCAGCGCGATAGTCAAACTGCTGCATATCGCACTGCCAAACCAAACTCGAAAAAATCACGCGCTTATTTTCCTTCTCCTAAGGTAGTTGCAGGGCATTTATGGGGACGTTTGAGCAAAAACTATTCCTTCTTTGCTCAACACAGCGCCTCGGACTGCGGAGCCGCCTGTCTGGTAATGATTGGTCGCCACTGGGGTAAGCGTTTTAGCGTCAATAGAGTGCGGGATCTCACCAATGCTAATCGTAGCGGTGCATCTTTGCGTGCTTTGGCAGCAGCAGCCGAAACTCTCGGTTTTACCACCCGTCCGGTGAAAGCGAGTCTCGACAAATTAGCAGAACAACCCTTACCAGCGATCGCACACTGGGAAGGCAAGCATTACATTGTCGTTTATGAAATCAGCAAAAAAAGAGTAATTGTCTGCGATCCGGCACTTGGTCAACGCAGCCTGACAGTAGCCCAATTCAACGCTGGCTGGACTGGTTATGCATTGCTGTTGCAACCCACCACCGAATTAGAAAACACCGAAGAAGCCACTAGCTCTTTGTGGCAATTCTTTGATTTAGTCAAACCTCACAGTCGGGTTCTATTAGAGGTATTTCTTGCCTCTTTATTGCTGCAAGTCTTTGGATTGATTACCCCAATATTTACCCAGCTACTGCTAGATAGAGTGATTGTCCAGGGCAGCAGCGTCACTTTAACCGCTATCTGTTTAGGCTTGATAATTTTTGGCTTGTTCAGCATCATCATGAACGCCGTGCGGCAATATCTGCTGTTACACACTGCCAACCGTGTCAGTGTGGCGCTGCTGGTGGGTTTTATGAAACATACCTTCCGCTTGCCTTTGTCGTACTTTGAGTCACGTTACGTCGGCGATATTGTTTCCCGTATCCAAGAAAACCAGAAAATACAAAGTTTCCTCACAGGGGAAACTTTATCCATCATTCTGGATTTGTTCTCAATAGTTATCTATTTGGCTGCGATGTTCTGGTACAACCAAAGCATGACATTCTTAGTGCTGTTGATTGTGCCGCCATTTTTTATCTTGGCATTGGCAAGTACCAACATTTTGCGCCGGATGTCTAGAGAGATTTTTAATGCCGGAGCAGAAGAGAATAGCTATCTAATTCAATCACTCACAGGTATTCGTTCTGTGCGCTCAATGGCAATTGAGCAGACAGTGCGCTGGCATTGGGAAGAACTGCTGAATACTTTGGTGAAAAAAGGCTTCAAGGCGCAGATAATTGGCATTCGCTTGCAAATTATCAGCGGCAGCATCGATACCTTTACATCTACAGCATTGCTCTGGTATGGGGCATGGTTGGTGATTAATCATCAACTCACCATCGGACAATTAATTGCCTTCAATATGTTGATGGGCAATGTCATCAGTCCCTTCAAGCGATTGGCAGGAGTTTGGAATCAATTACAAGAAATCTTCATTTCTGTGGAACGGCTGAATGATGTCTTAGAAGCGGAACCAGAAGAAGACTTGCTTACCTCGGACCGTAAATCTTTAGGCAAACTTCGCTCTCACATCCGCTTTGATAACGTCACTTTCCGCTATCACCCAGAAAGCGATATCAACATCTTAGAAAATATCAGCTTTGAAATTAAACCAGAGCAAATGATTGCGGTGGTTGGGCGTAGCGGAAGTGGGAAAACAACACTTTCTAAATTAATTTTGGGTTTATATCCGCCGACAGATGGCAAAGTTTTAATTGACGGTCATGATATCAAGGGTATAGCTCTGCGATCGCTCAGAACGCAAATCGGTGTCGTCGATCAAGATAACTTTCTGTTTGGCGGTACAATTCGCGAAAACATCGCTATAGCTCATCCAGATGCCTCCCTAGAAGCAATTACCGAAGCCGCGCATCTAGCAGGAGCAGACGAATTTATTCAACAATTACCAATGGGTTATGAAACCCAAATAGGTGAAGGTGGCGGAATGCTGTCCGGTGGACAACGCCAACGTTTAGCGATCGCTCGCGCTTTGCTTGGTAATCCGAGATTATTAATCTTCGATGAAGCCACCAGTAATCTCGACGCCGAATCTGAACGCATTATTCAGAACAATTTAAAAACAATTCTGCAAGGGCGGACAAGCTTAATCATAGCCCATCGGCTTTCCACCGTGCGGAATGCTGACTTAATTCTCGTATTAGATCGCGGTGTCTTAGTAGAAAGCGGTACTCACGACGACTTAATCGCCAAGAAAGGTCATTACTACTATCTCAATCAACAACAACTTGCCCAAGCAGGTTGAGTCAGGAATTGTAGAGACGCGATTCATCGCGTCTGGTTGTAGAGACGCGATTCATCGCGTCTGGTCGTAGAGACGCGATTCATCGCGTCTGGTTGTAGAGACGAGGAACTCTCCCCATCCCCATCGTGGAAAGGAAACTATGCCACACCCATCACCCAATTCATCCGCCTTTGAGCGTGCAGATGAAGACCACGGTTACATAAAGCCTGGTGAATATATTGAACCCAATCATCAGGTAGAAGAAGCAGGTGAACTTAAGGAATGGTTCTACGGAACTGAAGAACTGTTAGATGCCTTACCTAGAGTTTGGACACGCTCTTTGCTGTATACGCTAACTGGTTTTGTCGTTCTTATCTTACCTTGGTCAATTCTCTCCAGAATAGACGAAACCGGAAGCGCTAAAGGACGGATAGAACCCAAAGGAGCAACCCAAAAATTAGATAGTCGTTCTGGAGGTAGCGTCACTGCTGTCAGAGTCAAAGAAGGAGACACCGTAAGAACAGGGCAAATTCTTCTAGAACTCGAATCGGATGTTCTGCGAACAGATTTGCAACAAGCAGAAGCCAAGCTTTCTGGACTACAAAACCAGCAGACGCAACTGGAACTACTCAAAAACCAATTACAGTTGGCAATTAGCGTTCAAGAGCAGCAAAACAAATCTCAAGAACTAGAAAAAATTGCCCAAATTAACCAAGCGCGGCAGAATCTTGATGCTAAAGAGAGTAGTTACAACCTACAAAAGTTAGAAAAGCAGTCATTAGTCAATCAAGCGCAGCAACAGATTAGCACCAGTCAGAATGACCAGAAGTCGGCTCAAAGTCGTTTAACTATAGATTCAAGACAAGTTGAGCGCTTTAGCCAACTTGTAAAGGATGGTGCGGTTTCCGTAAACCAAATTGACCAACTCCAAAAAGAAGAACAAGAAAGCAAACGACTTTACGAGAAAGGAAAATCCGACGTCAAACAAGCAGAATTACGTTTAGCTGAAGAACGAAGTCGCTATCAGACAACAGTCAACCAGTTGGAGTCTGACATCAAGCAGGCAAAACTGAGACTGCAAGAAGAGCAGAGTAGCTATCAAAGCGTAATTAATGCTGGGAAACTAGCTGTGCTGAGAACTGACGAACAGTTCAAATCGCTAATTAGACAAATCAGTGATGCGCGATCGCAAATAGCCCAAACCAAAAGCCAGATTACATCCTTAAAGTTGCAGTTAGGGCAAAGAGTAGTGCGATCGCCTGTTGATGGCATGATTTTTGAATTCCCAGTCTCCAAACCAGGAGCAGTATTACAACCCGGTCAAAGGATTGCCCAAATTGCCCCGAAAAATGTTGGCTTCGTACTCAAAGCGAATATGCCCAGTCAAGAAAGCGGCTTCTTGAAGGTAGGAATGCCAGTAAAAATGAAATTTGATGCCTATCCATTCCAAGAATATGGAATAGCTCAAGGGCGTGTCAATTGGATTTCACCTGACACAAAAGTGCAGCAAACACCCCAAGGCAAGACCGAAAGCTTTGAATTAGAAATTACCTTAGATAAACCTTATCTTCAGAATGGCAATCAACGCATTCAATTAACCGCCGGTCAAACAGCAACAGCCGAGGTAATTGTTCGCCAGCGCCGCGTCATTGACTTAATCTTAGACCCATTTAAGAAAATGCAAAAAGGGGGTATGGAACTTTAATCAAATGTACTCATATTTCGTATTCGTAGTGAGCGGTTTACCCTTCGGGTTCGCCAGTCGCTCATGGGGGAAACCCCCAAGACCGCGCTGGCTCACCGCTCATCTAAGCACTCGTGTGTGCTTACTACAATTCATCGAGGTATCATATCATGTCCACACTTCTAACTATTTCGCCTGAAGACATAATTCACAGCATCAAACTATCTTGTCAAATTCCTGGTGTTGTGGAGGCGATCGCTACACAAAAAATTATTCTCGATACTGCAACACTTGCAGGTATCAAAGTCGCAGAACAAGAACTTCAGCAAGAAGGAGATAGGCTACGATTTGCCCGGAAACTTGTTAAAGCAGCAGACACCTTAGCATGGTTAAAAAAACATCATCTTTCCGTCGATGACTTTGAAGAGTTAGTTCATAACGACATCCTCGCAAAGAAGTTAGCAAATCATCTCTTTGCAGATAAAGTCGAAGCGTTTTTTTATCAAAACCAACTTAATTATGTTGCTGCCGTTACCTATGAAATCATCTTTGATGATAGAGACGTAGCGTTGGAATTATTTTATGCGCTGCAAGAAGGGGAAGTTAGTTTTCAAGAAATCGCCCGCGAGTACATTCTAAATCCAGAAATCCGCCGCGCTGGTGGATATCAAGGAATCAGAAGACGCGGAGAATTTCGCCCAGAAATAGGTGCGGCTGTATTTGCTGCTACTCCGCCAGAGATTCTCAAGCCAATCGCCACTCCTAAAGGAGTTTATCTAATTTGGGTTGAAGAAATAATTCAACCCGAATTAAATGAGGAGTTGCGTCAAAAAATAATTACAGAATTGTTTTCTGATTGGTTAAAGCAACACATCGAGAAGATGGAAATTATCACTCAGTTAGACTCGGATATTAATTTACAACCATCTGAGTTACAACCATCTCACTAACTGCTAACGCTAATAAGGTTTCAGCCAGTTTTAAAAATTAATCTGGACATAATTCATAATTAGAAAATTAATTACTAATTATGGATTAGACGGTGCGTTAAGGCTTACGCCTAACACACTCTACATTTTCGGCTTTTTATGTTTAGTTATTCAACTAAAGGCATGAGGTTTTATTTATTAAAAACAGAGTAAATTAAATTGAATATTGCTACTTTTAGTCATAACAAAATACTTGTTTTGACTGTTTTCACGCATCTATTTGTTAATAATAATTAGGATACTAAATTATATATTTTTAGTTATGATAAAGCGGTATTTGTCTAATAATAAATAGGAATAAATAGTTGATTTTTAAATTAGATATTGTATATTGATAAATGTAAGCCAAAGAAAAAAACGCTTACATAAATCAATTCCCATAACAAGTTCAATATTCCCAGGAGAAACCTATGATTATCTCAGACTTGAACTACTTGGAAGCTAGTGAAGGATCTTCTGTTGTTGGTGGTATCTATTTAGGTAGTGGTTACAGCTACAAAACAACATCACTTTATGTTAACGAGTACCTTTCTATCAACAAATACATTGGTTCAAAGGTAGATGTTAAAGGCAATGCAGCTACAGCGGAAGCTGAGGCTCAAGGTTACGACACCGTAACCCAAACCTTTGCTTTTACCACTCCATATTCTTCTAATAGCACCTCTATTGCTGCTAGCAACTAGTAACTAGAGATTAACAACAGCCAGAAGCTACACAGCTTTTGGCTGTCTTAAAATCACCTAGCTACTAACACTGTTAAAAATTTAATTAGTACCAGTTTTCTGTAACGCAGCGTGCATTTGCAATTTCCCGCTGAGGCATATGATTCTGATAGTCATGCAGAAGGTTTAAGCTACAGTTACACTAATCGGTACAGTTTTAAGGCTAGTGCGACTTCATCGTCTGTAAGCAACTAAAAATTACTTTGAGTTAGACGGCTATAGATGCCTCCTCTAGCTCTTTGTTTCATTGATTTGCATCTTAGATGAAAATCGCTGAAAGCTTTTAAAAAGCTTTCGGCGATATATCTATTTCAAAAGGGTGCTTCAGAAATCTATTAAAACATTTCCAGGGTGTTTTATGAGCAGATTAAAAATTTCCGATCTCAGTTTTTGTGACAGTGAACTTTCTACTAACAGTCAAGTGGAAGGCGGATTAAAATTTACTTTCTACTTTCCTAAACTCAAGCTGTTAACTACGATTAAAAATCCTGATGCGGGCTACACTACAGAATACTTCGGTGACGAAAAAACTGGTAACTATGGATATATAGTCTCAGATAAAGGCGGCAAATTTTTCGCAGGCACAGCATTTGGTACTCTTGATAATGGTGGTAGATATAGTGCATCTTTTGCAATGAGTGGCAATTTTGTTCAAGGTTCTAGTACCTAGGAGTTTCTAAACCTTCCGTAACTTGTTTGTAATGCAATAGGTTGTAAAATCATGGCTCGCTATCAAGTTGTAATCAAACGTATAGTCTCACCTGATGGCAAAATGATTGCTGAGGTAAAAAGCGTAGCTACAGCATCAGGCGATAATCAAGGTGAGATTAAGCAAACAGTTTCAGTCAATATTTCTTCTAGCGCTAGTTCTAGCAGTTCTTCATCAAGTAGTTCTTGTGCTAATTAGAAAGACATAATTAAACGCTACTACGTCATTACGAGTGGAACGAAGTAATCGCAGGGGTTTGGGATTGGTTCCCTTCCCTGCGGGACGCTACCGCGAACAGTCGCACTGACACCACTTATTTTTGTCCACTTACTTAATTACTCCCTTTCCGCTACAAAATTACCTATCTTCTTTTTCTTCTTCCTTCGTGTCCTTCTCTTCGAGACGCTTCGCGAACGTGCCTTAGCGGTTCGTTAGATAGGTATTCTTCGAGCGGGAAGGGAGTAGTCGTCATTAACCACATACACCTTTTACATTTACCTGGAGGAGCAATATTATGTCTGAGAATGATAAACCAGGTTTAAATTCTCAAGCAGTACCATTCTTCGCTCGTTATTTAGAAGGGCAATTCTGCGAAGATTTGTCGGAAGAAGAAACAGAAACAGTTCAAGGTGGTACTACATTTGTGACGCTAAAATACCCCTCTGATAACGAAGAAGGCGGTACTGGTGGAGGAATTATTACTAACAAATATCGGTTTGATAAAGACGATTGGGGTGGAGGAATTGTCACCAAAAAGTTTCCATCAGATGCTGATGAATATGCTGTAACACAAAAGTATCCATCGGATGGAGACGATCACGCTTTTCCCATAGATTAAAGCTTTGATTCATTTGTAGTCAAACCTAAAGTTCTCAACTTTGAGAGCGCTTTAGCGCTCACTACAAAAGTTTTATGCACTTATCGCGTGACGTTGTTTTATTAATTACCCACAGTGGTGATTTTTTCACAGTAGATAGAGTAGCACAAGCTGTATCAAAACGCGGCGCACAACCGTTTCGCTTAGACACTGATAAATTTCCGCTGCTAGTGAAACTAAAGGCGCAATTGAGCAGCCAAAGCAGTTACAGACTCGAATACAATCAAGCATCTTCTCATCTACATTCTATTGATAGCAATCAGGTAGTAGCAGTTTGGATGCGTCGAATCTTTGCTCCCCAGATGAATACAGAATTGGCTCCTCAATTCCAAACAGCTTGCGCTAGAGAGTCATTGGCAACTTTAAATGGTTTTTGGGACAGTTTGCGCCAAGCGCGTTGGGTAGATAATTTACAGCAAATTTCTGCTGCGGAAAACAAGTTACATCAACTGCGGGTAGCATCTGAGGTTGGTCTTATTATCCCTCGGACTCTTGTCACCAACAATGTTGAATGTGTGGAGGAGTTTTTCTCTGAGGTGAAGGGGAAAATAGTCACTAAACTGTTAACTCCTATTTCCATGAGTATGAAAGGCTCCCCTTTCTTTTTTTATACCAGCGCTGTCAAAGAAGAAGACTTGGTTGATGGGGAAACACTGCGGTATTGTCCGATGGTTTTCCAAGAAGAAATACCTAAACAATGGGAACTGCGGGTGGTATTTGTCAATGGTAATTTCTTTGTGGGAGCGCTAGATGCTTCTGTTTACAATGCATTTACTCTTGATTGGCGTTGTGCGAAAACCGAAGCTTGTGTATGGCAACCCTACGAACTGCCGATTGAAGTCAAACTTTCTCTTAAAGAGTTTATGGCAAGGTTTGGGCTACTTTTCGGAGCCTTTGATTTTATCGTTACACCAGCAGAAGAATACGTTTTTTTAGAGATTAACCCGGTAGGGGAATGGGGAATGTTAGAGCGAGATTTGGGCTACCCGATTTCGGAAGCGATCGCACAGGCGTTGCTTTCATAAAGAATTTAATTTAAAATCATGCATTTCGATCATGACAGTTTTAATAATTACCCATAGCCAAGATAACGAAAGCATTCCTTTGGTAATGCAAGCGATCGCAGCCCAAGGAGGAAAGGCATTTCGTTTTGATACAGACAGATTTCCGACGCAAGTACAGCTAAATGTCTATTACGGCAAACAAAAAGAGCAGCTAATTATAGTTGATGAAGATAAAAAGTTAGATTTAAGTGAAGTATCAGCAGTTTGGTATCGACGAATTGCGATCGCTGCCAGAATTCCCAACACGATGGACTCGCAACTAAGACAAGCCTCTGTTCAAGAATCTCGCGTAACCATTCAGGGGATGATTGCCAGCATACCGGCATTTCACTTAGATAGATTGCCAAATATCCGTCATGCCGATAATAAACAGCTACAACTACAAGTAGCACGAATGCTAGGTTTAGATACACCACGCACGCTGATTACAAATAACCCCCAAGCAGTAAAGGAATTTTCCCAAGAGTGCGAGCAGGGTATGATTGCGAAAATGCTCTCTTCCTTTGCTATCT
>Ga0136635_10000141_pt1 | contig 16888 bp, 14 predicted proteins | sample AntDrymeUQ852106_2_FD_105495 | JGI IMG/M metagenome (GOLD analysis project Ga0136635, IMG submission 105495) | Polar desert sand microbial communities from Dry Valleys, Antarctica - metaG UQ85 (21.06) | ecosystem: Environmental > Terrestrial > Soil > Desert | place: Antarctica: Dry Valley... | reverse complement strand
TCGCCGGGCAGGCCCGCGCGGAGCCGCTCACCCGACCACGGCCCGGACATGCCGACCTGGTCGGTATGCAGAAGTACGGGTTCGACGAGGCCCGCCCGGTGCTGGAGCGGGCCAGCGCACGCGAGACTGCCGCCCGGGTCGCGATCGGGGAAGTGGCCGCCGCACTGTTGAGCGAGGTGTGCGGCGCCCGGGTGCTCAGCCACGTCGTCGCCATCGGCCCCGTACGGGTGCCCGCCGGGACGGTGCCCGGCCCGGACGACCGGGACCGCATCGACGCCGACCCGGTGCGCTGCGCCGACCCCGGCTCGGCGGCGGCGATGCTCGACGAGATCGACGCCGCCCGCAAGGAGGGCGACACCCTCGGCGGGGTGGTCGAGATGGTCGTGCACGGGCTGCCGCCCGGGCTCGGCAGCCACGTCCACGGCGACCGGCGGCTGGACGGCCGGCTGGCTGGCGCGCTGATGAGCATCCAGGCGATCAAGGGCGTCGAGGTCGGCGACGGCTTCGAGCTGGCGAGCAGCCGCGGGTCGCAGGCGCACGACGAGATGGCGCCCGCCGAGGGCAGTGATGGGCCGCGGGTGCGCCGGCTGTCCGGCCACTCCGGCGGCACCGAGGGCGGCATGTCGACTGGCGAAGTGCTGCGTGTACGGGCGGCGATGAAGCCGATCTCCACCGTCCCGCGAGCGCTGCGTACGGTCGACGTGTCCACCGGCGAGGCTGCGACCGCGCACCACCAGCGCTCCGACGTCTGTGCGGTGCCCGCTGCCGGAGTCGTCGCCGAGGCGATGGTCGCGCTGGTCGTCGCGGACGCGCTGCTGGAGAAGTTCGGCGGCGACTCGGTCGCGGAGACCAAGCGCAACCACGACGCCTACCTCGCCGGTCTGTGAGCTCGCCGGTCGTCGTGCTCGTCGGTCCGCCCGGGGCCGGCAAGACCAGCGTTGCAGCGACGGTCGCCGCGGCGCTGGGGGTCGACGTGCGGGACACCGACGCGGACATCGAGGCCGCACAGGGTCGCACCGTTGCCGAGATCTTCGTCGACGATGGTGAGCAGCACTTCCGCGGGCTCGAGGCCGTGACGGTCGCGCGCGCCCTGGCTGAGCACGACGGCGTGCTTGCCGTCGGCGGTGGTGCGGTCCTCGACGCCGACACCCGTACGGCGCTGCGGTCGCACCGAGTGGTGTTCCTCGACGTCGGGCTGGCCGAGTCGTCCCGCCGGGTCGGGCTGTCAGCCTCGCGTCCGCTGCTGGTCGGCAACGTGCGTGGCCGGATGAAGGCGCTGCTCGACCAGCGGCGCCCGCTGTACGCCGAGGTCGCCGACCACGTCGTCGACACCGACGGCCGCGACGTCGACGCGGTGGCGGCTGAGGTGCTCGCGCTGCTGAACGAGCCCACGATCATCCGCGTCGACACCCCGAGCCCGTATGACGTGGTGGTGGGCCGTGGCCTGGGCGAGCGGCTGCCCGGCCTGCTCGGCACCGACGTGCGCCGGGTGGCAGTGCTGCACCCCGAGTCTTTGGTGGCCAACGGTGCCGCGGTCCACGCGGCGCTCGCCGACCACGGCTACGACACGTACCTCCTACCGGTCCCCGACGGTGAGCGAGCGAAAACTGCCGAGGTGGCGGCGACGTGTTGGGCTGTCCTCGGCGGGCACGGCTTTACCCGTACGGACGCGGTCGTGGGCGTCGGCGGTGGAGCGACCACCGACCTCGCTGGCTTCGTTGCCGCGACCTGGCTGCGTGGCGTCCGCGTTGTGCACCTGCCAACGACGCTGCTGGGCATGGTGGACGCGGCGATCGGCGGCAAGACCGCGATCAACACCACCGCGGGCAAGAACCTGGTGGGCGCCTTCCACCAGCCGGCCGGCGTGCTGTGCGACCTCGACGCGCTGCGGACGTTGCCGCCGGTCGACCTCGTCGCCGGGCTGGCCGAGGTGGTCAAGTGCGGGTTCGTCGCGGACCCCGTGATCCTCGACCTGGTCGAGACCTCGCCCGACTTGGCCCGTGACCCGGCGTCTGCGGTCCTGCGGGAGCTGGTTGAGCGCGCCGGACGGGTCAAGGTCGACGTCGTGGTTGGCGACCCACTCGAGACGGCCGGCGAAATCGGCCGCGAGCGGCTCAACTACGGGCACACGTTCGGCCACGCGGTCGAGCAGGTCGAGCGATACGCGTGGCGGCACGGTGACGCCGTCGCGGTGGGGATGGTGTTCGTAGCCGAGCTCGCGCGGCTCGCCGGCCGGCTCGACCCGGAGACGACCGCGCGACACCGTTCGGTGCTCGCGCTGCTCGGGTTGCCCACCTCGTACCGCGGCGACGCCTGGCCGGAGCTGGAGCAGGCGATGCGGGTGGACAAGAAGGCCCGGGGCGACCGGCTCCGGTTCGTCGTGCTCGAGGGCCTGGCCAGCCCGGGTCTGCTGGAAGCGCCCGACCCCGACCTGCTCACCGCCGCGTACGACGCTATGAGCCATTGAGGGGGACGGTGGGACTTTTCACGGGGTACCCCGTGAAACAGACGCTGCCCGAGAGTTGTAACCCTCGGGCAGTGCGCTTTTCACGGGGTACCGCGTGAAAACCACCTCGCCGCTGAGCCCTACGCTGGCGAGCATGCCCACAGCGCACGCCGACCGACGCGACCGGCTGCGGCGGTCGCTGGTCGAGCGCGACATCGACGCGGCGCTGGTCACCGACCTGGTGAACGTGCGCTACCTCAGCGGGTTCACTGGCTCCAACGCTGCGCTGCTCGTGCCGGCCGAGCAACCCGCCGACGGGGACCTGCTCGCCACCGACGGCCGGTACGTCGACCAGGCGGCCGAGCAGTGCCCGGACCTGCACCGGCTGACGACCCGCGCCCTCGTCCCCGACCTGCTCGAGGCCGCCCCCGACAGCAAACGGCTCGGCGTCGAGACCCATGTGCTCAGCGTTGATGCACACGCCGCCCTGGTGGCCGAGCTGGAGACCCCGCCGGTGTCGCTGGACCGCGCGGTCGAGAAGCTCCGCGAGGTGAAGGACGACGACGAGATCGACGCGCTGAGGCGCGCCTGCGCGATCTCGACCGCCGCGCTCGAGGAGCTCTGGCAAGGCCCGCTGGCCGGCCGCACCGAACGCGAGATCGCGCGCGACCTCGAGGCCTGCATGTTCGCGCTCGGAGCGGAGTGGATCGCCTTCGACACCATCGTCGCCGGCGGCCCGCACAGCGCCATCCCGCACCACGAGCCGACCGACCGCCGGGTCGAGCCGGGTGACCTGCTCAAGACCGACTTCGGCGCCCGCGTGGACGGCTACCACGCCGACTGCACCCGTACGGTCGTTGTCGGCGCCGAGCCGGCCGACTGGCAGCGCGACATCCACGCCGCCGTCCAGGCCGCCCAGTGGGCCGGCGTGCAGGCGATGGTCGCCGGAGCCGAGGTCAAGCACCCGGACGCCGTCGCCCGCGGGGTGCTCGACGACGCCGGCTGGCTGGAGCGGTTCACCACCGGGATCGGGCACGGCGTCGGCCTGGAGATCCACGAGGAGCCGTTCGTCAGCGCCCGGCACCCCGGTAGACTCCACGACCGCACCCCAGTGACGATGGAGCCCGGTGTCTACCTGCCCGGTCGTGGTGGGGTACGGATCGAGGACACCCTCGTTGTCGGCCCGTCCGGGCCGTCAGTGCTGACCGATCTGCCCCGCGAGCTGCTCGTGGTGGGCTGAGCAGACCAACCGGGAGGACACAAGAGCGGCCATGGCGACCACCAACGAGCTCAAGAACGGGATGGTGCTCAACCTCGACGGCCAGCTTTGGTCGATCGTGTGGTTCCAGCACCACAAGCCCGGTAAGGGCGGTGCAATCGTCCGCACCAAGCTCAAGAACGTGCTGTCCGGCAAGGTCGTCGACAAGACGTTCAACGCCGACGTCAGGGTGGACACGGCCAACGTCGACAAGCGGCCGATGCAGTACCTCTACAACGACGGGCAGTCGTACGTCTTCATGGACACCCAGACGTACGACCAGGTGCACCTGAACGACGCGGTGGTGGGCGACGCCACGCACTACCTGCTGGACAACCAGGAGGCGGTGGTGGCGATGCACGATGGCACCCCGCTCTACCTCGAGCTGCCCGCCGCGGTGGAGCTGACCGTCGAATACACCGAGCCCGGGCTGCAGGGCGACCGGTCCTCTGGCGGCACCAAGCCGGCCCGGCTCGAGACCGGGGCGAAGATCGCGGTCCCGCTGTTCATCACCAGCGGCGAGAAGGTCAAGGTCGACACCCGCGACGGCAGCTACCTCGGCCGGGTCAGCAGCTGACCGGGCGACCATGGGCGCACGGACCAAGGCGCGCAAGCGCGCTCTCGACCTCCTGTACGGGGCGGAACTGCGCGGCCAACCGCTGGACGCCGCCCTGACGCCGGCAGACGGCGCCGACGGAGCCGACGGCGCTGGCCAGGACGGACGGCCGCTCAACGACTACACGGTGACGCTGGTCCGCGGGGTCAGCGAGCACCAGGCGCGCATCGACGACCTGCTGGGGGACTTCGCGGTGGGGTGGTCGCTGGCCCGGATGCCCGCTGTCGACCGCAACCTGTTGCGCATCGGCGTCTTCGAGGTGCTGATGGTGGACGACGTGCCGCCCGAGGTCGCGATCAGCGAGGCGGTCCACCTCGCGCACGAGCTGTCGACCGACGAGTCGCCGCGGTTTGTCAATGGCCTGCTGGCGCGGGTCGCCGAACGCAGACCCACGCTCACCGGCTGAGCGACGACACGTGCGCGGCGTTCTTGTGGTGCTCGGGTTGGCTCTCACGGGGTGCGCGCTCGCCGATGACCCGGACACCACCACTGACGTCGACGCGGGCTCGGTCGACCCCACCGCCCTCGACGGTGCGAGCCTCAACGTGGGTTCCAAGCAGTTCGACGAGCAGCTGCTGCTCGGCCAGCTCACCATCCAGATGCTCGCGGCGGCCGGCGCTGAGGTCACCGACGACACCGACATCCAGGGCAGCACCGCGATCAGGCAGGCGCTGCTCCGCGGCGACATCGACGTCTACTACGACTACACCGGCACCGCATGGACGACTTACCTCGGGCACCCCAGCTCCATCCAGGACCCGATGGAGCAGTACGAGGCGGTCGCCGCGGAGGACCGGCGGAAGAACGGGCTGGTCTGGGGCAAGCCGGCCGCGTTCGACAACCGGTACGCGATCGCGGTGACCGAGGAATTCGCCGAGCGCACCGCCGTGGCGACGCTGTCGGACATGAGTGACCATCTTGCGGCGCACCCGGACGCCACTGTGTGCGTCGAGGCGGAGTTTGCGTCCCGGCCGGATGGGCTGCCGGGGTTGGCAGCGGCGTACGGGTTCGCGCTTCCCGACCCCACCGTCACCACGGTCGATGCCGGTGGCATCTACCAGCAGGTCGACAGCGGCCGGTGCGACTTCGGTGAGGTCTTCACGACCGACGGCAGGATTCGGATCTACGGACTGGCCCTGCTCGTCGACGACCGCGGCTTCTTTCCGCCGTACAACGGGGCGCCGGTCGTACGGGCCGACGACCCCGCCGGTCGAGCGATCCTCAAGGTGCTGGCGCCGCTGAGCGCGACCCTCACCACCGAGGTGATGACCAAGCTGAACACGGACGTGAGCGTCAAGGGTTTCAAGCCTGAACGAGTGGCCCGTGCCTATCTGCGCGCCGAGGCCTTCATCGAGTAGCCGGCCAATTCCGCGCTCGGCGCGCAGCCCGCAATTCCCGGGCGTCCGTCAATTGCGGGGAGGTGGCCGTCCGGACGGGCGCCGCAACAGCCAGAACCCCGCAAATCTCGGGGGGAGCCTGGGCGGTGGTCCCCGGTCAGGTGGCTGTCGACGGCACCGCGCGCAGGACGCCCCACTCGGTGAGCCGCGCGGCCAGCACGCTCGGCGCCTCCTCGTAGATCACCGCGAGCGTGCGCAGGTCCTCCTGGCGGATCGAGAGCACCCGGCCGTTGTAGTCCCCGCGCTGGGCCTGGATGCTCCGGGCGTACCGCGCGAGCGGCGCCACCTCGGCAGCGTCCAGGTCGTGCAGGTTGGACAGGTCGAGGATCAGCTTCTCCGGTGCCTCCGATGCTGCGGGGGAGGCCTGGCTGCCACCCGGGAGCAGCTCCTCGACCGGCACGCCGTAAAACTCGGACAGGTCGGACAGCTTGTGCACGGTGACCGCGCGGTCCCCGCGCTCGTACGAGCCGATCACGACCGCCTTCCAGCGGCCCTGCGACTTCTCCTCCACCGCCTGCAGCGACAAGCCCTGCTGCTGCCGGATCGCGCGCAGGCGCGCGCCCAGCTCTCGGGCGTACTCGTTGGCCATCGAGGCCTCCCAACCGTCAGGGTCATTGTCAAGGTCGCTGCATTGCCATGTTCACTGAGGGTAACCATGGCCGGGGTGGCCTACCACCGAAACGCCAAGATGAGCGCAACGCGGGCCGCGCCCCGCGGCCGCGGGGGGAGGTGGCTGGTAGCGTGCGGCGCGACATAGACGTCCTTTAACGACCGTCCGGTGAGGCGGGGAAGGAGGTCCTTCGGTGGTGCGCGCATCCGCTCCGAACACCGCCCCTGGCACCGAGCGCGTCGTCCTCGACGACCGGGACGTGGCCCGGGCGCTGACCCGGATCGCCCACGAGATCCTCGAACGCAACCGCGGCAGCCAGGACCTGGTGCTGCTGGGAATCCCACGCCGCGGCGTCCCATTGGCGCGCCGCATCGCCCAGCGCATCGCCGAGGTCGAGGGCGCCGACGTCCCGGCCGGGTCGCTCGACGTCACGATGTACCGCGACGACCTGCGGTTGCGGCCAGCCCGGACGCTCGAGCCCACCGAGCTGCCCCCGACCGGGATCGAGGACAAGGTGGTTGTGCTCGTCGACGACGTGCTGTTCTCCGGGCGGACCGTGCGCTCGGCTCTCGACGCGCTGCACGACCACGGCCGGCCGCAGGCGGTCCAGCTGGCGGTGCTGGTCGACCGCGGCCACCGGGAGCTGCCGGTCCGCGCCGACTTCGTCGGCAAGAACCTGCCCACTTCGCTGGTCGAGCAGGTTCGGGTCTCGGTCGCCGAGGAGGACGGCCACGACGCGGTCGCCATCACCACCGTCGGCGCCGGGAGTGGAATGGCCGAACCCACCCCGGCCGCGGAGGTCGGGCGATGATCCGCCACCTGCTCAGCGCCGCCGACCTCGATCACGAGCAGGCGATCCGAGTCCTCGACACCGCCGCGGAACTGCGCGCGCTCGCCGACCGGCCGATCAAGAAGCTGCCCACCCTGCGCGGACGCACCGTGGTCAACCTGTTCTTCGAGGACTCCACCCGGACCCGGATCTCGTTCGAGGCGGCCGCGAAGCGGCTGTCTGCCGACGTCATCAACTTCTCGGCCAAGGGGTCGAGCGTCTCCAAGGGCGAGAGCCTCAAGGACACCGCGCTCACGTTGCAGGCGATGGGCGCCGACGCCGTCGTCGTGCGCCACCAGTCGTCCGGCGCGCCGCACCGGTTGGCTGCCAGCGGCTGGGTCGACGGCTCGGTCATCAACGCGGGCGATGGGACCCACGAACACCCCACGCAAGCGTTGCTGGACGCGTTCACGCTGCGCCGGCACCTGGCCGGTGGGTCCGGCGACCTCGACGGTCGCCGGGTCACGATCGTCGGCGACGTCCTGCACAGCCGGGTCGCCCGCTCCAACGTCTTGCTGCTCAGCACCCTCGGCGCCGACGTCACGCTCGTCGCTCCGCCGACCCTGCTCCCGGTCGGCGTCGACTCGTGGCCAGTGAGCACGTCGTACGACCTCGACGCGACGCTGACGAAGGCGGACGCAGTGATGATGCTGCGGGTGCAGAGCGAGCGCGGTGCCAACGAGAGCTACTTCCCCAGCGCGCGCGAGTACAGCCGCCGGTACGGGATCGACGCCCGCCGGATGGCGCTGCTTCCGGACCACGCGATCGTGCTGCACCCGGGCCCGATGAACCGGGGGGTGGAGATCACCGCGGAGGTCGCGGACTCCACCCGGTCGGTCATCGTCGAGCAGGTGAGCAACGGGGTGGCCATCCGGATGGCGGTGCTGTACCTGCTGCTGAGCGGTACCGACGCGGTGCAGCCGCCGGAGGCTCTGCCCCTGGTGGCGGGCGAGGAGGCTTACGCGTGACCAGCACCGACGGCGCCATCCTGATCCGCGGCGCCCGGCTGCTCGATGGCGAGGCGGGCCACCTGTTGCTCAGCGACGGGGTGATCGCGGCCACCGGCGCCGCGGCCACCGCCGATGCCCCGGCCGGGGCAGAACGGGTCGACGCCGACGGCCTGGTCGCACTGCCCGGCCTGGTCGACCTGCACACCCACCTGCGCGAGCCGGGCCGAGAGGACGCGGAGACCGTCGAGACCGGCACCCGAGCCGCGGCGCTCGGGGGGTTCACCGCGGTACACGCGATGGCCAACACCGAGCCGGTCGCCGACACCGCCGGGGTGGTCGAGCAGGTGTGGCGGCTGGGCCGGGAGGCCGGCTGGTGCGACGTACACCCGGTGGGCGCGGTCACCGTCGGGATCGCCGGCGAGCGGCTGGCCGAGCTCGGCGCAATGGCCGACTCGGCCGCTCGGGTGCGGGTCTTCTCCGACGACGGGCACTGCGTCTCCGACGCCGTCTTGATGCGCCGGGCGCTGGAGTACGTCAAGGCGTTCGACGGGGTGGTCGCCCAGCATGCCCAGGAGCCCCGGCTGACCAAAGGGGCACAGATGAACGAGGGCGAGCTGTCCGGGCGGCTGGGACTGACCGGATGGCCGGCGGTCGCGGAGGAGGCGATCGTCGCCCGGGACGCGCTGCTCGCCGCCCACGTCGGCTCCCGGCTGCACGTCTGCCACGTCTCGACCGAGGGGTCGGTGGAGATCCTGCGGTGGGCCAAGAGCAAGGGCTGGGACGTGACTGCAGAGGTGACGCCGCACCACCTGCTGCTCACCGACGAGCTGGCCGCGTCGTACGACCCGGTCTACAAGGTCAACCCACCGCTGCGGACCGAGGCTGACGTCCAGGCGCTGCGTGCCGGGCTCGCCGACGGCACGATCGACGCCGTCGCCACCGACCATGCGCCGCACCCGGTCGAGGACAAGGAGTGCGAGTGGGCGGCCGCGGCGATGGGCATGCTCGGGCTGGAGACCGCGCTGTCGGTCGTGCAGGAGGCGATGGTCGACACCGGGCTGTTGTCCTGGGCAGAGGTCGCCGACCGGATGTCGACCCGACCGGCGCGGATCGGGCGAGTGGCCGGGCAGGGCGGGTCGCTCGCCACCGGTGACCCGGCCAACGTCGTGCTGGTCGACCCCGCCGCCCGGCGGGTGGTCCGCGCCGGTGAGTCGGTGTCGCTGTCGCACAACACCCCCTACGTCGGACGCGAGCTGCCAGGTCGCGTCGTCGCGACGTACCTTCGCGGACGGGCCACGGTGCTCGACGGCAAACCGGTCGAGCAGCGGATGACTGTCGGGGCCGCTCGGTGAGCGAGCTGGTGATCTGGCGGTGCCGAGTGGCGGAAGAGCGGTGCTCCGCACGGCGTGTCGTCAGCGTGTTTCCGCCACTCGCGGGGGGCGGGGGCGCCCGGTGAGCGAAGCGGTCCTGGTGCTCGAGGACGGCCGGGTCTTCCGCGGCCGACCGTACGGCGCGGTGGGGGAGACGGTGGGCGAGGCGGTGTTCTCCACCGGGATGACCGGATACCAGGAGACGCTGACCGACCCGTCGTACTGGCGCCAGGTGGTGGTCATGACCGCACCTCACGTCGGCAACACGGGTATCAACGACGAGGACGGGGAGTCCGACCGGATCTGGGTGGCGGGCTACGTGGTGCGCGACCCGGCGCGCCGGCCGAGCAGCTGGCGCTCGCGACGCGGGCTGGACGAGGAGCTCGCGGCGCAGGACGTCGTCGGCATCAGCGGCGTGGACACCCGCGCGCTGACCCGACACCTGCGCGAGCGCGGCGCGATGCGGGTGGGGATCTCGTCGACGTCGACCGACGTCGACGCGCTGCTCGCCCGGGTGTGCGCGGCCCCGAGGATGAGCGGCGCCGACCTGGCCCGCGAGGTCACCACCGCCGAGCCGTACGTCGTCGCGCCGGTCGGTGACCGGACGCACACGGTGGCCGCGGTCGACCTCGGCATCAAGGCCATGACTCCGCAGCTGCTCGCCGCCCGTGGTGTCGAGGTGCACGTGCTGCCCGCCACCGCCGGGATCGGCGACGTGCTCGCGACCGGCGCCGACGGGGTGTTCTTCTCCAACGGCCCTGGCGACCCGGCGACCGCAGACCTCGATCTGATGCGCGCCGCGCTCGACCGCGGTCTGCCGGTGTTCGGCATCTGCTTCGGCCACCAGCTGTTCGGGCGGGCGCTCGGCCTCGACACCTACAAGCTGCGCTACGGCCATCGGGGCATCAACCAGCCGGTGGTCGATCTGCACACCGGCAAGGTCGAGGTGACCGCGCACAACCACGGCTTCGCGGTCGGCTGGCCGGGCCGCGAACGGGGGCACAGTGCGATCTGTCCGCTCGACGGGCCGGTCGACACCCCGTACGGACGGGTCGAGGTGTCGCACCGCTGCCTCAACGACGACGTCGTGGAGGGCCTGCAGCTGACCGGGCCGGATGGGCGGGTCAGCGCGTTCAGCGTGCAGTACCACCCGGAGGCGGCCGCGGGACCGCACGATGCCGGCCACCTGTTCGACCGGTACACCGATCTGCTCGCCGGCGCGGGCGGCGGCCGCTGATGCCGCGCCGCACCGACATCTCCTCGGTCCTGGTGATCGGGTCCGGCCCGATCGTCATCGGTCAGGGCTGCGAGTTCGACTACTCCGGCACCCAGGCCTGCCGGGTGCTGCGCGCCGAGGGACTGCGCGTCGTGCTGGTCAACTCCAACCCGGCAACGATCATGACCGACCCCGAGTTCGCCGACGCCACATACGTCGAGCCGATCACGCCCGAGGTGGTCGAGCAGGTGATCGCCGCCGAACGGCCGGACGCGCTGCTCGCCACCCTCGGCGGGCAGACCGCGCTGAACACCGCGGTGGCGTTGGCCGAGTCCGGTGTCCTCGAGCGCTATGGGGTGGAGCTGATCGGTGCGTCCATCGAGGCGATCCAGCGCGGGGAGAACCGCGAGGCCTTCAAGAAGGTGGTGGAGGCGCTGCCGGCCGAGTGGGGCGCCGAGGTGGCCCGCTCGGCGATCTGTCACACGCTGGCAGAGTGCCTGGCGACGGCGGCCGAGCTCGCGTACCCGATGGTCGTGCGCCCGTCGTTCACGATGGGCGGCGTCGGGTCCGGGGTCGCGTACGACGACGACGACCTGCGTCGGATCGCCGGCGCCGGCCTGACCGCCAGCCCGACCGGCGAGGTGCTGCTCGAGGAGTCGCTGCTCGGCTGGAAGGAGTACGAACTCGAGGTCATGCGCGACCGCGCGGACAACGTCGTGGTCGTCTGCTCGATCGAGAACCTCGACCCGATGGGCGTGCACACCGGCGACTCGATCACGGTTGCGCCCGCGATGACGTTGACCGACCGCGAGTACCAACGGATGCGCGACGTGGCGATCGGTGTGATCCGAGAGGTCGGTGTCGACACCGGAGGCTGCAACATCCAGTTCGCGGTCAACCCGGTCGACGGCCGGCTGGTCGTCATCGAGATGAACCCGCGGGTGTCCCGCTCAAGCGCGCTCGCCAGCAAGGCGACCGGCTTCCCCATCGCCAAGATCGCGGCCCGGGTCGCCGTCGGCTACACCCTCGACGAGATCCCCAACGACATCACCGAGCAGACCCCGGCGAGCTTCGAGCCGAGCCTCGACTACGTCGTGGTCAAGGTGCCGAGGTTCGCCTTCGAGAAGTTCCCGGCCGCCGACCCCCGGCTGTCGACGCACATGAAGTCCGTCGGCGAGGCGATGGCGATCGGGCGCAACTTCACCGAGGCGCTCAACAAGGCGCTGCGCTCGCTGGAGAGCCGCGACGCCCCGTTCTCCTGGGCCGACCCGCCGGGAGACCGGGCCAACCTGCTGGCGCGAGCCGGCACCCCGCACGACGGCCGGCTGCGGCTGGTCATGGACGCCGTGCGAGCGGGCGCAACCACCGAGGAGCTGCACGCCGCGACCCACATCGACCCCTGGTTCCTCGACCAGCTGCAGCTGCTCGACGAGGTGGCGACCGGCGTACGCGTGGCGCCCGAGCTGACTCCCGAGGTGCTGGGGGAGGCGAAGCGGTACGGGCTGTCCGACCAGCAGGTCGGCGAGCTGCGCGGGCTGCGCCCGGACGTCGTGCGTGGCGTGCGGCACGCGCTCGGGCTGCGCCCCGTCTACAAGACCGTCGACACCTGCGCGGGCGAGTTCGCAGCGCGCACGCCGTACCTCTACTCGTCGTACGACGAGGAGACCGAGGTGGCGCCGCGCGAGCGCCCTGCCGTCGTCATCCTCGGCAGCGGACCGAACCGGATCGGTCAGGGCATCGAGTTCGACTACTCCTGCGTGCACGCGTCGCTGGCGCTGGCCGCCGCCGGTTACGAGACCGTGATGGTCAACTGCAACCCGGAGACGGTGTCGACCGACTACGACACCTCGCACCGGCTGTACTTCGAGCCGCTCACTCTCGAGGACGTGCTCGAGGTGATCCACGCCGAGCAGCAGGCCGGCCCGCTGGCCGGGGTGATCGTGCAGCTGGGCGGCCAGACCCCGCTTGGGCTCGCGCAGGCGCTCGAGGACGAAGGCGTCCCGATCGTCGGCACCCCGCCGCGGGCGATCCACCTGGCCGAGGACCGCGGCGCGTTCGGGGAACTGCTCGCCGAGGCCGGGCTGCCCGCCCCCCGGCACGGCACCGCGACCTCCTTTCACGGCGCGAAGCGGGTGGCCGACGTGGTCGGCTACCCGGTGCTGGTACGGCCGTCGTACGTGCTCGGCGGTCGGGGGATGGAGATCGTCTACGACGACGACGCGCTGGCCAGCTACATCGCGCGCGCGACCGACATCTCGCCTGAGCACCCGGTCCTGGTCGACCGGTTCCTCGACGACGCGGTCGAGATCGACGTCGACGCGCTGTTCGACGGCGACGAGCTTTTCCTCGGCGGCGTGATGGAGCACATCGAGGAGGCCGGCATCCACTCCGGCGACTCCTCCTGCACGCTGCCCCCGATCACCCTCGGCCGGGAGGAGATGGCGCGGATCCGCCGGTCCACCGAGGCGATCGCGCGCGGCATCGGCGTGCGCGGCCTGCTCAACGTGCAGTACGCACTCGTCGGCGACGTCTTGTACGTGCTGGAGGCCAACCCGCGCGCCTCCCGCACCGTGCCGTTCGTCTCCAAGGCCACCGGGTACGCGCTGGCGAAGGCCGCCGCCCGGGTGATGCTCGGTGGCACCATCGCGGGACTACGCGCCGAGGGCATGCTGCCCAGGTCCGGCGACGGTGCCGACACCGCGCCGCACGCGCCGGTCGCGGTCAAGGAGGCGGTGATGCCGTTCAACCGTTTCCGCACCCTCGACGGGACGAGCGTCGACACCGTGCTTGGCCCGGAGATGCGCTCGACCGGTGAGGTGATGGGCATCGACGCCCGCTTCGGGCCAGCGTTCACCAAGGCGCAGGCCGGCGCGTACGGGCGGCTGCCAACCTCGGGCCGGGTGTTCGTGTCGATGGCCAACCGGGACAAGCGGCACATGATCTTCCCGGTCAAGCGGCTCGCCGACCTCGGCTTCGCCATCCTCGCCACCAGTGGCACCGCCGAGGTGTTGCGCCGCAACGGGGTCGAGGCCGAGGTGGTTCGCAAGCTGTCAGAGCCCACAGACGCAGCCGATGATGGGACAGACGACCGGTCCGACATCGTCTCCCGGATCCTCGACGGCGACATCGACCTCGTGGTCAACACCCCGCACGGCACCACGTCGAGCGGCAACCCGCGCCTCGACGGCTACGAGATCCGCACCGCCGCGGTCGCGCGCAACATCGCCTGCATCACCACCGTGCAGGGCCTGGCGGCGGCGGTCCAGGGCATCGAGGCGCTGCTGGCCGGCGGTCTCGGCGTGCGGTCCCTGCAGGACTGGGCGGCGCGGTGACCCGCACGTCGCAGCCACCGGTCCAGGTGACCGGCCGGGTGTTGTCGGTGGACCGGGTGGGGGACTACCACCACCTCACATTGGTCGCGCCCGGGATCGCCGAGCGCACCCGCCCGGGGGCATTCGTGGCGCTCGCCGTTGGCGGGGCCAACTCGGCCATGTTGTTGCGCCGCTGCTTCTCGGTCTACCGGGCCAAGGGCTCCGGCGTGTACGGCGGCACGGTCGAGGTCGTGCTCGCGGTGGCCGGCAAGGGCACCGCCTGGCTGGCCGGGCTGCGACCTCAAGACGAGGTCGACGTGGTCGGTCCGCTGGGCCGGCCGTTCACGCTGCCCAAGGAGCCGGTCGCGTGCGTTCTCGTCGGCGGCGGATACGGCTGCGCGCCGCTGTTCATGCTCGCCGAGCGGCTGCGCGAGCGCGGCTGCTCGACCCACCTGGTGCTCGGCGCGGCGACCGAGCGGCGGCTGTTCGGCGTGCTGCAGGCGCGCCGCTCGGCGCAGTCGGTCGAGGTCACCACCGACGACGGGTCCCTTGGCACCCGCGGACCCGTCACCACGGTTCTCCCCGCGGTGCTGGAACGCACCGAGGCGGCCGTGGTGTACGCCTGCGGGCCGATGCCGATGCTCCGTGCCGTTGCTGCCACGGCCGCCGACCACGGCGCGTGGAGCCAGTGCGCAGTCGAGGAACAGATGGCCTGCGGGGTCGGGGTGTGCATGACCTGCGTGCTGCCGGTGCGCGGCGACGACGGTGTGGTGCGGATGGTGCGGTCCTGCACCGAGGGCCCGGTCTTCCGCGGAGACCGGGTGCTGTGGGACGACGTCGGCACGGTCCCCCGGGGCACGCTCGGCGCCCCCCGCGTCGGGAGCCACCGATGACCCGGCACGTCCCGGCCGGCAGCGATCTGGCGGTGCCCCTCGACCAGGTCGACCTGTCGGTCGAGGTCGCCGGTGCCTGGTTCGCGACCCCGGTGATGACGGCGTCCGGCTGCGCGGCCGCCGGGCGGGAGCTGGCGCCGTACCTCGACCTGGCCTCGATCGGCGCGGTGGTGACCAAGTCGGTGCAGCTCGACCCGCGCTCGGGCCTGCCGACCCCGCGCATGGTTGAGACGCCGTCGGGGATGCTCAACGCGATCGGCCTCCAGGGGCCGGGCATCGACGCGTTCCTCGACCGCGACCTGCCCTGGCTGGTTGAGCAGCGGGCGCGGGTTGTCGTCTCGATCGCCGGCGGGTCTCTGGGGGAGTACGCCGAGCTCGCCCGGCGCCTGGGCGGCACCGCGGGCGTGACTGCGGTGGAGGTCAACATCTCCTGCCCCAACGTGGAGAACCGGGGGCTGGTGTTCGCCTGCGACCCGTTCCAGGCCGGGCGGGCGATCGCCGCCGCGCGGCGCGGCGTGCCCCGCGACATCCCGGTGCTGGCGAAGCTGTCCCCGGACGTCACCGACATCGTGTCCGTCGCCGAGGCGGTGATGGACGCCGGCGCGTCGGGGCTGTCCATGGTCAACACCACGTTGGGGCTTGCGGTCGACGCCGACACGCTGCGGCCGACCCTCGGCGGGCTCACCGGCGGGCTGTCGGGGCCGGCGATCCGGCCGCTCGCCTTGCGCTGTGTCTGGCAGGTGCACGCCGCGATGCCGGACGTGCCGATCGTGGGGATCGGGGGGATCGCCACCGGGTACGACGCGCTGGAGTTCCTGGCTGCCGGCGCATCGGCGGTCCAGGTCGGGACGGTCATCTTCCACGACCCGTCCGCGCCGGCGCGGGTCGCCGACGAGCTGCGCGTCGAGCTGGCCCGGCGCGGGCTCACCTCCCCGAGCGAGGCGGTGGGCGTGGCACACCGGCCGGCGGGCACACCCGTACGGATGCCGGCACCGCCGCAGGAAGCCAGCGCGTGACGTTTGGCGCCCGCCTCGACCGGGCGGTCTCGGCCCGCGGCCGGCTCTGCGTCGGCATCGACCCGCACCCGGCGCTGCTACAGGCGTGGGGGTTGACCGACGACGCGGTTGGGCTCGGTCGGTTTTCGCGAACCGCCGTCGAAGCACTCGCCGGCGAGGTGGCCGTGGTCAAACCGCAGTCGGCCTTCTTCGAGCGGCACGGCGCCGCGGGGATCGAGGTGCTGGAGGAGACGGTGCACTCCTCCCGCGCCGCGGGTGCGGTGGTCGTGCTCGACGTCAAGCGCGGTGACATCGGCTCCACCGCAGCCGCGTATGCAGACGCCTACCTCCGCACGGGCGCGCCGCTCGCCGCGGATGCGGTGACGGTCAGCCCGTACCTCGGCTTCGAGTCGCTGCGCCCGTTCCTCGACACCGCGCGGGAGCACGGCACTGGTGTGTTCGTGCTGGCGCTGACGTCGAACTCAGAGGGCGGGTCGGTGCAGCGCGCCCGGGTCGTTACCGAGGACATCGGCGGCGGCACCGTCAGCCGGACCGTCGCGGGCGAGGTCCTCGCCGCTGTCCGCGCGGAGAACGCGGCGGCGGGCGACCCCGACGGTTCCGTCGGCGCCGTGGTGGGCGCCACCGTCGACCCAGCCGGTCTGGACCTCGACGTCGGCGGTCCGCTGCTGGTGCCGGGTCTCGGTGCGCAGGGCGGCACGCCGGCAGACCTGCGCCGGGTGTTCGCCGATGTCCTGCCCCGGGTGCTGCCGTCGGCGTCCCGGTCGGTGCTGCGGGCCGGGCCGGACGGCACGCGGCTCCTGGCCGCCGCGGCGCGGCTGCGTGACGAGCTGGGCACGTTGCTGTGAGAGGGTGTTCCAGCGCGGTGCGAAAGGTACCACGACCCGAAACGGAGCAACGACATGAAGCGTTCGACCGCCCGTACGGCAGCCGTCGGCGCTGTCATGGTACTGGGCTCGCTGACCGGCTGCGGTGGCAG
>Ga0136635_10000140_pt1 | contig 16995 bp, 16 predicted proteins | sample AntDrymeUQ852106_2_FD_105495 | JGI IMG/M metagenome (GOLD analysis project Ga0136635, IMG submission 105495) | Polar desert sand microbial communities from Dry Valleys, Antarctica - metaG UQ85 (21.06) | ecosystem: Environmental > Terrestrial > Soil > Desert | place: Antarctica: Dry Valley... | reverse complement strand
CGGGCGACGTTTCCCCGGTACGGCGGCTCCGGTCTACAGCCCGGTGTCGACCTGGCGGACAAGGATGCGCTTGCGGAGCTCCTCGACGCGGGCGACGACCGTGCTGCTGGCTGACGTCAGCGTCTTCGTCCACGCCCACCGCCTCGAGAGTGCCCGTGCCAGCGAGTACGCCCGCTGGCTGGAGGCGCGGGCGCACGGCGACGAGCCGTTCGGGGTGAGCGAGGCGGTGCTGGCCTCGTTCGTCCGGATCGTCACGCACCACCGGGTCTATCGGGATCCGACACCTCCGGTCGTCGCGCTCGACTTCTGCCGGGCCGTCCTGTCGGCGCCTTCGGTGGTGCCGGTAAGACCAGGCCCTCGGCACTGGCCGATCTTCGAGTCCCTAGTCTCGGCGACCGGCGCACGCGGCAACGTGATCCCGGACGCATACCTCGCCGCGGTGGCGATTGAGCACGGCGCCACGTGGGTCACAGACGACCGCGGCTTCGCGCGCTTCCCCGGCCTACGCTGGTCCCTCCCGCTCGAGACCCCGGCCCGATGAGAGTGACACAGGTGTCCGATTCCTCCCGCGTTTCGTCGCAGAAACGTCCCTATCAGCGCAGCGTTGGCGTACTGCTGGGCGTCGTGGTGCTGGTGGGCGGGTGTGAGCGCGGCGGCGCCACCGCGGATCCCACGCCTGAACCGTTCACCGACTCGCCTCTGAGACGGCCGGTCGTGCAGGTGGTCGCGGCCGGCGACATCAGCGAGTGCACGCCGGCGGAGTGCGTCGCCGCGGACACCGCCGCGCTGGTGACCGAGCTCGACCCCGACCTCGTGCTCGCCCTCGGCGACACCCAGTACCCGGGCGGGTCGCTGGCGGACCTCGAGACAGAGTACGACTCCACCTGGGGCAGGTTCCTGGAGATCACCCGCCCAGCAGCCGGCAACCACGAATACCACACGCCCGGCGCCGAGGGATACTTCGACTACTTCGGCGCCTCGGCTGCACCCGCCAACGACGGCTACTACTCCTTCGACGCGAAGGCCTGGCACGTGGTTGCGCTGAACACCAACGACGAGTGCCAGGTCGTCGCCTGCGACGACGGTTCTGAGCAGCAGCAGTGGTTCGCCGCGGACCTTGCCGACACCAGCCAGAGCTGCGTGCTCGCGTACATGCACCACCCACGCTGGTCCACCGGCGAGCACCTTGACATCGAAGCCGTCGACGCGCTGTGGCGTACCGCCGTCGAGGGCGGCGTCGACGTCGTTCTGGCCGGGCACGACCACAACTACGAGCGGTTCGCCCCGCTCGACGCCGACGGCGACGAGGACACGGCCGGCGCGGCGGAGTTCGTCGTGGGCACTGGTGGGGCCGAGCTCCGCAAGTTCGCCGAGGCGCCGCGGGCCGAAACCGCCGCCAGGTTCGCCGACGCGTACGGTGTGCTGGAGTTCGAGCTCGGACGCTCCTCCTACTCGTGGCGCTTCGTCGGCACCGAGGGTGAGGTACGAGACCGCGGCGGTCCGGTCGACTGCGGCTGACCTCGGACCCGGCGGGCGATCAGCCGGCGGACCAACCGGCTGCGGCCACCGAGACCGAGGACGGCGATCCGGGCCCGGTACACCCCCGCCCGCCCTGCGCTCGCCAGCTGCCGGGGCCCGGTCGCCCCGGCCGCCCGCTCCTTTCGCACGCTCCGCCACCAGCTGTCGGCGTACCGGTGCGACACCGCGGCGAGCGCGTCCAGGGCTGCCTCCCCGAGGTCGCCCTGCCCACCCCCAGCGGTTGCCGCGGGCGGGTCCGCAGGCACCAGGTCGTCGAGGTCGCCCTCAACCCGGTAGCCCCGACCCCGCAGCGCCTCGACGGTTCCCCGCGCCGTGTCGACCAGCCACTGCTGGTGCTCGGCGGGAAACCCGATCCGCTCCGCACCGCGGGCCTGCAGCACCGGCTGCACCACTCGCTTCACCACCCGGACGTGCTGCCGCTCGTTGAGCTTGCCGGCCAACCGCTCGTTCAGCCGGCGGAGCACCTCGGCCTCCGCGGCGCCGACCGACTCGTTGGTCGCGTCCTGGGCGTCGTCAATGCGATCGCGGGGCAGATCGGTGGCGGCGCAGAACCGGTCCAGCAGCAGTCCCTGACCCGCGCCGGCGGGCGGCAGCGTCACCAGCCGGACGTCGGCGCGGGGCACCGCCTTCTCCCAGACGTCCAGGACCCGGGCGACGTCCTGCCGGAGCCAGAACGAGATGCCGGCGGTGCTTGCGCTCTCGGCCGGGTCCCGAACGGAGGCGGCGAACTCGTCGAGCGTCCAGCTGCGGCCCTTGACCAGCTCCTGCTGCCAGGCCGCGACCACCACCCGGGCCAGGTCCCGCACGGTGACCACGACACGCACCCGGGCCGGTGCGAACGCGCGGACCGCGCGGGATGCCTGGCGCGGGTTCGCCGCCGCGAGCAGCTCCTCGGACACCACCACGGTCGACCCGCTCCACGACCGGGCCGCGGCGACGAGCGCACCCCATGACCCGGCGACGCCGGGCTGCTCCCCGTCGCGAGCCCGCCGACCGAGCAGGTCCCAGACCGCGAACGACTGGTCCATCTTTGCCTGCCCCGGGACCAGGATCCCGGCCGTGCCGAGCCGACCCCGGCTCGCCCACAGCACGTGCTGCAGGTAGGTCGTCCCGGTCTTGGGCAGGCCGATGTGCAGGTAGACGTCGGCTGGGCCGGGAGGCACGGCCGCTGATCGTACGCCGCTGTGACACTCTGCCGCCCATGGCCCGCAGGCTGTTCCTGCACGTCGGGATGCACAAGACCGGCACCACGTACGTGCAACAGCTGATGCGCGCCAACCGCAAGCCGTTGCGCACGCAGGGAGTGCTCTACCCGGGCGGCAAGGGTTTCCCTAGCCAGGTGTTCGCGGTGTGGGACCTGCTCGGCCGCAGGCCGCGGGGCAGCGGTGCCGACAACCGGATCACCGGTGCCTGGCCGGCGCTCGTCGAGGGCGTGCGCGCCGCCGACGACCCGACTGTGCTGGTCTCGGACGAGCACCTGTCGCTGGCGAGCGGCCGGCAGGTGCGCACGGCCGTGTCCGCGTTCCCCGACCACGAGGTGCACGTGCTGGCGACGGTGCGCGACCTGGTCCGCGTGGTCACCTCGGCGTGGCAGGAGGAGGTCAAGAACCGCGGGACGTGGACCTGGGCGGAGTTCGCCGCGGCGATCCGCGACCCGGCCCGGCGCGGCACCAGCCCGGCGCGCGGCTTCTGGGCCCGGCAGGACGCACCGGCCATCCTCTCGACCTGGGCCGAGGTGGTGCCGACCGAGCGCATCCACCTGGTGACCGTGCCGCCCACCGGCTCCTCACCCACCCTGCTGATCGAACGGCTCGGCTCGGTGCTGGGGTTAGACCCCGCCAGCCTGAGCGTGCCCGCGGCGTGGGCCAACGAGACCGTCGGGCTGGTCGGCACCGAGCTGATCCGCCGGCTGAACCCGATGCTGGCCGGTCTGAACCAGCGCCAGTTCGACCGGGCGATGAAGCTGACCATGGTGCGGGTGATGGCAGAGCGCGCCGAGACGGTGCCGTTCTCGCTGCCGCAGCAGGACCTCGACTGGGCGGTGGCGATGGGCGAGCGGATGACCGGCTCGCTGCGCGAGGCCGCCTACCCGGTCGTCGGCGACCTCACCGACCTCACTCCGCAGCCCGTACCCGGCCGGCAACCCAACGACGTCAGCGACACCGAGCTGCTCGACACGGCGCTCGTGACGCTCGCCGGCCTGGCCGAGCAGTACGCCAGCGCCTGGTGGGCCGAGCGCGGACCCGAGCGGGAGGTCGACAGCCACGGCATGGCTCGGGGCGCGAGCCGGGCGCGGGCGGTCGGGTTCAAGGCGAAGCGCGCGGCGGCTCGCGCCGCGGACCGCGTCCCGCTGGCCGGCCGGGCGCTCGGCGCCTACCTCGGCCGCCGCCGCAGCACCTGACCCCCAGGACGTCATAGCGAACGAGCGCTCTAGGCCACGTTCACTATGACGTTGCGGTGCTGGCGTCGGTCAGTTGTGGTCGATCAGCCCCTTGGCGAACACCTTGACCGTGCGGTCGCCGTTCTGCTCGGTGTCCAGCTTGATCTTGCGGTACGCGGAGTTGTTGGAGTAGTCGGACTCGTACAGGCTGCCCGGCTCGCCGGCGTCGGGGTTGGCGGTCACCTCGACGAAGTAGATGCCGTCAGAAATGTTGTCCACCCTGAATGCCTGGCCCGGCAGGTACTGGCCGTACGTGTCGCCGTGCCCCACCTGCAGCACCTCGCGCACCCCGAGCGACGAGTAGTCGCCGCACGCGGTGTGCAGGTCGGTGTTGTACGGCCGGAAGTCTGCGCCGGGCAGGGTCATGTCGATGGCGTCGGTCGCCGCCAGGCAGAACGCCTGCTTCTTGCTGCGGAAGACGTTGACCGGGTCGCCGTCGACCATCCGGACCAGCCGGTAGCGCGCGAAGTCGGTGAAGTGCCAGTGGGTGTGTCCGTCGCGGTCGTCCCACTGCATCGTCCCGACCCTTGCGTGCCCACTAGGCGTGCCGTCAGCGGCGTAGAAGTACTGCACCGCCCGCATCAGGTCCTGGTTCGGGTGGTCGCGGAAGCCGTCCACCACCAGGTTGGACGGCCCGGCGTTCCACACGTTCGCGGCGAACCGCAGGTACTTGTCGTTGCCAGACAGGTTGATTTGCCACGACGGCAGCGAGCGCATGTCCGGAAGCGGGGTGCCCGGCGGCGGGGCCATACCAGGCCCACGCGGCTCGGTCGCCCTCGGCTGAAGCGTGCGCTCGGGCGCCGCCCGGTCGTCGGAGCGGCAGTCGCGGCAGTTGTCACGCTCGACGTGGACGGTCACAGTCTCCGCCGCTGCCGACTCCCTGATCCCGATCTCCCGCCGCCACGGCGCCGTGACCGAGACCTTTGCGGTGTAGGTGCCGAGCTCCAGCCCCTTGACCGCGCCGCCGCCCATCGGAACGCCCCAGCCTCGGGTGATGCCTTGGATCTGGCCGACCATCCACGGCATGTAGGACGAGCACCCGTACGGCCACACCGACGTGTCGGGCGCGTTCGGGCGAGCCCGGACACCGCCCCGGTTGAGGCAGTAGTCCCGGGTCCGGTCGAGGACCAGGCGGTTGTCGGCGTCTCGCATCGTGATGCGGACGAAGCCACGAAGCACGCCGAAGCCGCCGAGCTCGTCGGGCAGCTCGTTGACCTCGTCTCCGACGTTGATCATCGACTCCGGCTCGGTGTACCAGCTGGACCGGGTCGTCAGCACCTGGAAGTCGTCGTTGCCCGCCACCAAGAAGGCGCCGAAGTCGAGGTAGACCCGGTCGCCGGACTTGTGCACGTGCACCTCGTCGGCCGCCACCGCCATCTGGACCGGAGGTCGGTCGGGCGGCTCGGGCGCCGCGGCCGCACCAGGCCCGGCGCTGAGGCCCGCGGTCGCTCCAATCACCGCAACCGCCGTCAGGGTGCTCACCGCTCGCATGGCCACTCCTCGCTTGTTGGACCTCTGCGCACATTGACGCACATCGGGGCGTCCCGGTTGCGCGTACCGATCGGTTCGTCGCCAAAGCGAGATCAGAAGCCGGCCCGGCCGCCGTCCGGCCGTGACCGCCGCGCGGACTCCGCCCGCACCGCCTTTCCCTTGTCCCGCGCCTCGTCGGCCAATCGGGATTGGAAGGCCGCCACCTGGTCTCGCAGCCCGGGGTCGGTCGCGGCGAGGATCCGTACGGCGAGCAGGCCGGCGTTGCGGGCCGCCCCCACGGCGACGGTCGCAACCGGGACACCGGCCGGCATCTGCACGATCGACAGCAGCGAGTCCAGCCCGTCGAGGTGCCGCAGCGGCACCGGGACGCCGATCACCGGCAGTGGTGTGACGGCGGCCAGCATCCCGGGCAGGTGCGCGGCGCCGCCGGCGCCGGCGATGAGGACCTGCAGACCTCTCCCCGCGGCCTCCCGGCCGTAGTCGAGCATCTCCGTCGGCATGCGGTGCGCCGAGACCACGTCGGCCTCGTACGAGACGTCGAACTCGGCCAGGGCCTCAGCAGCGTCGCGCATGGTCGGCCAGTCGGAGTCGGACCCCATCACGATCCCGACCCGCGGGTTCTCGGTCGCGTCCGTCATGGTGCCTCCTCGCCGGCGAGCCAGCCGGCCGCGTGCCGGGCCCGTGCCCGCACCTGCTCGAGATCGTCTCCGTACGCCGTGACGTGCCCGAGCTTGCGGCCAGGTCGGGCGGTCTTGCCGTACAGGTGTACGCGCACGGCGGGGTCGCGCGCCAGCACGTGCGGGTAGCCGTCGTACGGTCTGCTGTTCGCGCCGCCGAGCACGTTCACCATCACCGTCCACGGCGCCCGGGCACGAGCGCTTCCGAGCGGGAGGTCGAGCACCGCTCGCAGGTGGTTCTCGAACTGGCTGGTCACCGCGCCATCGATGCTCCAGTGACCGCTGTTGTGCGGGCGCATCGCGAGCTCGTTGACGAGCACTCGTCCATCCGCTGTCTCGAACATCTCGACCGCGAGTATCCCGGTCACGTCCAGCTCGCCCGCGATCCGCAGCGCGGTCTGCTGCGCGCGCGTGGCGAGTCCGGGGTCGAGGCCCGGCGCCGGAGCCACGACTTCGCGGCAGATCCCGTCCCACTGCACCGACTCGATGACCGGGTAGACCGCGGTCTGCCCGGACGGCGAGCGGGCCACCACGGCGGCGAGCTCGCGGACGAACGTCACCAGCTCCTCGGCGAGCACCTCAGCGCCTGCACGTCCGGCGACGTCGAAGGCGGGCTCCGCATCGGCGGCGGACTCGACCACCCAGACCCCCCTGCCGTCGTACCCGCCACGGGTGACCTTGAGCACCAGCGGGTAGCCGTCGAGCCGCTTCGCCGCGTCGTCCACATCAGTCACCGCGGCCACCGCCTCGGACCGCGGGCAGTCCACGCCGATGTCGGCGAGCCGCGCGCGCATCACAGCCTTGTCCTGCGCATGAACGAGCGCAGCGGGGCTCGGCCGGCAGACGACCCCTTCGGCGACCAGCGTGCGCAGGTGCTCTGTGGGCACGTGCTCGTGGTCGAACGTCAGCACCGTGGACTCGGCGGCGAGGCTGCGCAGCGCGGCGAGGTCGTCCGGGGCGCCGACCGCGGTCTCCGCGACGACCTGTGCCGCGGAGGAGTCGGGCGTCTCGGCGAGCAGCCGGAGCGGGAGGCCAAGCCCGATCGCGGCCTGCTGCATCATCCGCGCCAGCTGACCGCCGCCCACGACGCCGATCGATGGGCTCACCCTCGGCAGCCTAGCCAGCGTGCGGCGCCCGGCGCCGCGGCTAGCCTGGACGGACCATGCGTCTCGCCGACCGCGGACGGCTGCGCGCCCTCGGCCGCGAGCTGGCGACGTTCGGCGTGGTCGGCCTCGTCGGCTACACGCTCGATGTCGGGACGTTCAACCTGCTGCGCTATGCGGGCGACCCGGGACTGCTCGAGGACAAGCCGCTGACCGCCAAGGCGATCTCGGTGGTGCTGGCGACGGTGGTGACGTACTTCGGCAACCGCAACTGGACCTGGCGGCACCGTGGCGGCGACCCCGAACCGCGGCAGGTGGCGCTGTTCTTCTGTTTCAACGGGATCGGCATGTGCATCTCGCTGGCCTGCCTCGCGGTGTCGCACTACCTGCTCGGGTTCACCAGCGGGCTGGCAGACAACATCTCAGCGAACGGCGTCGGGCTGGTCCTCGGCACGTCGTTCCGCTTCTGGGCGTACCGGACGCATGTGTTCCGCGGCGACACGGGGACGACCGGCCCGGTCGTCTGAGCACGGGCTCACACACCGACTTGTCAGCCTGTGTATGACCATCTGCGCAGGTCAGCGGCCTGTGGATCGGCCAATGCGGCTGACAAGTCGGCCTGCTCGGGCGCGCGTCAGTGCTCGCCGACGCTCCAGTGCCGGCGCAGGGTGATCGGCCCCACCTCGCCAAACCCACGCATCGGCCGGGCCGGCAGCACTCGTGCCTCATACTCGTCGGCGGGCAGCTCCGCCACGGTGGCCTTGTCGGCGATGACCCGGTTGCGCCGCGCGACCGTGGTGAGCCTGGCGGCCAGGTTCACCGGCGGGCCGTAGACGTCGCCGAGCCGCATCACCACCGGCCCGGTGGCGATCCCGACCCGTACGTCCGGCAGGTCGAGGTCGCTGCCGATGGTCTCGACGACGGCCAGCGCGATCTCGGTGCCGACGGTGGCGTCGTCGGCCACAAACAGCACCGAGTCCCCCAGCGTCTTGACCACCCGTCCCCCGCGGGCGGTGACCAGGTCGCCGCAACGGCTCTCGAAGTCCTCCACCAGCCTTGCGAGCGCGACATCGTCGAGGCCGTTGGACAGCGAGGTGAAGCCGACCAGGTCGGCGAACCCGACCGTCTGCTCGGCGGCGAGCTGCGCGGCGTCGACGGCGCCGTGGCTGTCCAGCCGCGCCAGCGCCGCCTCGACGTGGCGGCGCCAGGCGTACACGAGCAGCTGCTCGAAGGCCGCGCCGGACTGCATCGCCGCTGCCTGGTCGTCCCTCGACCTCGCCAAGGTGGACACCTGCCAGTCGGCGAGGCGCGACATGGTGCGGCCGAACGCACGGGTCAGCCGGAGCACGGTGTCGAGGTCCACGACGTCGTCCGTGAGCAGCCTGGCAACCAACGACAGCGCTCGCATGTCCTCATCGGTGAACGCCGCGTCGTCGCCGACGTCGGGGAACCCGAGCGCCCGCCACAGCCGGCGGGCGTCCGCCAGCGGCATCCCCGCCGCGTCAGAGACCTCGCGGCTGGTGAAGGTCATCGAGGACTCGGGGCCACGGGTCCCATCGGCGGCGATCCGTCGTCGTCCCGACCGTCGGCGCGCCCGAACACCAGCGACGTCAGCAGCCGGTGCACCGACTCGACCTGCGGCACGTCGTGCAGCTGCAGCCCGCTCTGCTCGCTGGCCTCGCTGACCTTCAGGGTCCCGCAGCCGAGCAACCGGTCGACCAGGTCCTTCTCGAACTGCACGTCGTTGATGCGGCTCAGCGGTATTGCCCGACCGGTCCGGGTGATGATCCCAGTGGTGTAGAGGACCCGGCGGCTGGTGATCGTGTACGAGGTCGTGATCCAGCGCAGGAACGGAATGACCACCCAGATCGAGATGACGATGGCCGCAGCCACCCAGATGGCGATGAGCACCCAGTCGGGGACGTCCCGGTCGCCGACCAACGCGGTCAGGTAGCCCGCGACGGCGGCCACGACGATCAGCAGCAGCGCCGGCAGGAGCAGCGCCTTGACGTGCGTCCGGACTGACAGCACGACGTTCTCGCCCTCGATGAGCAGCTTGCTGGGCACAGTCATGCAGCGATCGTGTCAGATCGGGGCGGCGCGCACATGGACAACCTCGCCCGCGCCAAGGGGCCGACGCCCGGTCGAGGTGGCGACGACCAGCCGGCCGGTGCCGTCGACGGAGTCGGCCCGACCGGCCAGCTCGTTGCCGTCCGGTAGTTCCGCCCGCACCTGCCGCCCCAGCGTCGAGCACCGGCGCACGTATGACGCGTGCAGTCCGGCCGCCGCGTCGCCGTTGTCGCGTACCCACGCGATGTAGACCGCCTCGAGGGTGCGCAGCAGCTCGAGCAGCAGGACGTGCCGGTCGGTGCTGTTCGCGTGCTCGAGCGCCAGCGAGGTCGCGGTCGGCACTGGCAGCTCGGCCCGGGTGTTGGTCACGTTGATGCCGATGCCCAGCACGGCGGCCGGGCCGGCCGGGGTGTCGACCCGTTCGACCAGGACGCCGGCGAGCTTGCGGTCATCGACCAGGACGTCGTTCGGCCACTTCACGGTGGCGTCCAGATCGGTCGTGCTGCGCACCGTCTCGGCGGCCACGACACCGGCCAGCAGCGGCAGCCAGGGCCAGCGGGCGGCGGGCACGTCCGGCCGTACGAGCACGGACAGGGTCACCGCCGAGCGCGCCGGCGCATTCCAGCCACGGCCCAGCCGGCCGCGGCCGGCGCGCTGGTGCTCGGCGACCAGCACCGACGCCTCGGGCGCGCCGTCGGTCGCGGCCGCGACCAAGTCGGCGTTGGTGCTGTCGGTGGCGTCGACGACTCGCAGCTCACGCCACCACGAGTCGGACTCGCCCACGTGCAGCAACGAACGTAGCCGCGCCTCATCGAGCGGCGGCCGCTCGAGGTCGCTCCACTGCCCGCCGCCGCTGTCCACGGGACTAGTCTCCCGTGCGTGAGCGAGCCGGTGGCAGCGCAGGGCGATGGGTCGAGCATCGACATCCACACCACCGCCGGCAAGCTGACCGACCTCGACCAGCGCCTCGACGAGGCGATCCACGCCGGCCCGGCGCGGGCGGTCGAGAAGCAGCACGCGAAGGGCAAGCTCACCGCCCGGGAGCGGGTGAACCTGCTGCTCGACGACGACTCGTTCGTCGAGATCGACGAGCTGGCGCGGCACCGCAGCACCGCGTTCGGGCTCGAGCAGCGGCGACCGTACGGCGACGGCGTCGTCACCGGCTACGGCACGGTCGACGGCCGGCAGGTGTGCGTGTTCGCGCAGGACTTCACCATCTTCGGCGGCAGCCTCGGCGAGGTGTACGGCGAGAAGATCTGCAAGGTGATGGACCTCGCCGTCAGCACCGGCAGCCCGATCGTCGGCATCAACGAGGGCGCCGGCGCCCGCATCCAGGAGGGCGTGGTCTCCCTCGGGTTGTACGGCGAGATCTTCCGGCGCAACGTGCACGCGTCCGGGGTGGTGCCGCAGATCTCGCTGATCATGGGCGCGTGCGCCGGTGGGCACGTCTACTCCCCGGCGATCACCGACTTCACCGTGTTGGTGGGCCAGACATCGCACATGTTCATCACCCGGCCGGGCGGGATCAAGACGGGGGCCGGGGAGGACGTGACGTTCGGGCAGCTGGGCGGCGCGCGCACGCACAACACCAAGTCCGGCAACGCGCACTACATGGGCACCGACGAGACCGACGCGATCGACTACGTCAAGGCGCTGCTCAGCTTCCTGCCGAGCAACAACCTCGACGACGCGCCCTCGTTCGAGGAGCCGGTCGACCTCGAGATCACCGACGACGACCGGGGGCTCGACACGTTGGTGCCCGATTCCGCGAACCAGCCGTACGACATGCACGTCGCGATCCTGGGCGTGCTCGACGACGGTGACTTCCTCGAGGTGCAGCCGTTGTTCGCGCCCAACATCATCGTTGGCTTCGGGCGGGTCGAGGGGCATGCGGTAGGCGTGGTCGCCAACCAGCCGTCGCAACTCGCCGGGACGCTGGACATCGACGCCAGCGAGAAGGCGGCCCGGTTCGTGCGCACGTGCGACGCGTTCAACGTGCCGGTGCTGACGTTCGTCGACGTGCCCGGCTTCCTGCCCGGCACCGACCAGGAGTGGGGCGGCATCATCCGCCGCGGCGCCAAGCTGATCTACGCCTATGCCGAGGCGACCGTCCCGCTGGTCACTGTGATCACCCGCAAGGCGTACGGGGGTGCGTACGACGTGATGGGGTCCAAGCACCTGGGTGCGGACATGAACATCGCCTGGCCGACCGCGCAGATCGCTGTGATGGGAGCGCAAGGCGCGGTGAACATCCTGTACCGCGGCGAGCTGGCCGAGGCCGACGACCCCGAGGCGCGGCGGGCCGAGCTGATCACCGAGTACGAGGACACGCTGGCCAACCCCTACGTCGCCGCCGAGCGTGGCTACGTCGATGCGGTCGTCCAGCCGCATGAGACCCGCGTCGAGGTGATCCGCTCGCTGCGGATGCTGCGGACCAAGCGCGGCAGTTTGCCGCCGAAGAAGCACGGGAACATCCCGCTGTGAGTGGTTCCGCGGAACCACCGCTGCTGCGGGTCGTGCGCGGCGAGCCCACGACCGAGGAGCTGGCCGCGCTGGTGGCCGTGGTCGCCGCCCGTCGGACTGCAGCCGCGGCCGCGGCGTCCCGTGCGGCGCAGCGGGTGGGCCGGCGATCGCCTTGGGCTGACCCCGCTGCTGCCGTGCGCCGGCCTCTAGCGCACGGCCCCGGTGCCTGGCGCCGCTCCGCCCTCCCCGGCTGACGGCCACCGGACCAGCCGACCCGGAGCCGTCGCGCCCCGCCACCGTGAGTTGTGGCGCCAACTGGCGGGGGTGCCCGGCGAGTCGTCAGCGTGTTGGCGCCACAACTCGAGGGGGGACGTCAGAGGCCGGTTGGGAGGACCCAGCCCGTCTCGCGCAGCCGCTCCCGGACCGCGGTCGCGGTCACCCGCTCGCGCAGTGCGGCCACGGTGGCCGCGGGGTCGCCGAGCGGCAGCAGCTCGGCCAACACCGGGTCGCCTGCCAAGGCTGCATGCACCTGGGCCTGCGTGGTGGCGGCCAGAGCCACGCCGCCCGGCGCCAGCACCCCGCGCCAAGAGACGTACGCCTGCGCACCGTCGGGCGCGCCACGTCCGGCCGGCAACCGCTGCCGCGTGTAGTTGCGCTCGGTCGCGTCCACGGCCGCCAGCTGCTCGGCGGTGAACCACGACGCCACCACCCGCACCCGGCTGTCGGCCAGCGCGTGCGGGGTCGTCGCGACGTACCCGGCAATACTGACGTGCGCCGAGTGCGCGACCCCGATCCCGGTGACCTCGCACGGCACCATCGCGACGCGGTCGACCACCCCGGCCGCGGCAAGCTTGGCGTGCAGCCTCGGCGGCGAGCCGTTGCTGCCGACCGCCACCACGCAGGTGCGCCCGGAGACCAGCGACGAGGGCAAGGGCTGGCCGGCGCCGAGCTCGCTCCACGCGCCGTCGGCCTCGAGCACGCCCGCGGCATCGATCGGCGGCCCCGGGTAGTCCAGCGGCTGCACCCGCCTAGAGTCCCCCGGGTGACCGACTCCGCGGTGGACCGGCTCGCCGACCGCTACGTCGACGCGTGGGCCGCGCTCGACCCGCTGGGCGCGACGGAGGTCGGGATCGCCGGCCACGACCACGAGCTGACCGACTTCTCCGCGGACGGGTACGCGGCGCGGCACGAGCTGGTGACCCAGACACTCGCCGCGCTCGACCAGCTGCCGACGGCCAGCCCGCGCGAGCAGGTCGCCAAGGCGGCCATGCAGGAGCGACTCGGGCTGGACAACGAGCGCCACCAGGCCGGCCTGGTCGACCGGGACTTGTCGGTGCTCACCAGCGCACTGCACGAGGTGCGCCAGGTGTTCGACCTGATGGACACGGACGGCGAGCAGGCGTGGGCAAACATCGACAGCCGGCTATCGGCGGTACCGGCGGCGCTCGACGCGTGGCGACAGACGCTGCTCCGCGCGGCGGCCGAGGGACGGGTGGCCGCGCGGCGCCAGGTCGTCGAGGTGGCCGCGCAGGCACGCGGCTGGACCGGCGCCCGACCCGGCGGCGGCGGGGAGGACGTCTTCGCCAACCTGGTGGCCGGAGCCGATGCGACCGGGACCCTGCGCGCAAGCCTGGACCAGCATGCGGCCGAGGCGCGAGCCGCGCTGACCACCGCCGCCGAGTTCCTTGAGACCGAGCTCGCACCTCGCGCCGGCAACCGCGATGCCGTCGGGCGGGACACGTACGAGCTGCAGTCGCGCTACTTCCTCGGCGCCGTCGTCGACCTCGACGAGACGTACGAGTGGGGGTGGGCCGAGCTGCACCGGATCCACCGGGACAAGCTCGAGACCGCGGACCGGATCGTCGCCGGCGGGACGATGGCGGATGCGGTCAAGACCTTGGACGCCGATCCGGCGCGGTGGATCGAGGGCGGCGCCGAGTTCCGCGACTGGATGCAGCACAAGGCCGACGTGGCCATCTCCGACCTCGCCGGCAGACACTTCGACATCCCCGACCCGGTGCGGCGGATCGAGTGCCGGCTCGCGCCGACACACGACGGCGGCATCTACTACACCGGGCCGAGCGAGGACTTCTCCCGTCCCGGCCGGATGTGGTGGTCGGTGCCGGACGGGATCGACCGGTTCGCACCGTGGCGCGAGCTCACCGTCGTCTACCACGAGGGCGTGCCCGGCCATCACCTCCAGATCGGCCAGACCGCGTACCGCTCCGATGTGCTCAACCGCTGGCAGCGGCTGCTGTGCTGGGTGTCGGGCCACGGCGAGGGATGGGCGTTGTACGCGGAGCGGCTGATGGACGAGCTCGGCTACCTCGCCGACCCCGCCGACCGACTCGGCCTGCTCGACAGCGAGTCGTTCCGTGCGGTGCGGGTGGTTGTCGACATCGGCATGCACCTGGGTCTGCCGATCCCGACCGACAACCCGTTTGGCTTCCACCCGGGCGAGCAGTGGACGCCGGAGCTGATGCTCGAGCTGATGCGCGCGCACTGCGAGCTCGACGACGCGACGCTGCGCTTCGAGCGGGACCGCTACCTCGGCTGGCCCGGTCAGGCGCCGTCGTACAAGGTCGGCGAGCGGATCTGGCTGCAGGCGCGTGACGACGCTCGGTCGCGAGCTGGCGCGGCGTTCGACCTACGGGCGTTTCACCGCGCGGCGCTCGACCTCGGCGCGATCGGGCTCGACCCGTTGCGCGAGGCGTTGGCGCGACTGTGACGCAGCCGTCCGTAAGGGTCGTGCTGGCCTCCGCGTCGCCGGCACGGTTGGCGACGCTGCGCGCCGCGGGGATCGAGCCCGAGGTGGTGGCGCCGGACGTGGACGAGCGGGCGGTTGCGGCGGAGTCGCCGGCAGCGCTGGCCGAGCTGCTCGCCGACCGCAAGTGCGCCGAGGTGGCCGGCCGGGTAGGCGGCGACGGGCGCACCCTCGTCGTCGGCGGCGACTCGGTGCTCGAGCTGGACGGGCGGCCGTACGGCAAGCCGGCCGACGCGCAGGAGGCGGTCCGCCGCTGGCAGTCGATGCGCGGTCGTGAAGGGGTGCTGCACAGTGGCCTTTCGGTCCGGCTCACTGGCGGCGGGGACGTGGCCTCGTCGCGCAGCGCGGTGTCGTCCGCGGTCGTACGTTTCGCCGACCTCGACGACGACGAGGTCGAGGCGTACGTCGCAACCGGGGAGCCGCTCGGCGTCGCCGGGGCGTTTACGATCGACGGGCTGGGCGGGGCGTACGTGCGAGGCATCGACGGCGACCCGCACACCGTGGTCGGGCTCAGCCTGCCGTTGCTGCGCGAGCTGGTCAGCGACCTCGGGATCCGGTGGCACGAGCTGTGGAGGTCGCCATGACCGAGGCGCAGGAGTGGGGCGTCGGGTCGACCGTCGACCGGCTCCGGCGGGTGTTCGTGCGCACACCCGTGACCGACGGCGACTTCGAGGCGGCCGCCTGGCGCACGCCGGACCCTTCTGCGCTGCGAGCCGAGCACGAGCGCTTCGTCGCGTTGCTCAAGTCGCTCGGGTGTGACGTCGAGGTGGGCGCTGCCGCGGCGCCGCTGGTCGACGCGGTGTACACGCACGACCCGGTGATCATGACCCCGTACGGCGCGATCCTGCTCCAGATGGCCAAGCCGGTCCGCCGGCCGGAACCGGAGCTCACGCGGGCCGACCTGGGACTGCTCGGCGTACCGGTGCTCGGCCAGCTGACTGGCGATGCCACCGCAGACGGCGGGGACAAGGTGTGGTTCGACCCGCAGACGCTCGCGGTCGGACATGGGTACCGGACCAACGCGGCCGGCATCGCCCAGATCCGCGCGCTGCTGGCGCCGCATGGCGTGGATGTCGTTGCGTACGACATGCCGCACTTCCGCGGTCCGGGCGAGGTGCTGCACCTGATGTCGGTCATCTCACCGCTGGCCGACGACCTCGCGGCCGTCTACGAGCCGCTGGCGCCCGTACGGTTGCTCGAGTCCCTCGACCAGCGTGGGGTCGAGCGGGTCCCGGTCTACGAGGACGAGTTCCACAGCCAGGGCGCGAACATCCTCGCGGTCGCGCCGCGCGTGCTGGTCGCGCCCGAAGGCAACCCCAAGGTGGCCGACCGGCTGCGGGCGGCCGGCTGCGAGGTGCACGAGTTCCCGGCGGCCGACCTGTGCGTCAAGGGCGACGGCGGCCCGACCTGCCTGACCCAACCGCTGTGGCGGGCTGAGTAACCGCCCTGTACCTGCCGACGGCCGTCCAAGCAGCGCCGCGGGACTTGGTCCGCTGATACCGTGCGTGGCGGACAGGCGGGCTGACGGGATCTCGGAGTCAGTGACGTTGGAGTCAGTGACGTTGCAGTGTCGGCACGAGCTCCGAGAGGTTGTCCGACAGAAGGTGGAGCCCACCGAACGAGGGGCGAGCGACGTGCGGGAACGGTGGATCCTTGCCCCGGCGATCGCGCTGCTGCTCGCGCTGCCGATCGCTGAGGCGGCGACAGGCCAGGTGCGAGCGCCGACGTGGGGACCGGTTGAGGACGTCCCTCCGGTCGCCGTCCAGCACGGTCTGCCGCGCGCGGGGATCACCCCCGACGGCACCGTCGTCGCGGTCTGGGAGCAGACCGAGACCATCGATGGTGAGTGGGAGACCTCCATCTGGAGATCCGTGCGCCCCATGGGCGGCGGCTGGTCGGCGCCCGAGCGGTTCCCGGTCGACCACATCTTCAGCCTGAGCGGGATCGCAGTCCTGCCTGACAGCGGAGTGCAGATCGCGTACGGCTGGGAGCCGCGCTTCCCCGATATCAAGCATCGGGTGCGGATCTGGCGTGCCGACGGCACGGTCGGCCCGGTCGGACTAGGCAACTCTCGCGACGACTACGACCTGACCGGCGACGCCGTCGGGGACACAGTCGCAGCACGGCTCGGCAGCTACGACCCGGAGCTGGGCTTCGACCACCTTGTCCGTTACCACGACGGCGCGGCCTGGCAGCGGGTGCCGCCCCCGCACGCCAGTCCGAGGGACGTGTTCGTGGCCGGGCCGGGTGAATCGGTGTGGATGGCGGGCTACAACCAGAACGCGACGCGGTTGGTCGTCCGTCGCTGGCGTCCGGGTGCCGACGCTTGGACCGTCGACTGGTCGCGCGACTACCCCGCGAGCGACTCCCATAGGCCGTTTGTCGAGGGGCTCGACCTCGCCGTCGGTGGGTCGGGGCGAGCCGGTCTGGCCTTTCTGGAGCGCGAGG
>Ga0136635_10000138_pt1 | contig 17133 bp, 17 predicted proteins | sample AntDrymeUQ852106_2_FD_105495 | JGI IMG/M metagenome (GOLD analysis project Ga0136635, IMG submission 105495) | Polar desert sand microbial communities from Dry Valleys, Antarctica - metaG UQ85 (21.06) | ecosystem: Environmental > Terrestrial > Soil > Desert | place: Antarctica: Dry Valley... | reverse complement strand
TCAACACCGATCTGCGCGGCAATGGACTTCGCCTTTTCAAATGTGGCTTTCATCGTATCGTCAAACGGCATCGGAGGGCGATTTAATCCCCCTGAGACTTCGATAGATGTGCCATCCAGAATTGGTATGAGTTTCTTCATTTCGTCTTCGAGACGTTCCCACTCGCCGGGCTGCATGACGCGCGCATCTACTTGAATGAGGGCTTCTTCAGGCACGACGTTCGAAACCGTGCCGCCACGAATGACGCCAACATTGAGTGTGGTTTGTTTTGAATAATTGGTCAGCCCCTGGATCACGATGACTTGATGCGCCATCTCTTCAATGGCGTTGCGGCCCTTTTCATGCTCACCGCCCGCGTGCGCAGCACGTCCATGCACCTTGACCTGGAACTTACCCACGCCCTTGCGCCATGTCTTAAGTGAACCATCCAATAGCCCGCCTTCAAGCACAAGCACCAAGACAGATTCTTTTGCCAACCGTTCGATGTATTCGCGTGAAGTGAGACTTCCAATCTCTTCATCGGATGTGCAGAGCAGAATAACGGGACGAGTCATTCCTTTTTTACGTGCTTCTTTAATCGCGGCAAGGGTGATGACAATGCCCGCTTTCATGTCCAGCGTGCCAGGACCGAAGATCTTTCCATCCGCTTCACGATAGGGCATTTTCGGAAGTGTGCCAAGTGGAAAGACGGTATCCATGTGGCAGAGGAGGAGAATGCTATCTTCACCCTTAACCTCTCTCCCTTCGGGAGAGGGGAATTCGAAGCGGGCAAGCACATGATCGCCTGTTTCCTTGTTTTGAATGATCTCAACCTGCGCGCCGAGCTTGCGCGCTTCTTCGGCGACTATTGCACCGACACGATCCACTGCAGCTTTATCGTGCGAGGGGGATTCAGTTTCGACAAGAAGTTTGAGGAAGGGCTTGAGTTCCATGTTCTCCTAAGACTTCAGATGTCTATTTGCGGCCTCCCGGCCTAAAGACACTTAAGAGGCTTCCGAAGTCTGTTTAACGAAATTGAAACAACAGAACGATCAAACCCACTACCGCGCAATAGATGGCAAAAACATACAGTGAACGTTTGCTCAAGTAATCAATCAGCCATTTGATCGCAAACCAACCTACAATCGCAGCAGTGGCGAATCCTACAACGAGCAGTGGAAGGAACTCGCCAAGATTAGGCATCCTGATCACATCCAGCATTTCGTATCCACCTGCCGCGAGCAACACAGGCACAGACATGAGAAACGCGAACCGCGCGGCTGAGGGTCTGTCAAAACCGCGGAACATGCCGCCGCTGATGGTGGTCCCAGAGCGGGATGCGCCGGGGAAGACTGCGATGATTTGCATAACCCCTATAAAGAGCGCATCCGGCCAGGTCATGGTATCAAGGGTCCGGTTCTTTTTTGTGAGCCATTCAGCTAGCGTCAGCAACATTGCCGCAGTGAAGAGACGAATCGACGCCTGGAGCATGGGTTGTTTGAAAAGCGCTTCGACGGCGTCTTTCAAGAGATAGCCTGCAAGCAAAGCAGGGATAGTAGCAAGAATGATGTAGAAACCGAGGTTTCTTTCGGGTGTTGAATGCCGAAAGTCTAGAGTCGCTTTCGTTATAGCAAGCAGGTCCTTCCAATAGAAGGCAAATAAGGAAACAAGGGTCCCAAGTTGGACAATGACGAGGAATGAAAACATCGCATCATCGGCGGGAATACCAAACAATTGTTGCCCAATGAGCAAATGCGCCGTGGATGAGACGGGGATGAATTCGGTCAATCCTTGAACAATGCCGAGCAGGAAGGAATGGAATAGGTTCATAGCGGATAGGAAATGGTGAATAACAGGATGGTTAATGGAGGATAGTTAAAAGTTTTGATTGTCTTTGTCTAGATTATCGAACAGGTAAGGTACAGATTCTTGACGAACTGTGTACCCTGCTGGAAATTCTTTTTCACCTTGTTTAGAGCGCTTGAGGTAGGCGATGTATTGGTTAAGTTGTTTTCCCACAGACTCAGCCTGAGTAGTCATACGCTTGTAGAGTTCTGCTGATATATAGCCCAACTCATGAGCAAGTGCCATGTGACTTTGAACTTCAACAAGTGAGCCGCGTGCTGTGTAACAAAATCGGACATTATCAAGAAAGTGATAGCGACCATGTCCTTCGGCAATGTTCGCGGGAATGCTTTGCGCGGCTCGTTTCAACTGTTGAGTTAAATTCCACTTTTCGTCAGCAGGCAAGTGAGGAACAACATCTTTGTAAATCACCAAAGCAAAATCTTTTGCCCTCGCCCACACTTCCAACTTATCAAGATTCATCATGGTCATCTCGCCCTCCATGATCCATTAACCATGTTCCATCTTCTCTATTCTCGCCGCATTTCCATGCCACTGTTTCAGCAATTCAGGCACGCGCGACTCAAATGAGCCATCAGCAATATAAACTCGGATTTGTTCCATTAATCTTATCAAAGCACGCAAATTATGAATGGATAGTAATGTTCCTGCAAGCAATTCCTTCGAGACAATGAGATGACGAATGTATGCGCGTGTGAAAGTTTTACACGTATAGCAATCACACGTTTCATCCACAGGACGCTCATCGCGTGCAAAAGTTGCATTCATCAGGTTGAGGCGTCCTTCGGGCGAGAAGGCGGAGTTATGGCGCGCAAGTCGAGTCGGCAGGACGCAATCGAAGATATCAATGCCGCGCAACACGCCGTTGATCAAATCCTCAGGCGTGCCGACGCCCATCAGATAGCGCGGTTTGTTTTCGGGCAGATGCGGCTCCATCACGTCGAGCATGGCGTACATCTCCTCCTTGGTCTCGCCCACGGACAGTCCGCCGATAGCAATGCCGGGCGTATCGAGGGAAGAGATAAATTTAGCGGAAGCAGTTCGAAGGTCCGCTTGAACGCCGCCCTGGATGATCCCAAAGAGAGCCTGGTCGCCGCGTCGCTTGGCTCTGACACAAATTTCCGCCCAGCGGTGAGTCCGTTCCATGGCGAGTTTGCTGTACTCATGGTCGTTGGGGTCGGAGCATTCGTCGAAAGCCATGATGATGTCCGCACCGAGATTCTCCTGAATACGAATGGAGCGTTGCGGCGTGAAGCGATGCGTCGAGCCGTCAATGTGACTTTTGAAGGTCACGCCTTCGTCATCTATCTGGCGGGTCTGCGCAAGCGAGAAGACCTGGAAACCGCCCGAATCGGTGAGAAGGAGATGCGGCCAGCGCATGAACCGATGCAAGCCACCCAACCCAGCCACCACGTCGTCGCCGGGACGCAGGTAGAGGTGATAGGTATTGGAAAGCACAAGCGTGGCGCCCAGTTCCTTGACCTGCGCGGGCGTGAGAGTCTTGACCGTTGCCTGCGTGCCGACTGGGGCGAAGACCGGCGTGATAAGGTCGCCATGAGGTGTGGTGAAGACTCCCGCGCGAGCGCGGTTGTTTTTTGCTGTAAGAATGAATTGGAACATGCAGGGAATTATAACGGGAGACGTGAGGGATCAGAGAATCTGGGAACAGAATTTGCCTATTGCTATTTATGCTATCGGCAAATTGGTATCATAGAGGTTCCGCACTGAGGACTCGAAACTGTCAGGATGAGTCTTTTGAGAATCAGAGTTTAGCGCCGCATGCGTACTAAAAGACCCAAAATGGAAATCACAATTGCCACCCCAATCATGAAACCCAGGTCATATTCGCTTCCGGCATTGTGTACTTCGTACATCCGCACATCAGAATTGAAAAATGAGATGACGAGGGTTGCAGGAGCGATGAGGCCGTGCCAGAGTCCTGCCCCGGCCCGTGCAACGCGCCCAAGTGCATCTGGCTGATTGATCACCGGATTTGGACCAGGTGCACTAAGTTGCATGCTAGAGTTGGGCGTGGTGACTTGTACACTAGAGCCAGGAGCACAAGCTGCCATTGTGACGAGTAGTAACGCGGATAAAGCGAAAACGGATATTTTCTTCATCTCTCTACCTCCTGAATTAATCAAACACAATTCAACGTTATTGGCTGCAACAGTGTAGAGATTGTGCACGTTTTTTTAATGGGAGCACTTCCGGTGGTTAACCAAACATATATACGCCGAATTCATTATACAATAAATCTTCCCGCGTTAAAACCAAGTCATGGTTTTGGATTGCGCGCAAACGCAATTTTCCTCTCCAGAAAAACAATATGACGAGATGACTGCTTATGCCTCTGGCAAATTAATTTGAAACGCTACACTGAGGATCTGAAACTAGCAGGGTAAGGCTCTCGAGAATCAGTGGTTAGCGCCACCGGCCTCCTATCAGGCCTAAAAGCAGAAACACTAGTGCGACGCCAACCAGGAAGCCGAGGTTATATTCGCTGCCATTGTTGTGTACTTCGTACATCTGCGTATTCTCATTGAAAAATGAGCTCACCAGAGTCACCGGAGCGATGAGACCGTGCCAAAGTCCCTGTCCGGCACCTGCCAGGCGACCGTTCTCACCTGGCTCGTTGAGCAGTGGGTTAGCGCCAGGCGTCGTGAGCTGTATCGTAGTATCTGGCACATTGACTTCTATATCAGTGCCCGGGGCACAACCTGTCACCAGGACCAGCAGTATCGTAATTGAAACGAGTAATTTTTTCATCGCTATCTCCTAATCTAATTAACGACAATACGTGATTCTTGTTGCGAGAGTGCGGAGGTCGTGCACCGCCTGTTAAGGGGACATGCTCCGGTGGCTATTAAGGGGCAAATTCATCTATTCAAACGTTGCTATCGAAATTCTACGGTTTTGACAGCGTGCTACCCATCAGAATTCCATCTGCCCAGTAGAAACCCGTGTCTCCAGAGGCTAACAGGTCGTAGGTTGCGAACCCTTCATAAGTGAGACGCTCAAGGATCGTGAGACGCGCGCCATCCAGAAAGTCACCGACTTTGAGATCTCCCAGCATCCGCCGGTCCGCAGTGGGGTGGCCCGGAGAGGCCCATAGTTCGCGTCCATCGCTCAAGACCAGATGAACCATTTGATGTCTGGCGGGCACTACTACTCGCACGGTCTTCAAAATCGTGGCAGGGACGCGTTCGCCTGAAGCGTTCATTGTCCAAACGGGAGAGCCGACGAGCAAGTCTTCCACGGGGACAGGTCCTTGAGGCGTATCAATCCGTGTACCCGCGGCCAGACAAATCGGGCAGGTCGGGAAGCCGGGATCCTGTTGTAGAATTTCAATGGAACCGTTACCGTCAATCGTCCCTTTGATGAGGGAGCCTTGCTGCCCTTCTATTCCAGTTTGTATTTGGAACTGATATTTATCTCCAACTAATTCAAAGAAAATAGCAGCCAGCTTCTTATGTTCGCGATAGATAAGCAATTTCTGTTCGTCTGTAAAAGTCGTCTGTCCACTCAGACCATTGTGGTTGAGGATAGCCTGGAATTCCTCCTGGTTGGCCTGCAGTTCTGGGAAGCGTTGTTGAGCCAGCACCATTTCATCTTCACGGGCGATTGGATAGTAATCGGGATCGCAAAAGAAAAAATCTGGAAATTCCTCCAGCACACGGTACTTCAATTCAGTGGGAGAAAGGGTGGAAGATGGAAGAGTTGGAATAGGCGTCGCGGGCGCGGGCGTCGGGGAAGGACCTTCTGTGGGCGGTGGGCCTATTGTCTCTGCAATAACAGTGCTCACCTCGGCTGTGATCTCTATTGGGGTTGAGATGCCACTTCCTGGAATAATCGGCGCACATGCAGAGACAAATACTCCAAGAATCACTGTGAAGGCAAATAATTTTTTCATAGAGGCCTCGTTGTCTTTAGGACTTACACACTAAACAAAATGTTCCCCTTCGCCGAATTATGAGTTGTATCGCGCCAGTTTCTTCATATGCCCAATCGAACCTAAAGACCCCGAACAGGGTCTTTAGGTTTTCACACAGGACTCTACCCAGAAACCTTGTTGGGGCAAACTACATATCATCAGCGGGTCAAGTTTTAATCATTCTTCTTTTTGAAAGACTTATTCTTTGGCACTTTGACCCCCGACTTCCGTGCCTTCGAGAGTCCTATCGCGATCGCCTGCTTCCGACTCTTGACCTTCTTGCCGGATTTACCGCTTTTTAACGACCCCTTCTTCTTTTCATGCATCGCTTTCTCAACCTCGTCGGAGGCCTTCTTGTCATACTTAGCCATAGATGCTCCTCTCTTAATGGACATACAAATCGGTCATCTTCAACTTTTGAAACGAAAAACAAGGAGATTTGTTATATGTGTACATCTAACATAATCAGAATATATAAGTTATAGCAAATAACAAAAGTGCCTTCAGTTAAATAGCTGAAGGCACTTTTGTTTTGTCAATAGCTCCCTTGAATATCATCTCCCTATGGAGGCGTCGAACCTGAAAAGAAAAGGCCTCTAGTTGAGACCTTTAGCTCCTCGCCGAGGACTTGAACCTCGAACCTAGCGGTTAACAGCCGCCCGCTCTGCCAATTGAGCTAGCGAGGAAGGCGACGGGGATTATACCTTAAGGGAGGGGAGTGTCAAGCAATATGTCACTGCGAGAAGGGCGAAGCATACCACCCAAAGCAGTCTCCTCATTCGCAAGGAGATTGCTTTGGGTGGTATGCTTCGCTCACTACACTTCCAATGACATACAACTAATACTTAATCGCGCTCAGGCGATGCAATTTATCAATCTGATGCGTAGCGGTAATCTGCCGGACTGTTCCGGTCAACCCGCGTACAACGAGTGAATCGGTGCTGGCGCCTTCCCCGAAGTAACGCACACCCTTGAGCAGCTCACCATCGGTGATACCTGTGGCGGCGAAGAAGACATCTTCAGAGGAGACCAGATCATCCATCGTGAGGATCTTATCAAAGTCATAGCCGGCTTCGTGCCCGCGGCGTAATTCCTCCTCATCACGAGCATATAACTTGCCCTGGATCTCGCCACCCATGGCACGCAATGCACAGGCCGCGATCACGCCCTCAGGCGTTCCACCCACACCAATGAGAACATCCACACCCGAGTTAGGCCAGGCAGTCATCAGCGCCGCGGCAACATCGCCGTCCGGGATCTGCCGGATGCGCGCGCCGGCCTTGCGTATCTCGGCGATCATATCTCTGTGACGATCGCGATCCAGGATAATTATTGTCAGGTCTTCGACGTCTTTTTTCTTGGCCTTGGCGATCTCCTTAAGATTCTCGGTGATGGACATTTCGATGTTGATCTTGCCCTTTGCTTCGGGCCCGACCGCCAGTTTGTTCATATAAACAAAAGGGCCGGGGTTGAACATGCTGCCACGCGGCGCGATGGCAACCGTCGCGAGCGAGTTCGAGCGGCCAAACGCCAACGGGCGAGTCCCGTCAATGGGATCCACCGCTACATCCATGTCCGGAAGTGAACCGTTCCCCACATTTTCACCGTTATACAACATAGGAGCGTTATCCTTTTCCCCTTCGCCGATAATGATGATTCCGTTCATATCCACCGTTTGGAGGACTATCCGCATCGCGTTGACCGCAGCCTGATCCGCCCCTTCTTTGTCGCCGCGGCCCATAAAGCGACCTGCCGCCAGCGCCCCGGCTTCGGTCACACGTGCAAGTTCGAGCGCAAGGTTTCGTGTGGGATCACTCATAAAACCTCCTTTAGAGAAATAAAAACTGAATGATGAAATAACCAAGTGCCGCGCCCCAAATCCACGAATCGATCCGATCCAGAAACCCCCCATGACCCGGAAAGATATTGCTTGAATCCTTGAGCCCACCCTGGCGTTTTAACATGCTTTCACCGAGGTCACCAAGCGGCACAAGCGCGCCAATCACAAGCCCGAGCAGCCCGCCTTGGAGCGGATTGATCGCATCACGTAGTGGCTGTGGCCCAAGTGATGAGAAAGCATACGAAAAAAAAGCGCCCATGAGCACGGAAGTAAACACACCTGCAAAATATCCCTCCCAGCTTTTCTTTGGGCTCAAGCGCGGGGTCATTTTGTGTTTTCCATACACTGCACCGAGCGAATAGGCACCTATATCTCCTGCCCAGACGATGGGCAGGACAAGCAGCCACCACCAGACGCCATCAGGCAGGGAACGCAGATCAAGCAAATAAGATCCAAGCCAGCCGATATAAACAATCCCTGCAACGCTCACAGTAAAATCAAGCGCGGCCTGGTCCCGGCCGCGTTCAAAAGCAAAGAGATGGACTGTCATTGCCAGGAGTACCGATAACACAAGCACAGGGATGGCCGTCTCCGCAAAAAAGAAGCGTGCCGTTGCAATTACGAGCACGCCTCCAACTGTGACGATTTCACTGGGTTCATATTGAACTGCGCGAAACAAACGAACGTACTCCCTCGCCGCGCCGGCGAGGATAACCGCCATCAACAGATAGTAAAATAACCCACCATAGATAATTGCTGGCAGACCAACTGCCGCAAGCACAAGAGCTGTAAATGTCCGTCTAAGCATTGGAAGCCTCATACTCATTTGATGCGACTTTGCCGTAGCGGCGGTCACGCGAGGCAAAGGATTCCAACGCACGCCGATATTCTTCCTTATCAAAATCGGGCCAGAACTTGGGAGAGATATACCACTCAGAATATGCGGCTTGCCAGATCAGAAAATTGCTCAGGCGCAACTCACCTGAAGTTCGGATGATCAGATCCGGGTCCGGGACGCCCACAGTGAAAAGATGCATATTGACCATTTCATCGGTTACGTCTTTGGCGGAAATCCCAGCATTGATGATCTGTTGTATGGCATACACGATCTCATCACGCCCACTGTAATTGAAGGCAACATTTAAGATCAGGCGGTCGTTGTTTTTGGTCAATTCGATGGCTTTCAAAACTTTTTTCTGGATCCTCGGATTTAGTTTTTCCAACCGCCCGATATGACGCAACTGCACGCCCTCTTTATGGAGTTCATTTAACTCATGATCGATCACATCCTGCAGGATGTACATCAGACCTTTGACTTCCTGCGGCGGGCGATCCCAATTCTCTGTTGAAAAGGCATAGATGGTTAGATATTTGACACCGAACTCCACGGTTGAGCGAATGATGCGGCGCAGATTCTCCGTCCCGGCTTTATGACCTGCAAGGCGTGGCAGGCCGCGCGAAAGCGCCCAACGCCCATTGCCATCCATAATGATGGCAACGTGCTGAGGGAGTCTATCCACAGAGATGGGTTGAGCAGAATTTGTCATGAAAACGCCTGTTGCTGTAAAGCTCGCACATAGTCCCCAGTGGGGTGCAACATCTACACTTCCATTATTTCTGTTTCTTTATTTTTTCCGTGCTGGGCGATCTCTTCTATGAATCGGTCGGTGAGTTTCTGAAGTTCCTCTTCACCGCGTTCCAGATCATCTTCAGTGATCAATTTTTCCTTCTCAAAATCCCGCATATCATTGAGCGAGTCGCGGCGAACATTACGCACCGCAATACGAGATTCCTCCAGACGATGATGGACATGCTTGACCAAATCGCGGCGGCGTTCTTCATTAAGCGGAGGCAGGCTGAGGTGAATGACCTTCCCATCATTGTTGGGATTCAGACCCAGGTCTGAGGTTTGAATCGCTTTTTCAATCACTTTTAGGGTGGAGGGATCAAAAGGTTTGATTGTAATGGTACGGGGTTCAGGAACACCGATCGAAGCCAGTTGCATAAGGGGAGTGGGAGTTCCGTAATACTCGATTGGTAATTTTTCCACCAGGGCTGGACTCGCGCGCCCCGTACGGATGGCCGCCAGGTCATCATGAAGGACTTGAATGGCACTGCGCATGCGGGTTTCGGCACTGTGGAGGATGTCTTTAATCACAGCAGTCTCCTGAAAGGATGAATAATTTCAATGTTAAGGATACACCAAAACCACAAAATTCGCTACAGGAATGCGAATTGTGAGAGATTTTAAAGAAAAGCAAGAGACTCTCAGAAACAAAAACAGGAGAGAAGTCTATCTATTTATCAGGCAGGATCAGACTAATCATGAACAAGCGTTCCGACTGCTTCCCCTCTCAATCCAGCGACCAGCGCGTAAGGATCCCATAGATTGAGCACAAGGATGGGCAGGTTATTTTCCATGCACAACGTAACCGCTGTACTATCCATCACGGTAAGACGACGACTGAGAAAATCAATATGGGTCATCTCTTCGAACTTTCTGGCATCCGGGTTCTTTTTCGGGTCAGAGTCATAGATCCCGTCCACCTTGGTGGCTTTGATAACGACCTCCGCGCCAATTTCCATGGCCCGCAAGGCAGCCGCGGTATCTGTCGAGAAATATGGGTTACCGGTCCCCGCGCCAAAGACGATCACACGTCCCTTCTCCAGGTGGCGGATTGCGCGGCGGCGGATATACGGCTCAGCGACGGCACGCATCTCCACGGCGGAGAGAACGCGAGTGTAAACACCAGCGCGTTCCAATGCATCCATCAACGCCATGGCATTCATCACGGTGCCCAGCATGCCCATATAATCAGCAGTGGCGCGATCCATGCCGCGTTCTAGTCCCTGTTTTCCACGCCAAAGGTTACCTGCACCGATCACAACGGCAACCTCCACGCCCATCTCATGGACCTCCTTAATGCGGCTGGCAATTGACTCGGCCTCATCCACGTCAATGCCAAAGCCGGTCTTGGGCGAAAGCGCCTCACCACTTATCTTAAGAAGAACACGTTTGTACTTAATGTCACTCATAAATCTCCTTTCGACCCCACCCCTTTACCACTCTGGCACTTCGCGGGCACCCTCCCCATCTCGCGTGCCGCGTGATTGGGGAAGGCTGGGGAGGGACCGGGTTATAAAAAGACCAACCCGAAGGTTGGTCTTTTCAACTACTAATTTTTCAGACTCTCGCCCAACTCCCAGCGCTGGAAGCGGCGCACAATCACATTTTCACCGATGGCTGCTACCGTTTGCAGGATCAATTTCTCCACCGTGATGGACTCATCGCGAATATATGGCTGACGGTTGAGAACAACTTCATCCTTGAACTTTTGAAGACGTCCCTGGACGATCTTCTCCGTTACATTATCAGGCTTACCTTCCTCTTTCGCGCGCACACGGGCGATTTCCGCTTCGTGTTCCAGTACTTCGGCTGGAATCTGTTCTTCCTTAAGATAGCGCGGCGCGGAAGCCGCGATCTGCAATGCAAGCTCATGGGCCAATTCACGAAACTTTTCAGAGCGAGCCACAAAATCGGTCTCACAGTTGACTTCGACCATTACACCCACCCGTCCACCGCCGTGTGAGTACAATTCTACAATCCCCTGTGAAGCGTCACGGTCGGCACGTTTCGCGGCAGTTGCCATCCCTTTTTCGCGCAGCCAGTCTACAGCCTTCTGAAAATCGCCATTTGCTTCGGTAAGCGCCTTTCGGCAATCCAGCACGCCGGCATTGGTGGCAGCGCGCAATTCCTTGATCATTTCAGTCGTGATTTCCATCTACTATTTCCTTGTATTACTCTCAAAAATTACTCAGCGCTTTTTTCTTCCGTCTTGGTTTCTTCCACAGTAGTGGGAGTAGGAGTGGGAGTGGGAGTGGGAACTTGCTCATCCTCACGCGAAGCGTTCAGCTTGGCTAGGGTGGCCTGACCAAGTAAAGCGTCATCTTGCAATTCCTCGTCAGTCTCTACAATGCGTGGAGCTCGGCGAGTAGACCTGTCAGACTTGTCCATCGCCTCAGCAGCAAGTTTCTCCTCGCTTAATTCATCATCCTTGCGCATCGCCTTGCCTTCCAAAACCGCATCTGCGACCTTTGCGACCAGCAGCTTAATAGCGCGAATGGCATCATCATTGGAAGGGATCACATAGTCCACATTCTGGGGGTTACAATTTGTATCCACGAGTCCGATGATCGGGAGGTTGAGCAGGTTGGCCTCGTGCACCGCGGCATCTTCGCGACCAACGTCCACGATGAAGAGCAGATCGGGGCGGCGTTTCATCGAGCGTGTACCAGAGAGACGCGTCTGCAGGCGGATGATCTCGCGATTGATCAGCAGGCCTTCCTTTTTTGTCAGGCGCTCAAGTTCGTTGTTATCGCGCATCTTCTCCAGGCGTTCAAGTTCCTGAATGCGGGCGTGCATGGTAGACCAGTTTGTCAACATACCACCCATCCAGCGTTCTGTGACGTAAGGCATGCCACAACGGCTTGCCTCTTCTGCGACGGTTTCCTGCGCCTGGCGTTTGGTGCCGACGAATAGAATACTGCCGCCATTTGATACAGCATCACGGATCACATTGTATGCCTGGTTCAGAAGCTTGGACGTCTGTTGCAGGTCAATGATATGAATACCGTTACGCTCCGTGAAGATGTACGGTTTCATGCGGGGGTCCCACTTGTTTGTGCGGTGTCCAAAATGGACGCCACTTTCAAGCAGGGCCTTCATAGAAATTACAGCCATGGGGAAAAACCTCCTTGCGTTCGGCCTCCGCTCGCATCATCCCCGCCAGCCACCACGTTCATTCGATCCGTGGCACGCACTGGAAGGTCCGCGAGCGTGTGGGATTGGGATATATGTTGCCTATCCCTGGGCAGGATGTGCTCCCTTTTGGAAGCGACGGGATTATAACACATGAAAACGGATTTGCGCCTCGGGCGACGCCATCCGCCAGGAGTTGATACCGCCAAAAGAAGTAATTTACACTACCTCCTCCGACGATAAAAAACCCCGAGTTACCTCGGGGCAATTGCCTAAATGACCGTCGTCTGACTGTATAACTGCTGCTTGACATTGGCCACGCGTTTTCGCAGGTCTGTTTTTGTTTCGATCTCATTGGAAACTTTCTGGATCGCGTACATCACCGTGGTGTGGTCGCGGCCTCCGAGAATTGCGCCAATTTGCGGCAGGGATGCATCCGTCTCTTTGCGGAGGAGATACATGGCTACCTGGCGGGGCTGCGCGATTTTCTTTGAACGATCACGGCCAAGCAGTGCTTCCACCGACGTCTGCCACTCCTTGGCAACCAGTTCGATGATCTTTGCAGGTGGGACGTCACTGCGCTGAGGCAATAGATCTGCAAGAGCCAACTCAACAAGATTCGACGTCAAATGGGAACCACTCAGGTCAGCAAAGGCAATAATGCGATTCAAAGCGCCTTCGAGTTCGCGGATGTTGGATTGCACGCGGCGGGCGATCGTTTCAAGAATCTCATCAGGAATCTGACGCCCGGTCCTTTCGGCTTTCGAGCGCAAAATCGCAAGCCGGGTTTCAAGATCAGGCGGCTGGATGTCGGCGGTAAGGCCCCATTCGAAGCGGGACCGCAATCGTTCATCCAACGTGACCAGGGATTTTGGCGGACGGTCAGAAGTGACGATGATCTGCTTATCCTGCCCATGCAGGGTGTTAAAGGTATGGAAGAATTCCTCCTGTGTGGATTCTTTTCCGGCAATGAACTGGATATCATCTACGAGCAAAACATCAGCAGAGCGGTATTTCTCTCGAAAAGCCTGATTGGTATGGGTACGAATAGCATTGATCATATCGTTGGTGAATTCCTCCGACGATACATACAACACGGTCAGACCGCGCTGATGACAGGCATTCCCAATCGCATGGAGGAGATGAGTTTTACCGAGTCCTACTCCACCATACAGGAACACCGGATTATAGGCACGCGCAGGTTTCTCTGCAACCGCAAGACAGGCTGCATGCGCCAGGCGATTACCCGAGCCAACGACATACGTCTCGAAGAGATAACGCGGATTCAGGCTTGGGTTGCGGGCAGGCTGCTCGAAGGACAGGACAGGCCTGTCCTGTTGAAGGTGATCGGAGAGCTCTGGCTGGGCAGACACGGAAGGCGTTTCATCCACTGCCGGTTCTATGGCATTCCCATTAACTATGAAGTTCACCGCAACAGTGGCATTCATGATTCCAACAAGCAAACGGCTTACAGTACTGGCGAGTCGGCTTTCAAGCCAATCGCGCGCATAAGCGTTATGTACACCAATCGTTAATGTTCCATTTTGGTAGGAAACCGGCCTGGTATTTCGTACCCATGTATCGAAAGAGGCGCGCGGCATTTCCATTTGGAGCTGCCCAAGTACTGATTGCCATGCCTGCTCTGCATTCATAATCGCTCCAGTGTAAGATGATATATGGCCCTTTGCCACGTCGAATTAACCCGCCTTGTCAGCGGCTATTCCCAATAGTGTTTTTAATTTTAGTAGAGGACCTACAGGGACTTGAGATGTGTCTCTTTCACAACATTCATATCTCAGCGTTCCAACATTCTAGCAGATATGTATGGAAAATTACAACACGTAAAGCCTACGCTAGTTTTAAAACTTCAGGTATTTTAAGGTCACTCAACGTTAAAGAATCTTCATCTGAATATGAAGTGGATGAACATTTATATAGAACAGACGTTTCAGCCAAGTACGCACTGGCTTTCCTGCCTACCCCTAGATATGGTGTTAATTAACGGTTTTGCCAACATAGTCATAAATATGGAATGGAATCGTTTGAAGAGATGCGCGTGAAATACTTTTATGCAGATATGATTGAGTCTCGAGATCCTGTGATTCAATGTTAGAAAATTTTTGAAACCGCCGCTTCTTCATGTGCGTTGCGTGGAACCCATGCAAGAACGGTCGTCCCCTCACCCACAGCAGAGGATATATCTGCATCACCGTTGGACGCGCTCCTGCGCAATGACTGGAGCTTCCTTTATCGAGAGAGGCATTTGCCAGAGTTAACCTCACATCATAAATGGATTGGATAATGCCGTCGTGCAAATCCATTTATCTCATAAAATTTGATAGATTTTGGCAGAAGATAGACGTAAAATTATCTTTGAAAGGTGACCTGATGACAAACTCGCGCATTTCTGGATTCTACAACATGACACTGGACGAACGCCGCGCCCAACTTGAAGATGCTTTATCATCCCCAGCGGGGGCGCAACAGACTCCCGGAGGGCTGTCCGCGTGGTCTACTGGCGGGCTCTCCCCGGAGGCCGCCGACCACATGATCGAGAATGTAATCGGCTTGCACAGTCTGCCACTGGGAATTGCGCTGAATTTTCAGGTCAACGGCAGGGATGTACTCGTTCCGATGGCGATTGAAGAACCTTCCGTAGTTGCAGGTGCCTCCTTTATGGCAAAGCTGGCGCGGGCGGGCGGCGGATTCACTGCCACGACCAGCGAGCCTCTGATGATCGGACAGATGCAGGTTATCAATGTCGTCAACCTGAACGAGGCCAGGCTCAAACTCTACGAACATAAAGCGGAATTGCTTTCCGAAGCCAATACCATTGACCCCGTCCTTATAAAATTTGGCGGCGGCGCACGCGACCTGGAAATCCGCATTTTCGAAGAGTCCCCCATTGGCGGCTTTCTCGTCGTCCATTTAATTTATGACGTCCGCGACGCGATGGGCGCGAACGCAGTCAACACAGCCTGCGAACGGCTTGCGCCCCGCGTAGAAGCCATTACAGGAGGAAAAGTCCATCTGCGTATTCTTTCCAATCTGGCAGATCGGCGTATTGCGCGCGCCCGTTGTACAATTCCCGTCAAGGAATTGGAATTTGTGGGGGCTGACGGGGCCCGCCCGTATGCAGGCGAGGAAGTCCGGGATGGCATTATCGCCGCCTATGCCTTCGCCGCCGTTGACAACTACAGAGCCGCGACTCATAATAAAGGTATCATGAACGGCGTGGACTCGGTTGTCATTGCGACAGGCAACGACTGGCGCGCCATTGAAGCGGGCGCACACGCCTATGCGGCACGTTCAGGCAAATATACTTCCTTATCAACCTGGAATATAGGCGCGGATGGAAATCTCGTCGGCACGCTCGAAATGCCGATGGCAGTCGGAATCGTCGGCGGCGCGACCAAGGTCCACCCTGCCGCGCAGGCCGCGGTCAAGTTGATGGGCGTAATAACTGCGTCCGAATTGGCGCAGATCATCGTCTCTGTGGGACTCGCCCAGAACCTGGCTGCCCTGCGTGCCCTCGCCACCGATCGCGATCAGGCCCATCAGGCCAAGCTCGCGCACCGTGGCTGCGGCCTGCTGGTGTGGCGAGTCGGGCGCCTTCGGGTCAACATCGGGGTTGAAGTGGCCCTTGTTGGTTGTGCCGAGGATCGTGCCGCCCAGGGGCAGCAGGCCGCGCACATCCTTGGACGAAAGCACACGATAGTTCGCCTCGCCGAGCAGGCCCTCGAAGCCATCCTCGATGCCGAGAACCTCGATGTGATAGGTTGTGGCAGATTTAACCACAGCCCGGATCACCGCGTTAAGGCCGGGCGCATCGCCTCCGCTGGTGAGTACGCCGATTCGGCGGGCCGTCGTGTCAGCCATCGCTCGCCTCCCGCTAGTACGCTAAAGCGTAGAATGTGCGCCCAAGCGCGCCCGCCTGTGGCGGGATCAACCCGTTTGGAACGAGCTGGGCTAGTTGTCGCTTGTCGCCATTGGTGCGGGAGGTATTATACACCAAGGTGGGCCGCCGTACGCGAGTAAGATGCGCCGCCGTCCACGAAGAGGGCCACGAATACACGAATGGCGTTGCGGCGCAGTCTTCGTGTATTCGTGGCGCCGATAGGCATTCGCGGATGGCGGGGCGGGGATTATAGGCGCGCTGTGTCGCCGGTGGTGGGCGGGGTGGGGTCGCTCGTAGGGGGCTGGCTTTCGTCTTCCACGGGCACCTGTTGCGTGGAGGAGCCGACGCCGCTCTGGCCGCTCTGGCCGCTCTCGACGCGTGCGACGAAGGCGGCGAGGCGCTCGTTGAGCTGGGCAACGCCCTTGGCGAGCGTATCCTGGAAGTCCTTCATCGCCGGGTTCTCCTGGGCCTGGCTCACAACCTTCTGGCCGCGGTCGGCCAGATCCTGCACGCGCGGGTTGGTTTGCAGCGCCTTGACGGCGGCCTGCACCTGCTTGCCGATCTCGCCGAGGCCCGAGGCGAGGTCGTTGCGGATCGTCTTGGCGCGCTCGGTGTCGAGCGCGGCGCGCACGCTCTGCTCGATCTGCTGGCCTAATTCGCGCAGCTCGCTGGCCAGATCCGCTCCCTGCCCGCCCTGCTGTCCGCCCTGCTGGTTGTTCTGGTTCTCGCTCATTGGTGTGGTCTCCTCGTCCGCAGGCTGACGACTGCGGCTGATATGCGAAGCCCCTGCGGGGCTGGATGCGGCGGGCCTATTTTACCTGTTCGCGCCATACGCCTGCGGCTGCTATGCCAAGCCC
>Ga0136635_10000137_pt1 | contig 17196 bp, 13 predicted proteins | sample AntDrymeUQ852106_2_FD_105495 | JGI IMG/M metagenome (GOLD analysis project Ga0136635, IMG submission 105495) | Polar desert sand microbial communities from Dry Valleys, Antarctica - metaG UQ85 (21.06) | ecosystem: Environmental > Terrestrial > Soil > Desert | place: Antarctica: Dry Valley... | reverse complement strand
GAACGAACCCGAGGGGGAGCCCAGTCGAGCGCTTAAGCACGAAAGCGCTTTGGGCCACGTAACGGGGCAAGCTCTTTATGTGGAGGATGAAAGCCTGCGCCGAACGATGTTGGAAGTCTGGCCGGTGTTGGCACCCCATGCCCATGCTCGGATTCTTCGCCGGGACGTGTCCGAAGCCATCACGATGCCCGGAGTGGTCGCGGTGTTATTGGCCGAGGATGTTCCCGGACTTAACAATGTAGGGCCGCTTATTCCAGACGAGATTCTTTTGGCCAACGAGGAAGTTTTCTTCCACGGTCATCCCGTCGCTCTGGTGGTGGGGGAATCCAAAGCTGCCTGCCGGGCTGCCGCAGCCAAAGTGGTGGTGGAATATGAGGTACTGCCGGCGACGTTGACGATTGAGGAAGCAATTGCGAACGATTTGTTTCTCACCCCACCGCATCGGATTTCGCGTGGTGATTTCGCTCCAAATTTTGCTGCGGCCGAATTTAAGTTAGAAGGAGAGTTTTCCTTTGGCGGCCAGGAACATTTTTATCTCGAAACCCAGGCGGCTTGGGCGGAACGGGGAGATGAGGATGACATGACCGTGGTTTCTTCGACCCAGCATCCCACCGAGATCCAAGCCACCATCTCCCATCTTCTCGACCTGCCGCGCAATAAGGTCGTGGTTAAATCTCCCCGCATGGGGGGCGGATTCGGGGGCAAAGAAACTCAGGGTTCCACCTGTGCTGCCATGGTATCTTTGGCTGCTTGGCTCACGGGCAAACCGGTGCGGTGGCAATTGGACCGGGATGGCGACATGCAGACCACGGGCAAGCGTCATCCTTTCTATTCCAAATTCGCCGTGGGCTTTTCTAACGAAGGAAAGTTGCTGGCCGTGAAAGCGGAATTGTTTTCAAATGGAGGTTGGTCTCTCGATCTATCTTCTTCCATTCTCGACCGGGCGCTTTTTCACTTCGACAATTCCTATTACCTTCCTCATGTTCACATGGTTGGACGTGTGACGAAAACCAATCTGGTTTCCTTTACCGCCTTCCGTGGTTTTGGCGGGCCTCAGGGTATGTTGGTTATGGAAGAAATCATGGATCGAGTGGCCCGTCATTTGAAGTTGCCTCCTGAAGTGGTTCGCGAACGGAATCTCTACCATGGCCAAGGCGAAACTAACACCACTCCCTACGGTCAGGACATTATTGATAATCGGATTCAAACCATCTGGCACGGCCTGAAAGATCAGTCCCATTTTGCGGCGCGGCGCGTTGAGGTCGATGCGTGGAATCGTGAGCATCTTTGGGTCAAGCGAGGACTGGCCATCACTCCGGTCAAATTTGGGATTTCCTTCACCGCTTCCCACCTCAACCAAGCCGGGGCTTTGCTCGTGGCTTATCAGGACGGAACTCTGCAGGTGAATCACGGGGGCACCGAAATGGGCCAGGGGTTACACACAAAAATTCTGGGCGTCGTAATGAGTGAACTCGGTTTGGGAGCCTCACAAATAAGGCTCATGAAGACGAGCACGGACAAGGTTCCCAACACCTCGCCCACGGCCGCTTCGAGCGGAGCCGATCTGAATGGGGCGGCGGTGCAGGCCGCTTGTATTATTTTGCGAGAAAGACTTTTACCGGTGGCGGCGGGGATGTTGCAATTTAAACTGGGCCACGTGGTTCCGACCGAGACGTTGATTTTTTCCGAAGGCAAAGTCTTCAGCCGTTTGCATCCCGAGATGGAAATTCTTTTCCCGGAACTGGCCAAGCAGGCCTGGATGCAGAGGGTCAGTCTTTCCACCACCGGTTATTATTCCACTCCGGATCTGCATTACGATATGAGCAAGGGAACGGGCCGTCCTTTCCATTATTTCGCCTGCGGCGCCGCGGTCTGCGAAGTGGAAATCGATGGCTTTACCGGCATGCGAAAAACTAGAAGGGTCGATATTCTTCACGACGTGGGCAGTTCTTTGAATCCCAATATCGACCTAGGCCAAATCGAGGGCGGCTTCGTCCAAGGCATGGGTTGGCTTACGAGCGAACAACTCAAGTGGGATGACGCCGGAGGCCTGTTGACGCGCGGAGCCAGTACTTATGAAATCCCGGCCTTCAGCGACGCCCCGGCCGCGTTTTACGTGAAATTGCTGCCCAAGGCGCCTCAGCCCGGAACCATTTACGGCAGTAAAGCTGTGGGGGAACCTCCGCTCATGCTGGCGATTGCCGCCAGAGAAGCCATTCGGGATGCGGTCAGCGCTTTCGGCGAGTCGGAGGGAGAAATCGACTTGCCTTCACCCGCGACCTGTGAGGCTATTCACACCGCGATTGCCGCCCGATTGAATCGCAATTTTTTCGCAGGTTGAGAGCCTCCTATTGTTCGGGGGAAAATAAGCGGGCTATACGAACCGCGAGGTGGAACCAAAAAGGTTTGCTTTCAAAATCTTTCAGAAAAACTTGGTCCGATAGCGCGAAATCTTTCTCTAGCATGCTTTTTACTTCTAGCGCAAAAGGTTGGTCAAAGATCAAAACTCCTAGTTCAAAATTCAGGTGAAAAGATCGAAAATCTAAATTCACCGATCCGACAGAAGCCGCGGCGGTGTCGACAAGCATCACCTTCTGATGCATGAATCCCTCCCGGTAGCGGAATAGTTTAATCCCACAGGCTTCAAGGGGTTTGTAGTAGGAAAAGGAAGAGAGATAGGGGAGCAGATGGTCGAAATGTCCAGGAAGAAGAATGCGGACATCCACCCCGCGCAGAGCGGCCAGTTGCAAAGCATAAACCACCGTCGCATCCGGAACCAGGTAGGGACTGGCAATCCATAAAGTTTCTTTGGCGGATTGAATCACCTGAAGAATGGCGAGGCTGCAGGCATCAATTTCGTCGGTTGGTCCGGTGGGAAGCACGGCGGCAATTTGATCCGCCGTTTCAGAAACCTTGGCGGTCCAGTCTAACTCCGGAATTTCATCAGCAGCCCAGAACCAGTCTTGGCAAAAGCTGAACTGCAAGGCTTGGACGGAGGGGCCGGAAATTTCCAGAAAAGTATCCCGCCAGTTTCCGAAACGTTTGTTTTCACCGAGATATTCCAACCCGACATTGAGCCCGCCGGTCAGGGCGATATTTCCATCTGCAATGACCAGTTTTCGGTGATTTCGAAAATTAAGCTGAAAGCGATTTCCCTTTCCCCGGGTGGTTCGAAACCCACTGACGCGAACGCCATTTGCAACTAGGAGCGTCCAGTATTTATGGGAGACGAAATGACTTCCCACCGTGTCGTAGAGAACATAAACCCTAATCCCGTTTTTTGCTTTCTCAATCAGACGTGCCTGAAGTTCGAGACCCAATCGGTCTTCCCGGAAAATGAAGAACTGCACGATCAAATAAGATCGGGCTGAGTCGATGGCCGCAAAGATCGCGGCAAAAGTTTGCGGGCCGTCCACGAGCAGACGAGCTTGATTTCCCATGGTCGCCGGAAGGCCCATCAACCTTTCCTGAATCCGCGCCGAGCGGCCCCAAAGACTTTCGGATCGCGCGGGAGCGCCGTGGATCTGCAGAGAGTCGTGAACTTTTTTGGCAAGGAGATCCAAGGGCCGATTTCCTTCTACAAATCCTTTGCGATAACCGATGAACTTGGACCGGCCAAAGATCCAATAAAGAGGCACGGACGCCCAGGGAAAAACCAGCAGAGACAAAATCCAGGCAAAGGTGCCCTGAGGCGTTCGAACATGGATCAGGGCATGGACGGCATGTCCGAGTCCAATTCCGTGAATGATGGTGAATTCGAGAATCAGAATCCAATTGATCGGCTCCTGTTCGAGCGAAGGGCCGTCAATCAGGCCAAACAAATTCAATGGGCTTTTCCATTTCGGGAGAAAGGCTGCGATGGACAGGACAACCTTCCGCCGCACGTTCCAGTGGTGACCGTTGCTCCGCGGGAATTCCAGTGGGAAGAATGAGTTTGGTGACAATTTTTGCAATGCGTCGGGGCATGTCGTTTGACATGTGCTTTTCGACCTCAACGGACATTCCTTGAAGGTCTACCTTTTGACGATCCGCGTAAATAGCCATGGTGGTGGCAACGCAGGTGCCTAGCGCAGTGGCGACCAAATCGGTGGGGGAAAATGATTCACCCCTGCCACAATTGTCGACCGGAGCATCGGTAGCGAGAAAAGTTTTGGAGGGGCCGTGCTGGGCTTGGCAATGCAGTTGTCCGTCGTAATGAATGGAAATTGAAACCATAGGCTTGATTCAAATGCGTTTTCAGGGAAAAGTCGATGAAGGTTTCGGGCTATGTTTCCGGTTTGGTCCTGGACCTACAGTCAGCATTTAAGATTTACGCGAAGCAGCGAATTTACTCTATGGAATTATCAGCCCACACTCCCCAGAAACTTTCCACACACGAGAAAGCGCTCCGTGTCAATTTGGACCAACGCCGTTACGGAACCTTTGCTGAGATCGGTGCCGGGCAGGAAGTCGCTCGCTGGTTTTTTCGTGTGGGTGGAGCTGCAGGGACCATTGCCAAGAGCATTTCGGCCTATGACATGAAAGTCAGTGACGCGATTTATGGATTGAGCTCACGCTATGTTTCCCGTCAACGCTTGGAGGCCATGCTGACCCACGAACATCAGCTCAATATCCAACGTCTGACCGAAAGCCGGGGCGACACCACTTCGTTCTTTGCCTTTGCCGATACCGTGTCGGCCCGCAATTTCCGCGGTACCAATGAATCCCACGGTTGGATGGGGGTGAAATTCCAGTCCCATCCTCGCGACGATGAAAGCCAGATTATTATTCACGTTCGCATGATTGACAACGAGAACGCCCTCCAGCAGGAAGCTTTAGGGATCGTCGGCGTCAATCTTCTCTATGGCGCTTTCTTTTTGCATCACGAACCCGAGTTATTGATCGAATCCATGTTGGATAATCTAACGACCAACCGCATCGAGATCGATATGATCGAATTCTCCGGCATCGAGTTTCGCCATGTGGACAACCGTTTGATGAGTCTGAAACTGGTGCAGGTGGGATTAAGTGATGCCGCTATTTTTGGTCCGGGTGGACAGGTCCTGCAGCCTTCTGAGATTCTGCACAAGAAAAACATTCTGGTGGAACGGGGCAGTTTTCGTCCGGTTTCCAACGTCAACCTCGATATGATCCGCTGTGCGCGGGAAAAATTTGTTCACGCGGCGGGGGTTGAAGAAAAAGACGTAGTTACCTTGATGGAAGTGACCATGAAAAATCTTCTGGCCTCGGGGACCACGCCCACGGGAGATATTGATCGGCGCGATTTCCTGGCCCGCGCAGACATGTTGTGCGCTTGCGGCATGACAGTGTTGATCTCGGATTATTTTGAATATTACCGACTCGCCGCATACCTTGCCCGTTACACGCAGAACAAGATTGCAATCACCATGGGCGTTCCGAGCCTCAATGAATTGTTCGATGAGAAATATTACGGCCAGTTAGATGGGGGTATTTTAGAATCTTTTGGTCGTCTGTTTAAGAACGATCTCAAACTTTATATCTATCCCTTGTTGGATCGCGCCACCGGTTCCTTAACGACCATAAAAAACATCGGAGTGGCGCCGGAACTGAAAAAGTTGTTCGATTATTTGGTCGAGCGCGGCGGAATCGAGGATCTGGATAATTACGATGCCAAATGTCTTCCGATTTTTTCACGTGAGGTGATGAAAAAAATCGCGGTGAATGATGCGACCTGGGAAGAAATGGTTCCGAAGGAAGTGGCTACCGTGATCATGAATCGCGGTTATTTTGGCTATAAACGTCCCAATAGCATGGAGGCGAACGGAACTGCATAGAGCTGGATTTTTGAGCTCCAAGGCATCAATCACGCCAGCGTTAGGTTAAACATGAGGAATCAAATTCCGGAGATTATTCTAAATGAAGCCCTAACTTCACTGAAAACTTGTCTTGGTGGCGTTTTAGAAGAAGCGCGTTCTTTTTTTCTTTTTCGGCAACAGTAACCTCAGCTTTGCTCAGAAGCCTCTCCAGAATTGCAACGGTCTTAGGCTTTATATGTTCTACTGGAAGCGCCAAGTGCCCGTTTAAAAAGACGGCATCTCGGACTTTGGTTTCCGTGCTCTCCTTTAATTTTTTGTTCAATTCATCGACCACATTCCGGGTGAGTTCCGGACTGGTTTTAAAGCAGATGGACGTCAAGGTCGTCTCGCTTTTAAGAATGGATTTTATTTTCATGATGGTTTCAAATGTAACGGGCACGACTTGAGCATGGCGTCGGGAATTTAGGCGATGCTTAGATATTTTTCCCCAGCGTGTTGGTCGGATGTGCCTAGGTTAGGAAAAGAATCAAATAGGCACGATCGAGTAAAAGAAGTAGCCATGGATTGACTCGTAATCAACAGGACAACTGTGACAACTACGTGACAAAGCACTCAGCCCGATGGGCTGGACTATTAAATTTTCTAGCTCCTTCAGTGCCCGCGAGACAAAGGCGGAACCGTCCCGTAGCCCAGGCCATCAGTCTGGGTAGCTCCGGGAGCAGAGGAATGGCCGATTTTTTTCCCAAAGTTAAGAGAAGGCTTGAGGGGCGGCGCAGGACTGGCAGTCTGCGGTTTCCATGGCCGCTCAATTTATACCCAGAATCTTTCTTTGGTGGCATCGTACCCCGCTTTACATTCGTATTTTGGCAGGGATGTTTTTGGGAGTGGTCGTCGGGCTTTCGTTGGGAGAAAAAGCCGAGATTCTTTCGGTTCCTTCCAAACTGGTGTTGCAGTTGTTAGGTGCGCTGGCCCCCGGCCTGATTCTGTTCGCCATTATCCAGGCTCTTTTAACTGCTAAAATTGAAGGGGCGCGGCTGATTCGCCTGCTTCTGCTCAATACGTTGGTGGCTATTATGATCGGATTGGCGGTTGCTAATGTGGTCGAACCCGGAAAATGGGCTTCATTTCAAGATCCTGTCACTTCTTCGGACAAAACCGATGCGCCGCATGTGGGCATGCTTTATCAGTTTTTGGAGAATGTGCCCAAGAGTTTGCTCGGACCCTTGGGTGACGATGGCAAAGTGATCGGTGTGATCTTTCTGGCAGTGGCTTTCGGAGTCGCCTTGCGTCGGTCCGTGGAAAAGCCCATTCGCAATGTGGTGGATGCGGTCAATCTAATGGTCGAAGCCTTGATCGTTATCCTACACTGGATTATTGATCTCGTGCCTCTCGCAGTCTTTGGAATTGTGGCGAGTATTATCGGGGTCAAAGGCTTTGCCGCTTTTCATGCTTTGGGAGCTTTCGTATTTGCGGTTATTCTGGCTCTGATTTTACAAGGATGTTACTATTTGATCCGGATCCGAATTTGGTCCTGGGTCAGACCCTGGGATCTTCTCCGCCTTTCCAGAGACGCTCTCGTCATGGCTTTCTCAACTTCCAGCTCCACGGTGACGATGCCACTGACTTTCGAGTGTTTACGGAAGCGGGTGGGGTTGCGGGAAAAATCGGCCAGCATGGGCGCCTTGGTCGGTTCCAATTTCAATAATGATGGAACGGCGCTCTATGAGGCGATGGCGGCACTCTTTATTTCGCAAATGCTGGTTGTGCAGGGATTGGGTGTGGATTTGACTGTGACCCAGCAACTTTTGGTCGTGTTAACTTCAGTGGCGGCTTCGGTCGGGGCTGCGGGCATTCCGGAAGCGGGATTGGTCACCATGACCATGGTCTTTCAGGCGGTTGGACTACCGATCGAATATATTGCGTTGCTCCTGCCGGTGGATTGGTTTTTAGATCGTTGCCGGACCGTGATTAATGTCATGGGTGACATGAACGTAAGTTGTATGCTGGATGGCAAGACCAGGGAATCTCCGCAAGAGGCGCAGTCCATTTAGGACGTTAGGCAAGAGCAGCGGGTGAAAGTTATTTTACGGAAGGTGCTACTTGTAATGCGTGCTGATTTTTTTCATTTTGCAGGGACTTGCTCAGGTAGGCATTCAAGTCCGTTGTTGTAACGGCCCGACGATATTACAGAATCTGCAATCAAGCGGCGCATGGCTTAAAACTATTTTATGAACGAACGAAGAATTGTCATTACGGGAATGGGTGCGGTGACCCCCTTGGGATTGAATGTGGACTCGACCTGGGCGAATGTAATCGCGGGCAAAAGCGGAGTGAGTCGGATCACATCCTGGGAGGTGTCGGACTTTGATTCGCAGATCGCGGGGGAGGTGAAGGGCTTTGATCCGAAACTATATTTTGCAACGGAAAAAGAAGCGCGTAAGGCGGACCGTTTTTCCCAGTTGGCTATGGCTTCGGCCAAGGAAGCGGTCCAACATGCGGGCTTAGATCTGGAGAAACTGCAGCTCGAACGGATCGGTGTGTTGATGGGATCCGGGATTGGCGGTCTCAAGACTCTGGACCAGCAGAAAGAAATCTTAATGGCGCGCGGGCCAGGCCGGATTTCGCCTTTCATGATTCCGATGATGATTAGCAATATGGCTGGGGGGCTGATCGCCATTGAATTTGGCTTTCAAGGACCCAATTTTACGGTGGTAACGGCCTGTGCGAGTTCCAACAATTCCATTGGAGAAGCTTGGAGGCTGATTCGTGATAACGAAGCGGATGTTATTTTGGCCGGAGGGAGTGAAGCGGCCTGTTCTCCTCTGGGGATGGGTGGATTTTCCGCCATGAAAGCCATGAGCACGAGGAATGATGAGCCGGAACGCGCCTCCCGTCCGTTCGATCAGAATCGCGACGGGTTTGTCCTAGGCGAAGGCGCGGGCACCGTGGTGGTCGAAGAGTTGGAACACGCGAAAAAGCGTGGTGCGACCATTTTGGCGGAATTGACTGGGTATGGTCTTTCTTGCGATGCCTACCACATTTCTTCTCCGGCTCCTGGCGGCGCTGGCGCGGTCAAGGCGATGCAAAAAACCCTTGCCAGAGCTGGCGTTAATCCTGGCGAGATCGGTTATATTAATGCCCATGCCACCTCGACCTCGGTAGGAGATATTGCCGAGAGCGAAGCCATCCAGACAGTTTTTGGCGAACAGGCCACAAAAATTCCGGTGAGTTCGACAAAATCGATGACCGCGCATCTCTTGGGCGCGGCTGGAGCAGTGGAATTGATCTTCTGTATCAAGGCCATGGAGACGGGAATCATTCCTCCCACGATCAATCTTGAGAACGTCGATCCGGCTTGCCAACTGGACTATGTTCCCAACGTGGCTCGGGAAAAGAAGATTGATTGCGCAATGAGCAATTCCTTCGGCTTTGGCGGGCATAACGCCACGGTGCTGGTGCAACGTTTTAAGGGGTAAGGTGAAGTAAGAAAAAGCGCAGGCTTCTGGTGGGGCAGATCGGTCGTCTCTACATTCGAGGTTGAAATTCATCTTTCCTGGGGCAGCTTCCTTGGACATGAATGACGCAGAAGTGCCTGGGAACGGATCTCTTGGCGGCCATGGGCACCAGCCAGAAGCCGGTGAGTGGAAGGAAATCGTGCGGAAGTATCAGCAACCCTCATATAAAAGAAGTTGCTGGCAAATGACCAATACCCTTGTGCCTTACGTTCTGTTGTGGGTAGTCATGTATTTTGCCCTCTCCGTTTCGTGGTGGCTGGTGGCTCCCCTGGCATTTCTCGCAGGGGCTTTTTTGGTTCGGACGTTCATTATTTTCCACGATTGCACCCACGGATCATTTTTCAAATCGCGGCGAGCCAATGATTTCTGGGGATTTGTGATGGGAGTTCTCGCGTTTACTCCCTATCATCATTGGAAGTGGGCGCATTCGCTTCATCATGCCAGTTCCGGCGACTTGGACCGACGCGGAATGGGGGACGTGTGGACACTAACTGTCCAAGAATACCTCGAATCTTCACGCTGGAAACGTTTGAGCTATCGCTTGGTTCGTAACCCTTTTATTCTCTTCGTTCTTGCCCCCCTGTTTCTGTTTGTGGTTTGGCATCGGTTCCCTGACCGTGATGCTAAAAAACGCGTTCGTCTCTGGGTTCATGCGACTAACTTGGCCCTTGTCCTGATGGCTTTTGCTTTGGGATCTCTCTTTGGATTTGGAAATTATTTAATCATCCAATCCATCGTGCTTCTGGTAGCGAGCACGGCCGGGGTCTGGCTGTTTTACGTTCAACATCAGTTTGAGGATGTTTCTTGGGAAAGAAGGGAAGATTGGGATTTTGCCCAAGCCGCTTTGCAGGGCAGTTCTTATTATCAGCTGCCGCGGATTCTGCAGTGGTTCTCGGGAAATATCGGCTATCACCACATTCATCACCTCAGCCCACACATCCCCAATTATCGTTTGGAAAAAGCCCACGAGGCTGAGCCATTGTTTAACGCCGTTAAGCCTTTGACCCTACGCGGGAGCATGAAATCATTTACCTTCCGATTGTGGGACGAGGGAAGACGCAAGCTGGTCGGATACAGCGCTCTCAAAACGGTTAGGGTAAAGAGTTAGATGATTTTCGAAACTTTCTAACCGTGGGACAGAAATCCCCTGGTGATACATCGGGTTAACTAACGCGGGTTACAGCGGCACAATCACCAGAGTCAGTTCGACCTCGGCCACGCGGCGATCCCCTGCAAAGACCTCGGTCTTGCCGATGATAATGTTTTTGCGCTGGCGCACCGCTACCAGAAAGCTGGCCACGCCGTCTTCCGGAAGCAGGGGACTTTCAAAGGAAGCTGATACTTTGGCCAGACGGGGTTTTCCCCGCATGCCTTTGTCCCATGCCCAGATGGCTACGGCTTGACCGGCGGCTTCAATCAAAAGAGTTCCTGGAAATATGGGGTCGGTCGGAAAGTGCTGGGCGAAAACCCAGTGATGGGCCAGATCCATTTCGGCCGTTAGACCAGTGCCCTCAATGCGAGTGACGCGGTCGATCTGCAGCATTTGATCCACCGGAAGAAAAACCGCTCCCAAATCTGCCCTTTCATACAGAGCGCCGGAAGTTGAAGCGGGTTTAGGACTATTGGACCGAGAGGTTGGAGGAATCAAAGGACGGACATTCTACTGAAGGTGACAGGGTTTGGACAATGCTTATTCCTTTCCAGAACTCTATTGATGCCGCGGTTCGTGTTTGCGTTCATGATCCGGATCGCGCCGGTCATGGTAGCGCCTGGCTTTTCCCCGTTCGTCACGTTGAGTGCGGCGATCAAGGGTCATTTGTCGCTTTTTCCGGGTGAGTTGGAGTTCGGCGATTTCCCTTTCCAATTTTAGGTAGCTTTCCAACCGGGCCGTTTCCAATGTTCCGGCGGCTTCGGCCGCGCGGACCGCACAGCCCTTGTCCGTGCCATGGCGGCAGTCCCCGAACTTGCAATGGGTAGCCAGCTCTTCGATATCGGCAAAACGTTCGCGCAAGGAATTTTCATCCGTCCACATATGGACCTCCCGAATGCCGGGATTGTCGATGAGGATCCCGCCCTTGGGCAGGACCATCAGTTCGCGGGCGGTGGTGGTGTGACGTCCTTTACCGGTCAGTTCGTTGGTCTCGTCCGTCCATTGATAATCGTCTCCAAAGAGCGCGTTGATGATGGAAGATTTGCCCACCCCACTGGAGCCGACCAGGGTGACAGTCACCCCCTTTTTGAGATAGGACCGAAGGCCTTTAAGACCGCCTCGTTTTTGTGCGCAACTGATGTGGACATCCAGATCCGGATGCATGGCCCGGATGGCCTCAGCGGCTTCTTGATTCTGGGCTTCCGGGAAGAGATCCGATTTATTAATCAGCACCACGGCTTTGGCCCCACTCTTCCCAATCAGGGCAAAATACCGTTCCAAGCGGCGAAGATTAAAGTCAGGTCCAGATTCGGTGACTACGGCGACAACATCGATATTGGAAGCAATCACCTGTTCTTCGCTGCTGCGCCCCGGCATCTTGCGGGACAGCCAAGTATGACGGCCTAGGCGCGCGCGAATAACATGGTCCCCGTTCTGGCTTCCTACATCGAGCGCCACCCAGTCGCCCACGGCGGGAAGGTCTGCTTCTGCGCGTGCTTCATGATACACGCGGCCGCTCATGACCACGTCAAATTGATCCCCGCCTTCAAGCAGAGCGCCGAAAGTCACCTTATTATCGCGGATGAGGCGGGCCGGTTTCCACCCTTCTTTAAGGTAAGGTTCGAACTCTTTGGCAAAAGCTTCGTTCCAGCCCAAATCTTCCAGTGTTAACGCCATAGCTTGGAGCACTTGGATTAAATTTTCTACCTACGAAAAAAGAATTGGAACAAGGATCATGCCAAAGAATCCGCGATAAATTGGAGCACCTCATTACGACCCGATTTTTTTTCGGCGGAGGTCTTAAAAAATGGAGGAGGCTCGGCGCTGAACGTAGAAATGGTTTCCATAAAAAGGTCGACGTTTTTCTGCACGGAATTGGGTCCGAGTTTGTCGATCTTAGTAAAGATCAGCGCAAAAGGAACGCCTTCAGAGTAAGCCCACTGGATGAACTCGAGATCGATTTTTTGCGGAGCGTGCCGCGAATCGATCAGGATAAAGACGCGTTTGAGATTTTCGCGGCCAACCAAGTATTCGCCGATCATGGCCTGAAATTTAAACTTATCTTCGCGAATGGTTTTGGCATAGCCATAACCGGGAAGATCGACAAATGCCCAGACGTCGTTAATCGGAAAGAAATTGATCAACTGCGTATGCCCCGGAGTCGAGGAGACTTTAGCCAATCCTTTTTTGCCGGTCAGCATGTTAAGAAGGGAAGATTTACCAACATTCGATCGTCCGATGAGGGCGAACTCCGGTAATCGCGAAACCGGGCAGGCGGCGAGTTCTGTCGCGCTGGTTAAAAAGTGCGCAGTTTTGATGTTCATGGGGAAGGAAAAGACAAGAAGATCCTGCCGGAGGAGAGGATGTATGGCAAGCCTGAGGGGAAGGTGAAACCGTAGCTGCCGTTCATAAGTTTTGCTTGCGAACCCAACAAACCGATTCCGGCCGGAAACCGTGAAAAGCATCTAGAGGCTCTCAAAAGGAAACAAATAGGGAAAACTTTATATTTGGCTTTTCTTTCAGGTCCAACATGCTGCCAATCCGAATTAACTTTTTATGATATGAACTGGATCTGCACCACTACCGACTCTCCATGGAAAACGATGCCCGCGAGCGGGGTCCCCAATTCAACGATGGATCTCTCTCTCACCGCAGAGCGTGACCAAAAATGGGAGGGCTTCGGCGGCTGTTTCAATGAGCTCGGCTGGATCGCGCTCGGTGCCTTAGCGGAAGCTGACCGCTCGCTGGTTCTTGGTCAGCTTTTCGATCCAACCGGGGACTGCCGCTTTACGATGGCGCGTCTACCCATCGGGGCTAGTGACTATGCCGCTCAATGGTATTCACATAACGAGCATGTTGGCGACCTCGCCATGGAAAAATTTTGCATTGAGCGAGACCGGGAGTTTCTTCTTCCTTACATCCAGTCGGCAAAAGCTATCCAGCCAGATCTTACCCTGATGGCGTCGCCATGGAGTCCGCCAACCTGGATGAAAAATCCGCAGGCCTATAATCACGGTATCCTGATCTGGAAACAGGAAATTCTCGAAGCCTATGCCCTTTACTTCGCCAAGTTCATCGAAGCCTATCGGGGGGAGGGACTTCGAATTCATCAAATCCATGTTCAGAACGAACCCGACTCCGATCAGAAGTTTCCCTCCTGCCTTTGGACTGGTGAAAAAATGCGGGACTTTATTCGCGACTACCTGGGGCCGCTATTCCGGAAGCATGCTCTCGACACCGAGATCTGGCTGGGGACAGTCGAGCGGGCGGATTTCAACAAATGGGCTCACACCGTTCTGAGCGATCCCGCGGCGCGCGCGTTTATTTCAGGAGTTGGCTATCAATGGGCGGGACAGGGAGCCGTGCAGCGAACCCACGAGAGTTGGCCGGACATGCGGATTATCCAGACGGAAAATGAATGCGGAGACGGGGAAAATACCTGGGAATATGCTTTCTACGTGTTCGATCTTTTCCAGCACTACATCACCAACGGAGTCAACGCTTACATGTATTGGAACATGGTCCTCGCTCCGAAGGGACGAAGCACCTGGGGCTGGAAACAAAACTCCATGATCACCGTGGATCCAGACACTCGCCACGTGGCTTACAATCCCGAATTTTTTGTAATGAAACACTTTTCTCGTTACATTCAGCCCGGGGCCCGGCGCGTCGTCTTGAAGGGACCTTGGACCGGAAACGCAGTCGCCTTTGAAAATCCCGACCGGAGCACAACCCTCGTCATTAAAAACCCCAGCACAGCGTCTTCAGGTTTGCGCGTATTTCTGGCGGGATCGACCCAAGAATTCGATCTTCCCCCTCTTTCCATTAGCACCATCCTTTTTAACGATTAACGGCTCAAGTCGGGAAGGAGCGAAGTCATGAACGGCGTCGACTGCGTGGGGGCATGTGTGGAGATGAAGGGAAAAGTCGTTAACGAGCTCGAAGAAATGTAGTTTCCACTTGCGACCCCCATGCTTTGGGAATATTATAAGTAATTCCAGCCACCCTCCTTTTTTGTGAACAAATCAAGTCCCATAAACACGCAGGTCCCTTCCGGTTCACCTGCTCCCAAAAAAACGATTAGGGAACTTACGGACCGCTTTCGCAATTGGCAGACGGGAATCATCTCGGTTTTATTTCACGTTTTCTTATTTTTCTTATTTGGAAGCGCGGTTCTTATTCAGGCAACGAGAAGCCCTCAGGCTTTCGTTTCAGACGGGGTAGTCACTCAAGCAGCTCCTGAAGAGGCTCCTCCGAGCGAACCCGCGGAAGCCCCGGCTGATGTTCCGACAGAAGTTGCGTCTGCCGCACAGGCGCAGTCCGATGTCGACACCCTTAACCCGGTTGACCCCCTGAGCGTGCTCTCCACGGTTTCCACCACCACGAACTTTCAAGTGCCCCTTACCACTGGGACCGCATCTGTCGGGACTTTTGACGGGGGATCAAAAACCGGTCGCAATGGGGGAGGCCCCGGCACTGGTGGCGTCAAGGGAGGCGGACCGCCGAAGACGTTGGATAGTCCTTTCGGGAACCCTGACCCCACTGATTTGGCTCTCGAGGGTCGGCTTTTCGACTTCAAGCGTAGTAATAATGGTACGGACCAAACTTCAGGAGAAATGGAAAAAATATTGGCTAGTTTTCTCGATGGGGGCTGGAACTTTGATTCTTTGAATTCCGTTTATGAAGTTCCAGATACCAAGCTGTACACGACTCAAATCATTACGCCCTATATTTCAGCTGGAGCTGCTCCCAGCGCGTTTGGGGTTGAAAAAACGATGGGGCCTTCCTATTGGGCGGTCATTTACACGGGCACAGTTGTTCCCCCCCGCGATGGTCGCTATCGGTTTGCGGGAGTGGCCGATGACATTCTTGCCGTGGCGGTAAACGGTAAAACCGTTTTAATTGGTTGTGTTAACAACTCAACTTTTGCTTCCACAACTTCCTGGAAACAACCGAACGATCCTAAAGATAAGTATTTGCCTTCCCCCGCTGGCCCTGTCGTTTATGGTGACTGGATGGATCTAAAGGCTGATGAACCTATTACCTTGCAAGTGCTAGTAAGTGAAGTGCCTGGCGGAGGTTTTGCGGCATGGCTTCTTTGGGAACGTGAAAACGCCAAATATCCACAGTGGCCTGATGGCACCCCCCAACTGCCCGTGTTCCAAATGTCTAAACTCCCGGATCTTCCGAGAATGGATTTACCGCCTTTGTCGTGGGGCAAAGAATATTGGGCTCCTAGACCTAATCCCTAAACCGGCCCAGCCATTTTAAAGAATTTTGGCGGCCGCCGTTTCACTCATGTGGACCTGCCAATTTCTGCGATTCTGAGCCCGGAGCCTAGGCTATTGGAAATTTGCGCACTTGGCGCGCGGGCCCTGAAGTGGCCAGAATTCGATAGCCCGGCCCTCCCTCGTGTCCGATCAACGTCATCCTCAAAGTCCGCCCCAACCTATGAACCCTCAAGCCAATCATCCCGGCTTCAGATTACTTTTTTTTTAATGTTGCATTAAGCACAAATACTTATATTGTTATCTAAACAGACACCAACACACAGGGCTTCCGCAAAATAGAGGAAATAAAATACATGAAGACAAAACAATTAAATTTTAACAAAACGAAATTCTCTCTCCGTTCCCTTCTCCTTGCTTCCGTTGGTTGCGTCGTTTTTTCGGGGCTGACCGGCACCGCCTCCGCAGCAACTGTCCTGACCTTCCTTAATGATACCGGAAGCCCTATTCCAGACGGGCTTATACCTCAGGATTATGGCGACAACGTTGCAGCAGCTGTGCAAGCTCCTTATAGCTATGGGCTTGTCGGATCTGGCTTTACGCCAAATGTTTCGGTTAGCTACACCCAGCCGGGTGATCTTTCTAATTTCGGAACTGGCTACGGCGATCTTCCCGCAGCGATCTACAGCTCGGACCCTTTCACGATAACGTTTACCGCCCAAGCTGGGTTCACGGTAAGCCTGGAGGGTTTTGACAGTGCGGCCTTTGGGGCGGATAGGACCTTTGATTTTACTTTATCAAACGGCACTCAAACATTTTCTCAGACAGGAGTTTCTTCTCCAACTAACGGACGTAATTCCGTAAGTTTTATTGGCCAACTAGCGGCAACAGGTGCAGAAGTTACGCTCACGATCGCCCCCCAAGATTTTGATGCCGGTTTCTCGAACTTTCAGTTCTCACAGGTCCCTGAGCCTAGTTCTGTTATTCTCATTGGACTTGCTTCAATTGGAATGCTGGGCCTACTCCGTCTCCGTAAATCGTAATCGGCAGAGCCCATGGGATGGCGGGTTCATTCGGCGAATTTTCTCTCCGTTTGCTTCGGTGATTGAAGATACGTTTCCAAGTCGGTTGTCCCACGAATCAAACGTGTGTAGGATCTAAAGCGCGACCTGCCTCCAAGCTGAGGGGATTTTAGGTTAGACGACGGCGGGTGACCTAAAAATCGCACCGGACCTCAAATAGGCGAGGTGTCCTTTGGCTCATTAATTCACCCCGGTTTCCGTTGGCTTTGAGGCAACACCAACCGCCCACCAGTTACCGCAATCGCACCACTGATGCCTAAATCGGCGTGCGGGTGGGGCGTAAGATGAATTTTTTAAAGGGACATGGTGTGTATTTTTTGACAGGTTTTTCCAGATAAGAAGAAGTTCGTATAAGGCTCCCCCAGGGTGAGGGTCCGCCGGGCTTTGCGAAAGGAGCCTTTCACCGAGCCGGACAAATTTCACCCCGATTCAGACCGAGCGAGG
>Ga0136635_10000136_pt1 | contig 17295 bp, 15 predicted proteins | sample AntDrymeUQ852106_2_FD_105495 | JGI IMG/M metagenome (GOLD analysis project Ga0136635, IMG submission 105495) | Polar desert sand microbial communities from Dry Valleys, Antarctica - metaG UQ85 (21.06) | ecosystem: Environmental > Terrestrial > Soil > Desert | place: Antarctica: Dry Valley... | reverse complement strand
GCGTGCCCTGGCCGAGTTCGAGGGCTGGCTCGGCCGCTTGCGCGCAGACTATGGTCCTGCTGCCGCCGACTTCATGGTCGCCCACCGGCTCGTCGAGTCCGACGTGGATTCACTGGCCGACCTCGACAAGGCGGTGGTCGATTCCGTTGACAACGGCTATGCGCTCAGCGTCCTCGGCCAGACCGACGGGCGGATCGAGCTCAAGATCATCGAGACGGAGACGAGCGCAGCCACGCACGTCGCCGTTCCGCTCGAGCTGCTGAGCTCCCCGATCTACGCCAACCTGCGGCGCGCGTACGCGAAGCTGATCGAGGTCGTCGGCCCACCGCCCTTCAAGCTCGCGGCCGGCAAGAAGACGCGGGCGGCGGAAACGTTCGCGGAGCTCCGCTCTGACGCGCTCGACCTCGCGAAAGAGGGTCTCACGCTGTCCCGGTTCAAGGGTCTCGGCGAGATGAACGAGGAGCAGTTGTGGGAGACGACAATGGATCCGGCGAAGCGCTTGCTCCTCCGCGTCGATGTCGAAGACGCCTCCGCCGCCGACCGCCTCTTCTCGACGCTGATGGGCGATCAGGTTGAGCCGCGGCGCGCCTTCATCGAAGAGAACGCGCGTGACGTCAGGTTCCTCGACGTCTGATGACTGACATCACGAACGAACCGCTGGGAGGCGGCCGGATCGAGTCTCGCGAGCTCGAGCTCGAGATGCGCTCGAGCTATCTCGACTACGCGATGAGCGTGATCGTCGGGCGCGCGCTACCCGACGTGCGTGACGGGTTGAAGCCTGTCCACCGGCGCGTCCTCTTCGGCATGCACGAGGCAGGGCTGCAGCCGAACCGGCCGTACAAGAAGTCGGCAGCCACTGTCGGCGACGTGATGGGCAAGTACCACCCGCACGGCGATGCGTCGATCTACGACACGCTCGTCCGGATGGCGCAGCCGTTCAGCCTGCGCTACCCGCTCGTGGACGGCCAGGGCAACTTCGGCTCGGTTGACGACGACCCGCCGGCCGCGATGCGCTACACGGAAGCGCGGCTCGCGCGGATCGCCACGGAGATGCTGCGTGACATCGACGCGGACACGGTCGACTTCGTCCCGAACTACGACGAGTCGCGCCGGGTCCCGGACGTGCTCCCCTCGCGCTTCCCTAATCTGCTCGTGAACGGCTCGGCGGGCATCGCCGTCGGGATGGCGACGAACATGCCGCCGCACCGCCTCGGCGAGATCATCGACGCGATCGTGCAGCTGCTCGACAAGCCGGACGCGAACGTCGAGGACCTGATGAAGCACGTCAAAGGCCCGGACTTCCCGACCGGCTCGATCGTCCTCGGCCGCCAGGGCATCCGCGACGCCTACCGCACTGGCCGCGGCCGGATCGTGATGCGCGCGCGCGCCCATATCGAGGAGCTCCGCGGCGGCAAGACGGCGATCATCGTCTCCGAGCTCCCGTACGGCGTCAAGAAAGGCGGCGACGCCGGCGTGATCAAGAAGATCGCCGACCTCGTCCAGGAGAAGGTGATCACCGAGATCTCCGACCTCGCTGACCACTCCGACCGGACGGGCATGCGCGTCCAGATCGAGCTGAAGCGCGACGCGATCCCGCAGGTCGTCCTGAACAAGCTCTACAAGCACACGTCGCTGCAGGCGACCTTCGGGTACAACGCGGTCGCGCTCGTCGACAACGTGCCGAAGACGCTCTCGCTGCTCGAGCTCGTCACGCACTATCTGAACTACCAGCGCGAGATCATCACGCGCCGCTCCAAGTTCGAGCTGCGCAAGGCGGAGGATCGCGCGCACGTCCTCCAGGGCTACCTGATCGCCCTCGACAACCTCGACGCGGTGATCCGAATCATCCGTGGCGCCGACGACACCGACGGTGCGCGCGAGGAGCTGATGTCCGCGTTCTCGCTCTCCGAGATCCAGGCAACTGCGATTCTCGACCTGCGCCTGCGCGCCCTCACCGGCCTCGAGCGGAAGCGCGTCGAGGACGAGTTCAACGACCTGCAGGAGAAGATCGCGGAGCTGCGCGCGATCCTCGGTGACCCGGCCCGCGTCGATGGGCTGATCCGCGAGGAGCTGCTCGAGATCAAGACGATCTACGGGAAAAACGACGACCGCCGCACCGAGATCATCGCGGCCGAAGGCGAGTTCTCGCTCGAGGACATGATCGCCGAGGAGGACATGGTGATCGCGATCACCCGCTCGGGCTATATCAAGCGCTTGCCCGTGACCTCGTATCGGGAGCAGCGCCGCGGCGGCGTCGGCGTGATGGGCATGGATTTGAAGGACGAGGACTTCATCGAGCATCTTTTCGTCGCGTCCACCCACGACTACGTCCTCTTCTTCACCACCGTCGGCAAGGTCTACCGGTTGAAGGTGCACGAGCTGCCGCTCGGTTCCCGGCAGTCGAAGGGCCGCGCGATCGTCAACCTGTTGCCGTTCCGCCAGGACGAGCAGATCCGGGCCGTGATCCAGACGCGCGACTTCAAGGACGCCGAGTACCTCGTCTTCGGCACCAAGCGCGGCGTCGTCAAGAAGACGAAGTTCCTCGACTACAACACGCCGCTGAAGGCCGATGGGATCATCGCGATCAAGCTCCGCGAAGACGACGAGCTGATCGGTGTCCGGCACACGACCGGGGACAACGACATCCTGATGGTCTCGCGCAAGGGTCAGGCTGTCCGCTTCCACGAGAGCGCCGTCCGCCCCACCGGCCGCTCCACCGAGGGCGTTCGGGGGATGAGCCTGCGCTCGGAGGACGAGGTGATCGAGATCAACAACGCGACCGACGAGGCAGACCTGCTCGTCGTGACCGAGAACGGCTACGGCAAGCGCACCCGGATCGCGGAGTACCGTCAGACCGGCCGCGGCGGGCTCGGGGTCAAGACCGTCCAGCTGACCGAGGCTCGTGGTCAGCTCGTGGGCGCCCGTGTCGTGCGCGACGGCTATGCGGTGATGCTGATCTCGACGGGCGGCACGGTGATCCGGATGCCCGTCGACGAGATCAAGCGGCTCGGCCGGGCAACTCAGGGAGTGATCGTGATGCGGCTGCGAGGCGACGAGCAGGTGTCGAGCCTCGCACCGGTGGTCGAGAGCGAGGCTTCGGCGGCTGCGGTCGAGGCCGCCGCTGATGCCGCCGTCGAGGCGGGCGTGGAACCGCTGGCCGAGCCCGATTTCGACGAGGACGGCTACCCGTCGGCGTCGGAGGATTCCGGCGCAGACGACGAGTAGCAGGCTTCGTGATCCGGCCGGTTTTCTGCGCGCCCTGAGTCGTAGAAAAACTCCGTCTACGTCTTCACAAGTGGGGAGAAAACGTGTATATGTTCCTCTTGAGAGGGCACCGTACCTGCCGATAAAGGGATCAACATGGCTTACAACACACAAGTAGACATTCTCGAGCCGGTGAACCTGTCCGAGCACCTGGAGAAGATCGAGCTCTATCTAGGGCAGGTCTGCCAGATCGCCGGGATCTCGAAGATGCAGCTCGATTACTGGACGAACAAGGCGCAGATCCCGACCAAGGGCAAGAAGCAGCGGATCTATGACATCGAGGCACTCGAGCAGGTCATGCTGATCAAGCAGGCCAAGGACAAGGGCCTCAATCTCGGCGCGGCGATCGAAGCTGCACGGCGCTTCCGCTCCGCGAACAGCCAGCTCGGCCTCTAGCTTCCTCTCGTCACTTCCCCGCTGCTGCCGGTCGCCTTGCCCATGAAGGCGGTCAGCATGTCGATTGGCGCCGGGAAGACGATTGTGGTCGCGTTGGTCGCGCCGATCTCGAGCAGCGTCTGCAGGTAGCGCAGCTGCAGCGCCATGGGCGACTTTTCCATCACGTCGGCGGCATCGGCGAGCTTCTGAGAGGCCTGGAACTCGCCTTCGGCGGCGATGATCTTGGCGCGCCGCTCGCGCTCGGCCTCGGCCTGGCGGGCCATCGCGCGCTGCATGCCGGCGGGAATCTCGACGTCCTTCACCTCGACGATCGAGACCTTGACTCCCCACGGCGAGGTCGCCTCGTCGATGATGTTCTGCAGGATTGCGTTGATCTTGTCGCGCTCGGAGAGCAGTTCGTCGAGCATGTGCTGGCCGAGTACGGAGCGCAGCGTCGTCTGGGCGATCTGGGACGTCGCGACCATGAAGTTCTCGATCTGGACGATCGCGTTCTTCGGCTCGACGATCCGGAAGTAGGCGACGGCGTTCACGCGAACGGGAACGTTGTCCTTCGTGATCACCTCCTGGGGCGGCACGTTCAGCGTGATCGTGCGCAGGTCGACCTTGACCATCCGGTCGATCACGGGGATGAGCACGAAGAGGCCAGGCCCCTTGGGTTCGGGCAGCAGCCGGCCGAGCCGGAAGATCACGCCGCGCTCGTACTCGCGCGCGACCTTGATCGCGGCGAACAGGAACATCAACACGAGGAAGGCAGCAGCGGCGATTGCGATCAGGGCGATCAACGAATCACGTCCTTTCGGGAGCGGATAGCGGGGATCCTACGGTCAGGTGGAGGCCTTCCTGGTCGACAGCCTCGACGATGACGTTCTCGCCCGGCTCGAGCGAAGAGCCGTCGACGCTCGAAGCCTGCCAGAGCTCACCGTCGACGAAGACAAGATTGCCGCCTCGCACGCTCGCCGCCTCGCCGACGAGCCGATGTGCGCCCACGCTGACGGGCATCCGCCGCGTCTGCGCGGCCTTCGTCAGCGCGAAGCCGAAGAGCAGCATCAGCGTGCCGGAGATCGCGAGCGCGACCGGTAGCGACACCTGGTAAGCCGGGCCGGCCGGGTCGAACAGCAGCAGCGCTCCGATCACGAACATGACGGCGCCCGCCACCGAGAGCGCGCCGTGCGAGACGATAAACGCCTCGGCGACGAAGAAGGCCGCGGCCAGCAGCATCAGGAGCAGGCCGGCGGCGGAGACCGGAAGCACCTGGAGGCCGTAGAGGCCGACGATGAGCGAGATCGCGCCGACCGTCCCGGGGAAGATCAGGCCGGGGTTCCAGAGCTCGACGACGATCCCGATCAGCCCGACCGAGAGCATCAGCGCGATGATGTTCGGGTCGATCAGGAGGTCGAGGATCTCCTTCCAAGTTGACATCTCGATCCGTTCGACCGCCGCCGACGATCCGATGGCGAGCGTCAGCCCCTTGGGCTCGACCTTCATCCCATCGATCTGACGAAAGAGATTCGCGTAGTCGGTCGCGATCACGTCGACGACGTTCTTCGCGAGCGCCTCGCGAGCGCCGAGGTTGGTGGCCTTCGTGACCATCTCGCGGGCGACCGCGACGTTGCGCCCGTGCTCGCGTGCGAGCTCGCCGATGTAGGCGGCCGCGTCGTTGACGATCTTGCGACGCAAGTCCTTCGAGATGTCTTCGCCTCCGACCGAGATCGGCGTCGAAGAGCCGATGTTCGTCTGCGGCGCCATCGCCAGCACGTCGGCGGCCATGCCGATTACGGCCCCAGCGGAATCGGCGCTCGCGCCAGGCGGGGCGACATAGACGATGACCGGTACCTGCGCCGCGAGGATCCCCTTCACGATCGCGCGCATCGACGAGCCGAGCCCGCCGGGTGTGTCCATCTCGATCACGATCGCTGCGTACCCGCCCTCCTCGGCCTGGTCGATCGCGTCGAGCAAGTAGTCCTGGGTGACCGGGTTGACGTCGTTCACGAACTCAGCGACGAGAACGCGGCCAGAGGTTCCTGCCGCCGCCGAAGGTACAAAGGCGGCGGCGGCGAGGAGCAGGAGTAGTCCCCGGCGAAGGGCCGCCATGCTCCGAGTGTACGTCAGGGGACGAGGAATGCCAGCGCGCGCTCGCGGATCCCGCGCACGTCGAGCCCGTGCTCGGTCGTGCTCGTCAATCGTGCCGTAGCGCGAGAAGACCTCGCGTGGGACGCCGTGCGAGGCAAGCCGTATCGGGCGGTGCTTGAGGGCCGCCGCGAGCGTTCCCTCGAGCGGCCAGCACCTTAAGGTGTTGCGCGACGCCAAGCTCGTGACGACGCGTAGGCAGGGGACGCAGATCTGCTATTCGCTCGACGCAGCCGCCGTGGCACAGCTGCGGGCACTGTTCGCCGAGCTGTAAGGATTCGGTCAAGCAAGGGTCGCGACTCTTGTCGCCGAAGAGGTTCGTCGCCACTCTTGGTGGACCCGATCGTGCCCAGACGCCTGTTCATCCTCATCGGTCTCTCGCTCATCCTGCCCGCACCCGCGGCGGCAGAGAGCGCGACGATCGTCTCCCGGAGTCTCTCGCTGAACCTCCCACTGGGCGGAGAGCGCTCGCTCGCGTCGGGCAAGCCGCCCACCCGCTTCAACCTCGTCGGGCTGCACTGGCGTGGGCCTGGTTCGGTGCAGTTCCGAACGCGTTCGGTCTCCGGTCGCTGGAGAGCGTGGGAAGCCGCGGCGCCGGAGGCCGAGGACCAGCCGGACGCGGCGACCGGCGAGGGCGTACGAGCGGGATCGTGGCGGCTCGGAAACCCGTGGTGGGTCGGACCTTCCGACCGGATCGACTACCGCTTCCGTGGCCGGGTGACGAAGCTGCGCGCGTTCTTCGTCTGGAGCCCGAGCGCAGGCGTCCCCGCCCGGACGCTCCAGAAGGCCGGTGCGCCCACGATCGTTCCTCGCAGCGGCTGGAACGCGGACGAGAAGATCAGGCGCGGCACCCCCTCGTTCGCGCCCGTCTTGCGGCTCGCGCTCGTGCACCACACCGCCGGCTCGAACGGCTACAGCGCCGCCCAATCGCCCGCAATCGTGCGCGCAATCCAGCTCTACCATGTGAAAGGGAACGGCTGGAATGACATCGGCTACAACTTCCTTGTCGATCGCTTCGGCCAGGTCTTCGAGGGTCGCTATGGCGGGATCGAGCGGAACGTGGTCGGCGCCCACGCCGAGGGTTTCAACACCGGGTCGGTCGGCGTTGCGCTGCTCGGCGAGTATGGATCGCTGCCGGTCGCCCAGAAGGCACGCGACGCCCTCGCGACCCTGCTTGCGTGGCGGCTCGATGTCGCGCATGTCGACCCGGCGACGACGCTTTCGTACATCTCGGGCGGCAACGCCCGCTTCTCGGCTGGCTTGCCGGTCTTCCTCCGCATGGTCTCCGGGCATCGCGACACCGGCTTCACCGACTGCCCCGGGAACGCCCTCTACGACCTCCTTAACGGGCTCGCGGGCGACGTCTCGCGCCGCGGTTTGCCGAAGCTGTACTCGCCGCTCGTCACCGGCGCCGTACCGGGCACGGTGCGCTTCAAAGCGCGGCTGTCGTCGGCTCTGCCGTGGACGGTCGAGGTTTTCGACGCGACCGGGGTCTCGGTCGGCTCGTCCGCCGGACTCGGGTCGAACGTGGACTGGACGTGGAACGCGACCTTGTTACCGCCAGGCAGCTACTCCTACGCGATCAGCTCGGCGGACGTCACGCCGGCGCTCGGGACGCTCGGCCGCGGTGAGGATGCTCTCTCTATCGCGGGTCTCGCGGCCGACCCGGAGACGGTCTCGCCGAACGGCGACGCCGTCGCCGACCAAACGACGATCACGTACACGCTGACCACCGCCGCCAACGTGACGGTCAAGGTGCGGGACGACCTCGGCGGCGAGGTGGCGGCGATCGGCGCCAGGGCCTGGAAGAGGGCGGGCGAGCACGCGCTCCGGTTCGATCCGGTCGTGCTGCCGGACGGGATCTTCCACATCGAGTTGTCTGCGAGTGCGACCGGCGGCCGTCAGGCGACCGCCACGACCGAGCTCGCGGTCAGCCGCACGCTCGCCGGCGTCCGCGCGGCGCCGCTCGCCTTCTCCCCCAACGCGGACGGCCGCGCCGACCGGATCGCGTTCAAGTTCGAGCTCACGGCCCCTGCCGAAATCCGGCTGCGGATCCTCAAGGAGGGGAAGTGGGTCGCGACCCCGTTCGCGGGTCCCCTCGCCACGGGCGTCCGGCAGGTCGAGTGGGACGGCGCGAAGCGTGTCGGTCGGCTGCTCGACGGCACCTACGACGCGGTGGTCGAAGCGACGGACGCGTTCACCACGTCGACCGTCGCGGTGCCGTTCACGGCCGACACGCGCCGGCCGAGAATAACGATCGTGCAGCGCTTCCCGCTCAGGCTCTGGGTGAGCGAGCCGGCCCGCCTGACCCTCCGGTTCGGCGCGCGGAGCCTGGTGTACGAGGCGCTCGGCGCGGGCAGGGCACGTGTGCCGAACGCGCCGAAGCTCGGCCGCGTTCGTGCAGTGGCGTGGGACGCCGCCGGGAACACGAGCATCCCGGCGACGAAGCGCTAGCTCAACGCAGCGCTCTACACTGCTGCGGGTGCAATCGCCGCACCTTCGATCGCGTTCAATCGGCCAGGATCTGCGGCCCGACCCGCCGCTGGTGTACGAGCGGCTGAGCGACCCGATTCTGGTCAAGAGAGCAAAGGACGGCGATGCACGTGCTCTCGACGCGTTGTGCGAGCGGCACGCGCCGAGGGTGGAACGGTTGGCGCACCACCTGCTGGGCGACCAGGAGGACGCGCGAGATGCGGCTCAGGACGCACTCGCGAAGCTGTGCGTGAAGCTGACCCAGTTCCGGGGCGAGTCGTCCTTCTCGACCTGGCTGCACCGCCTGATCGTGAACGCGTGCCGGGATGTGGCACAGCGGCAGCTGGCACGGCGCTGCGAGCCGCTCGAGGAGGACCGGCGCGAGGCGCGCGACGGAGATCCGGCCCGGGCCGCCGAGGTGTCAGAGCTCCGCGCGGAGCTCGGCGCCTGCCTCGCCCAGATCGCTCCTGCGCAGGCGAAAGTGGTCGTGCTCAAAGACGCGTTCGACTTCAGCTTCGAGGAGATCGCGGGCGCGGAGGGGATGCCCGTGGGGACGGTGAAGTGCTACGCGCACCGCGGACGCAACGGGCTCCGGGCGAGGCTCTCAGCGTGAAGCTTCCATTGGGGAAGGTTGAGATCGAGGCGATCCTGCCCCACCGCGATCCGTTTCTGCTGCTCGACGAGGTGATCGAGCTCGAGCCGAACAAGCGCGTCGTCGCGATCAAGCTCGTCACCGAAGCGGATTGCGCAGGCCACTTCCCCGGTAACCCGATCATGCCGGGCGTGAAGATGGTCGAGGCGCTCGCGCAGGCGGGCGCAGTCGCCGTCCTCAGCGAGGAGGCGAATCGAGGTCGGATCGCGCTCTTTGCAGGCATCGACGGCGTTCGCTTCAAGCGCGTCGTGCGCCCGGGCGACCGGCTGACGCTCGAGTGCGACCTCGAGACCGTGCGGGGCCCGATCGGGCGCGGGAAGGTGCGCGCAACCGTCGACGGTGAGCTCGCCGTGCGAGGCACGCTGACGTTCGCCGTGGATCAGTCGTGATCGGGTCGGCCAACGGCGCGCGGATCGGAATCACCGGTCTGGGAGTCAATGTCCCCGACCGGGTCTTCACCAACAAGGACCTAGAGCAGTTCGTCGACACGACGGACGAGTGGATCGTCGAGCGCACCGGCATCCGGGAGCGCCGGTTCGCAACCAAGGAGCAAGCGCTCACCGACATCGCGGAGCCGGCCGCGGTCGCGGCACTTGCCGATGCCGGCGTCGACGCGTCCTCGATCGACCTGATCGTCGTCGCGACCGTGACTCCAGACATGATGTTTCCGACCAGCTCGGCGCTGCTCGCGGACTCGCTCGGCATGCCCGACGCGGCAGCCTACGACTTGCTCGCCGGCTGTACGGGGTTCATGTATGCCCTTGCCCAGGCCTACGGCATGGTCTCGTCGGGGCTCTCGAAGCGAGCGCTCGTCGTCGGTGGGGACGTTCTCTCGAAGATCCTCGACTGGACCGACCGCTCCACGCTCGTGCTGTTTGGCGATGGCGCGGGCGCGGTTGTGGTCGAGCGGGTCGACCGGGGCGGCTTTCTCGGCTTCGAGCTCGGGGCGGACGGCGGCGGCGGCGAGAACCTCTGGCTGCCGGGTAGCGGCTCCCGTCACTTCGAGGATGCGGACAAGCTCGTGAAGATGAACGGCCGCGAAGTGTTCAAGTTCGCGACGCGCGTGATGGTCAGCTCGGCGGAGAAGGTGTTGGCCGAGTGCGGGAAGACTGTCGACGACATCGACGTCTACGTCCCGCACCAGGCGAACAGGCGAATCATCGACCACGCCGCGCGCAAGCTCGGGATCTCGGAGGAGAAGGTCGTTGTCAACGTTGATCGGTACGGCAACACGTCGTCCGGCTCGATTCCGCTCGCGCTTGCCGATGCCGCTGCAGATGGGCGGCTGCGCGAGGGAGAATTAGTGCTGATGACCGGAATGGGGGCGGGCCTCACGTGGGGCTCGGCCCTGATCGAGTGGACGTGCAGTTCGTGAGCACAGGGAGGAGAGCTACTTGAGCAAGATCGCCTTCATGTTCCCAGGCCAGGGCTCGTACGAGGCCGGGATGGGACGCGACATCGCCGAGGCTGTGCCGGAAGCGATGGCCGTGTACGAAGCCGGCAGCGCGGCGTCCGGGCTCGACCTCAGGCAGGTCTGCTTCCACGGCCCCGTCGAGGACTTGCTCGACACCAAACTGCAGCAGCCGGCGCTCGTCGCGACGAGCCTCGCAATCAATGAGGCGATCCGCGGGCGTGGGATTGTGCCCGACTTCGTCGTCGGTCATTCGGTCGGAGAGTTTGCGGCGCTCGGCGCCGCCGAATCGATTGGAGCTGCCGACGCGATCGCGCTCGTCCGCGAGCGCGGGATCGCCATGGCCGAGGCCGCGCAGGCTCGCCCGGGCTCAATGGCCGCGATCCTCGGGCTCGCCGACGAGGTTGTCGAGGGCCTCTGTCGGAGGATCGCGAATGTGTGGCCCGCGAACTACAACTGTCCTGGTCAGATCGTCGTCTCGGGCGAAGACGACGCGGTTGGGGAGTGCTGTACGGAGGCCGAGAAGGAGGGCGCACGGCGTGCCGTCCGGCTGCGCGTCTCGGGCGCCTTCCACTCGCCGCTCGTCGAGCGGGCCGCCGACGTGCTCCGGCCCGCCGTCGAGAAGATCAATTTCGCCGACCCGCGGACGGCGTTCATGTCGACGGTGACGGCGAGGCTCGAAGACGCGGGGCGCTATCGCGAGCTCCTGATCGAGCAGCTGACGGCGCCGGTGAGGTTCACCCAGGCGGCCCGCGAGCTCGTGGGCAAGGGCGTGACGACGTTCGTCGAGGTCGGCCCCGGCGATGTGCTCAGCGGTTTACTGAAGAGGATCGACAGGAGCGTGCGCACCGTCTCCGTCAGCAACATGCAGGAGTTGCGCGAGTTGGAGGAGACGCTTGCCTAAGGTGCCGCTCGGCACCCCCTTCGCGTCCTTGGACGGGAAGACAGCGCTTGTCACCGGCGCCTCCCGCGGGATCGGGAAGGCGATCGCCACCGAGCTCGTCGCGGCCGGCGCGAGCGTCGTCGTCGGCTACCGCTCCGGGCAGGAGGAAGCGGAGGCCCTGGCGTCCGAGCTCGGGGGCCGCGCGATTCAGGCGGACGTTTCGACCGCGGAAGATGCGCGTCGCCTCGTCGACGAGGCTGGCGACCTCGACATCCTCGTCAACAACGCGGGTCTCACCCGCGACGGGCTGCTCGCGCGCATGTCTGACGATGACTGGCGAACCGTACTCGAGACCAATCTCTCGTCCGTCTTCTACACGTGCCGCGCGGTCACGCGGCCGATGATGAAGAAGCGCGCCGGTTCGATTGTCAACATCTCCTCGATCGTCGGCGTGCACGGAAACTGGGGCCAGACGAACTACGCGGCGTCGAAGGCGGGCATCATCGGCTTTACGAAGTCGCTGGCGCGGGAACTCGGCTCCCGCAACGTGCGCGCGAACGTCGTCGCGCCGGGCTACGTCAAGACGCAGCTCACCGACGTGCTGCCCGAGGAGGCGACCGAGGCCATGCTGACCAACACGCCCCTGGGGCGACTGGGCGAGCCGGAGGACATCGCCGGAGCGGTACGCTTCCTCTGCTCCGACGCGGCCTCGTTCATCACGGGCGAGGTGCTGCTCGTCGACGGCGGACTGGGCATGTAGTGACTCGACTGGCGACATACACCGGCCTCTGGCGCCCGCAAAGACTTCGCCATGCGTCGTCCTCAGTCGCGTCCAGGCCTTCTGGCCTGCACGCTCCCTGCGTCCTAGCCTGGCTCGCGTTGCGAACGCCAGAGCCTCGCTGTCCGTCACCAGTCGAGTCACATGGCTGAACAGAACGGAAGGCGACGTGTGGTCGTGACCGGGCTCGGCATGGTCTCGCCGCTCGGAAACGACGTGGAATCTTCGTGGGAGAACCTGCTCGCAGGGGAGTCCGGCGCGGACGAGATCACGCAGTTCGACGCCCGCGAGTTCCCCGTCCACTTTGCTTGCGAGCTGAAGGGCTTCGAACCGACCCAATGGATCGAACACAAGCAGGCGCGGCGCATGGACCGATTCGCGCAGATGATCGTCGCCGCCGCGCGCCAGGCCGAATCCGACTCGGGACTCGAGATTGCGAAGGAGCCGGACCGGATCGGCGCATCGATCGCAACCGGGATCGGCGGCCTCGGCGCTTTTCAGGACTGCTACCAGACGCTGATCGACCGCGGTCCGGACCGGGTCAATCCGTTCTCGATCACCGCGATCATCCCCAACATGGGCGCCGGTTGGGTCTCGATGGAGCTCGGCACCCGGGGCCCGCTCTCCTCCCAGTGCACCGCGTGCGCGGCCTCGAACATGGCAATCGGCGAAGGCGCGGACGCGATCCGGCTCGGACGCGCCGACGCGATGATTTGCGGGGGTACGGAGGCCGGGATCACGCGTGTCGGCATCGCCGGCTTCGCCGCCATGCGCGCTCTCTCGCGCCGAAACGACGATCCGAAGCGCGCTTCGCGCCCGTTCGATGCCGAGCGTGACGGCTTCGTCATGGGCGAGGCCGGAGGCGCGGTCGTGCTCGAGGAACTGGAGCACGCGAAGCAGCGCGGGGCGACGATCTACGCAGAGTTGATCGGTTACGGAGTCTCGTCGGATGCGAACCACGTCACCGAGCCGGACCCGGCCGGGACGAACCCGGCTCGCGCGATGAAGATGGCCTTCGGCGACGCAGGCATCGATCCGTCCGAGATCGGTTACATCAATGCGCACGGCACTTCGACTCCGCTCGGCGACGCGTCCGAGACGCGAGTGATCAAGCTCGCGGTGGGCGAGGAGAATGCGCGCAAGATCCCGGTCTCCTCGACAAAGGGCGCCACGGGCCACTGTCTCGGCGCGGCCGGCGCGGTCGAGGCGATCTTCACCGTTCTTGCGACGCAGCGCGGCGTTCTGCCGCCGACGATCAACTACGAGGTCGAGGATCCCTCGTGCGACCTCGACTACATCCCGAACGAGGCGCGGAAGTCCGAGATCACCGTAGGTGTCTCCAACTCGTTCGGTTTTGGCGGACACAACGCCTGCGTTGTGTTCCGCAAGCACGACGAGGGCTAGGAGCCTGGCCCCCGATCTTCAGTCGGAGGTTCACGCTCCGGAGCTCACCTACGAGCTCGCGAAGCTCCTGGAGGCAGAATCGCGCGAGCGTCAGCTTCTTCCGGTGTATGCCTCCCGTCAAGGCGGTCGGGGTGCGCGCCTTGCTCTTCCGGTTCACGATCTCTTGACAGAGGAAGCCGACTGGGACGCACCGACATGGGATCTTGATCCGGGCGGCTCGGAGTCACTTGCGAGAACCCTCGAGTGGCTGTGCGTGCGCCTGGATTCGAGCTTGGAGTTCTTCGCCGCGTGGCCTCCGGAGGACATCGATCACGCTTTGGAGATGTCGATCGAGCAGCTGGCAGCGTTGGTTCGCGGAAACCTCATCGGAGCGCGAACGCGCTACACCGTTCGTTCCGAGTCGGCCAAGTAGCAGACTGTTACTTGGCTAGAGCCGTAGCTCGAGCAGGACGACGTCGCGCCACACGCCGTCCAGTTGTCCGATCCGCTCCTGGACACCCACCTCGCGGAAGCCGAGCCTGCGATGCAACTCGAGCGAGGCGGTGTTATTCGGGAAGATCCCCGCCTGCAGGGTCCAGAGGCCGCTGGAGCGGGCGCTCTCGATCACGGTCTCGAGCAACGTTCGCCCAACCCCTCGCCCGCGCGCCCGCTCGGCCACGTAGATGCTCTCGTCGGCGACGCCGCGGTACACCTCGCGGCGGGAGTATTGGGTTAGGGCAACCCAGCCGGTCACCTCGCCGTCGAGCTCGGCGACGAGTCGGTGGTCGCCCAGGTGGGCTGCGTCCCAGCTCTCCCACTCCGGCACTTCGGTCTCGAACGTCGCGAGCCGGGTCGCGATCCCCTCGGCGTAGATGGCGGCGACCGCGGGCCAGTCGGCCTTCGTCAGAGGGCGGACCTCGAGCACGGAGCCAACAGTAAGCTCACGCCATGTCCCGGTGGGCGACCTTCGACTGCTACGGCACCTTGATCGACTGGAACGCCGGCATCCGCGGGGTGCTCGAGAGCCTGTTCGGCGCCGAGCGCGGCCCCGAGCTGCTCGCGCGCTATCACCGACTGGAGCCGCAGGTGCAGGACGAGGCGTACCGCAGCTACGCCGAGGTGCTGTCGCTCACGCTCGAGCGGCTCGCAGCCGAGAACGACCTGACCATCCCCGAGGGCGAGACGGGCGTTCTGGCGCGCTCTCTCCCGGACTGGCCTGCCTTTCGCGAGGTGCCTGAGGCGCTTGGGGAGCTCCGGCGTCGCGGCTGGAACCTCGCGATCCTCTCGAACTCCGACCGCGACCTGATTGCTGCGTCGCAGCGGCAGCTGGGCGTTCCCATCGACGTCGCGGTCGTCGCGGAGGAGATCCAGTCCTACAAGCCGGCGCACGCGCACTGGGAGCGCTTCTTCGAGCTGACGACCGCCGACCGCGCCCAGCACGTGCACGTGGCGGCGAGCCTGTTCCACGACGTCGCGCCGGCGCGCGAGCTGGGCCTGAAGGTCGTCTGGATCAACCGGCTCGGCGAAGCCCCGGACCCGGAGCCCGACCGCGAGCTGCCTGACCTCTCGAGTCTGCCGGACACGCTCGACGAGCTCGTCCCCGCTGCGCCATGACGCTGCGGCCGCCCCGCGACGACGAGTTCGACACGATGCTGGCGCTGATGAACGCGCACCAGCTGGCCGCGTTCGGCGAGGCAGACGCGACCGCTGACGACCTGCGCACCTGGTTGACGTCCCCGTCGGTGGTGGTGGAGCGAGACATCCGCGTGCTCGAGCGGGACGGCAGGCTCGTGGGGTATGTCGACGCGGATTCGAGCCGGACCGACCCACCGGTCTGGTGGGCCGACGTGAAGGTCGCACCAGACGTCGATGCCGAGGCTGTGATCGTGGAGCTCGTCGCCTGGCTCGAGGAGCGGGCGGAGGCAGGGCGGCTGCGTGTGTGGACGGGTAACGAGGACGCGAGAGTGGTGGCCGTGTTCGAGCAGCTCGGCTTCGCTCCGGCTCGTCACTCCTACCGGATGGAGATCGATCTCGACGGGGAGGGCTCGCCGCCGGTCTGGCCCGAGGGCATCTCGGAGCGGACTCTGCAAGAGGGAGAGGAGCGGCGGGTCTACGAGGCCGCGATGGAGGTCTGGCAGGACACGTCGGACCCGCTGGACGAGACGTTCGAGGAATGGTCGCACTGGTTGACCAAGCCGCCCACGTTCGACCCCTCGCTGTGGTTCCTGGCCCTCGACGGCGACGAGCTCGCCGGCTTCTCGCTCTGCCGACAGGACTCCGTCGACGAGAGCGCGGGGTACGTCGGCACGCTGGGCGTGCGCCGTCCCTGGCGGCGACAGGGGCTCGGCGAGGCGTTGCTCCTGCGCTCTTTTCAGGCTTTCCGGGAGCGCGGCTACACCCGCGGCACGCTCGGCGTCGACGCGTCAAGCCCGACGGGCGCGACCCGTCTCTACGAGCGGGCCGGCATGGCTGTCTACCGGGACACGCTCTTCCTCGAGCGTCCGGTGCGCCGCTAGGGTTCGAGCGTGTCGCGACTCCGTGCCCGCTGTCCCGATTGCCGGACGCTGACTGCGGTCGCCGTCGGGCCGGAGTACCAGTGCCATTCGTGCGGACGCGAGTTCTGCGCTGGGCTCGTCCGCGTGCCGCGCGCCTGGGGTGACGGCGGCGACGCGATGGCCGGTGCCGCGTTCCACGAGCTGCCCTACCCGGAAGCGAGCGTGATCGAGGCAGACACGCTCGCGGAGCAGACGCTGATGCTCGCGTCCGAGCTGCCCGACCGGCCGGTCGTCCTTGGTGGCTGCTGCTGCTCGCATGTCGGCGCGATCGAGGCGCTCTCTGCGGGCGACGAGTGCCTGGCGGTGGTCTGGATCGACGCGCACGGCGACCTGAACACGCCCATGACTTCCCCGTCCGGGAACGCGTGGGGTATGCCGCTCCGGATGGTGCTGGACGACGCCGCTGTGCTGCCGCGGAATGTCGCGCTTGTCGGCGCGCGCAACCTCGACCCGCCCGAGGTGGAGTTCATCGAATTGGCGGGTTTGCAGACCGGCGAGGGTGCGATCGAGCGTGCGCTAGACGGCGCTGACGCGGTCTACGTCGCGCTCGATTGTGACGCCGTCGAGCCGGGGGAGCTCGCAGTCTTCATGCCGGAGCCCGGCGGCTTGGAGCTCGCCGAGCTCGAGAGATTGTTGCGCGACGTAGCCGCGCGCGCGCCGATCGCCGGCCTCGGCTTCACCGGCCTCGTGCGCGAATCTGCCAACGAGCCCAAGCTCGCTCGGCTCGCTGCCGCTCTCGGTTTTTGAGACCGCGCTTGTAACCCTGGCTCGAAGGGGCGGGTCTAAACTCCCACGATGGCTGAAGCCAAGATCGACGTCTCGATCGAGCACAAGCATGCTCCCGAGCTCCCGCAGAAGAAGCACCCGAACACGTGCCCGAGCTGCGGCTCCCACTACCGAGACGACGAGCTGGCCGCGAGCCTCCGAGTGTGCACCCAATGCGGGCATCACTTCCCGGTCAAGGCGCGCCAGCGGATCGAGCAGCTCGCCGACGAGGGCAGCTTCGTCGAGGAGGCCGCCGAGCTGCGCTCGGCCGACCCGCTCGGCTTCTTCGACCTCCGCGCCTACAACGAACGGCTGGCGGAAGCGGAAATCGCGACCGGGCTCGGCGACGCGCTCGTCGTCGGCAGCGCCGCTATCGAACAGCTGCCGTGCGAGCTCGCGGTGATGGACTTCTCGTTCATGGGCGGCTCGATGGGCTCCGTTACGGGCGAAAAATTCGCGCGCGCGTGCGATAGCGCGGCCGCCGCCGGCGTGCCGCTCGTTTCGGTCTCCGCTTCGGGCGGTGCTCGGATGCAGGAGGGGATTCTCGCGCTGATGCAGCTGCCGAAGACCGTCGTTGCGGTCGAGGAGCTGCACGAAGCGGGCTGCGCT
>Ga0136635_10000135_pt1 | contig 17298 bp, 13 predicted proteins | sample AntDrymeUQ852106_2_FD_105495 | JGI IMG/M metagenome (GOLD analysis project Ga0136635, IMG submission 105495) | Polar desert sand microbial communities from Dry Valleys, Antarctica - metaG UQ85 (21.06) | ecosystem: Environmental > Terrestrial > Soil > Desert | place: Antarctica: Dry Valley... | reverse complement strand
GACCCTGCCTGGTACACGTGGCGGGCGCAGGTGATCATCGACAGCGACCCCGTTCGTGTCGTCGAGGAATGGGGTCCCAACGGCTTGTTCGCCGGTGGCTACCGAGTCACGGTGCCGCTGGCGGGCGCCCTGCTGCAACAGGTCGTCGGCATCGACCGGTACACGTTCAGCACGTACCTCATGGTCGGCATGCCGATACTCACCGGCCTCGCGCTCGGGGCAGCGTTGTTCCGGAGCCGGCGCGATCCCCTGGTGGTGCTCACGACGTTGCTCGCCACCGTGGGCTTGTTCCTGACCACGCCGTACGTCGGATACCTCGACAACGTGACCGTGCTGTTCTTGCTCTCCTTGATGATCCCGTTCGCCCACGAGGCACGAGCGTCGTGGGGAGCGCGCACGGCCTTGTTCCTGATCGGGATAACCGCCGCCTTCACGCACCCAACCACATGCGTGATCTTCGGGGTGGTGTTGATGGCGGTGTTCGGGTTCCACTTCCTCACGAGCCGCTTCTCGCTCGGAGCCGCGCTGCGGTCCGACGGTCCCATGCTCATGTCGGCCGGCTTCGGCATGATCGCCGGTCTCGCTTGCTGGGTGATCGGCATCTGGGGCAAGCCGGCGAGCCTCGCGGAAGCCGCGCTGCCGCCGCCCTACACGGCGGAGTTCTTCACGCAACGCCTCATCGAGTGGACGGTCTCGCTGCAGCCGATCGTCATCGTGCCTTTCATCGTGGTCGCGATCGTCTCGACGATCATGTTGTCGCGGACGGCCGCTCGCCCGGTCCGCAACGAGGAGCAGGTCTCGATCTGGTGGCTCCTCGCGTTCGCCGGCGTCGCCTCGGTGCTGACCGGCGCGGCCATCCCGTACTACCGATTCATGAACGCCTCGGCCGCGCCGATGGTCCTCGTCGGGCTCGGCTCGTTCGTCGCTATCCGGTGGCTCTTGAATCTCGGCGCCGCGCAGAAGGTGGACGGGGCTCTCGGCGCGATGCTGAAGGCGGCCGGGGTGTTGGGCGCCTTGCTGGTGGTGGCCTCGCTCGGCTACGTGCTCAACGACGGCCTCGATGAGCGGTGGGTGAGCGAGTCGAACCAGTGGGCCAACCAGGAGGTCAGGACCTCGCTCGCGGCCGTCAACGAGGTCGTCACGGCGGCTGGCGAAGAGCGCGCGAACGTGATCGTCGTGAACCGCGATGACGCAGACGACCCGGCCGACGGCACGAACGTCGGGTACGGGTGGGCCAAGACGTTCTCCAACGTGTTCAGGACGGGCTTGCCCGGCGACGCGCCCGAGCGATCGGTCACGTACTTCGGCACGCTCGAAAACTTCCTGGCGGGTGAGCCGACCACCTCGACGAGAGGCAGCCAGGGCTACGACGATGCTGCCGCTTCGCACTTCTGCGAAGCCTTCGGTGGGCCCGATGCCCTCTGTGACCCCGACGCCACGAAGCCTGATGACTTCGTGCACCGGTTCGAGGAGTACGCCGACGATCCGGTCGTGTTCCTGATCGGGCAGTACTACGGGGGCCTCTGCAACGGCGTCGACGTCTGTTCTCCCGAGGTCGAGCAGCAGGCGCTGGCCGACACGACCTCGCAGGGTGTCGAGGTCGGTCCCGACGTCTTCGTCATCGAAGGCGAGGGCCTCTGGTCGCCGCCACCCGAGGTCGTCGATCGAGCCCGAGCAGCCGCCACCGAGGAAGCCGCCAGGTTCGAGGCCCACCCCGTGGCGCTCGAGAACCTTCCCCAGAACATGCTCGTCGTGGCGCTGCTCGGCGTGCTCCTCATCGTGCCCGGCTGGCTCGCGGCGAGCTGGCTCGGTCTGCGCACGACGGTCGATCGCATCGCGCTCATCCCCGGCATGTCGATCGTCATCGTGCTGCTCTCAGGTATCGCGGTGCTCGCCGTCTGGCGCGGCCCGCTGAGCCCGATCAAGGGTTGGACGGTCGTGGCGGTCGCGATCGGCATCGGGGCATCGCTCCGCGTGGCCGACGCCTGGTTGCGACGCCCCCTCGAGGCGTTCGGCGGGTTCTTCAACGCGATGTTCTCGGCGTTCTCCAACCGCGACTTCTCGGTGTTGGTCGGTGTGCAGTTCCTGGCGCAGGGCGGTCAGGGCGTCGTGCAGGGCGCGATCGCCAAGTCGCTCGCGTTCGGCGGTCAGGAAGGCTTCGACGTGCAGAACCTCCCGTCGGCCGACTACCTGCTCACCGTCGTGCTCGCGCTCTACGTGCCCTACACGCTGATCTCGCCCTTCATCGGCGTGTTCATCGACCGGTTCCCCCGCCGGCGCGTCATCTGGTGGGCCGACATCGTCACCGCGGTCGTCGTCGTCGTCGTCGCGATCGCGGTGTTGGCGCCGCTCGGTTCCGAGACCACCGAGGGCAAGGCGTTCGCAACCGCAGCGCTGATCGCGGGGCTGCTCGCGGTGCAGGCATGCGTGCGGGTCGCGCTCGCGGTGAAGTCGGCGGCCATGCCCGACGTGCTGTCGGGCAAGGACCTGCTGCAAGGCAACGGTCTCTCGCAGGCGGGCGGGGCGCTCGCCCAGATCGCGGGCATCGTCTTCGGTGGAGGGCTCGCCGGCTTCGTGCCGCCGTTCGTGCCGGTCGCGGCCGGCGCAGGCGTGCTGGTCGCGGGCGCCTTCGTGGCCAAGCAGCTCCGTCACGCCGAGGCCGAGTCGCACGAGACCACCTTCGCCCAGGAAGCCTCCCAGGTCGTGGCGAACGTCGTGGCCGGCCTGAAGGAAGTCGCGAGCCGTGCACCCGCAGCGCTCGGACTCTCGTCGTTCCAGATGCTTCGCTATCAGTTCTGGGGGTTCGGGTTGTTCGTGTTCGGCCTGTACGCGAAGAACCTGGTGGCGGGCGGCGACTCCGACACGCTCGCACTGGTGCTCTCGGGCCTCGGCGGGCTGGCGGGCGGCGCGATCGGCATGGTGGTGGCCCAGAAATACAAGGATCGGGTGGCGCCGGTGCGCCTGCTGCTGATGTCGATGGTGCTGCTCGGCATCGGCACGCTCGTGGGCGGCCTGTTCGTCTCGGTGGCCGGGTTCGCCGCCATGTTGTTCATCGGGTTCTTCTCGTTCTTCGTGGGCAAGATCTCGGCCGACACCATCATGCAGCAGTCGATGCCCGACGACTTCCGTGGCCGTGCTTTCGCCCTGTTCGATATCGCCTACAACCTCGGCTACATCGTGCCCGCGCTCATCCTGTTCCTGATCTGGACGGAAGACAGCGAGGTCACGACGCGCTCGATCCTGCTGATCTCGGGAACGGTGTTCCTGGGGCTCACCGCGCTGGTCGCGGCGTGGGCGCGGCGGATCCGTGGTGAGCTCGCACCCCAGGACGACCTGCCCGGCCTCCCACGAAGCACGTGACGCCGGTCACCTACGCGGGTGGCACGATGTCTCGTGCGTACGATGGGAAGTAGCGCGGGATCTGTCCGAGATCGAAGGCAGCCATGATCTGTTCCTTGGGCTCGCGCTCGAGCAAGAACCGCATCGACGCCTCGACCAGGGCCTCGGGAGTGCTGAACCCTTCCCCGAACCGCTCCCAGTCGGCACGAGACACGGTGACATCGTGCTCGGTCTGTGAGCCATCGTCGGTCAGTCGCACGTGTAGCCGAGAGAGCAGGTTCTCGACGTCGCTGCGGTCGATCTCGATCCTGGTCGTGCCGGGCGGGGGCGGCGGGTCGGTTGCGTTGTCGGGCATCGTTGCGCTCATCGTACCCTCGGTGCCGATGGAACTGGTAACCATTGAGGGCTAACCCCGGGGAGACCCGGCGTGCGACCGACCGGCGGGGCGAGGTGGCGGGCTCGGCGATGTCGGTGTCCATGGCGGTGCTGTTCGCCGGCGTGGTGATCCTCGGTTCCAAGGTGCAGGCGGGAGGACCGCCGTTCATCACGCTCGCGATCAGGTTCGGTGGACAGTCGGTGCTGCTGCTGGGATTGGCGCTCGCGCTGGGAAGGCCAGGACTCCCTGCACCGGGCGAGCGGCTGGCGCTCGCGCTCGCGGGCACGCTCGGCTACGGCACCGAGGCGGCGCTGTACTTCTCGGCCCTGAACCATGGGTCGGCCGCCGCGGTGACGCTGCTCTTCTACACCTACCCCGTGTGGGTCATGCTCGTGACGATCGGCCTCGACCGCCGCGCGCCGTCTCCGGCGTTGTTCGTGGCCCTCGCCCTTGCGATCGCCGGGAGCGCCGTCGTCGTGCTCGGCGGCGGGGGCGAAACCGAGGTTGAGCCCCTCGGCATCGCGCTCGCCCTTGCGACCTCGCTGGTGTACACGGCCTACCTGGTGAGCACGGATCGGCACGTGCGGCGCACCGATCCCGTCACGGCGGCCGGCTGGCTCGGCGCCGGCGCGGCCACCTCGAACCTGGTCTTCGCCGTCGTGGCCGGTGCGTTCATCGTGCCCGCGGGTGCGACCCCCTGGCGCCTCGTCACGATCACGCTGATATCCGCGGGAGCGTTCGCCTCGATGCTCGCGGGCCTGCAACGTGTCGGCGCGGTCCGTAACGCGATCATCGGCGTGATGGAACCACTCACGGTCGCGGTGCTGGCGGCGGTGTTCCTCGACCAGCCGGTCACACCGACCGTGGTAGCAGGCGGCCTGCTGATCCTCGTGGGTGCCGTGATCGCCTCGGCGGTCCGCACGACCCGCACCGCGGAGCCGAACGTCTGATGGCCCCTGAACCCCCGAGCGTCGAGCTGGCGGAGATCACGCCGGAGTTGCACGAAGCCTGCCTCGCTCTCGAGGTCGAAGCGGAACAGCGCCGTTTCGTCTCCCCGGTTGCGGACTATCTCAGGCTCTGTGATCGACCCGGCTCCCCCTGGCAGCCGTTCGTTGTCCTGAGACACGGCGAGGTCGTGGGGTTCGTGATGCATGGCGTCGACCCCGTAGACGACAGCGCATGGATCGGAGGGCTCGTGATCGACCGTGCCCATCAACGCCGCGGCATCGGGCGGACGGTCGTGGAGCTGCTCATCGCCCGAGCCACGGAGCACGGTCGCCCATCGGCTCTCAGCTACGAGCCGGGAAACGCGAAGGCAAGGACGCTCTACGCACGGGCCGGGTTCGTTGAGACCGGTGAAACCGAAGACGATGAGATCGTCGCCCGGCGACTCCTCTGACGCGCGCTGCGGGCTGCGATACCGTCCCGTCCATGACCGACGATCTCTACTCCCGCGACTCGTACCTTCGGAGCTGTGACGCTGCGGTGATCGAGGTCCGCGACGAGGCAGTGGTGCTCGACCGCACCGTGTTCTACCCGCGGGGAGGCGGCCAGCCGGGCGACTCCGGGGTGCTGCGATGGGAAGGCGGTGAGTGCGGTGTGACCGACACCACCAAGTCGCACGATGACGGCGAGATCGTGCATGCGGTCGATCCTTCTACGCCGCCGCCGAAGGCCGGTACGTCCGTGACCGCCGAGCTCGACTGGGAGCGTCGCTTCCAGCACATGCGGACACATACGGCGCTGCACGCACTGTCAGGGGTGGTCTTCACCGAGTTCGGAGCCAAGGTGACCGGCGGCAACATGGACTCGGGCGGCGTGGCCCGCATGGACTTCGAGCTCGACGGCATCAGCCAGGAGTTCGGGCACGAGGTCGAGGAGCGCCTCAACGTGCGGCTCGCCGAGAACGTGCCGGTTCGCGTGCACTTCCTGCCACGGGCCGAAGCGCTCGCCGACACCGATCTCATCAGGACGAAGGTCTCGCTGATCCCGGAGTCGGTCGATCCGATCCGGGTGATCGACATCGTGGGCATCGACAAGCAGGCCGACGGTGGCACCCATGTTGCGTCGAGCGGCGAGGTCGGCCGGGTGCGAGTGATCAAGACGGAGTCGAAGGGCAAGGCCAACAAGCGCATCCGGATCCAGCTCGAGGACCCGTAGCCGCCGATCCATCGGGCACCCGGGCGCAGTACCCTCGTGGCGATGACCCCCGAACGGCTGTCGAGCCTCGATGCGAGCTTCCTGTACCTCGAGACGCCGGCCGTGCACATGCACGTCGCGGGCGTGTCGGTCTTCGATCCGCGCGACGATGGGCCGCTCACCTACGACGATGTGCAGCGGGTCGTCGAGGCGCGGCTGCACCTCGTGCCCCGGCTTCGCCAGCGCGTGCTGTCGGTGCCGTTCGGGCTGGCGCGACCGCTCTGGATCGACGACGATCGGTTCGACCTCGACTTCCATCTGAGACGGGCGGCGATCCCTTCGCCGGGCGGCCGGTTCCATCTCGAACGGGCGGTCGGGCGTGTGCTGTCTCGTCCGCTCGACCCGTCGAAGCCGCTGTGGGAGCTCTACGTCTTCGAGGGTCTCGCGGAGCGTCGGACGGCTGTGCTGCTGAAGCTGCACCATGCTCTGTCCGACGGCATCTCGGGCATGGCGATCGCCTCGGCCTTGTTCGACCTGGCGCCTCATGCACCGATCGGCACGCCGCCGGCCGCGCCGTGGAAGGCTCGTCCTTCTCCCACCCGCGAGGATCTGGTGCGTGAGGCGGCGCAGGATCTCGTGCTCCATCCGATCGAGGCGGTCGGGCATGCGATCGGGGCGCCGGTACGCACCCTGCACGCCCTCGCGGAGACCTTCGCGGGGGTGCGCGACGTGGTGGACATGGGAGCGCCCCCGGCCGGACCGTTCGACACGGAGGTCGGTCCCGCCCGCCGTTTCGCCATGGCCGAGTCGTCGTTCGCGCGCATCCGCGAGATCAAGCGGGTGCTCGGCGGCACCGTGAACGACGTGGTCCTCACCGCGGTCGCCGGCGGGCTGCACGACCTGCTCGAGCACCGCGGCGACGACACCAGGGGCGGCACGCTGCGGGTGATGGTGCCGGTATCGATCCGCACCAAGGCCGAGCGCGGCGAGGTGGGCAATCGGGTCGCGCCCGCGGTCGTCGACGTGCCGGTCGGTCCGCTGCGCGCTCGCACACGGCTCCAGCGTGTGCGCAGAGCGACCGCCCAGCTCAAGGATTCGTCCATGGCTGTAGGCGCCGACACGATCATCGGTCTCGGCGCCTACGCCCCCCCGGCGCTGCACTCCATGGCCGCCCGCCTCGCCAGCAGGGGACGTTGGTTCAACCTCGTCGTGTCGAACGTGCCCGCACCGCAGGTGCCGCTGTATCTCGCCGGTGCGCCGCTCGTCGCGAACTACCCGTCGATGCCGCTCGGCGAGCGCAGCGGGCTCTCGATCGCCTGTACCAGCCTCGCGGGAACCATGGCGTTCGGGCTCACCGCCGATTGGGACTCGCTGCCCGACGTGGAGGTGCTGGCCCGCGGCATCGAATCCGCGGTCGACGAGCTCGAGAAGGCGGCGGCCGCCGCGCCCTCGAAGCGTCGCGGCTGAGCGCGAGGGCGTCAGCTTCGGTCGAGCGCCTCGGCGTGCCAGTCGGCCACCTCGGCGAGCCACCGTCCGGGCGCTTCCATCTGGGGAACGTGCCCCAGGTCGGGGAAGATCCTTCCTCGCCAAGTGGGGTATCGGCGCAGCGCAGCCTCGGCGTAAGAAGCCGGAACGACCCGGTCGCGGCGTCCGTGCATCACGAACACCGAGCACCGTACGCCATCCATCGCCCGGCGGACGATGTCGGGGCGGCGGCCGAGCCGGCGAAGCGATCGCCAGGCATCGAGGAAGGCGGCCGGTGCGTCGGGGTCGAGCGAACGTTCCCTCAACTGGGTCGCCGTGAGCTGCACGATCTCCTCGGAGATGCTCGACGGATCTGCGACCAGGAAGCGCAAGCCCATTCGCACCGCGCGCTCGGCGTCGAGGCGCTGCATGCGCGACTCCAGCAGCGACGGCCCCAGTCCCGGCGCGTCGTAGGCGGCGAATCCTGCGATCACGGCCGGATGCGGCCAGGCTCCCCGCACCCGTGGGAACGGTGATCCGGTGAGCACGAGCCCGGCGACCTGGCCAGGCTCGACCGCGGCCTGCATGATGCCGGTGACGCACCCCATCGAGTTGCCCATGAGCACGACGCGTCCGGTCGCCTGGGCGGCGATGAAGCGCGAGAGTACGCGGCGCTGGTCCATCAACCCCGACCCCCGGCCGTCGCGGACCGTGAACCCGAACCCCGGAAGGTCGAGAGCCAGGACGCGGCCGAGCCCCGCGAGCCCGGGCGCGACCTGGACCCAGTTCAGGTGCGATCCGCCGAGCCCGTGCACGAGCACGAATGTCGTGCCGGGCGGGCCGGTCCACTCGCGGTAGGCGACCGGGCCGTCGACATCGGCGGTGCGCATGTCAGGAAGCTCGATCACCATCACGTGTCGATCAGGTCAGGAGTTGACTGTGGAATGTTCGCGCTGGTCATGGCGTTCCAAGGTGTACCACGGGCAGCGTTTGGGGCTCGCGGATGAAGGGAATCTGGTAGCTGTCTTATTGCCTCTGCATTCGAGATCGTCGCCTTCACGAGACCGTGACACCGGCCAGCTTTACAAGAGCGACCCGAACCCCCTACCATACGTAGGAGCGGCTGCCAAGACGTTTCTTCCCGCGCGTCGTGACTCCCTGCAGCCCGCACCGCCCGCAAGCCCGCACCGCCCGCAAGACCGAGGAACCCGAGTTCCCGAGGACCGACGAGGTCGCAGCCTGCGACCGAGCGGCCTCGAGGAGGAGTGTGATACCTAGTGCCGGAGCCAGCGCGTCCCCTGGGGACCGATGACGCCGATGACCTGCGCCTCTACCTGGAAGCGGCGGCCCGCGAGCCGCTGCTCACCAAGGAGGAAGAGGTCGAGCTCGCCATGACCATCGAGGCTGGCAAGGAGGGCGAGGAACGCCTCCGTGCCGGCCGTCTACGGTCCGAGAAGAGCATCGCCAAGGCCCGTCGTGACGTGCGCACGGCCGAGGCCGCGCGCCAGCGATTCATCATGGCCAACCTGCGACTGGTCGTGTCGGTCGCTCGCAAGTACCAGGGCCAGGGGCTTCCGCTCCTCGACCTGATCCAGGAAGGGAACATCGGCCTGATGCGTGCCGTCGAGCTGTTCGACTGGCGCCGCGGGTTCAAGTTCTCGACCTACGCCACCTGGTGGATCCGTCAGGGCATCACGCGTGCGATCGCCGATCGCTCGCGCTCGATCCGTCTGCCGGTGCACATCCACGACCGGCTGCGCAAGCTGAACCGCACGCGGTTCCAGTTCGCGCAGTCCATGGGCCGTGAGCCTTCTCGCGAGGAGCTCGCGAAGGCGCTCGACACCACGGTCGAGGAGATCGACGACCTCACCGAGATGGGCCGGCGTGAGCCGCTGTCGCTGCAGTCGCCCGTGGGCGAGGACACCGAGCTCGGCGACCTGATCGAGGAGGTCGACTCCGACGCCGCGTTCAACGAGGTCGAGGACGCCCTGCTCCGAGAGGAGATCGGCGGCGCCGTCGATCGTGTGCTCGATGAGCGTGAGCGTCACGTGGTTGCACTGCGCTACGGGCTCGAGAACGGCCAGCCACTCAGCCTTCGCGAGACTGGCAAGGTGCTCGGTCTCTCCGGAGAGCGGGTGCGTCTGATCGAGCGGGAGGCGCTTCGCAAGCTGCGCGACTCGAACCTGATCAACACGGTGACGCTCGGCTAACCCGGGCGCCGTCTCACGCCACCGCCGAGGGCCGGCCCGCAGGCCGGCCCTCGTCGGTTGCCGCAGCACTATGTCTCGTCGGTCGCCCGATCGAGCGCCACTCGCATGATGCCCATCTGGGTCATCGAGTCGAAGAGCTCGCCGGAGCGCACCTGTGCGAGTGCCTCGGCGAAAGCCACCCACCGCACCGCGAGGTCTTCCGTCTCGTCGGGATGGGCCTTGCCTTCGATGAGATCGGCAGCCAGATAGAGCGCGCCGGTCTCATCGGTCGTGGAGTTCGAGAGCGAGAACCGCAGGAGCTCGCGCCAGCTCTCGGCTCGGTAGCCGGTTTCCTCGGCGAGTTCACGCTGCGCGCCGGCGAGCAGGTCGTCGCCGATCGGCACGCCTCCCTCGGGGATCTCCCAGGAATAGCGGTCGAGCGTGTAGCGGTATTGGCCGACGAGCAGCACCCGGTCGCCGTCATCGATCGCCACCACTCCGACCGCGTGCGTGCGTGGGTGCACCACCCCGTAGACGCCGGGCTCCCCGTCGGGCCTGATCACCTCATCGTGGAAGACCTGGATCCACGCGTTCTCGTACGCGAGCGTGCGAGAGAGACGGGACCATGGGTTGGGCTCGTCGTCGGGCCCGGTCACGCGGGGTCTCCGGCGAGGGTTCGGGCGCGCGACACGACCTCGTCGAGCCCGTCATGGAATCGGGCTCGGAACGCGGCAGGGGAATCATCGGGGCGCGGCACGAGCGCTTCGCCGTACACGACGGCCATCGTGTGCCGGCGGAGCAGCGAGGCCCGGTCGAGACCTGCGCGTGGCCACACGTCGTGCGTGCCCCAGATCCCCACGGGCACGACAGGTGTGCCGGTGGGAAGAGCGACGCGCGTGAGCCCCGAGCGGATGCGCTGCAGGCCCGCCCGCGGATCGTCATGCACCCGTCCTTCGGGGAAGATGCCGATGCACGACCCGCTGCGCGCGGCCTCGATCGCCTCATCGAGCGCGCCGGTGTCGCCGGCGCCTCGGCGGATCGGCACCTGCCACGCCTGCTCGAGGATCCATCCGAGAAGGCCATGGAAGACCTCGGCGGCGATGAGGTTGCGTGTGGGGCGCCATCGGCCCGTACCGGTGATCGACGAGACCGCGGGTCCGTCGAGCACGCTCACGTGGTTCGGGGCCACGATCACCGCCCCGTCGCGTGGCACGTGGTCGATGCCTTCGATCCGCACCCGGAACACGATCGACATGATCGCCCGCACGAGCGGCGCCCCCACGATCCAGATCCAGTTCATGCCTGGACGGCTGGAACGCCGCGTGGGTCGACGCCAGGAAAGACGACCACCGAGCGGATGACCTCACCGGCGAGCATCGCGCGGATCGCCTCGGTGAGATCGTTCTCGGTCAGCAGGATCTCGCGGGTCACCATGCGGTCGAGGTCGATCGAGCCGTCGATCGCCCATCGAGCCATCTCGGGGAAGTCCTCGCTCGGGATAGGGTCGCCGCCGTCGGTTATGAGCAGGTTGGCCTTGTTCGGGTACGCCGCGCGGTTCGAGCCGTTCCACGGCAGGGTGAGCTCGCTCGGAACGGGCGGCACTCCGATCGCGACCGCGGTGCCGGCGAACCCGAGCATCTCTACCGCCTGGCGTACGCACTCGGGGCGCCCGACCGCCTCGAACGCGACGTCGACTCCCTCACCGCCGGTCAGCGCTCGAACGGCCTCGACCGGGTCGCCGGCGCTAGCATCGACGGTGTCGGTCGCTCCGAACCCCACAGCCCACTCCAGCTTGGCCGGCACGACGTCGATCGTGATCAGCCTCTGCGCGCCGGCCACCCTCGCGCCCTGCAGGGCCGCCAGGCCGATGCCGCCGAGCCCGATCACCGCGACGGTGGCCCCCGGCCAAACCTTCGCGGTCTGCACCGCGGCGCCGATGCCCGTGGACACGCCGCACCCCAGCAGGCACGCGCGCGACAGCGCGAGCTCGTCGGGCATCGCCACGACCTGCGGCTCGGTCACGACCGTATGCGTCGCGAGCGTGCCGCACTGCAGCACGCCCGTGAGCACCTCGTCGTCCGAGGCGCGATGCACCCGCGGTGGTTGATGGAGCTCGTGCCCGCAGCGGCGAGGCGCCCCGCGCAGACACTGCCGGCACCGTCCGCACGGCACAGCCCACGTGAGCACGACGCGGTCACCGGGTGCGACCGAGCCCACGCCCTCGCCGATCGCGTCGACCACGCCGGCCCCTTCATGACCCAGCATCATCGGCCACGGCGCGCCCCAGTTACCGTGCTCGATCGCCCAGACGTCGCTGTGGCAGACCCCGCTCGCCGCCATGCGCACGAGCACCTCGCCGGGGCCTGGGTCGTCGATCTCGATCGGCTCCACCTGGATCGGGGCGCCCGCGCGCTCGACGATCGCTCCGAGACCGTTCTTGGGCATCGTTCCTCCTGCTCGCCGAGAGGCGCCCCATGCTAGCGTCACACCGATGAACGCCCAGTCGCTCCGTGAGCTCGCCGCTTCTGGCTACGAGGCGTTCGTGGCGGAGCTGGAGCAGATGGTGAACGTCGACTGCGGCTCGTATACCCCGGCTGGTGTGAACGTGATCGCCGGTCTCTGCGAGACGCGCATGCGCGAGCGTGGGTTCACGGTCGATCGGCGTCCGCACGAGCCGTCGAGCGACGAGCAGCGGCTCGGCGATCTCGTCATCGGCACGCTCGAGGGGAGTGGCGGCTCCGACGTGCTGCTCGTCGGGCACATGGACACCGTGTTCGACGAGGGTACGGTGGCTGAGCGACCCTTCCGCATCGAGGGCGACATCGCGCGGGGACCGGGAGTGTCCGACATGAAGGGCGGGCTGCTCACGGGGTTCCACGCGGTCGAGGTGCTGCAGGAAGCCGGCTTCGACGGGTTCGGCCGCATCACGTACGTCTGCAATCCCGATGAGGAGATCGGCTCGCCGGTGTCGGGGCCGGTCATCCGAGAGCTGGCGCCGGCCCACGACGCGGCCTTCGTGCTCGAGGGCGCCCGGGCGAACGGCGACATCGTGAGCGCGCGCAAGGGCATCACCGACTACACGATCGAGCTCGTTGGGCGCGCGGCTCACGCCGGGGTCGAGCCCGAGAAGGGCGCGAACGCCGTGCTCGCGGCCGCCCACGTGACGGTCGCCCTGCAGGCGCTCAACGGCCGATGGCCCGGGGTCACGGTGAACGTCGGCGTCATGCGCGGCGGCACCCGCACGAACGTGGTCGCCGAGCGTTGCGTGTTGCAGGTCGACCTACGCTCGCCGGAGCTCGCCACGCTCGAGCAGGCCGAGGCAGAGATCGACCGTCTCAGCCACGATCATGGCGTCGACGGTGTTCTCGCCCGTGTCGAGGGCAACGGATGGCACCGCCCGATGGAGAAGAAGCAGGGCGGCGCCCGGCTCGCCGCGCTGGCGATCGAGGTGGCCGCGGAGCTCGGATTCGAGCTGCGCGACGCCGCCACGGGAGGCGCGAGCGACGCGAACACGACGAGCGCGGCGGGCACGCCCACGATCGATGGGCTCGGACCGGTCGGGGGCGACGATCACGCGCCCGCCGAGTGGCTCGACCTCACGAGCGTCGTGCCGCGGATCGCACTGCTCGCCGGGCTGATCTCGAGGGCTTGACTCCGCATGAACGACGAGCAGGAGCCGTCGCTCGAACGAGCCCTCGACGATCGCACGCAGCCGTTCGTCGAGGATTACCGTGAGCTCGTCGAAGGCATCCCCGCCATCCTCTACATCGATCGCCCCGACGATCTCTCCACGAACTTCTACACGAGCCCGCAGGCCGAGGCGCTGCTCGGGTACACGCAGGAAGAGTGGGGCAGCGATCAGGACCTGTGGCTCCGCATCATCCACACCGACGACGTCGACGCCGTGCGAGCCGAGAACGAACGATGCAACGTCGACGGCGAGCCGTTCCACGCGGAGTACCGCATCATCGCCGCCGACGGGCGCATCGTGTGGATCCGTGACGATGCCCTGCTCGTGCGCGATGAGCATGGCGAGCCGAGGTACTGGCGGGGCATCATGCTCGACGTGTCGGCTGAGAAGGAGGCGGAGGAGAAGCTCCGCTGGAGCCTCGACGTGCTCAGGCGCACGATCCAGCAAAGGCGCGAGCTCGCGCAGAAGGTCGAGACCGCGCAAGAGGAGGAACGCCGCCAGATCGCGGCCGACATCCACGACGATTCGATCCAGGTGATGAGTGCCGTCGACCTGCGGCTCGCGCTGCTCGCGGAGCGGCCCGAGACGATCACCACCGAGGCCCTCGCCGAGGTGCGATCGACCGTTCGCGACTCGATCGAACGGCTCCGCTCGCTCGTGTTCGAGCTGCGTCCGGCGGCCCTCGATCGCGAGGGTCTCGTCGTCGCGATCGACCAGTATCTGTCGTACGCCGCGAAGGAGACCGGCTGGAGCTACGAGGTCATCGACGAGCTCACGCGCGAGCCCGACCCCGAGCTCAGGGTCTCTCTCTACCGCATCGTGCAGGAAGCCGTGGCGAACGCTCGCAAGCACGCCGGCGCGAGCCGGGTCTCGGTGCGGGTGATGACCGCCGGCGACGGCGTCACCGTGGTCGTCACCGACGACGGCACGGGGTTCGACACCGGCCGTGTGGACACGCCGGAGCCTGGCCACCTTGGGCTCGCCACGATGATCGAACGAGCGGAGCTCATCGGCGGCTGGTGCCGGCTGTCGAGCGCGGCCGACGCCGGCACCACCGTCGAGTGCTGGCTGCCGAGCGACGCCGCCGGCGGCTGATCGGGTCAGTCGACCGGCGAGCTAGTCGGGCTCGAGCACCGGAGCGAGCACCGGCGCCGCTTCGTTCGCCACAACGAGCAGCTCGGCGTCGAAAACCGCGCGGAACCGGCGGGCGACGCCTCGCGGGCGCCATCCGCTCGGCACCGGCGCGACCAGCTCGAAACCCCCACGAAGCCAGTTGCACGAGATCGGCGCGGGCGCGCCCGGAGGGATACGGCGGTTCAGCTCGTCGGCGAGGGCGAGCGCGGTCGCGGCGCGAAGCACGGCCGGGTGGTCGTCGTCAGGGACGAGCCGCGCGTACGGGCCGAGCCGTGTGTCGTCGTCGGCCTGTCGCAGGATCGTGGTGAGTACGCCGAGGCCGGCGTGGGAGAACCCGGCGAGGTCGGCCGCGACCACGATGTTCGCCGCATGCTCGAATCGGTCGTAGTAGTCGATCGCGCGCCCGACGTCGAGCAGGGTCGCGGCGTGCGCCAGCATCTCGCGGAGCCGCGGTGGCGCCGACGGATCGAGGGACTCGAGCAGGTCTGCGGCGAGACCCGTTCGGCGTTCGGCCGCGGCGGCGTTCCATGTGCGGAACCGGGCGGCCAGCGTCGCGACCGAGATCGAGCGGACCCACTCGGGTGAAGGCGCGCTCGCCCCGGCGGTCGCGAGCGCGAGGCCCTCGCGTAAGCCACGGCTCGACACCACGATCTCCGAGGCGCCCACGTGCTTGGCGATGCCCTGGATCACGAGCGCTCCGCCGACGATGGTGTCGGCGCGGTCCGGATTGAGACCCGTGACGTGGGCTCGCCGCTTCATCGTTCGCCCGGCGAGCTCGTCGATCACGGCGCTGAGACGTTTGTCGGTGATGCGGTAGCCGTGCAGTAGCGGCAGGGGGTAGTCGGAACGGCGCAGGTCGACTTTGGCAAGGTTGCGCACCGTGCCGCCGATGCCCACGAGCTGATCGCCCTTGCTGAGCTCGGTGATACCGGTGTCGGCCAGCGCGGCTTTCACCGACTTGCGCAGCGCGCGCAGCTCGTCGTCGGTGGGCGGATCCGAAGTCAGGAACGAGTCGCTCACCCGAAGCGATCCGAGCGGCATCGACCACGAGCGGATCAGACGCCGGTCGCGGAAAGATGAGATCTCGGCGCTTCCGCCTCCGACGTCGAACGTGAACCCGCTGGTGACGGGAAGGTCGTGCACGGCGCCGAAGAACCCGAGGCTTGCCTCGTGGTCGCCGTCGATCGTCTGCAGTGGCACGCCGAGGTGGTGGGCGCGTTCGATCAGCTCGTGCCCGTCGGCCGCGTCGCGCACCGCGGAGGTCGCCACCGCGATCATCTGCGAGGCGCCCGCGCCCTTGGCGACCGCCACGAAGTCACGCAGCGCCTCGAGCGTGCGATCGATCGCCTCGGGACCCAGCCGGTCGGACTCGCGCAGGTCGCGGGCCAGTCGCAGCGGCGCTCGGGCGTCTTCGATCACATCGAGGTGCTCGCCCTGGCGCAGCCGGAACACGATCATGCGGCCTGAGTTCGAGCCGATGTCGACGACGGCGAAGGGCCGGTCGTCGGGCGCGGGGTCGAAGACCGCGTTCACGCTTCGATGGTCCCACATCGCGGTGTCGCGGTGATGAACGGCAGATGCGCTGGCCTCGTGTGGGCGTACGCTCCCCGAGACCTTGCGACGACTGCGACCCGAGACCACGTACCTCGTCTACTCGACCGGCGAGGGCTTCTTCTTCCACTTGATGTCGGTGCTGTTCAGCGTCTTCCTGATCGTGGAGCTCGATCTCGGACCGCTGCAGCTCTTGCTGATGGGCACCGTGCTCGAGGTGACGTACCTGTTGTTCGAGGTGCCGACCGGCGTCGTTGCCGACACCGTGAGCCGGCGGCTTTCGGTTGTGATCGGGCTTTTCGGCACGGGCGCCGCGTTCCTACTGCTCGGCGTGTCGGGGTCGTTCACCGTCGCGATGATCTCCCAGGCTCTCTGGGGGGTGTTCGCGACGTTCCAGAGCGGCGCCGACGTCGCGTGGCTCACCGACGAGATCGGCGAGCAGGCCGCGCAACCGATGTACTTGCGGAGCGAGCAGTGGTGGCAGGCCGGCTCGCTCGCGGGCATCGTCGTCGGCGTCACGATCGCCTCGTTCACGAACCTGCGCACGTCGATCCTCGTTTCGGGGGCGGGCTTCGTGGTGCTCGGGCTGTTCATGGCGCTCGCGATGCGAGAAGAGAACTTCCGGCCCGAGCGGCGAGAGGGCGAGCGACTGCATACTTCGCTCGCGACCACCGTGCGCGAGGGGGCCGCCGCGGTGCGAGCCCATCACGTGCTGCTGCTGATCCTCGGCACCGCGGCGCTGCACGGCATGTCGACCGAGGGGTTCGACCGGCTGAGCGACCTGCACCTGATCGAGGACATTGGCCTGCCCACGCTCGGCGGCTTGGCGTTGCCGGTGTGGTTCGGCGTGCTCGACGGCGGCGCGTTGGTACTCGGGATCGGCGCCCTCGCGATCGTGAAGCGGCGGGTGCACCTGCAAGGACACGCCGCGGTCGCCCGGGTGCTGGCAGTGGTCGACATCGTGCTCGTGGTCTCGGCCGTGGCGTTCGCGCTGGTTGCGAGCTTCTGGTGGGCGCTCGCGGCGTTCTGGGTCGTCGGCACGCTGCGGAGCGTGCGCGAGCCCGTGTTCACGGCGTGGATCAATCAGGGACTCGACGCGAAGACCCGGGCCACGATCAACTCGGTCGGTGGACAGGCCGACGCCATCGGCCAGGCCGCGGGCGGGCCGGGCATCGGCCTCATCGCGCGCTCGGTCTCGGTGCCGACGGCGCTCGTCGTGTCGGGGCTGCTTCGGCTGCCGGCGCTGTTCCTCTACGCCCGAGCGATCAGGCGCGGCACGGTGGGCACGCTCGCCCCAGGCGAGATCGACGAGGAGCTGCACCTCGAGGAAGACGCATCGGACCCTCCGCACGAGGGGCCGGAGACGTCAGGTCCGCACGACCCACCTGAGGCGCCCCATGCTCCCGAGTCACCCG
>Ga0136635_10000133_pt1 | contig 17390 bp, 17 predicted proteins | sample AntDrymeUQ852106_2_FD_105495 | JGI IMG/M metagenome (GOLD analysis project Ga0136635, IMG submission 105495) | Polar desert sand microbial communities from Dry Valleys, Antarctica - metaG UQ85 (21.06) | ecosystem: Environmental > Terrestrial > Soil > Desert | place: Antarctica: Dry Valley... | reverse complement strand
GACGGCGACGCCACTGACGGCACTGACGGCGACGCCAATGAGGCGGGCGACAGCGACGGCTCCGACAGCGACGACTCCGACTCCTCCGACCGCTGAGTGGTGGACTCGCTCCAACTGCTGACCGGTGACGCCCAGACCTTCGTCGAGAAGGTCTGGGCGTCCCGGCCATTGGTGCACCGCGCCGATCCGGCCGCGCTCGCCGCGATGCTCGACCTCGACGGCGTCGACCAGCTGCTCACCAGCAGCGCGCTCCGTACCCCGGCGCTACGACTCGCGAAGGACGGCAAGGTGCTCCCGTCCAGCCGGTTCACCCGGTCGGCGCGGCTTGGCGGGGTGGCGCTGTCCGGGCTGGTCGACGCCCGCAAGGTGCTCAACCTGTTCGACGACGGCGCGACCGTGGTGCTGCAGGGTCTGCACCGGTACTGGCCACCGCTGACCGACCTGATCCGTGACCTCGAGCTCACTCTCGGCCACCCCGGCCAGGCGAACGCCTACCTGACCCCGCCCGGCTCCCAGGGCTTCGCCCTGCATACCGACAACCACGACGTGTTCGTGCTGCAGACGTACGGCCGCAAGCTCTGGGAGATACACGACGGCGACGAGCGGCAGGAGGTCCCACTCGAGCCGGGGACGAGCATGTACCTCCCGGCCGGCACCCCGCACGCTGCGCGGACCCAGGACCAGGCGTCGCTGCACATCACCGTCGGGATCAACCAGCTCACCTGGCGGCACCTGCTCGACACGCTGACCGAGCGAGCCCTCGGCGACGGTGAGCTCGACGCGGCCCTTCCCGCCGGGTACCTCGAGGACCCGGCGGTGCTGTCGACCGAGCTGCGACCGCGCCTGGAAACACTCGCCACTGCGATCGCAGCCCTCGACCCGACCGAGGTCGCTGAGCGGCAGGTGCAGGACTTCCTCACCTCCCGCCCGCCGCACATCCGCGGGGGGCTCGGCGACCGGCTGGCAGTCGCCGAGCTCACCGACGAGACCGAGCTCGCCCGCCGGCCCGGCAGCGTATGCCTGCCGGTGGTCGACGACGACCGGCTGCGGGTGCTGCTGGGAGACCGCGAGCTGCGCGTCCCGCTCCGGCTCGTCCCGGCCATCGAGCACGTCCGCGCGCAAGAACGGCTGCGTCCCGCCAGCCTGTCCCCCTGGCTCGACGAGGAGAGCCGGCTCGTGCTGGTCCGCCGGCTCGTCCGCGAAGGGCTGCTGCAGGTGGCGGGTTGACCGACCGGCCGTGCTCGGTCCGTAGCCTCGTCCGCTCCGAGCCGATGTACGGGACGGCGTCGACCGTACGGGCGTTCCTTCTGGTCGAGGTGCCGGGGCCGTGGGGACAGGACGCCTTGCGGGACGCCCGGATCCCACCGCACATACGGACAGCGCTGCGCCAACGCTGCCATGCGCTCGGGGTTCGTCCGCTGCTGATCCGCCGGCACGGACGGACCGCACCCACTCGGTCCCGGGTGTTCCTGGCGTACGCCGATCCCCATCAGCCGTGGCTCGAGACGACGCAGGTCGACCAGCCGGAGGAGCTGCTCGACCTCGACCTCGACGCCCTCGCTGCCGGTCGCACGACCGACCTCCAACTGACCGACCAGTCGCTGTTCCTCACGTGCACGCACGGCCGGCACGACCGCTGCTGCGCCGAGCGCGGCCGACCGGTCGCCGCCGCGCTGGCCCGCTCGCACCCGGCCGAGTCGTGGGAGGTCTCGCACATCGGCGGCGACCGGTTCGCCGCCAACCTTCTGGTGCTGCCGGACGGGCTCTACTACGGTCGGCTCGCTCCCAGCACCGCCGTAGCCCTCGCCACCCGGCACCGCGCGGGGCACCTCGACCTGTCCCATTTGCGCGGCCGGTCCGGCTACGGGTTCGCGGTGCAGGCGGCCGAGTGGTTCCTGCGGTCCGAGCTCGAGGTGACCGGTCGACGTGCGCTGCGGCTGGAGGCATCGACGGCGCGGGATGCGCTGACCGAGGCGACCTTCGTCGTCGAGGGACGGCGCTGGAGGGTCCGAGTCGCACGGGAAGAGACACCGCCGGCACTGTTGACCTGCGGGGCGCAGCGGCCCAGCCCGATCCCCATGCATGAGCTGCTCCGGTTCGAGCGCCTCGGCGAGCCGCCCGGGTAGCGCGGGTCAGACCACCTGGAACGAGCGCTTCGCCAGCCCGAGGAAGTAGCCGTCGATGACCTGCTCAGGCGGTGCGTCCGGCGCCGACGCCGCGCCCAGCGTGATGAACAGTGGCGTGAAGTGCTCGACGGTCGGGTGCGCGTACGGCATCCCCGGTGCTCGGTCTGCGAACGCCGACAGCTCGTCGACGTCGCCGCGCGTGAGCGCCTCTGCCGCCCACTGGTCGAAGTCGCTGGACCAGCCCGGCGGAGGCGCATCGGTTCGCCAGTCCCGCAGGAACGGCAGTCCGTGGGTGAGGAAGCCGGAGCCGACGATCAGCACGCCGTGCTCGCGCAGCGGCCGCAGTCGACGCCCGAGCTCGAGCAGCCGGGTCGGGTCGTGCGTCGGCATCGACATCTGCAGCACGGGGATGTCGCCCGCGGGGTACATCACCAGCAGCGGCACCCAGGCACCGTGGTCGAGGCCGCGGCTGGGGTGCACGTGCACGGGCTCGTCGTGGGGGAGGACCGACCGCACCAGCGTCGCCAGGTCACCGGCATCGGGCGTCTTGTACGTCAGGTCGTAGAACCGCTGCGGAAAGCCGCCGAAGTCGTAGACCAGCGGGGTGGCAGCGGCGCTGGCGGTGAGGCTGAGCGGCGCGGCTTCCCAGTGCGCCGACACGATGAGGATCGCGCGTGGGCGAGGCAGGTCGCGGGCCCACGCTGCCAGCTGTGAGGTCCACAGCGCGTCGTCGAGCAGCGGCGGCGCACCGTGCCCGAGGTACAGCGCCGGCATGTGGGTAGTTGAACTCACAATCACAGTGTAGCCGGACGGCGCGCGGCCACGCGTGCTGGCGAGCGACTAGCCGTGGTGCGAGGCTGATTGCATGCACCTGGCGCGCACTCTCACCCTTAGCTCCGCCGCGGTCGTCGCGCTGGGCATCGCCATGCCACCGAGCCAGGCGTCCGCACCGGCCGCGCCGGTCCGCACCCAACCAGCGGCACCGACGACAGCAGCGACCGCAGCGCCGACAAGCGTCGACGACCGCCGCGCGCCGAACCTTCGGGTCCGCGTGGTCAAGCGCGGGCTGGACATCCCATGGGACATCACGTTCCTGCCCAACAACGCGATGCTCTACACGCAGCGGTCTCGGCTCTCGATCCGCTACCGCAAGCCGGGCGGTGGCGACCACCTGGTGCGGTTCTCGCGCTCCGGCATGTGGAGCTCGGGTGAGACCGGGCTGATGTCGATCCTCGCCGCCCGCAACTTCCGCCAGACCCGGCACTTTTTCACCTGCCACGGCGCGAACTCCCCTCGTCCGAGCGGTCACGACATACGGGTCGTCATGTGGAAGCTCAACCAGAACAACCGGCGCGCCGTGCGGGTGAAGCCGCTCGTCCGCGGACTGCCGGCCTCCTCGGGTCGGCACGGCGGCTGCCGGCTGCGGTACGGCCCTGAGGGCGCGCTCTACATCGGTACCGGCGACGCCGCCAGGTTCAGGAACCCGCAGAGCCTGAAATCGGGAGGCGGGAAGGTGCTCCGCGTCTCACCCAAGACCGGGCGGGGCTGGCCGACGAACCGCTGGAACCACGCGCAGAAGCCGATGAAGCGGCGCATCTACACCTACGGCCATCGCAACGTGCAGGGGTTGGCGCTGCGACCGGGCAGCGGGATGTGGTCGGTGGAGCACGGCCCGAGCATCAGCGACGAGGTCAACCGGCTGAAGCGAGGCGGCAACTACGGCTGGGACCCGGACGGGCCGGGATACGACGAGTCGGTGCCGATGACCGACTTCTCCCTGCCTGGCAAGCAAATCGGGGCCCGGTGGAAGTCCGGCCCGACGCCCGCCACCTCCGGTGCTGAGTGGCTGCGCGGTGACCGCTGGGGTGTCTGGCAGGGCACGCTCGCGGTCGCCTGCCTGGAGGGCTCGGAGCTTCGGATCATGAAGTTCCGCAACGGCAAGTTCATCCGGCAGTGGATCCCGAGCCGGCTGAACGGCAACTACGGAAGGCTCCGCACGCCGGTGCAGGGCCCGGGCAGCGCGCTCTACATCACCACCGCGAACGGCGGTGGCAACGACAGGATCCTGAAGGTGACGCCACGCCGCTGACGGGTAGGTAGGGTCCGGCGCATGCAGAGGTTCGCCGGCCGGGTCGCGGTCGTCACTGGCGCCGCGCGTGGCATCGGCGCCGCCACCGCCCGGCGGCTGGCCGGGGAGGGCGCCGCCGTTGCGGTGCTCGACCTGGACGAGGCCGAGGCACGCAAGACCGCCGACAATCTCGGCGGGTCTGCGGCTGCGGTCGGGATCGGGTGCGACGTCACCGACGCCGCGTCGGTCCAGAGCGCGGTCGAGCGAGTCAGCACCGAGCTCGGCGGGCTGGACATCGTGGTGAACAACGCCGGGATCACCCGCGACAACCTGCTGTTCAAGATGACCGAGGACGACTGGGACGGCGTGATCGCCGTACACCTGCGGGGCGCGTTCCTGGTCAGCAGGGCAGCGCAGCAGCACATGGTCGAGCAGCGCTACGGCCGGATCGTGAACCTGTCCAGCGTGTCGGCGCTTGGCAACCGCGGTCAGGCCAACTACTCCGCCGCCAAGATGGGCGTGCAGGGGCTCACCCGCACGCTGGCGATCGAGCTAGGCAGCTTCGGCATCACCGTGAACGCGGTCGCGCCCGGCTTCATCGTCACCGACATGACCGACGCCACCGCCCGGCGAGTCGGCATGACCCCCGAGGAGCTCGGCGCCCAGGCGGCGGAGGCGACCCCCGTACGCCGGGTCGGTCAGCCGGACGACATCGCGGCGGCGATCTGCTTCCTGGCCAGCGAGGAGGCGGGATTCATCACCGGGCAGACAATGTACGTCGATGGCGGGCGGCGGCTGTGAGCTCCACGTACCGGTCGAGCCTGCCGTGGCGGCTGTTCAACGGTGCGTGCACGTGGATAGACAAGTGCCGGGGGTGGGACCGGCTGCCGCGCCCGCTCGGACTGCTCGTGCTCATCGGCCTGCGCAACGAGCTGCGCCGGCAGAACCTGCACGACACCGACTCGCTTCCCGCCACCGACCTGCCGCCAATCGCAGCACCGCCAGAGGATCTCAGCAGCAGGCAGGTGGACGGCACGTACAACGACCCCGCCTCACCTCGGATGGGGATGGCGGGTGCCAGGTTCGGCCGCAACGTGCCACTCGATCGCGTGGATCCCAACCCTGACACGTCTGTTTTGGATCCCAGCCCGCGCGAGGTCAGCCGTCGGCTGCTGACCCGCCACAGGTTCCAGCCGGCGACCTCCATCAATGCCATCGTCGCGGCGTGGCTGCAGTTCATGATCCACGACTGGTTCAGCCACGGGCACGGCGACAAGGAGCGCGGCTACCGCGTTCCGCTGTCCGCGGACGACGACTGGCAGGACGATCCGATGCTGGTGCCGCGGACAGTCACCGATCCGACCCGACCGGCGGGCAGCGGCGCTCCACCCACGTTTGTCAACACTCTGACGCACTGGTGGGACCTGTCGTCGATCTATGGCACGACAGCCGAGGAGCAGCGGCGTTTCCGCGCGCACGACGGTGGTCTGCTGGCGATCTCGCCGGGTGGACACATTCCGTTGCCGGCCGACAGCCCGGAGCGCGACCCGACTCGAGTGCCCGGGTTCTGGGTCGGCCTGGGAATGCTCGCCAGCTTGTTCGCCCACGAGCACAACGCGATCTGCGCTCGGCTGGCCGACGAGTACCCGGAGTGGTCAGACGAGCAGCTGTTCCAGCATGCCCGGCTCGTCAACGCCGCCGTCGTCGCCAAGATCCACACCGTCGAGTGGACGCCAGCGGTGATCGCGCACCCCACCACGAGGTTCGCAATGCGAGCCAACTGGTTTGGGCTCGCCGGCGAGCGGGTGCGCTGGAGGTTTGGCCGATTCGGGTCGGGCGAGATCATCAGCGGGATTCCCGGATCATCGACGCAGCACTACGGCGTGCCGTACTCGCTGACTGAGGAGTTCACCGCCGTCTACCGCATGCACCCGCTGCTGCCCGACGACTATGTGCTGCGGTCGGCGGCGACGACCGCGACCGTGCGTGAGGTCGGGTTCGGCGAGCTCGCCGGGCCGCACGCTCGCGACGCCTTCGCCGAGTTCTCGCTCGCAGACCTGTTCTACTCGTTCGGTACCGGGTACGCGGGGGCGATGGTGCTCGGCAACTACCCGCGAGCACTGCAGCGGTTCGTGCGCCCGGACGACAAGCTGATGGACATGGCCGCCATCGACATCTTGCGCATCCGCGAAGCCGGTGTCCCTCGTTACAACGAGTTCCGCCGGCAGCTGCGGCTGAGACCCGCTGGCGACTTCACCGACCTCAGCGACGACCCAGACGTGGTTCGCACGATGCGCGAGCTCTACACCGACGACATCGAGAAGGTGGACCTCGTGGTGGGGATGCTCGCCGAGAAGCGCCCGACGGGATTCGGCTTCAGCGACACGGCCTTCCGCATCTTCATCCTGATGGCCAGTCGCCGGCTCAATAGCGACCGGTTCTTCACCCACAGTTACGACCCCCATGTCTACACCGAGGTCGGCGTGCGCTGGATCGACGAGGCCACCATGAGCGGTGTCCTGCTGCGGCACTGCCCTTTGCTTGCGCCGAGGCTCGACGCCAGGTTCAACGCGTTCCAGCCATGGCCGGACACCCCGCCACCGTGACCATGCCCATCGGTGGTCGGCACCGCGACACGCGAACCTCGTCAGCCGCGGCGTGGTGGCGGCATGGAACACTGGCCCGCTGTCTCGCACGCCAAGTCTCGAGGAGAGTCAGTGGCCGTACGGTGGGGTTCGCCGGGTCGACCGGCGCGTCAGCTGACGGTTGCGGCTGCCATTGCCCTGGCCTGCACACTCGCGGCCTGCAGCGACGACTCCAGCGGCGGGGACGAGCTCGACGAGAGCAGCCGGAAAGGCGGGACGCTGTCACAGTTCCAGCCGCTGACCGGCGAGCCGGTCGACGGCGACCTGCCCACGTACCCCGTGGTCACGGTGAAGATCGACAACACCGCCTCGTCCGCCCCACAGATCGGGCTGGAGACCGCCGACTTGATCACCGAGGAGCTGGTCGAGGGCGGGCTGACCCGGCTGGCGGCCACGTACTACTCCTCTATCCCTGACCTGGCCGGCCCGGTCCGGTCCATGCGGGCGAGCGACATCGGCATCGTGACCCCCGTGGAATCGGTGCTCGTCGCGGCCGGCGGGGCGCCACCGACCAGGGCACGGATCGCCGACGCCGAGATCCCCACGTACGGGGAGGGCGACCCGGGGTTCTTCCGCGCCGACGACCGCCCCGCTCCGTACAACCTGATGGTGGAGCTTCCGGCGCTCGTCGATTCGCTCGACGAGGCGGCCGTGCCACCTCAGTACCTGCCGTTCGGCGACGACGCGCCGGGGGGCGGGAAGAAGGCGACGACGTTCGACGTGATGTTCTCCGCCGGTCACACGACGTCGTGGGAGTACCAGGACGGCGGGTACGTGCGTACGAACAGCTACTCCGAGCCCGACGCCGATTTCGTCGCCGACTCGGTGCTGGTGCTGCGTGTGCGGCAAGGCGACGCGGGCTACAAGGACCCGGCCGGCAACCCGGTGCCGGAGACGCTGTACGAGGGCACCGGCGACGCGAGGCTGTTCCACGACGGCAAGGTCGTCGAGGGCAGCTGGACCAAGGACCAGCTTGACGAGCCGCTGCAGCTCGAGACCCGCGACGGGGATCTCACCGTCCCGCGCGGGAACACCTTCATCGAGCTGGTCCCCGTGGACACCGGGGGAGTTCAGGTCAGCGGCTGACGCCGGCTTGCGGCCCAGCGACGTCCGCGTCGCCGTCAGCGAGGGCGCGCAGGCCGGCGAGGATCACCGCCAGCACCGTTCCGATCCGGTCGCCGGTGTCCTCGGTGTCCGCTGCGGTCGCCACCGCCTGCCCGGCCGCGGACAGCGCGCCGAAGAACACCTGCGCGAACGCGTCGACCAACGCGTCGTGGAGGTCGTAGTCGGCGAGCAGGTCGGCGACGACGCCGCGCAGTAGCCCGAACGTCGTCCGCTGCTCCGACTCCCGCCAGTGCTCGATCCCCAGTGCCACCGGACCTTCCTGCAGGACGATCCGCCGGTACGCCGGCTGCTGGCACGCGCCGAGGAAGCCGCTGATGCCCGCCCGGGCCCGTTCCCAGGCGTCGGTCTCGGCGGCGATCTGGTCCCGGATCGAGGCCATCGCCTCCTCCTCGGTGCGCACGAACACCGCCCGGAAGATGTCCTGCTTGCCGGAGAAGTGGTGGTAGAGCGCGCCCTTCGTCACCGCGGCGCGGCTGACGATCTCGTCGAGGCTGGTGCCCGCGTACCCGCGGGTGCCAAACAGCCGCGCCGCCTCGTCGACGAGCGTCAGGCGGGTCGCGGCGGAGAACTGCTGCCGTCTCGAAGGGGAGGTCGGCTGACCCGCTGGCATGCGGGCGAGCATACGGTTGGCGGGTGACCGCGCCGAGCATCTCGTACTCGATCACCGTGCGGCTCGAGCTGCCGGTGGGCGGGTCGGGGGTCGGCGAGCTCACCGCGGCGGTGGAGAAGGCGGGCGGCATGGTCACCGCCCTGGACGTTACGTCGTCCGGCGTCGAGCGGTTGCGGATGGACGTCACGTGTGCGGCGTTGTCGAGCGAGCACGCCGACGGCATCGTCGATGCGCTCCGCGACCTGCCGGGCGTGTCTGTGCACAAGGTGTCCGACCGCACCTTCCTCATGCACCTCGGCGGCACGATCGAGATGGCCAGCAAGCACCCGATCCGCAACCGCGACGACCTGTCGATGGTCTACACCCCGGGTGTGGCACGAATCTGCCAAGCGATCGTCGCCAACGCCGACGACGCGCGCCGGCTCACTGTGAAGCGCAACGCCGTGGCGGTGGTGTCCGACGGCTCGGCAGTGCTCGGGCTGGGAAACATCGGGCCCGCGGCGGCATTGCCGGTGATGGAGGGCAAGGCCGCGCTGTTCAAGCGGTTCGCCGACATCGACGCCTGGCCGCTCTGCCTCGACACCCAGGACGTCGACGAGATCGTCCGCACGGTCGCTGCCATCGCGCCGGGCTTTGCTGGCATCAACCTCGAGGACATCGGCGCACCGCGCTGCTTCGAGATCGAGCGCCAGCTGCGGGACCGGCTGGACATCCCGGTGTTCCACGACGACCAGCACGGCACCGCCATCGTCGTGCTGGCCGCGCTGACCAACGCGCTCCGGGTCGTCGGCAAGGACCGGGCAGACGTACGGGTGGTCATGGTCGGTGCAGGTGCGGCCGGTACCGCCGTGCTCAAGCTGCTGCTGCACGCCGGAGTGGCGAGCGGCACGGGTGAGGTGACGGTGGTCGACGTCGACGGGATCGTGCACCGGGACCGGCCCGGCCTCGACCCCGACCTGCGCTGGGTGGCCGAGCACACCAACGCGGCCGGGGTCACGGGGTCGCTGCGCGCCGCAATGCGCGGGGCCGATGTCTTCATCGGGCTGTCTGCGCCGCGACTGATCGATGCGGACGACGTGGCCACGATGGCAGCGGGATCGGTCGTGTTCGCGCTGGCCAACCCGGAGCCCGAGATCGACCCCGGCGAGGCGCGCAAGCACGCGGCGGTGGTGGCGACCGGACGGTCCGACTACCCGAACCAGATCAACAACGTGCTGGCGTTCCCGGGCGTGTTCCGCGGACTGCTGGACGCCCAGAGCCGGACGATCACGCTCGACGTTTTGCAGGCAGCGGCCGAGGCGATCGCTGGGACGGTGACCGGGGACGAGCTCAACGCCAACTACATCGTGCCCAGCGTCTTCCACCCCGAGGTGCACACGGTGGTTGCGCAAGCGGTCACCGAGGCGGTCAAGGCGGCGCGATGAGCGGGGACCATGACCGCTGGTGGGCGGGGCGGCTGCTCGTGTCGACGCCGTCACTGTTGGACCCCAACTTCCGGCGCTCGGTGGTGCTGCTGCTCGACCACGACGAGGACGGCGCCCTTGGGGTCGTCCTCGACCGGCCGCTGGAGCTGGGCGTGGGCGAGGTCCTGCCTGGCTGGGAGGGTGCGGTCACCCCGCCGGACGTGCTGTTTGGTGGCGGTCCGGTGTCGACCGGGGCGGCCCTCGGCGTGGCGGTGCTCGCATCGGGCACGACCGCAGCGCCGCTCGGCTGGCGGCGGATGTTCGACGAAACCGGGCTGGTCGACCTGGACACCCCCGTCGAGGTGGTCGCCGACGCGTTCGCCGCGATGCGGATCTTCGCCGGCTACAGCGGGTGGGGCGCCGGCCAGCTGGAAGCCGAGATCCAGGAAGGAGCATGGGTGGTCCTGCCCACAGAACCGGGTGACCTCGTCACCACCGCCCCGGGTCAGCTGTGGCGCAGTGTCTGGCGCCGCCAGCCGGGGCGGCTGGCGCTGCTGGCCGACTTCCCGGACGACGCGTCGCTCAACTGAGGCTCCGTGTCAGACTGCGAGACGTGAGCACGGAGCTGAGCCCCGGCACGCAGACGGTCGAGGAGACCCGGGCCCGCCCGGCCCCCCCGGACGCCGGTGACCACGAGCGCTTCTCGCACTACGTGCCCAAGGACAAGCTCATGGCCGCGATGGTCCAGGGCACGCCCGTCGTCGCGCTGTGCGGCAAGGTCTGGGTGCCCAGCCGCGACCCGGAGCGCTTCCCGGTCTGCCCCGAGTGCAAGGAGCGGTACGCCGCGATGGGTCCCGGGGCGGGAGACGGCGACGACTCCTGAGCCGGCGGTGACCACGGCGGGTCCGTGGGCACCGGGTATCCGTCGGGTGACGTTCGGCGTCCTCTCGCTGGTCTCGCTGGTCGCGTTCGAGGCGATGGCGGTCGCGACCGCCATGCCGGTGGCCGTGCGCGCGCTCGACGGCCTGGGCCTCTACGCCTGGTCGTTCACCGGTTTTCTCGTCACCACCCTGTTCGCGACCGCTGTCGCCGGTCAGCTGTGCGACCGGTACGGCCCGCTTCCGGCGGTGGCCGGTGGAGTCGGCCTCTTCGCCGTCGGTCTTGCGCTCGCCGGGGCGGCCGGTTCCATGGCGCCGTTCGTGGTCGGCCGACTGGTCCAGGGCCTCGGCGCCGGTGCGATCCTCGTCGGCCTGTACGTGCTCGTCGGACAGGTCTACCCGGACGAGCTCCGCCCGCGGGTCTTCTCGTACGTGTCCGCAGCCTGGGTGCTACCCGCGGTGATCGGCCCGCTCGTCGCCGGCACCGTCGCAGAGCAGCTGAGCTGGCGGCTGGTGTTCTACGGTCTGCTGCCGTTGGTGGTCGTCCCGCTGCTCCTGCTCTCTCGCCCGCTGGCAGCGGCCGGTCCGGTCGCGGTGGTGGAGCGGAGCCCCGGGCGGGTGCGGCACGCTGCGGCACTTGCGGTCGGGGCCGCACTGCTCCAGCTCGGCGGTCAGCAGCTCGAGCAGCAGCGGCCGTTGCTCGGGGCCGCGGGCCTCGCCGTCGGCGTGGTGCTCATGGTCCCGGCCGTGCGCCGGCTGACGCCGCCGGGCACGCTGCGGGCGCGCCGCGGCCTGCCGTCGGTGGTCGCGCTGCGCGGCCTGCAGGCCGGGGCGTTCTTCGGGATCGAGGCGTTCCTGCCGCTGATGCTGGTCGAGCATCGCGGGCTGTCCGCGACCCTTGCCGGGGTGTGCCTGACCGTCGCGGCCCTGGGCTGGTCGGCCGGCTCGTGGTGGCAGGGCCGCCCGGGCCTGACCGTCGACCGGCAGCGGCTCGCCGTCGTGGGCACGACGGCGGTGCTGGTCGGCTTCGGGGTGACGTCGCTCGCGCTCGTCAACGACCTGCCTGCGCTGCTGGCTGCCGTCGGCTGGGTGGTCGGCGGAGCGGGGATGGGCATCACGTTCTCGACGCTCAGCGTGCTGCTTTTCCGGCTCAGCTCGGCAGGCGAGGAGGGGGCGAGCTCCGCCGCGCTGCAGCTGTCGGACGCCCTCGGCTGCGTGCTCACCGTCGGGCTCGGCGGCGTGCTGTACGGCGCGCTGCGCGACCCCGCTGGCGGGGCCGGCGCGACGGAGTTCGCGGCCGTGTTCGCGGTGATGGCCGGCGTACAGGTGCTGGCAATCCTGGTCGCCCGCCGTGTGCTCCCGCGACGTGCCATGCTGACTGGATGACCGAGACGCTGACCCCGCAGGAGCGGCAGGCCGACCTCGACCTCGACCAGCTGAAGACGCTGGTAGGCCTGGTGGACTACGACGACTCGCGTGACCCGTTCCCGGTGACCGGGTGGGACGCGGTGGAGTTCGTGGTGGGCAACGCCACCCAGACCGCGCACTATTACCAGTCGGCATTCGGCATGGACCTGGTGGCGTACTCCGGCCCGGAGACCGGCGACCGCGACCACAAGTCCTTCGTCCTTCGCAGCGGCTCGTGCCGGTTCGTCATCTCCGGGGGAGTGGACCCCGACAGCCCGCTGCTCGACCACCACCGGACCCACGGCGACGGCGTCCGTGACATTGCGCTCGAGGTCCCAGACGTCGACCGGTGCATCGACCACGCGCGCACGCAGGGTGCGACCGTCGTCGAGGAGCCGCACGACCTGTCGGACGAGCACGGCATCGTGCGGCGGGCAGCGATTCAGGCGTACGGCGACACCCGGCACTCGCTCGTACACCGCTCGGGCTACACCGGGCCGTACCTGCCCGGCTACGTCGCCCGCGCCTCGTCGTACGTCCGCCGAGACGGGGCTCCGAAGCGACTGTTCCAGGCGCTCGACCACGTCGTCGGCAACGTCGAGCTCGGCCAGATGGACGAGTGGGTCGGCTTCTACAACCGGGTCATGGGGTTCGTGAACATGGCCGAGTTCATCGGTGACGACATCGCCACCGACTACTCCGCGCTGATGAGCAAGGTGGTCGCAAACGGCAACCACCGGGTGAAGTTCCCGCTCAACGAGCCGGCGGTCGCCAAGCACAAGTCGCAGATCGACGAGTTCCTCGAGTTCTACCGCGCCCCGGGCGCCCAGCACTTGGCGCTGGCGACCGGCGACATCCTGCGTTCGGTCGATGCCATGCGGGCCGAGGGCGTCGAGTTCCTCGAGACGCCCGACTCTTACTACCAGGATCCCGAGCTGCGGGCGCGGATCGGCGAGGTGCGGGCGCCGATCGACGAGCTGCAGCGCCGCGGGGTCCTCGTCGACCGCGACGAGGACGGCTACCTGCTGCAGATCTTCACCCGCCCGATCGGCGACAGGCCGACGGTGTTCTTCGAGCTGATCGAGCGGCACGGCTCGCTCGGGTTCGGCAAAGGCAACTTCAAGGCGCTGTTCGAGGCGATAGAGCGCGAGCAGGAGCGCCGCGGCAACCTCTGAGCCGGCCGAACCGCGTCGCTCGCAACTGCGGGCTGGCGGTCGGGCGCTGTCTGTTCTGGACAGTAGAATGGCTAGACAGTAAAGTAGCCATCATGATCGAGCTGAACGTCACCGAGCTTCGGCACCGGCTGCTGGACGTGATCCGCCAGGTCGAGTACGGCGCTGAGGAGGTCGTAGTGATCCGCCACGGTCGGGCGGCGGCCAGGATCGTGCCCACCACGGTCGCCCCCCGGGAGCTTCTTGGCATCGACCGCGGGCGGGTGCGGGTGGTTGACGAGAACGACGATCTGTTCGAGTCCGGGGAGGCCTGGGACGCGGCGTCGTGATCCTGCTCGACACCCACGCGCTCTTCTGGGCTCGAGCGCAGCCGCAACGGTTGCCGGCCCGAGCACTCCAGGCGATCGAGGGAGCCGATGCGCTGGCGATCAGTGACATCACCTTGTGGGAGCTCGCGATGCTCGCTCGCAAGGGTCGCATCGTGGTGGCCGGCCGGCTCGATGGCTACCTCGCCGACGTCTCCGCGGGGTGTCGGGTGATGCCGATCACGCCGGACATCGCGGCGAAGATCGCCGACCTCAGGGACGAGTTCCCCACTGGCGACCCCGCGGACCAGATCATCTGGGCGACATCGACCGTGCACCAACTTCCGCTGGTTTCGGCCGACAGCCGGCTCCGTTCGTACGACTCGGCTGTCGTCTGGGACTGAGAGCACGCACACTGTGGACATGAGCTCACCGGGTACGCGTCGTCGGCTGCGGCCGCTTGTTGTCGCCGCCCTCTGCTTTGCCGTGGCGGTTCCCGCGCTGGGACCGGCCGGCTCTGCCGCCGCACGGGTCGAACGAGGAAACGGCCACTCCAGCGGCGGGGACTCGCTGTTCCCGCAGGCGGGCAACGGCGGCTACAAGGTCCGGCGCTACGACCTGGACCTGGAATACGCGCCGAGCAGCGGCGTGCTGGTGGGACAGGCGACGATCGCGCTGCGCGCGACCCAGCAGCTGTCCAGCTTCACCCTCGACCTGCACAGGCTGCGGGTGCTCGACATCGAGGTCGCCGGTGCCGACGCCACCTGGTCCCGCAACGGCAACGAGCTGCGGGTACGACCGGCCGATGCGCTTGCCCCCGGCCAGCGCCGTCAGGTGGTGGTGGACTACCGCGGCAACCCCGACACCATCGTCGACCCGGACGGCTCCAGCGAGGGCTGGTTCGACACCGACGACGGCGCGGTGTCGGTCAACGAGCCGGTTGGCGCGATGACCTGGTTCCCAGTCAACAACACGCTCCGCGACAAGGCGACGTACGAGGTGTCGATCACCGTCCCGCACGGCAAGACGGCGGTCTCGAACGGGAACCTGGTCCGGCACGAGACCGGTCCCGGGCCGACGACGTGGGTCTGGCGCAGCCCGGACCAGCTCGCCAGCTACCTCACCACCGTCGCGGTCGGCGACTTCGACTTCGTCCAGGGGCAGGCCGCGGACGGGACCCCGCTGCTCTCCTTTGTCGACTCAGGCATGAACGGCGAAGCCACCAGCCGACTGCGCCCGGTGATGCGGTTCCTCACCACGCAGTTCGGGCCGTACCCGTTCACCACCAGCGGGTTGATCATCGACAACGCGAGCATCGGCTACGCGCTGGAGGTGCAGAACCGACCGGTGTTCACCTCCAACCCCGGTGACTTCCTGCTCGTCCACGAGATCGCGCACCAGTGGTACGGCAACTCGGTGACGCCTCAGGACTGGTCGGACATCTGGCTCAACGAGGGCTTCGCCACGTACGCGGAGTGGCTGTGGCAGGAACGGACCGACCCCAACGCACCGCAGCAGAAATTCAAGCGTCTCTGCAAGGAGCGAGCGAGCAGCAACCTGTGGCACCCGCCGCCCGCCGATCCCGGCAGCGCCGCCAACCTGTTCGACCGATCGGTGTACGACCGTGGGGCGATGGCGCTGCAGGCGATGCGGCAGCGGATCGGCGGCGACGACTTCTTCGCGGTGCTGCGGAGGTGGGCCGAGCAGCGTCGGCAGGACAACGGCAACACCAGCGACCTGAAGGCGCTCGCGGAGAACGTGTCGGGGCGCCAGCAGCTGGACAACCTGTTCAGGGTGTGGCTGCGCGAGCCGGGCAAGCCGGCCGCCTGCTAGCAGCGGGCGGGCTGGACGCGGCCACGCACCTCACCTAACGCGATCCGGCCACCGAGCCGGCCGGGGGCGGTGGCGGTGAGCACCACCTCGTCGCCGTCCTCGAGGAACGTGCGGGAAGACCCGTCCGCCAGATGGACCGGCTCGGACCCGCCCCAAGTCAGCTCCAGGAAGCTGCCGCGCTGCTCCTTGGCCGGTCCGGACACCGTCCCGCTCGCGAACAGGTCGCCGGTGCGTAGGGTGGCGCCGTTGCTGGTTAGGTGCGCCAGCATCTGGGCCGGCGACCAGTACATCGACGCGTACGGGGCACGCGCGACCTCGGTGCCATTCCAGGTCACCGTGATGTCGATGTCATAGCCGGCCGGCTCGGCCACCTGCAGGTGGCCGAGGACCGGCGGGTCCTGCCCGGGCAGCGGTACCCGGGCGTGGTCGAGCGCCTCCAGCGGCGTTACCCAGCACGACACCGAGGTGGCGAACGACTTGCCGAGGAACGGCCCGAGCGGCTGGTACTCCCAAGCCTGCACGTCTCGCGCCGACCAGTCGTTGAGCAGCGCCACGCCGAAGACGTGGTCGGCGAAGCCGCCGGTGCCGACCGGCTCCCCCGGCCGGCTCTCCACCCCGACCACGAATCCGAGCTCGGCCTCGATGTCGAGCCGCTGTGACGGCCCGTAGGTCGGAGTGTCGGAGGCGGGCAGCTTGCGCTGCCCGCACGGTCGCACGACCGGCGTGCCGGACGGCACCACCGTCCCGGCCCGGCCGTGGTAGCCGACCGGCAGGTGCCGCCAGTTCGGCAGCAGCGGCTCGCTGTCGGGCCGGAACATCCGGCCGACGTTGGTCGCATGGTCCAGCGAGCAGTAGAAGTCGACGTAGTCGGCGACCTCGATCGGCAGCACTGTGGTGACGTCGCCGACGGGCAGCAGGTGCGGCTCCACAGTCGCGCGGCCCTCCGGGTCGGTCAGCAGGCTCACCAGCCAGGACCGCAGGCTGCGCCACGTCTCGCGGCCGAGCGCCAGCATCGGATTCAGCGAGCCTGCCTCGAACACCGCGGCGTGCTCGAGCATCTCGGTGGCCGCGAGCGGAGCCAGGTCGACCACCAGGTCGCCCACCCGCGAGCCGACCCGCGGTTCGTCGCCGCCATGGGAGAACACCGCGTACGGCAGGTGGTCGACGTCGTGCGGACCGCCGGCGGCGCCCTCCACCCAGGTCACAGCAGCCCGAGCCCAACCAGCTCGTCGAGGGGCTCGGTGATGCTGCACGACCCGAACGACGTGAACCAGCGGCGCGCAGCCGGTTGCGCCTCCCACGACTGGACCGTCTTCACTAACTGCGCTGGGTCACGCTCGGCGAGCACCGCCTCGGCGGCCTCTCGGCCATCGCCGTCGAACAGCGTCGCGGTCGCGACCAGGACGTTTAGGAAGCCGTGCTGCTCCAGCCCGTCCGCGGTCGTCGATCGGACGGCGTGGTGCAGGCCGGCCGTGCACTTGAACGGCAGCTCGCGGTCGAGCGCGGCGTCAATGCACGCCGCCAGCTCTCGCTCCGACGGGTGCGCCTCGGGGGTCTCGCCGCCGGTGCGCAGCTTCAGCGCGACATCGGGGGTCGCCAGCACGTCCAGGCCACGCAGCCACTCCGGGCCGGGGTCGGCACCGGCGGGCCACGGCATCTCGACGTACGCGCGGATTGGTACCGGCGCGGCTCCGAGCGCCGTGGTGATCCGGGTGACGTTGTGGGCCAGGCCGCCGGGGGAGCCGGGATCGTCCCGCGCCGTCACCTCGACCGAGCGCAGCTCCAGGTCGGAACGCCGGGCTACCCAGGTGAGCGCCG